>Ga0210409_10001504_pt1 | contig 30374 bp, 31 predicted proteins | sample IncBWH17MmetaG_FD_161649 | JGI IMG/M metagenome (GOLD analysis project Ga0210409, IMG submission 161649) | Forest soil microbial communities from Barre Woods Harvard Forest LTER site, Petersham, Massachusetts, United States - Inc-BW-H-17-M | ecosystem: Environmental > Terrestrial > Soil >...
AGCCCCACCATCAGACCGGACTTCGTCACCACCTCGCCCTCGCCGAGCTCGGCGGCGAGGCGCAGCACGCGGCAGGAGCGCGCGAACTCGGAGCCGCGGCGGGCGAGCGGATAGAGGCGGGGGACGGCCTCGACGTTGTGGTTGAAGACGTCCGGACGCTCGGCGATCACCTTCGCGAGGGGCATCTCCTGGCCCTGGAAGTCGGGCGTCAGGACCTCGATCTGGCAGCCGGGCGCCTGGCGGCGAACCTGGCGGATCACGCCGACGAACGCCGACGCGCCCTTGTCGGGCAGGTCGTCGCGGTCGACGGACGTGACGACTGCGTGACGCAGGCCCATGCGAGCGATCGAGCGCGCGACGCGCGCCGGCTCGAGCGGGTCGTGCCATGTCGGCCTTCCCGTCTTGACGTTGCAGAAGCCGCAGCGGCGCGTGCAGGTGTCGCCGAGGATCATGAAGGTGGCGGTGCCTCGCTCCCAACACTCGCCGACGTTGGGGCAGGCCGCCTCCTGGCAGACGGTGTGCAGGTTCTCCGAGCGGATCATCTCGGTGAGCGCCCGGTAGCGCTCGCCGCCCGGCGGCGGCACCTTGAACCACGGCGGCTTGCGCTCGCGCAGGGGCCGCACGTCGGGCCCGAGTACGGTCAGCACGTCCATGCCCCCGGGGTTGGCGCGGGAGCGAGTCGCAACCGGGTTGACGCCGTCGCTCATGCTGGTACCGCCTCTGCCCGCTGGGAGCTGTTCGATTCGAATGGGGCTCGCTCGGCCGCGAGCCCGGCGGCGTTCGCAGTGTCGATGCCGAGGCGTCCCGGCGAGACGATGCGCTGGCGGCGGCCGTGTGCCTCACAGAAGCGGAAGGCCAGGCGCCGGCGCACGCAGGTCATGCCGGTGGCGCGGGCCGGCCCGAGCTCGTGCCGCACCGATGTCATCGTCACGTCGGGCAGGCCGCAGGCGACGACCGAGGTGAACGGCTCGAGGTCGTTCTCGACGTTCACCGCGAAGCCGTGAGTGGTGACGGCGCGCGAGACGTGGACGCCGATCGACGCGATCTTTCGATCCTCCACCCAGACGCCGGTGAAGTCGATCCCCTCCTCGTGGCGCGAGCGGGCCTCGAGGCCTTCCTCCGCGAGGGCCGAGATGATCGCCGCTTCCATCGTTCGCAGGTGGCGGTGCACGTCGGCGATCGCCATGATCGGATAGCCGACGAGCTGGCCGGGGCCGTGGTAGGTGAGCTTGCCGCCGCGATCGGTCGCGAGCACCTCGACGCCTTTGGCGCGGTAGTGCTCCTCGTCGAACGGCAGGTCTCCGGCGGCGGAGCGCCGCCCCAGCGTGTAGACGGGTGGGTGCTCGAGCAGCAACAGCGTGTCCGGCAGCTCACCGGCCTGGCGGCCGGCCCGGATTCGCTCCTGCATGGCCATCGCGTCCTGGTAGGGGACCGTCCCCAGGTGGCAGACCCACAGCTCATCGGAGGATCGATCGGCGACGGTCATCTTGCCTCAGCCTAGCGGCGGCTCAGGGAGCGAGCGGCTCACAGCGTGAGCGCGACGGGCCGCTCGAGCAGCTCGCGGATGCGGGCGAGCAGTAGGGCGGCGTCGGCGCCGTAGAGGATGCGGTGGTCGCAGGCGAGCGTGACGGCCATCGTGTGGCCTGCGGTGAGCTCGCCCTCGCGCACGACGGCCCTCTGCTCCAACGAGCCGACCGACAGGATCGCCGCCTGCGGCGGGTTGATGATCGCGCTGAAGCTCCGCACGCCATACATGCCGAGGTTGGAGACGGTGAACGTGCCGCCGCCAAGCTCCGGCGGCGTGATGGTGCCCGCGCGCACGCGCTCGGCCAGCGCACGCGTCTCGCGGGCGATCTCGCCGAGCGACTTCTCGTCCGCGTCGAAGACGGTCGGCACTATCAGCGCGTCGTGCGCGGCGACCGCGACGCCGACGTTGATGCGCTCGTGAAGCTCCAGGTGCCCGTCGCGATAGCTGCCGTTCGCGCGCGGGTGCTCGCGCAGCGCGAGCGCGCAGGCCTTCACGACCATGTCGTTGTAGGTGGGCACCTCCGGCGAGGCGCCCGCTCCCGGACGGGAGAGCCGCTTGAGCTCGGTGCGCAGTCGCACGCACTCGTCCATGTCGACCTCGGCCTGGAGCGTGAAATCGGGGATCGTCGCCCTGGACTCCGACATCCGTCGCGCGATCGTCTGCTGCGTGCGGTTGAGCTCGACGATCGTGGCTCGGCCCTTGGCCGTCGCGACGCGCTGCTCGATGGAGGCCGTCTGCGCCGGCGCCGGCGGGGGCGCGGCCGCTTCCGCGCCTGTGCCCGCGGCCCGAGGCGGGCCCTCACCGATGCCCTCCCGCTCGAGCACGTCGGCCCTCACGATCCGCCCTCCGGGACCGCTGCCGGAGAGCGTGCGAAGGTCGATGCCGCTTTCGCGGGCGATGCGGCGCGCGAGCGGCGACGCCTTGACGCGGCCGCCCTCTGCGCCGGCGCCGTGGGCGGGTTCGGCGCGCGGCGCCTGCGCCTCAGGCGCGCCCGTGGGCGCAGTCGGCGCCTCGGCCTCTGCCCGCTGCACGGCGGGCACTCCGTCGGCCTGCCCGACCGGCGAGTCGCCTGCGGGCGCCTGTCCCGGGGCGCCGACGCGCGCGATCAGCTCGCCGACGGCCAGCGTGTCGCCCTCCGCGGCAACGATCGCGAGCATGCCGTCCTGGTCGGATTCGTAGGTCATCGTGGCCTTGTCGGTCTCGATCTCCACGAGCTCGTCGCCGCGACGCAGGGTCTCGCCGTCGCGCTTGAGCCAGCGCAGGATCGTTCCCTCCTCCATCGTGTCCGAGAGGCGGGGCATGACGATGTCGGCCATCAGCGGGGCTCCGATGCCTCGGCGACCGCGGGTGTCCTCTCGCCGGCACGCGCCGTCCCGGAGGGGGTGCGCCCGTCGGCGCTCGGGCCGAGGTTCAGCGCCGCGAGCGCCGCCCGCACGACCTGTGGCTCGTGGGGGTAGGCGATGTCCTCGAGCGGCTTGGAGTAGGGCATCGGCACGTCGGCGCCCGTGACGCGCTGGACCGGCGCGTCGAGGTCGTCGAAGGCCTGTTCGCCGATCAGCGCGGCGAGATTCGCGCCGACGCCGCCGTGCGGCCAGCCCTCCTCGACGATCACGCAGTGGTTGGTCCTGCGCACAGACGCGAGGATCGTGTCGAGGTCGAGCGGGCGCAGCGTCCGCGGGTCGATCACCTCGGCCTGCACGCCGTGCTCGGCGGCGAGCGTCTCCGCGGCGCGCTCGGCGGTGCGGGCCATGCGCGAGATCCCGACGATCGTGACATCCGAGCCCTGGCGGACGGTCCGTGCAACGCCGAAGGGCACGAGCTGCTCCTCGCCCTCGGGCACCTCCCCGCGCACCCCGTAGAGGGACTCGTGCTCGATGAAGATGACGGGGTTGTCGTCTCGGATCGCCGTCTTCAGGAGGCCCTTGGCATCGGCCGCGGTCGCCGGCGCGGCCACGAGCAGCCCCGGGACGTGGAGGAACAGCGCCTCCAGTGAGTGGGAGTGCGTCGGCCCCAACTGGTGGCCGGCGCCCTGGGGCATGCGCACGACGAGCGGGACCCTGGCCTGGCCTCCGAACATGTAGTGGATGTGCGCGGCGTGGTTGACGATCTGGTCGAAGGCGAGCAGGGAGAAGTTGATGGTCATCAGCTCGACGACGGGGCGCAGGCCGGTCATCGCCGCTCCCACGCCGACGCCGACGATCGTGTTCTCCGAGATCGGCGTGTCGCGTATGCGGCGCTCGCCGAACTCCTCGAGCAGCCCGTTGGTGACCTTGAAGGCGCCGCCGAACACGCCGATGTCCTCGCCCATCAGGATCACGCGCTCGTCGCGGCGAAGCTCCTCGCGCAGCGCCTCGTTCAGCGCCTCGCGGTAGCGCATCTCAGCCATCTTCAGAGTCCTCGCCCGCCGTGTGCTCGCTGCTGTCCTCACCCGCGGCAAGCGCGTGGGTGAGCTGCTGAGGGATCTCGCTCGTGTCGGTCGCCGAGACCTCGGCGGCCTGGAGCGAGTCCTCGCCGCGCTCGGGGGTGGTCTCGACCGAGTACCAGCCATGCGTCTGTGGGTCGAGCACGTAGACATCGTCATAGAGCGACTCGAGCGCAGGGAAGGGCGAGGCGTCGGCGAACTCGACGGCGGCGTCCACGCGGGCGAGCGCCTCGGCGTCCATCCGCTCGCGCTCGGCCTCGTCGATCACGCCCTCCGCGATGAGCGTCTCGGCGAACGCGGGGATCGGGTCGCGCGCGCGCCATTCGGCGACCTCCTCCTTCGAGCGGTACTGCTCGGGGTCGGCCATCGAGTGGCCGCGGAAACGGTAGGTCACCGCCTCGACGAGCACGGGCCTGTGGTCCTGGCGCACCCGCTCGATCGCCTCGCTGAGCACGGCGTGGGTGTCGAGCACGTCCATACCGTCGCAGCGCATGCCGGGCACGCCGAGGCTCTCGCCCTTGCGCTGCAGGTCGGTCACGGCCGAGTGGCGGCGCAGGGCCGTTCCCATGCCGAACTGGTTGTTCGTCACCATGAAGACGACGGGCAGTCGCCACAGGGCCGCGAGGTTGAGCGTCTCGCCGAAGGTGCCCTGGTTGGAGGCGCCGTCGCCGAACGTGCAGAGGGTGATGTCATCCGTGTGCTGGTAGTCGCTGGCGAGGCCGATGCCGGCGGCGATGGGCAGGTTGCCGCCGACGATCCCGTAGCCGCCCATGAAGCGGCGGGCGAGGTCGAACATGTGCATCGAGCCGCCGCGCCCGCGCGAGCATCCGTCGACGCGCCCGAAGAGCTCGGCCATGACATTCTCGGGAGGCGTGCCACGCACGAGCGCGTGGCCGTGGGAGCGGTATGTGGAGATCAGGTAGTCGCTGTCACGCAGCGCTCGCGCGCTGCCCACGATCGTGGCCTCCTCGCCGATCGACAGGTGCAGGAACCCGCCGATCTTCGCCCGCGCGTACATCTCGCCCGCGCGTTCCTCGAAGCGGCGGATCAGCATCATCGTGGCCAGCCACTCGCGAGCGCGGTCCGGTTGAGGCAGCTCTGCCATCAATCCTCCACGTTAGCCCAGCGCTCGAGGAACTCCGCGCCGTCCAGCTGCGCGAGGTCGGCGCGCAGGGCGCGGGCGAGCTTCGAGGCCGCGTGCGGAGGTCGGTCCCAGAAGAGGATCACCTCGCCGCTGTCGACCTCGACGATCTCGACGTGGTCGGTCCGCCCCGTGTCGGCGAGCGGCGCCGGCGTGAGGCCGCCGCGGGTGACGATCAGCCGGTATGCGTGGTTCGCTTTCACCGCCGGGGCGCTCCCTGCGAGCCGGCGCGCGTGTCCAGCAGGCGCATTCGCTCGGCCGCGTCCTCCAGCGCGCCCTCTCCATGGAACAGCTCGCCATTGACGACGAAGGCCGGGATCTCGTCGATCTGGATCGTTCCCGCGTCGGTCGTGGCCGCTGTCAGCTGCCGGCTCACCGATCGCATCTCCGCACCCCGCAGCACCGCCGACGGGTGCATCTCGCAGGCTGCGGCGGCGATCAGCACGACGTCGGGATCCTCGAGCGAGTGGCCGCCGGCGAAGGCCTGGCGGAAGGCCGCCTGGGCGAACGGGACGGCACGGCCGATCGACTTGGCGTAGGTCGCCACGCGCATCGCAAGCGAGCTGTCGAAGGGGAAGGGGTCGGGCCAGCGCAGCGGCTGCAGCCCGAGCTCGCGGGCGCGGCGTGCGATCTCATCACGGTCCGTCGCGTGCAAGCGCTCACCGCCACCGAGCTCGCGCGCGAGCACCGGCCGCCACTCGATCGGGCCGGGAAGCACATGCAGCACGCGCTCGGCCGCCAGGTAGGCAACCGGGCTGGCGAGGTCGAAGTAGAAGCCGTCCGCCGCTCGGGGCAACGCCCTGGACACCGCCCTCAACCGTGGATGAGCCAGCCGTCGGCCGCGCGGCCGGCTTCCATCACCGCCTCCGAGAGCGTCGGATGGCCGTGGATGATTCGTGCGAGCTCGGGATAGCCGCCCTCGAGCAGGCGCACGTTGACGAGCTCCTGGATCAGCTCGGTGGCGCGCGAGCCGACGATGTGGCCGCCGAGCAGCTCGCCGTAGCGGCTCTCGCCGACCACCTTCACGAGGCCGGTGCGGTCGCCATAGACGGTCCCGCCGCCGACCGCTCCGTAGGGCACCTTGCCGACGACCACCTCGTAGCCCTGCTCGCGCGCCTGTGCCTCGGTGAGGCCGAACGAGCCCACGTTGGGCGTGCAGAAGGTCGCGCGCGGGATGTCCACGTAGGAGATCGGGTGCGTCTGCAGCCCGGCTGAGTCCTCTACGGCGATGATGCCCTCGTCGGAGGCCTTGTGGGCGAGCGCCGGACCGGCTACTAGGTCGCCGATCGCGTAGACGCCCGAGCGGGAGGTGCGGAGCGCGCCGTCGACCCTCACCAGCCCCTGCTCGTCCAGCTCGATGCCCGCCTCGGCGAGGCCCAGCGCCTCGATGTCCGCGCTGCGACCGGAGGCGATCACCATGTAGTCCACCTCGGCCGTCTGCTCGCCGTAGGAGAACGAGACGCTGTGCTCGCCGGCGAGCACGTCGGCGACGGCCGTGCCGGTGTTGAGCGATATGCCCTGCCGCTTCAGCCCTCGCTCGACCAGCCGGGAGATGTCGGCGTCCTCGGTGGGCAGCACGCGGTCGACCATCTCCACCACGATCACCTCACTGCCCAGGCGCGCGAAACCTGACGCGATCTCGGCGCCCGAGGCTCCGCAGCCCACGACCGCCAACCGCTGCGGGAGCTCGGGGAGCGCCCACGCGCCCTCGGTGCCGATCACCCGTCCTGCGAGCTCGACGCCGGGGATCGTCCGCGGCACCGATCCGGTCGCGAGGATCACGGTCGGGGCCGTGAGCGTCTCCCCGCCGACGAGCACGTGGCCATCCGCGTTCAGCGCGGCATCGCCCTCGATCAGCTCGATCCCGCCTTTCTTGAACAGCCCGGCGACACCAGAGGTCAGCGTCGAGACCACCTTGTCACGACGGGCCTGAACGGCGGCGTAGACCACCTCGACGCCGCTGACCTTCAGGCCGAACTCCTCCGCGTCGCGGATCTCGGAGAGCAGATCGGCGGAGCGCAGGAGCGCCTTGGCGGGAATGCAGGCGTAGTTCAGGCAACGCCCACCGACCTTGTCACGCTCGATGACCGCCGTCTTCTTCCCGAGCTGCGCCGCGCGGATCGCGGCGATATACCCTCCCGGCCCCGAGCCGATCACTATGCAGTCGTATGTTGTCTGCGCCATGCCGGCGTGAGCCTATCGAAGCGACTCGCGCTCGCCCGCCTGTATGCGGCCCATCACGCGGATCAGCTTCCAGAACAGCCAGCCGCCGAGCGCGATGCTGATCGCACAGAGCGCGGCAGCGACGATCGTCGATGCGACCACCAGCGCGAGCGAGGTGACGATCAGCTGGAAGGCGAGCAGCGCCTCGAAGCCGAGCACCGACCAGTAGCGTCGGCGGTACATCCCCACGGCGAGCAGCGCGAGGACGGCGGCCAGGAAGACGGCGCCGGGAACCGAGCCGCCGTGACGGGAGAGATCGTGGATCGTCAGCGCGCCGACTATCACGCCGACGGCCAGGAGCGCGCATACGACCACGGCCACCAGCAGGGGAGCCGGCCGCTCGCTCGCGCCCAGCGGCGCGAGGGAGGCGCGGGCGCGCTCGTCCTTCGCTCCTGCGGTGCGCTCGCCACGCTCGGGCATCAGGTCGGGCTTCCCTGCGGGCCGGCGGCGCCGTCCAACAGATCGCGCAGCTCCCTGGCCGCGCGCTCCGGCTCGGCGGCGTCGGTGATCGCGCGTAGCACGCACGCCCTGCTCGCTCCTGCGTCGATGGCGCCGGCGAGGTTCCCGGCATTCAGGCCGCCGATTGCGAAGAACGGCACCGGGGAGTGGGTGGCCGCATAGCTGACGAGCTCGGTGCCGACGGCCGCTCGCCCCGGCTTGGTCGGGGTCTCGTGAACCGGTCCCACGCCGATGTAGTCGACGAGCGCCGCGTCCGTCGCGTCGATCTCACGCGGCGCGTGCGTGGACAGCCCGATGAGCAGATCGTCGCCGACGAGCTCGCGGACCTCGGCCACGGGCGCGTCATCCTGGCCGACGTGCACTCCGTCGGCGCCGGCCTCCGACGCGACGAACGGGCGGTCGTTGACGATGAGCAGCAGCCCGAGCACCTCGCACAGCGCCCGCGTGGCGTGGGCGACCGACACGAGCTCGTCGTCCGCGAGCTGCTTGTCGCGCAGCTGCACCATGTCAACGCCGCCGGCCGCGGCGGCGCGCAGCAGGTCGGGAAGCTCGTGCCGTCGCGGCGCCGAGTCGAACACCATGTACAGGCGCGCGGCGGCCAGCTGCTCGCGTCGCTGCGCTCCGAGATCGATGACCGGCATGGGCTGGAAGTCTCGCAGGCGCAGGTCTGGCGCCCGCCGGCTGGGGCTAGCATCAGTCGCATGTCCAGCGATCGACGAGCGGACGTCCTCGTGGTCGGCGGCGGCATCATCGGCCTGTCCGTCGCGTGGCGCGCGCGCAGGCGCGGGATGTCGGTGACGGTGCTGGAGCGCGGCGCGTGCGGGCAGGCGACCTCGCGCATCGCCGCGGGCATGCTGGCACCCGTGATGGAGGTTGAGTTCGGCGAGACGGGGCGCAGGGTGCTGGAGCTCGGGCTGCGCTCCGCGGAGCTGTGGCCGACGTTCGCCGCCGAGCTCGCTCAGGCTGCCGGCCTCGAGGTCGAGCTCATGAGCGCGGGCGCCCTGTTCGTCGCTCGCGACGAGGACGAGGCGCGCGAGCTGGAGCGCCAGCTCGCCTTCCGCGAGTCTCTCGGCCTGCGCGTCGAGCGCCTGCGTGCGAGCGACGCGCGGGCGCTCGAGCCCGCGCTCGCCCCCAGCGTACGCCTCGCGCTCGCCGCGCCCGACGATCGATCGGTCGATCCGCGGGTCGTGCTGGCCGCCTTGCGCAACGCCTGCGAGCGCGAGGGGGTGCGGCTGCGCGAGCACGCGGCGGTGGCGCGGATCGAGCTGGACGGCGACGGTCGGCGTGCGACGGGTGTGCGGCTGCAGGACGGCGGGCGGGTGGGCGCCGGGGCGCTGGTGCTGGCGGCCGGCCCCTGGTCGGGCGAGCTCGCCGGCCTGCCGGACGCCGCGCGCGTGCCGGTGCGCCCGGTGAAGGGCCAGATCATTCGCCTGCGCGATCCGGCCGGACCCGGGCTCCTCCGCCGCGCCGTGCGCTTCGAGGGCGGCTACGTGCTTCCTCGCGCCGACGGACGCTACGTGCTCGGCGGAACGGTGGAGGAGCGCGGCTTCGATCTCGCGCCCACGGCCGGCGCCGCATACGAGATGCTGCGGGTCGCGCGCGACCTCGTACCCGGCGTTGGCGAGCTCGAGATCGAGGAGCTCTCCGTGGGCCTGCGTCCGGGTACGCCGGACAATGCTCCGGCGATCGGCCCGGGGGCCTTGGAGGGTCTGATCTGGGCGACGGGCCACTACAGAAACGGGATCCTGCTCGCCCCCCTCACTGCCGACCTCGTGACGGAGGCGCTCGAGAACGGGGCGGCCGCCCAGCTGCCCGGCGCCTGCGACCCGCTGCGCTTCACGGCAGCCTCCGGCCGCGCCGTCCCGACCGCGGGGACGGCCTCGTGATCCTCCTCAACGGCGAGAGCTTCGCCGTGCAGCCGGGCGAGACGCTGGCGGCCGTGCTCGAGCGCCTCGGTGTCTCGCCGCATGCGCGAGGCGTCGCAGTGGCCGTCGACGGCGAGGTTGTGCCGCGCGCCTGCTGGGAGCTGTTCGCGCTCGCCGAAGACGCCCGCGTGGAGGTTCTCACGGCGATGCAGGGAGGATGATGCAGGCGATGAGCGAGACGACAGGCACGCCTTCGACGCTCGCGGGAAACGGCGCCGCGCCCGCGGAGGATCAGATCACCATCGCCGGCAGGAGCATGCGCTCGCGGCTGCTGCTCGGCACAGGTGGCTTTCCCTCGCTCGAGCTGCTGTCGGCGGCGATCACCGCAGCCGGCAGCGAGCTGGTGACGGTCGCGCTGCGTCGCATCGATCCCGGCGCGCGCGGCTCGCTGGTCGACGTGTGCTCGCAGGCGGGCGTCGAGCTGCTGCCGAACACCGCCGGCTGCTACACCGCCCGCGATGCCGTCCTCACGGCGAAGCTCGCCCGCGAGGCGTTCGAGACGAACTGGGTCAAGCTCGAGGTGATCGGTGACGAGGACACGCTCCTGCCCGACGCGCCGGAGCTGCTGCGGGCCGCGGAGGAGCTCGTCGACGAGGGCTTCGTCGTGCTCCCCTACACGAGCGATGACCCGGTGCTCGCGCGACGGCTGCAGGACGTCGGCTGCGCCGCAGTGATGCCGCTCGGCTCCCCGATCGGAAGCGGGATGGGCATCCGCAACCCCTACAACATCGCGCTGATCCGGGAGGCGGTCGAGGTTCCGGTGGTGCTCGATGCGGGCGTCGGCACGGCGTCGGACGCGGCGCTCGCGATGGAGCTCGGTTGCGACGCGGTGATGGCCGCCTCGGCGATCGCACGCGCGCAGGATCCGGTGCGGATGGCGCGCGCGATGCGCGCCGCGGTGCAGGCGGGGCGCCTCGCCCGCGGAGCCGGGAGGATTCCCCGCCGCCTCTACGCCACCGCTTCCACGCCGGACGAGGGCCTGCCTGACTTCGGTCCCTCCTGAAGGCCCGGCTCGACCGCGTGCATTCCCCCGGCGCTCGCGTGAAGGTATGGCTGGGGCACGGCGCCTCGGGAGGTCCCGAGACGATGCAGGCCTACCTCGATGCGCTGCGCGAGCTCGGCGTCGACGCGGCCGCCCTGCGGCTCCCGCGCGGCGCGGCGGAGCGCGCACTGCGGCCGCTGCGCGAGCAGGTCGGGGCGAGCCTGTCCAGCTCGGTGATCGGCGGGCACTCGTTCGGGGGCAGGGTCGCGAGCATGGTCGCTGCGGAGACTCCCCCGGCGGGGCTCGTCCTGCTCAGCTATCCGCTGCACCGGCCTGGCCATCCCGACGAGCTCAGGGTCGAGCATTGGAGCAGCATCGCCTGCCCGGTCCTGCTGCTCTCCGGAGACCACGATCAGTTCGCCCGCATCGAGCTTCTCGAAAGTTCGGTCCGAGAGCTGCCGGAGGCCGAGCTGCACGTGTATCCCGGCCTGGGTCACGGCCTGCTGGCGGTCGCGCAGGACGTCGCCCACCGCATCGCCACGTTCGTCGAGCGGCTGTAGGCGGCGCGCTACTTCACGACTTCGATCGTTCCATTCATCGTGGTGGGGTGGATCGTGCACAGGTAGTGGATCACGGCCGGTCTCGTGAACTTCGCCTCGAACGTCGTGCCCCCGACGAAGTTGCCCGACGCGAGGTGGGGCCGGCCACCCTGGCTCGTGACGTTGTGTTCGACGGAGTCGTAGTTGGTCCATATGACCGTGGTGCCGGCCTTCACCCTGACCGTGTCGGGGGCGATCGTGATGTTCCGGTAGGCGATCTGAACGACCCCGCTCCGCACCGGCGCCGACGCCGGCGGGCTCGCGTATTTCGGTGTCTTGCTCAGGGTCAGGCGCGCTCCCGTGCTCGCGGTGCCGGGCGTGCTCGCGGCGGTGCTGGAGGCGCCCGAGGATCCGCAGCCGCCAGCCAGCAGGAGCCCGCAGCAGGCGAACGCCGCCGCCACGCCCGCTGAGAGCGGACGCCGGTCGTCTCTGGAGAGCTTCACGCCGCGCACGATCTCACATGGCGAGGCGCTCCGCCACCGCCGTCCGTGTCCAAGCGCCGCTACCAGCGGTGGGCTCGCCGGCATGGAATCCGCCCTACACTGGCCCGTCTCATGACAGCGCGCCACTTCCTCACCGGGGCCGAGCTGAGCGCCGAGGAGCTGAACGGACTGCTTGATCGTGCGCTCGAGCTGAAGCGTGCTCCGCTCTCCTCGCGAGCGCTCGAGGGAAGGAGCGTGGCGCTGATCTTCGAGAAGCCCTCGACGCGTACGCGCTTGTCCTTCGAGGTCGGAGTCGACGAGCTCGGTGGACATCCTGTCGTCCTGCGCTCCGACGAGCTTCAGCTCTCTCGCGGAGAGGCGCTGCGCGACACCGCGATCGTGCTCTCGCGGCACGTGGCAGCGATCGGGGTGCGGACGGGGCCCGACGACACGATCGAGCAGCTCGCCGCCCACAGCTCGGTGCCGGTGCTCAACATGCTCACGGCACGCCATCACCCGTGCCAGGCGCTCGCGGATCTGCTCACGCTGCGCGAGGCCTGTGGCTCGCTGCAGGGCCTGCGCATCGCATACGTCGGCGACGGCAACAACGTCGCCCGCTCGCTCGCGATCCTGGGCACGCTCGCCGGGATGCACGTGGCCGTCGCCTCGCCGGAGGGCTATTCGCTCGAGGACGGGATCTCGCTGGCCGCCGGCGCCTCGGGCCTGGTGACGCTTCACCGCGATCCCCACGAGGCGGTCAGGGACGCGCGTGCCGTCTACACGGACGTATGGGTGAGCATGGGCGACGAGGCGACCGCCGCGCAGCGACGCGAGGCGCTCGCCTCCTACCGGGTCGACGACGCGCTGCTCGATGCCGCGGCGCCCGGGGCGTTCGCGATGCACGACCTGCCCGCGCACCCCGGCGAGGAGATATCCGCGGAGGTGCTCTACGGCGAGCGCCAGCGGATCTGGGATCAGGCCGAGAACCGCCGCCACGCGCAGAAGGCGCTGCTCGAGCTGCTCGTCGCCGGGCCGGCCTGAGCGCGCCGGCCCCGGCACACGCTCACGACGGCCCGCCGTTGGGGCCCTACAGTTGCCCTACCCACCCATGAGCGAGAACCACACCACCGTCGAGCCGCTTCTCCCTGGTCACGACGTCGACCCCGACGCCCCCGCCGCGACGGGCCGCCCGCAGCGCGGCGACGTGCTCGAGCTGCAGATCGAGTCGCTCGCCTACGGGGGGGAGGGCGTCGCGCGCCTGGGTGACGGCGGCTACGTGGTGTTCGTCGCCGGCGCGATCCCCGGCGATCGTGTGCGCGCCGTCGTGCACAAGCGCAAGCGCAGCTACGCCCACGCGCGTACGCTCGAGGTGCTGGTGGCGGGCCCCGAGCGCATCGCTCCGGTGGCCGAACATCCCGGCGTGCCGTGGCAGGTGCTTCCCTATGAGCGCCAGCTCCAGATCAAGCGCGGACAGGTCGACGAGGCGCTGCGCCGGATCGGGCGGCTCGAGGGCTTCGAGCTCGATGAGATCGTGCCGGCCGTGCAGCCGTGGCGCTATCGCAACAAGCTCGAGTACTCCTTCGGCGAGGATGGGCACGCAGTGCTCGTGTGCGGCTTTCACGCTCCGGCGGGCGGTAACCGGGTGATCCCGATGGGCGACTGCATGCTGACCACGGAGGTCGGCAACCTGGCGCGTGAGTTCGCGCTCGCGTGGTGCCGCGAGCAGCGCCTGGTGCCCTGGGAGCGCGGCCGCGGGCGCGGCGGCGGCGCGGAGGCCGAGCGCCGGCAGCGCACCGGCCCCGGGCCCGACGGGCGGGCGCGCCTGCGCAACCTGGTCGTGCGCGAAGGCCGGCGCACCGATCGGCTGCAGGTCAGGATCGTGACGACCGAGGGCGAGCTCGACGCCGGCGAGCTGGCCGGCCATCTGAGCGTCGAGCTGGGCGAGCGTCTCAGTGGCGTGCTGTGGACGCGCTCGCGCAGCCTGGCGGAGACGACGGCGGGCGGCGAGACCGAGCTCGTGTGGGGAGAGCCCGAGCTGCCCGAGCGCCTGGGCGAGCTCGACCTGCGCATCTCCGCGGAGGCGTTCTTCCAGACGAACACCGAGATGGCCGAGCTGCTCTACGGCGTGGCTGGCGAGTTCGCGGCGCTCGAGGGCTGGGAGCGCGTCTACGACCTCTACTCGGGGATCGGCACGATCGCGCTCAGCCTCGCCCCGCGCGCCGGCGAGGTATGGGGCATCGAGCTCGTGCCGGAGGCGGTAGCCGACGCGATCGCCGGTGCGCGGCGCAACGACGTGTCCAACGCGCACTTCTTCGCTGGCGACACGCGCCTGGCGCTGCGCGAGCTCGTCGAGCGAGCCGGGCGGCCCGACGTGATCGTCGTCGACCCGCCCCGTGCAGGCCTGTCCAAGAAGGTTGTGCACAGGATCATCGAAGCCTCACCCAAGCGGATCGTCTATGTCTCCTGCAACCCCACCACCCTCGCTCCGAACGCCGCAGAACTGGTGCAGGCCGGCTGGGTGCTGCGCCGGGTCCGCCCGGTCGACATGTTTCCGCAGACCCACCACATCGAGTGCGTCGCGCTTTTCGAGCGGGACGATGGCCGGCACAGCTCCTCGTCCTCGCTCGCTCGCGTGCAGAGCACGCCACGCTCCCTGCGTCCTTGATCTGCTTGACCCTCGACCCGCTCCGCGGCGGATAGGGTTCCGGCCATGCGCGCCGTCACGATCCGCGACCAGCAGCTCGTCATCGAGGAGCACCCCGATCCGGTGCCGGGGAGGGGCGAGGTGCTCGTTCGGGTCCGCGCGGCGGGTCTGAACGGCGGCGACATGCATCAGCGGCGGGGCCTGTACCCGGCGCCGCCTGGCTGGCCAGCGGACATTCCCGGCATGGAGCTCGCGGGTGAGGTGGCGGCCCTGGGTGACGCGGCCGAACGCTTCGGCTTGGGCGATCGCGTGATGGCGATCGTCGGGGGCGGAGCGCAGGCCGAGCTGGCCGTCGTTCCCGAGCGCCTGCTGATGCCCGTGCCCGAGACCCTGGACTGGCCTGCGGCGGGCGGGTTGCCGGAGGTCTTCACCACCGCGCACGATGCGCTGTTCACCCAGGGGGAATTGCGGCCCGGGGAGCGCCTGCTCGTGCACGGCGGTGCGGGCGGCGTCGGCACGGCGGCGGTCCAGCTCGCGTGCGCGACGGGCGCACGGGCGACGGCCACCGTGCGACACGAGCATCTGCGGGATGCAGTGCAGGAGCTGGGCGCGGACGCGATCACGCCCGAGGGCTTCGCCGAGCATGGACCGTTCGACGTGATTCTCGAGCTCGTGGGGGCCCCCAACATGCCGGAGAACATGCAGGTGCTCGCGACCGGTGGGCGCATAGCCGTGATCGGCGTGTCGGCGGGCGCCAAGGCCGACATCAATCTGCTGGCGCTGATGGGCAAGCGGGCCCGTGTCCACGGGTCGACGCTGCGTGCGCGTCCATTGGAGGACAAAGGGCTGATCGCCCGCCGCGTGGAGCGCGAGGTCCTGCCGCTGTTCGACTCGGGCGCCCTGCGGGTCCCCATCGCCGCGACGTTCCCACTCGATCAGGCGGCGGCGGCCTACGAGCGCTTCGAAGCCGGCGGCAAGCTCGGCAAGATCGTCCTGCTCGCTCAGTAGGGCGGTTGCGCGGCGTACCAGTCGCCGAGCCTGCGGAAGGCCGCCCAGAACTCGCGCTTGGCGTCCTGCTCGTCGAGCGACTCGTCGATGTTCGGCACGTAGAGCGCGTCGATCGTGGGCGTCAGCTGCTGGATCTCGCCGAGCCGCGGTGCCAGCGGGCGGGCGAGCGGGATGTCCATCTCGCCGAGTGCGCCAAGCGCCTCGGCGCCCATCACGACGACGATCTTCGGTTGCACGATCGCGATCTCCTCGACGACCCTCGACACGCACGCGAAGTCCGCCAGCGAGGGGTCGCTGAGCGGGCACTTCACGCACAGCGTTCCGTACACGGCGAGCGGGTCGATCGACAGCCGCTTGAGCGACTTCATCAGCGCGCTCCCGGCGCGGCCGTAGAAGGCGACGCCCTCCTCGGTCTCCGACGGCAGGGCCGCGTGCTTGAGCAGCATGATGTCGGCCTGGGGATGCCCCGAGCCGAGCACCGGCATCAGGTTTCCGCGCGGGCAGTGAGGGCAGGCCTGCAACTCGCGCGTGAGGGTGTTCAGCTCGCGGATCGCCCGCTCCAGGTACTTCTCTCGGATCTCGTCATCGGTCACGGGCATCGACCCCGAGGGATTTGACGAGGCGTGCTCTTGTCCTTGGCGGTGCATCAGGACTTGCGCAGGCGGCTAGGAGCGGCCCCGCCCTCCGTGGCCCTCCTTGACCCGTCTGACGCGCCGCGCCTTGCGCGCCCGCCGCGCCGACGCGGGCGTGGCGCGCGTCTGCAGGAACTTCAGCGCCTGCACGTACAGCAGCGACGAGGGGCGCGTCAGGATCTCCGCGTCCCGCAGCGACTGCAGGAACTCGGCCGGTCCGTCGAAGTCGCGCATGCGGATGCGCACCGAGCCGAGCCCCTGCGCCACATGCGAGTCCGAGCCGGCGCCCGCGATGATCCGGTACTTGGCCGCGAAGCGGGCCGCCTCGTCGTTGAAGGCGCCGATCGCCACACGCGGGTTGAAGACCTCGATCGCATCGACCTCGTCGACGATCTTCAGCAGGTGCTCGTAGTCGGGCACCGCGTGCATGCGGTCGAACGGGTGCGGCACGTACACGAGCCCGCCCTGGCGTCTGATCTCGGCGACCGTCTCCTCGAGGCTGAGGCCGCGCGGGATCTTCTCCTCGATGAACAGGCCGATGACCTCGCCCTGCCCTGCGGTCTTGACCTCCTCGGCGACGATCACCTTCACGGGTGGGTGGGAATCGGATTGCGCGGCCTGCGCGCGCGCCTCGAGCGCTCCCGAGATCTCGTTGTGGTCGGTCACCGCGATCGCGCCGAGCCCCTGCGCCCGCGCGGTCGCCAGCAGGACCTCGACCGGGGTGGCGCAGTCGGGCGAGTGGTCGGTGTGCATGTGCAGGTCGACGTCGATCAGCGGTCGGCGCTCGAGCCCGCGCTTCAGCGCGGCGTCTCCGTTCAGCGGGTGTCGCCGCGCCGCGAGATCGCCGTAGATCTGCTCGAACTCATGCGCGGCGTGCTCGCCGTCCGCTACCAGCTGGTAATCGGCCGGGAAGTGGCGCCGCATCAACTCGACGGTGGCGGCGGTCGCGGCCGTGCGCGCGTCGAGGCGTCCGAAGAAGCTCTCGACGAAGCGGCGGGCGACGAGCGTCGAGAGCAGGCGCTCGGTCGAGGAGTGGAAGGAGGCCACGTTCAGCGCGCGCGAATGGCGCAGGGCCGCATTGGAGGTGCTCGGGGCGAAGGGCTCGTGGACATGGACGAAGTCCAGCTCGACCGTGCTCAGCAGTTCCTCGATCGTCCGTGCGACGTCTATCGGCAGCGCCGCCGTGCGCCTGCGGGTGCCGCCGCTGACGTCGAGGACCTCGCCGACCGCGATCACGCGCGGCTCGCCCAGGTCGGTCCCGTCGAGCAGGCTCTGCGGCCGCCCGCGTGCGGCGCGCAGCTCCTTGCGCGACGCGCGCACGCGCTCCTGCGAGCGCGACGGTGCGAGCACGAGGATGCGGTGCCCGCGCCGGGAGAGCTCGCCGGCGACGCGCCTCACGTGGGCATTGACCTCGTTCTCCTGCGCCTCCCACGGATAGGGCGTCACGTGGGCGATCGCGAAGCGAGGCTCGGGCACGTAAGCAGGATAAGGGCGGGGCGTCCACTTGCGGGACACGCCCGCGCTGTCGAGCGCCGAGCTAGGGCTTCGAGCCCCGGCCCACGGGCCGCTTCGCGCGGGACTTCGCTGCGGCGCGCCCCGCGGGCGCCCCGCGTGCAGCCCCACGCGAGCCGCTCAGACCGGAGTACTTCGCGATGAACTTCTCGGTGTCCTCGCGCGCCTGGTCGTCGGGTCTCTGCTCGTGCGGCGACTTCATGAGATATGAGGACGGCCCGTCGAGCTGACCGCCGACGCCATGGTTCAGCGCGAGCTTGCAGCAGCGCACGGCGTCGATCACGATGCCGGCCGAGTTCGGCGAGTCCCACACCTCGAGCTTCAGCTCGACGTTGAGGGGAACGTCGCCGAACGCCTGGCCCTCCACGCGGATGTGAGCCCACTTGCGGTCGGTCAGCCACGGGACGTAGTCCGAGGGGCCGATGTAGACGTCCTCGGCGGGAAGCTGCTCGTCCATGATCGACGTGACCGCATTGGTCTTCGAGATCTTCTTCGACTCGAGCCGCTCGCGCTCGAGCATGTTGTAGAAGTCCATGTTCCCGCCCACGTTCAGCTGAGAGGTGCGGAGCATCTTCACGCCGCGGTCGGCGAACAGGCGGGCGAGGGAGCGGTGCACGATCGTCGCGCCGACCTGGGACTTGATGTCGTCGCCCACGATCGGCAGGCGGGCCGCTTTGAAGCGCCGCTCCCAGTAGTCCTCGCGGGCGATGAACACGGGGATGCAGTTGACGAAGCCGCAGCCGGCCTCGAGCACCTGCTCGACGTACCACTTGGTCGCCTGCTCGGAGCCGACGGGAAGATATGAGACGACGACGTCGGTGTTCGTCTCCTTGAGGATCCTCACGATGTCGGCGGTCTCCCCCGGCGCCTTCGTGATCTTCTCCTTGAGGTACTTGCCGAGGCCGTCATGGGTCATGCCCCGTTGCACGGTCACGCCGAGGCTCTTCGGCACCTTGGCGAACTTGATCGTGTTGTTCTGTCCCGCCCAGATCGCCTGGCCGAGGTCCTTCCCCACCTTCTTCGCGTCGATGTCGAAGGCCGCCGTGAACTCGATGTCGCGGACGTGATAGCCGCCGAGGTCGACGTGCATCAGGCCGGGCACCCGCTCGGAGGGGTCGGCGTCGCGGTAGTAGTGGACGCCCTGGACGAAGGCCGAGGCGCAGTTTCCGACGCCGATGACGGCGACGCGCACCTTGTCGTGCTGGTAGCGAGCGGCGCCGTTCTTGGACGCCGCCCCGTTGCCGGCCGAACGGCCGTTGCCTGCGTTGCTGTGTGTGCTCACGGGGAGATTCCTTCCTTAAGTTCGTGCTAACTACTCCGCCACGCGCGGCAGGTCACACCGACAGCGCAGCGCGCACGTGCCAGATGCGCTGCGCGACGGTGATCAGGCTGAGCGCCGCCAGCACGTAGACGGCCGGTTGCAGAAGTTCGAAGTCGCCGAGCGAGGCGCCCTTCGCGAAGATCAGGCCGATGGCGAGGATCACGACGCGCACCGGTCGCGTGGCGATGCCGACCTTGCATTCCACGCCGAGCGCCTCGGCGCGCGCGCGCGTGTAGCTGACCATCAGCGACGCGAGCACGGCGACGACGACCGCGGCGGCCGCCGCACGGTTTCCCTGCACGGCGAAATAGCCCGCGACCGCGGTCAGCACGATGCCCTCCTCGATGCGGTCGAGCGTGGAGTCGAGGAACGCGCCGAACGGCGTGCCCTTGCCCGACATGCGCGAGTAGCGGCCGTCCAGCGTGTCCATGATCGAGCCGACGATGAAGGCGACGCCGCCGAGGAAGAAGAGCTGTTCCCACACGAGCACCGCGGCGAGCACGTTCAGCAGCAGGCCGGTGAGCGAGATCGCGTTGGGCGTCAGGCGGGACTCGATCAGGCGGTTGCGGACGAGCTCGCGACGTTCGCCGGAGCCGATCGGAGCTCGGGCGCGACGTGCGGCCCGGTAGGAGCCGCGTCGCGTGCGACGGGAGGGGGCGTGCTGCCTTGGCGCCATCTGCCGAGCTCGCGCCTATCCGCTCGCGGTGACGCGAATGGGGGTGGCGCCTGCGCTCGGCGTCAATCGGCCGGAGGAGACGGTCGTCGGTCGCTCGAAGGTCCAGGCTCGTGGCCGAACGCGCCCGAGCAGCCTCGCGGCGTAGAAGGACGCGCAGGCCGTGATCGCGCCGAGCAGGGCGTCGAGGATGAAGTGGTTCGCGGTCACCACGATCACGAAGGTCATCACGAACGGATAGACGATCCACAGGACGCGCGCCACGCTGGTGCGGGCGAGCAGCGCGAGCGGCCAGCCGATCATCAACGCGAAGGCGACGTGCATCGACGGCACCGCCGCGTAGGGGTTGAACAGGGCGCTCATCGACGCGCTCTTGCCGGAGACGTTCACGGGGGTGAAGTCCGACACCGTGTCGATGAAGCCCCACTCCGGCATGAAGCGCGGCGGCGCCGTCGGGAAGACCGTGTATCCGACGAGCGCGATCGCCATCGCGATCATGAACATGTTGCGCACGAAGTAGAAGTTGCGGTTGTGGCGCAGGTAGAGGTAGAGCAGCGCCGCGATCGTTATCGACCCCTGCGCGTTCACATACAGCCAGCTAGCCAGCACCATCACGAAGTGGCTGCCCGACGCCCACGCCTGGATGGACGGCTCGACGAACAGGTGCAGTCCCCGCTCGATCGAGATCAGCGAGCGAGCGTGCGCGAACGCAGCGTTGGCATCGCCCTCGACGATGCCCCGCACCAGACGGTAGGCGAAGTAGGCCGTGGCGAAGAGGGAGAGCTGGCGCAGCGCATCCAGCCAACCCTGCGGCAGGACGCGCGCCTGCAGGACACGAGCGCGGGCGACCATCGACCGAGAAGCCTAGACGACGCGACGCACCGATGGCTGCCGAAGATCCGCGTGCGGCGCGGCGAAGCGGCGCTCTCAGCAGCCGGGCGGGACGACCGTGACGAGCACGCCCCGCCCGGACTCCACCGGTTATGTGCGTCTACCTCGAAGCGTTGACGCAAGCGATGTCGTACTGCGAAACAGCGTGTTCACTGTGCGCGTGTTCCAGCGACGCGGTTTCCGGGTTGCCCGCATAGTGTTTCCCAGCCTGCCCTTCGGGGTTGAAGGGGGAGCCACCGGCGGAGATCGATTTGCCGGGGGTCAGCAGAGCGTTTTCCGTGACGTGGCATTCATTTCCCGCGGTCACGCCGGGCTGTCCCGCCATCGCGGCGCCGGCCATTCCTGCGCTCAACCCCAGCGTGGCGACCGCCGCCACTCCCACGAGCCGAGCCCTGCGCAATCTCTTCATCTCCAGCCTCCCGTCGTAATCGCGTGCTCGGCCCAATGCGGCCGTTACGACTACCAAGACGCCTGCCGGTGCTGATTCCTTCCTGCTCTGAGCTGGCTCTCAGCGACAGCGAGGGCCGTCGCTGAGAACGCGCGCCAGCGAGAAGTCGATCACCACGCGGACGTCGCCCGCGCTGCGCAGCCGCACCTGCGTCCAGTCGCCGGGTGAGCGGCTGACGCAGCCGTGCCCGGCGGCGAGCGCCCAGTAGGGGGTGAAGCGCACGCGCACCGTGTAGGTCCCGGCCGCGGGCGCACGCAGCGAAAACGAGGCGTGGCCCATCTGCGTGAGCATCGACGGCGGCGTGGAGAGGGGGGCGGGTCCGCTCACCGCGAACAGCCGCCAATGCGCCGAGCGCCAGACTTCCGCCAGGTACGGCGGCGGGTGCGCGCCGGCGCTGGGCGTTCCGGTGAGCAGAGCCGCCTCGGCGGTCGCCGAGTAGTCGAGAGGTGCGTCCGGCAGCGCCACGAACGACACCGACTGCTCGAGCAGCCAGGCACGGTAGCGCTGCGCGGTCAGCGTGTTGGGGCTGTCGTAGAAGAGCGCGTTGCGGTAGCGGTCGAGCTGGCGCTCCCAGCCGCGGGCAAGCGCCACGTGCGGCGCCGCCCAACGCGCCTCCCAGTGGTCGCGCGTGGCGACGATCTCGATGCGCGCCGGGTGCGTGGCCGAGCCGACGCCCAGTGCCCGCAGCTCGCCAAGCAGCGGCGTGTAGTACGAGGACTCCACGGCCGGGTCCGCCTCGGCCGAGAGGAAATCGGCGACCGGCGCGTTGGCCTGCCAGTACAGGAGGGCCGGCGCGAGCGCGAGCAGCAGCAACGGTCGCCGGCTCGCGCGCGGACCGCCGAGCAGGGCCAGCGCCGCGACCGGTCCCGCGACGAGCGCGCCGAGACGGTCGGCGTTGCCGCCGACGGCAGTCGAGGCCACGAACGAGCCGGTCAGCGCGACGGCGTAGAGCAGCGCGCCGACGCGGAGCACACGATGCTCGGGCGGGATCAGCGCGGCGATCAGCAGCACCCCGGCTAGCGCCGGGTAGAAGGCCGAGCCGACGAAGGGCTGCGTGCCCCCTTCGGGGAACAGCACCACGAGCACGAGGATCGGCGCAAGCGCGAGCGCGGCGAGCGTCGCGGCGCGCGCTCGCTCGTAGCCGGCGAGCGCCCAGGCCAGCGCGGCAAGCGCGAGGAAGGCGCCGGCTACCGGGCTGGCGAGCGCGCACAGGGCGGCCAGAACGAGCGCCAGCGCCTGCCGGGCGAGCTGCGCTGCCAGCAGCGCTCCGAGCCCCAGCGCGAGGCCGAGATCGAACGGGACCCGGCAGGAGAGCAGCGCGATCGCGGCGCCGACCGCGAAGAACACGGACGCCGCGCGCACTGCGACCTGCGGAAAGCGGCCGGCGATCACGGCGGGGAACAGCGCCGCGGCGATCGTCATCGACAGCGTCGCCAGCAGCTGCGGGCCGACGAGCCAGCCGAGCGCCGGCGCGAGCATGCTGTAGGCGGGGAGATGGTGCCCGCCGTACCAGGCGTTGTCCCAGAGGGTGAACCCTTCGCGGCCGAACAGGTAGCTGCGGTATGAGGCGGCGGCGAGGTCGGAGCTCGGCGGGGCGGCGATCAGGTAGGCGACGCCGAGCGTCGCCGTGATCGTCCACGCGGGTACGCGGGCCAGACGGGTGAGCCCGTCGAATGCCGCCGAGCGCCGGGCAGGGGCGCGACGGGCCTCTACGCGTCCCTCGAACACACCGCCGCTCACCCGGCTCGGGCGTTGACGAACTCCACGATCCGATCGAGCGCATCAGGGCGATCGAGCCACGGCCAGTGACCCGCGTCGGGCAGCTCGAGCAGCTCCGCCTGGGGAAGGGCGCGGGCGTACTCGCCCGCGAAGCGGCCCGGCACGTAGGGGTCCTTCATGCCCCACACGACCAGCGCCGGCATCTGCAGCCGTCCGAGCCCGCTGCCGGCTGCTTCGAGCACGCCGGGGGGAGAGCTGCGATACAGGCGCAGGATCGCGCGCTGGGTGCCCTGGTCGAAGTGATCGAGCACGCTGTCGATCCACTCCTCGGGCATCGGCCCCGGGGTCGCGTTGCCCTCCCTGGAGAGCAACCGCAGGACGAAACGGTTGGTGGTTCCCATCGCGAGCTCGCCCAGCACCGGCGTGCGCCAGATGCGCGCGGTGCGGTGCCAGCGATAGCCCGGCAGGAAGGGCACCGTGTCGACGATCACGATCCGCTCGACCCGCTCGGGCCGGCGCTGCGCGAAGGCGAGGCCGACGCCGCCCCAGTCATGCATGACCAGGCTCACGCGCTCGTGGCCGAGCTGATCGAGGAAGCGCTCGATGAAGCGGTCGTACTCGTCGATCGTGTAGGTCAGCGACCCGGGCTTGCCGGAGCGGCCGAACCCCGGAAGGTCCGGCGCGATCCCGCCCGTGCGCGCGAGGAACGCGATCCAGTCATCGGAGTTGTTGGGAACCCCATGCAGGTACAGCGGCACGGCGGCGCCCGTCACCTCCGGGGGAGCGGGCGCGCTGCGCCAGAAGATCGGCAGGCCGTCGAGCTCGCCGTTGTGGTCGCTCACCGCGGGCACCGAGCGAGGATATAGCCGCGCAGCTGGCGGGATACCGTGGTGCCGTGCCGAGCACCGACTGGAAGCCACCGACACGCGCGCGCGTCACGCGGATCCGCGAACGGCTGCGGGCCGTCTATGGCGTCCCGTCGATGAAGCCGCACGGCCATCCGATCGCCGAGCTGATCCTCACTGTGCTCTCCCAGGCGACGAACGACCGCAACCGCGACGTCGCCTACCTGCGACTGCGCAAGCGCTTCGAGCTTTGGGAGCGGGTGCGCGACGCGCCCGTCGGCGAGGTCGAGGAGGCGATCAGGCCCGGCGGCATCTCGAGGGTCAAGTCGGCGCGCATCAAGGCGATCCTGCGCGCGATCTCCGAGCGCCAGCCGCAGTTGAGCGGCCGTGAGGGTCGGCAGGGAGGATCGGCGCCGGAGCTCTCGCTGGACTGGCTGCCACGCGTCCCGCTCGAGCAGGCCCGCGACTACCTCACCGCTCTGCCTGGCGTCGGACGCAAGACGGCCGCGTGCGTGCTGCTGTTCGCCTACGGCCTGCGCGACGTGCCCGTGGACACGCACGTCTCAAGGGTCGGCACGCGCCTGGGGCTGCTGCGCTCGGGGGCGTCGTTCGAGGAGCTCCACGACCAGATGCTCGCGCTCACCCCGCCGGGACAGGAGCTCGAGCTGCACGTCAACCTCCTGCGCCACGGGCGGCGCACCTGTCACGCGCGCTCGCCCGCCTGCCGCGAATGCGCGCTCGCGCGCATGTGCCCGAGCCGTCGGCTCTTCGCCTGAGCGCTCAGCCTCGTGGCAGCACTGCGAAGGCGATCACGGCGTAGTGCAGCCCGGCAGCGGCCAGCACGAGCGCGTGGAAGACCTCGTGGTAGCCGAACACCCGTGGCCAGGGGTTCGGGCGGCCGCTGGCGTAGATGACCGCGCCCACCGCGTAGAGCAGGCCGCCGGTGGCTAGCCCCGCCACGCCGAGCCAGCCGATCGCCGCCGGGAGCTCGCCGAGGATCGCCGCTGACACGCAGCCCAGCGCCACGTAGACGGTTGCCAGCAGCCACTTCGGTGCGTCGATCCACACGAGCTTGAACACGACCCCGCCAAGCGCTCCGGCCCAGAGCACGATCAGGATCGTGCTCGCCAGCGATCCCCTCAGTGCGAGCAGCGCGACGGGCGTGTACGTCCCCGCGATCAGCACGAAGATCATCGAGTGGTCCAGGCGCCGCATCCAGCGCCGCGCCTTCGGTCGCCAGGTGACGCGGTGGTAGAGCGCGCTCGTGCCGAGCAGCGCCGACACCGCCACGGCGTAGATGCTCGCGGCCAGGCGGGCGCGGCCACCGGACGCTGCCAGGATCAGCCCGACACCGCAGCCGACGGAGATGAAGAACGCGTATTGGTGGGAAACCCCGCGCAGGCGGGGCTTGACGAGGCCTGCGGGCTTGCCAATGCTCGCGGGAGTTTCCAGCGAGGTCACACAGGGACGGTAGCGCCTCTAGGCGTCGCCGTCTCCCGTGGCTAGACGGTTAACCGCTCCACGTCTTTGGCTGCCGCGAGCTTCTCGCGCGCACGCTCGGGTGTGACCTTCACGACATCCCAGGCGAGGCCCATGCGCTCGAGACCGAGTATCAGCCAGCCGGAGGGATCGAACTCGTACCAGCGCAGCCCGTGGAAGGCCGACTGCGGGAACGCATGGTGGTTGTGGTGCCAGGCCTCGCCGAGCGACGGCAGCGCCAGCCAGAAGACGTTCGTCGACTCGTCGTCTGTCTCGAAGCGCCGGCTGCCGAAGAAGTGGCAGATCGAGTTGATGCTCCAGGTGATGTGGTGCACGAGGAAGATGCGCACGAGTCCGCCCCAGAGCAGGGCGCTGAGGCCCCCAGCGACGAGCGAGCCGCCGCTGAGCGCGAAGCCGAGCAGGAAGGGCAGCGCAAGGCTGTACAGCGCGATCAGGGGGAAGCCCTTGTTGATGCGTCGCATCGTGCGGTCTTCCAGCAGATCGCGGGCGAAGCGTTTCGAGGACGCCTGGCCGTGGGTCTCGAACAGCCAGCCGACGTGCGCGTGCCACAGGCCGCTGACCATGCCCCGCAGCCCGGCGCCGTGGCCGGCGTGCGGGCTGTGCGGGTCGCCCTCTTCGTCGGTGAACGTATGGTGCTTGCGATGGTCGGCCACCCAGTCGATCACGGGGCCCTGCACCGACATCGACCCGAAGACCGCCAGCGTGTAGCGCAGCCAAGGGCGCGTCTGGAACGCGCGGTGGGTGAGCAGGCGGTGAAAGCCGACGGTGACGCCGAGCGCCGTCAGCGCGTACATGACCCCGAAGATGACGAGGTCGCGGGGTCCCAGAAAGCGGTTCCATAGGACCGCGGCGGCGGCGATCACGCCGAGGAAGGGGATGACGACGGCGGCTATGTTGACGTTGCGCTCGAGGCGTGTCACGTACTAGGACTACTTCCCGCGCCGCCCGCGGTTACTCGTGATCTGGCGTTTTATGCGAGGAACCGCCCGTTTGGGGGGGCAGCGCCTTCTCAGGGCATTGCCGCGGTGCGGCCGACAACCGCATCCGACCCGCTGAGCGTCTTCCCTGGCAGGCCGAGGAGGTCGGGTCGATGGCGGGGCCTTCGTCGGGCAGGACGGCGTCACCGAGCGGCGGACCCGCCTGCAGGGAGCCCGCCGGGGCCTCCTTGAAAGCTGTCAGGAAATCTGCCACACTCACGCTTAGATTTATACAGCCTATTCAAGGAGCATTCAACATGGGCAAGACCATAGGCATAGACCTCGGCACGACCAACTCGTGCATGGCCGTGCTTGAGGGTGGCGAGCCCACCGTCATCGAGAACGCAGAGGGCGGGCGCACGACGCCCTCCGTCGTCGCGTTCACGGCCTCGGGCGAGCGCCTCGTCGGCACCGTCGCCAAGCGTCAGGCCGTCACCAACCCGCAGAACACCGTCTTCTCGATCAAGCGCTTCATGGGCCGCAAGGAGGCCGAGGTGCGCGAGGAGGAGTCGATAGTCCCCTACAAGGTCGTCGCCGGCCCCAACGGCGACGCGCGCGTGGAGGCGGCGGGCGAGCAGTACTCCCCGCCCGAGATCTCCGCGATGATCCTTCAGAAGCTGAAGACCGACGCCGAAGCCTATCTCGGCGAAAGCGTCGACTCGGCGGTGATCACCGTTCCCGCCTACTTCAACGACGACCAGCGCCAGGCGACCAAGGACGCCGGCAAGATCGCCGGGCTCGACGTCAAGCGCATCATCAATGAGCCGACGGCGGCCTCGCTGGCGTACGGGCTCGACAAGGAGTCCGACCAGACGATCCTCGTGTTCGACCTCGGCGGCGGCACGTTCGACGTGTCCGTGCTCGAGATCGGCGACGGCGTGTTCGAGGTCAAGTCCACGGCCGGGGACAACCACCTCGGCGGCGACAACTTCGACAAGGCGATCGTCGACTGGCTGGTGGCCGAGTTCAAGAAGTCGCAGGCGATCGATCTGAGCAGCGACCCGATGGCCCTGCAGCGCCTCTACGAGGCGGCGGAGAAGGCCAAGATCGAGCTCTCCACGACGCAGGAGACGCAGATCAACCTGCCGTTCATCACCGCCGACTCCTCCGGGCCGAAGCACCTCGACACGCGGCTGACGCGCGCGAAGCTCGCCGAGCTGACCTCTGACCTGCTCGACCGCGTGGTCGCGCCGGTCCGCCAGGCGCTCGACGATGCCAAATCGAAGGGCGTCAAGGAGATCGAGCACATCGTGCTCGTGGGTGGCATGACCCGCTCGCCCGCCGTCCAGGAGAAGGTCAAGGAGCTGACCGGCAAAGAGCCGCACCGGGGCGTCAACCCCGATGAGGTCGTTGCCGTCGGCGCCGCGATCCAGGCTGGCGTGCTCGCCGGCGACGTCAAGGACGTGCTGCTCCTCGACGTCACGCCGCTGACCCTCGGCATCGAGACCAAGGGCGGCGTCATGACGAAGCTGATCGAGCGCAACACGACGATCCCGACCCGCAAGGGCGAGGTCTTCTCGACAGCCGAGGACAACCAGCCCTCGGTCGAGATCCACGTGCTGCAGGGTGAGCGCGAGATGGCCCAGTACAACAAGTCGCTGGGCAAGTTCCAGCTGACGGGGATCCCACCCGCCCCGAGGGGTATACCCCAGGTCGAGGTGGCGTTCGACATCGACGCGAACGGCATCCTCAACGTGTCCGCGAAGGACCTCGGCACCGGCAAGGAGCAGAAGATCGAGATCAAGGCCGGCTCGGGCCTCTCCGAGGACGAGATCAAGAACATGGTCTCCGACGCGGAGTCGCACGCCGAGGAGGACCGCCGGGCACGCGAGCTCGCCGAGGCGCGCAACAACGGCGAGAACGCCGCGTACCAGGCCGAGCGCCAGCTCGCCGATCTGGGCGACCAGGTCGACGCCGACTCGAAGACCCGTATCGAGGAGGCCATCAAGGAGGTCCGCGAGTCGCTCGAGAGCGAGGACGCCGCCGCGATCAACGCGAAGGCGGAGGCGCTGCAGACGGCCTTCCACGCGGTCTCCGAGGCGATGTACCAGCGTGCGCAGGAGGCGGCCGCCTCCTCGCCCAACGGCGGCGCCAGCGGCGACGGCGCGTCCTCGGAGAACGAGGACGTGGTCGATGCCGAGGTCGTCGACGAGCCGAAGGCATAACGAGCGATGAGCGACAGCGAGCGGATCGCACGACAGCGCTCTGACGAGCATGGGCGGTCCGACACCTCCCCCGGCGCACGCACGCCGGGGGAGGAGAAGCCCCCCGTGAACGACTCGTCGGGCCGCGCCGACGGGGGCGGGACGGGCAAGCGGCAGGCCGACGACGGCCGCGCGCCCGCCCACGACAAGCACGGGCATGGGGCCGTGGACCTCAACGGCGATGCCGCCGAGGTCGCGGTCGACCTGGACGAGCTCGTGAAGACGGCTGCCGAGCGCGATGAGTACCTGGCGCTCGCCCAGCGCACGCAGGCGGACTTCGAGAACTACCGCAAGCGCGTCGCCCGCGAGTCGGCCGCGGCGCAGGCGCGGGGATGCATCCTGCTGGCGAAGGAGCTGCTGCCGGCACTCGACAACCTCGACCGTGCCCTGGAGGCGGCTGCGAAAGACGACCCGCTGCTCGACGGCGTGCGCATCGTGCGCTCCGAGCTGAGCGCCGCGCTGGCCCGCACGGGGATCGAGTCCTTCTCGCCCGCGGGCGAGGTCTTCGATCCCTCCGTCCATGAGGCTGTCGCCACGAGCGAGCAGCCGGCGGACGGCGCCGCGAGCGGGACGGTCGTGGAGGTCTACCAACCCGGCTACCGGCTCGGCGAGACCATCATCCGCCCGGCGCGCGTGGTCGTGGCCGCATAGCCGGAGGATCCATGGCGACGCGTCCCGACTACTACAAGACGCTGGGTGTCGAGAAGAAGGCGTCCGCGGAGGAGATCAAGAAGGCCTACCGCAAGCTCGCTCGCAAGTACCACCCGGACCGCAACCCCGACGACAAGGGGGCCGAGGCTCGCTTCAAGGAGATCTCCCAGGCCTACGACGTCCTCGGCGACCCCGACAAGCGCAAGCAGTACGACAGCGGCTCGGGTCCCTTCGCGACGGGCGCCGGGCCCGGTGGCGGCTTCGGCGGCTTCGGCAACTTCGACTTCGACGCCTCCTCGATGGGCGACATCCTGTCCAACCTGTTCGGCGCGCAGGGCGGCGGGCGCCGCGGGCGCGGCAGGCCGCGATCCGAACGGGGCGCCGACGTCGAGGCGCAGGTCTCGATCACCTTCGACCAGGCCATCGCGGGGGCTCAGATCCCCCTGCAGGTGCCGATGCAGACGACATGCGAGACGTGTCGCGGGACGGGCGCGAAGCCCGGGACCACGCCGTCGGTCTGCCCGCGCTGCGAGGGCCGCGGCATCGAGACACAGGGACAGGGCATGTTCTCGATCTCACAGCCCTGCTCGCTGTGTGGAGGCGCCGGCACGATCATCGAGAACCCCTGCCCGACCTGCCATGGCTCGGGCGCGGTGCGCACGGTCAAGCGCATGCGCGTGAACGTCCCGGCGGGCGTGCGCGACGGAAGCCGCATCCGCATCGCGGGCAAGGGCGAACCCGGCCGCAACGGCGGTCCTACCGGCGACCTCTATCTCATCACCCACGTCTCCCCCTCACCCGTCTTCAGGCGCAAGGGCGAGAACCTCGAGGTCGAGGTTCCGCTCACGATCCCCGAGGCGCTGCGCGGCGCCGAGGTGCAGGTCCCGACGCTGAGCGGCACCAAGACTCTGCGTGTAGGACCGGGCACCCCGCACGGAACCGTCCAGCGACTGCGCGGCGAGGGCCCGCCGAAGCTGGGGAGCGGCTCCGACCGCGGGGACATCCACTATCGCTTCGTGATCGACGTGCCCAAGGAGCTCAACAAGGAGCAGCAGGACGCCGTCGAGGCGCTCTCGAAGACGATGCACGACGACCCTCGCGGCCGCCTCTTCCCGAACGGCTCGGCGCCGCAGGCCGCCAGCTCACAGGCAGCTGCCGACGCGGCCGGTGATCGCTGATGCGCAAAGCTCGCAACGAGCCCGTCGAGCGGCAGCGACGCCAGGTCACGCGCCTGGAAGTCGAGACCGATCGCGGCGTGTTCATGATCTCGGTTGCCGCGCGGCTGGCGAACATGCACCCGCAGACACTGCGGATGTACGAGTCGCGGGGCCTGATCGAGCCGCAGCGCTCGCCGAAGGGCACACGGCTCTACTCCCAGGAGGACGTCGAGAGGCTCAGGCGCATCCAGGAGATGACGGCGGAGCTCGGGCTCAACCTCGCCGGAGTGGAGCGCGTGCTGCGACTCGAGCAGGAGATCGACGAGATGCACACCCGGATCGAGGAGATCGAGCTGCAGGCGCTGCAGGCGCAGGTGCGCCTCGCCGAGGAGCTCGAGCAGGTGCGCCGCTCGTTCCGCGCGGAGCTGGCCGTGCCCTACCGCGGGGGCCTCGAGCTGGTACGCGCCGCCGAGACCAAGTCGTTGTTCCGT
>Ga0210409_10001505_pt1 | contig 30353 bp, 27 predicted proteins | sample IncBWH17MmetaG_FD_161649 | JGI IMG/M metagenome (GOLD analysis project Ga0210409, IMG submission 161649) | Forest soil microbial communities from Barre Woods Harvard Forest LTER site, Petersham, Massachusetts, United States - Inc-BW-H-17-M | ecosystem: Environmental > Terrestrial > Soil >...
CCCGAGACGGAAGCCATTCCGTTCGATGATCTGGAAGCGCTCGAGAAGAAACTAGCAAGCAAGAAGTTTGCCGCCTTCATCGTGGAGCCGATCCAATCGGAGGCGGGCATCCGCGTCCCGGGCGAAAAGTACTTTCGCGAGGCGCAGGCGCTATGCCACAAGTACGGCACGCTATTGGTCTTCGACGAAGTGCAGACCGGGATGTATCGCACGGGTCCGTTTTTGGCAGCGCAGCGATTCGGAGTTGAGCCCGACATGGTGGTTCTTGCGAAGGCGATGAGCGGCGGCCTTATTCCCGTGGGCGCGGTGCTGATGAGCGATGGGATTTATGACTCGACTTACGGATCACTGCGGCGGGCGATCATCCATACGTCGACGTTCAGCGAGAACGGCCTGGCCATGCGCGCGGCGCTGGCGACACTCGATGTGCTGGAATCGGAGAGGCTCGGAGAGCGTGCGCTCCACCTGGGCCGACTGCTCCAAGGGCGTCTGACTGAAGCACTGCGCGAGTACGAGATGGTGAAAGAGGTACGGGGCGAGGGTTTGCTGCTCGGCATCGAGTTCGTTGCCCCGCGAACGTTGCGGCTGCGGATCCCGTTTGAAGCTTTTATGCACATCCATCCGGCGATGTTCGGGCAAATTGTAGTGATGCGCATGTTCCGCGATCACGGAATTCTGACCCAGATTTGCGGCAACAACTTCGCCGTTCTGAAAGTTGCGCCGCCGCTGGTCGTGACCGAGCAACAAATTGATGAGTTTGTAGCAGCCATTGCGGACGTCGTCGAACTGGCGCACTCGTCGGGCGCGTTCTGGTCCGAAGCGCTGGGCTTGGCTAAGCGAGCCATCATTTGAGTCGTCAGTCTTCAGTCGCAAGTCGGCAGGCAAGCAGTTGTGTGCCGGACACTGAGGCCGGATCCGAACACCGAATACCGAACGGCGAATATCGAAATTGAGAACTGAATTGAGACCCCCATCCTTATGCAGATTCTGAGCGCCACGAGCGCTTTTCCCAAACACTACTATTCGCAAGACATGCTGTTCGCTGCGCTCCAGCAGTATTGGGGCGACCGGCTGGCGAAGCCGGAAGTGCTGCGACGACTGCATCGCAACGTCGGCGTCGATGGACGGTTCCTCTCGCTTCCCATCGATGAGTATCCGAAGCTCACAAGCTGGGGAGAAGCGAACGATCACTGGATCCGGGTTGCGCTGGAGCTGGGGCACTGTTCCGTCAGCCGCGCGCTGACAGCGGCCGGTCTGAGCGGACGAGAGCTTGGCGCGTTCTTCTTCACGTCGGTAACCGGAATTGCGAGTCCTTCGATTGATGCTCGCCTGATCAATCGCATGGGACTTTCGCCGAACATCAAGCGCGTTCCGATGTTCGGGCTGGGTTGTGTGGCGGGAGCGGCCGGCATCGCTCGCGCCGCCGACTACGTGCGCGCCTATCCTGATCAGGTTGCGGTCGTACTGGCAGTGGAGCTGTGTTCGCTGACGTTGCAGCGCGATGACCTTTCCATGGCGAATCTGATCTCCGCAGGGCTGTTCGGTGATGGCGCGGCGGCAGTGATGGTTGCGGGAGACGATTGCGTGTCGACGAAGCCACAATCGGGGCCGCGCGTGCTGGCGACTCGTTCGGTTTTCTATCCGGAAACGGAAGAGATGATGGGTTGGGATGTCTCGGAGAAAGGTTTCCAGATCGTGCTTTCGCCGGAGGTGCCGAACTTGATCCGCCGGCAAGTGGGCGACGATGTCGACAGTTTTCTCGGAGAACTGGGACGGGAGCGCGGCGAAGTAGGCAGCTGGGTTCTGCATACGGGCGGTCCCAAGGTGCTGCAGGCAACCGCTTCTGCGCTGGGACTGGAGGACGGACAGCTGTCGGCTTCCTGGGATTGCCTGCGGCGGGTGGGCAATCTCTCGTCGGCGTCGGTGCTGGTTGTGCTCGAAGATGTGATGAAAAACCGTCGTCCGGAGCCGGGCACGCTGGGCGTGCTCGCGGCCATGGGCCCTGGATTCTGCTCGGAATTGGTGGCGCTGGAATGGTGATGGCTCGAAATTCGGAGGAGACCCGGGTGGTTGTGATTGGCGGGGGTCCGGCAGGGATCGCCGCAGCGCTCGCGGCTCGCCAACGCGGGCTGGAAGTCATGGTCATCGACAGTTGCCTTCCTCCCATCGACAAGCCCTGCGGCGAGGGGTTGATGCCGGATGGAGTGGCCGCGCTGGAGAAACTGGGAGTGGCGACTGCGGAGATCGAGGCTCAACCGTTTCGCGGAATTCGTTTCGTCAGCGGCGGCCTGACGGCGGAGGCGGTTTTTCCTCATGGACTTGCTCTCGGCGTTCGACGGACGAACCTGCATCGAGTGATGGTCGAGCAGGCGGAGAGGGCGGGTGTACGATTCCGCTGGCGTACGGTTGTTACGGGGCTTGCGCCCGATGGTGTGGTGGTGAACGGCGAGCTGTTGCCGGCGCGCTGGATCATCGGCGCCGATGGCAGCAGTTCGCGGGTGCGGCGCTGGGCGGGTCTCGGCGATCATCGCAGGAAAAGTGAGCGATATGCGTTCCGTCGGCATTACAACGTTGCGCCCTGGAGTGACTTCATGGAACTCCACTGGGGAAAGCGCGGCCAGCTCTATGTCACGCCCGTTGGACCGGAGCAGATTTGTGTCGCGTTGATCTCGCGTGATCCGGCTTTACGGCTGGATGAAGCGTTGGGAGACTTTTCTGAAGTTGCTCAGAAGCTGGGCGATGCCGAGCAGGGCTCGGTAGAGCGAGGCGCCGTGTCGGTCACGCGCAAACTGGCTCGCGTTACGAATGACCGGGTGGCGTTGCTCGGCGACGCGTCGGGCGGCGTGGACGCGATTACGGGCGAAGGATTGTGTCTGGCATTCGAGCAGGCGGACTTGCTAGCGAGCAGCATGGCTGCGGGTGATTTGCGCGCTTATCAAAGGGGACATCGCGCGTTGGCGCGACGTCCTGCGCTGATGGCCGATCTGATGCTGCTCCTAGAACAGCGGCACGGTCTTCGCGAGCGCGTCATGCGGGCTTTTCGGACCGAACCGAAGCTCTTTGCGGGTATGCTGGCGACGCACGTGGGCGCGATTCCCGTTCGGGATCTGGCGAGAAACGGATTGGCTTTGGGATGGAAGTTGCTCTCGGTGTAAGCCTCGATTAACTTCGAATTGACCGCGTGTGGACAACTTCTGGGGCGAATATTTGCTAGATTCGGTCATCAAAACTGCGAAAACAATTCTTGCCGTCTCCCTGATCACTTTTGCCCTGGTGCGGGCAGCGAGTGCCCAGGAACGGGCGTTGCAGTGCGATCCGGCACAGACCGCTGTGGATTTCACACTCGGGGACGCGCTGCATGCGGTAAAAGGAACGTTTGGGATGAAGCTGTGCGAGATCCGTTTCGATCCTTCATCGGGAAAGATCGGCGGCGAGATTGTGTTCGACGCAACCAGCGGACAAAGCGGAAACAAGAGCCGCGACCGCAAAATGCATAAGGACGTGCTGGAGAGTGCGCGGTTCCCCGAGATCGGCTTTCGGCCGGATCGAGTGGACGGCAGCGTTTCGACGGCGGGCCCATCCAAGGTCCAAGTGCACGGCATGTTTCGGATTCATGGCGCAGAGCACGAGATCATGGTTCCGGCCGAGGTCACTCTCGGCTCCGATCACTGGGCGGTGACCACGCACTTTCCCGTCCCCTATGCGAAGTGGGGGATGAAAAATCCCAGTATTCTCTTTTTGCGCGTGGGCGATTCGGTGGATATCGTGTTTCACTCGGCGGGTAGCGTGGCGGCGGCGCGGTGATAACGAGTTGCGGGTCCCGAGTTGTGAGTACAGATAAAATCCAAACCGCAGACCGCCGTGAAAGTCGCGGAGAAAGATCTTAACCGCAAAGCAACATCCTAACTAACCAGCCACTTTCGCGATCATCGCTGCGTGCGTGAATACGCGCTTGCGTATGCAGGGATCGGAATCGCCGGGTCGCAACGATCGTCCGCGACCGGCTGTCCCGGAATCGTGCGTAGCGGAATGACTCCCGCCCAGGTTCGGAACGAATAATCGTCTTCGTCGTCCATCGGCGGACCCTGGCGTACCTTCGCGGAAAACTCATCGATCGGAACCCGAAGGGCAAACGTTGCTTTCAATTCTTGTTCATTGGGCTGGCGAGACTCCGCCCAGCGTCCGGGAAGGATATGCTCCGACAAGCGCTGTAAAGCTTCGAGTTTTTCCGCAGGATCCTGCACGACCGTGGCGGTGCCCAGGATGACGACCGAACGGTAGTTCATCGAGTGATTAAAGATCGAGCGCGCCAGTACCAGCCCGTCGAGCAGCGTAACGGTGATGCAGACCGGAACGCCCTGATCGAGATTGCGCAGCATGCGGCTGGCGGCGGAGCCGTGAATGTAGAGCGTGTCGCCGGACCGACCATAGGACGTGGGAATGACAAACGGCTGGCCGTCGATGACAAAGCCCACGTGACAAATGAAGCCCTCGTCGAGGATGCGGTAGACCGCTTCACGGTCGTAAATCGCGCGCTGTGGTTCGCGGACGACGCGAGTGCGCGTCGACGGCGTTTCAGATGCTGACATGAATGGAGTGGCTCCTGGCTGTCGTGAAGAGTGACGAGAATCTTAACACCGGGCTCTGGGCTCTGGGCGCTCGGCTCTGGGTCGCATATCCAAAGCTTCTACCTGCAACAGGACTTTGGAGCTTAGACAGATTATTGAGAGGAAGTTCAAATTGCATCCCTGGTGTGATGCGGGTCATATCGAATTGCGGTTCAGCGGCTACCCTCTGATCGGGAGGGAGAAACGTGAGCGGAACCTACGAAGATCTCGAAGCGTGGCAGCAAGCGATGGATTTGGCGGAATCTGTTTACAGCCATACCCAACAATTTCCGAAGCAGGAATTGTACGGATTGACTAACCAACTGCGTCGAGCTGCGGTGTCCATCCCAAGCAACATCGTGGAGGGCGAGGGTCGCTCGTCGGATCGGGAGTTGGCCCAGTTCCTGAATCACGCGCGAGGCTCGCTTTACGAGGTTCAGACGCAAATCAAACTAGCCCGCAGACTCAGCTACCTGAGCCTTGAAGCAGGGCATGAACTAGATGCACAGGCTTCGCGAGTAGGCTGCCTGTTGAATGGCTTGATCCGCAGGTTTCGAACTGTTCCGATCACTTCATCCGAAGCGCCAAACCGAGAGCCGAGAGCCTAAAGCCGAAAGCCCGCTTTTCTCACCCCAGCCATTGCGGATTGTGAATGGTGCCGTCGAACTGGTTCGAGGTCTTGTAGCGTTCAAACTCTCCCTTGCCTGCGGCCGGGGCGGTCTTCGCGAGAAGATTCGAGACTTCCATCGGTCCCATCGGCTTGAAGCTGTGCGCCGCGTCGATGGCCTGCTGCAAGATTTTCAACGAATCGCAGCCGGTGATGACCACGCTGGTGGGCAGGTTCATCGCGTAGTGCAGACACTCGACCGGAGTCGCCGTGTTGCTCTTCAGGATGATGCTATCGCCCATCGACTTCATGCCCAGCACACCGATCTCGTGCTTTACGAGAATCGGTAAGACCTTCTTTTCGAAGCTGTCAAAGTGAGCGTCCATCACGTTGAGCGGCATTTGCACCGCATCGAAGGTGAAGCCGTGGGCGAATGCGGTTTCGAGCATCTTGAGATGAATGTCAGGACTCTTGTGGCCGGTGAAGCCGATGAAGCGGATTTTGCCCTGCTTGCGCGCTTGCATGACTGTCTCGATGCCGCCGCCTTCTGCGAAGATGCGGGCGGGATCGCCATCCCGGATCACCTCGTGAAACTGCAGCAGGTCGATGTGGTCGGTCTGCAGCCGCCGAAGGGATTCCTCGAGCTGTTGCGCAGCCGCTTGCTTCGTCTGGCCGTCGATCTTGGTCATGAGGAACGCTTTTTGACGATAGCCGTCGCGCAGAGCCTTGCCCATGCGAACTTCGCTCTGGCCGCCGTTATAGTCCCAGCAGTTGTCGAGGAAGTTGATGCCGTTGTCGAGCGCGGTGCGAATGATGCGGATGCTTTCCTGTTCATCGGACTGCATGCCGAGGTGATAGCCACCGAGGCCGACGATGGAGACCTTTTGTCCCGATCGTCCGAGCGTACGCATCGGCATGGGCTCGGCGCTGGCCCGGGCGAGTTTTTTCTGGAGAGCGGTCACAAGGGTGGTGGCGGCTGCGGTCTGCAGAAAGCGTCTGCGATCCATGGACGATAACCTCCGCGGAAGTCCCATGACGGACCTTGCCTTTGGGCCGGAGCGGTTAGTGTAACGCAGCGAATTGAAGAGGGTGTAGCGGCGGCACCTTAGATCAGGTACGGGGAATCGCGTAGGAGAATACGAGTCGCGAATACCGAGTTAAACCACCTGCGATCTACAAGCCGCAAGCTACGAGCTACGACCCAAGAGCTATTAGCCGATTCCTACCAGTTCAACTTCAACGCGAACTGGAACTGTCGCGGGTCGTAAGCGGCGGTTGCCTGTCCGGCGTTCGTGAACAAAGGACTGACCGCCGAGACGTTCATTTTGTTGGCGAGATTGAACATGTCGACGATGAAGTCCATGCTGATCCGCTCGCCGAAGTGGACGCGTTTGGAGACGCGCAGATCGTTAAAAACGTTCCACGGAGTCACGCCAGTGTTCCGCCCCAGATTGCCATCGAGAGAGAGCAGAGTGCCGTTGAAATTCAGGATGCACGGCTCCTGGAAAACTCCCGTGGGTGACACTTTTGTATTCACCGGCAGATTTCCGATCGCGCTGCAGGCAGGTGTCACAAATGTGTTCGGACGGCCGGTGAGTGACGAGAGCTGCAGGTTGTCTCCGTTCCCGGTGATGATGTTGTAAGGCCGACCGGAGCCGAACTCTACCAAGGGAGCGAAGGTCCAATCGCTGAAGACTTTGCCGGCAAATCCGCCGCTCAGCTTTCCGGTTTGATAGACGCCGCTGAAGACAAAGCGGTGCCGCTGATCGAAGAGAGAGGTGGAACGATCGAGCCCGGGATAGTAGCTGTCTTGCGGAGTGAGTGTGGATTGCAGGTCGGTGGAGTCGTCGATGGCGTGCGACCAGGTATAGGAAGCCTGGAACTCATAGTGTCGTCCAAAGCGCTTCCGCAGCTGCGTGGTGAAGCCGTGATAGATCGAACTGCCGTTGGAGTAGTTCGCGTCCATGTCGCCGAAGGGGACGCATCCGGCAAAAGTTGCGGGATTACAGTTCGCATTGAAGCCCTGACTGGCGAGGGTGCTCTCCAGTTGCTGGGCAGCCTGCACGCAGGCGCCGCCACCAGCAAGAGCAAGGGCGGCGGCAATTGACGGATTCAATCCGCCGGGGCGGAAGAAGTTCATGAGCGGAGCGCTGATCCATGGTCCCAGCGGCCCGGTGCCGCAGGGTACTGCTCCGGTGCCGACCGTGAAAGGACTCGCTGCGGCCTGGCCCGCGGCGTTCGCGGCAAAGAAGTTATTCACCATAAGGTCGCCGCGAATGGTGTTGGCGTTGATGGGGCGATTCAGATGGCGACCGCCGTTGAAGTTGTATGCCAGCGACAAAGCGTATCCGCGGCCCAGATCCCGTTCGATCGTAAAGTTGGCTTGTTGCGAGTAGGCGTACACGAAGTTCTTCGCCTGCGGATACCCGAAGGGCTGGAAGCCCAGCGGGAGGAAGGTGGTCGGGTTCAGGTAGTTCTGGTTGAGGAACACGGACTGCGGGAAATTCAGCGCCTGAAATTGCTGCTGGTTGGGCAGATAGCCAAGATTCGTATTCGCCTGCGGAAACGGAGACGGTTCACAACCAGGCTGGTTGAGCAGGCCCTGGAAGATCGTGAACGCATTCAGGTTCCCCGGCGCGCCGGTGCCGCTGCAGAAACCTGTTCCCCCAAACGCCAGCTGACCGCTCGAGGAACCGTCCGATGCATCTCCGAGGAAGTAGAGGCCGAGGAGCGGATGGTCATAGAACATTCCAAAGGAAGCGCGAATAACGGTTTTGCCATCCCCCTTCGGATCGTAGGCGATCCCGAGGCGCGGCTGAATGTTGTTTTTGTCGGTTTGAATTCCCTTCTGCAATCCCAGCAGGTGATAGGCAGGAAGTGCCAACCCCTGCGGGGGTTTAAACTGTGGCGGGAACTCGATGTCGTAACGAACTCCGTAATTCAACGTGATGTTCGGACGAATCCGCCAGGAGTCCTGCCAATAAACACCGAGCGGTTTATTGGAGAACGAATCGCTGGGGCTGCCAAGACCCTGGATGAAGTCGCCCGGCAGACCGGCGCCGTAAGACTGCACCGGCGACAGAATCGGGAAAGAAAAATTCTGTGAAGGCACCGAAGGGAAGCCCAGCGTGGTGGCGCTGAACGAGCCGAAGTCGTAGACGCCGCCGTAGTTGACGGTGAAGATCGCCGTGATTGGCAGATAATTGAAGTCGCCACCAAACTTCATGTCGTGATGGCCCTTGCTCCAGGAGAAATTGTCCGTGAACTGATAGCGCTGCTCCGTGCGCTGAATGTAGGAGTATGGCTCGCGTCCGAAGTAGGCGAAGCCGGGAATGTTCACCGCGGGATCGGCTCCGCCGGGAATCGCAGTGTTGTAAAAGTAAGAAAGACCACGACGCGCATACTGGAACCGGAATTCATTCATCTTGTTGTTGCCGATTGTCCAGGTGTCCTGAAAGGTTCCGGCAACATCACGATAGGTTTGCTCCGACGTGCGGGAGTATGCGTTCTGTCCGAATGGCTGAGATTGTCCTCCGACTTCGATGCCCGTGACTGTGCTCGGGCTGACGTTCGCCCGTAGCATCAGTCGATTATTGTTGGTGACGTTGTGGTCGAGGCGAAGTGAATAGAGACTGGTCCCCTCAAAAACCGGAAAGTTCCCAATTTGTGAAGCGAGCGTCTGGTAGGAGCCTGGCACCGGCACGCATGGCCCCGGAGGGGGGCAGGTTGTGGGGAAGCCCGCCCACGTCGAGAGAAGTCCCCCAGTCATTCCTTGAACTAATCTCGAAGGCCACACGCCGTTTACGGCTTGACCAGAGGATGCTCCAGCCAAAATTTCGTATTTCGGAACAGCTGGCGCGATCGCGGCAAAGAACGCAGGGTTCTGCTGAGCAATCTGACCGAGGCCAGCCCCGAGAAAATTCGCCTGGTCCTGGGTGACCTGGATGGTGCCAAACGGAAGTGGGAATCCGCCGCCAGCAGTCGTCGCGGTGTCGAAGGGCACCAATCCGAAATTGTTCTGCCCGATGCTCGAGAATCCGGTTTCGTGGCGGCGCGTGACCTCGTAGGAGAAGTAGAAGTAAGTCTTGTCTTTTTTGATGGGTCCGCCGAAAGCCGCACCCGCCTGAACCCGCGTGTAGGCAGGATTTGGGACTGTGCTGAACGGATTGACGGCCTGGAAGTTGCGATTGCGCAGGTACCCGTACACGTCCCCATGGAAGGCGTTCGAGCCCGAGCGGGTGATGATGTTCACGACACCGCCGGCGGCGCGCCCATATTCTGCCGCGTAATTGTTGGTGATGATCTGGAATTCCTGAACGGCTTCCTGCGAGACGGTGGAGCGAACACCATTTACGGAATTGTCGGTGGCGTCGGCGCCATCGACATTGACCAGGTTCGCACGGGCGCGTTGGCCCATCATGTTGAGCCCCGACGTGGGGGCAGCGCCGGTGTTCGGCGCGTTGTCGCGGACCACCTGCGAATCGGTCAGCGTGAAGTTGATGTAGTTGCGGCCGTTGATGGGCAGGTTATCGATGCGACGCTGGTCGATGGTATTGGTGGTGGAACTGCGCGTCGTTTCTACCAGCTCCGCTTCGGAGGTGACACTGACGACGGTTTGCACGCTCCCGACGGCCAGGTTGACCGGAAGCTCGCGCATCTGTCCCACGGTCACTTGCTGATCGTGACTCTCAAACTTGGCGAAACCCGGCGCGGCCACGGTCACGGTGTACACGCCCGGCGGCAGCGACAACAGGCGGTACTCGCCTTCGTTATTCAGCGTCGTGGCGCGCTCGAAACCCTTGTTCTGCTCGCGAGCGGTGACGGTCGCATTGGTAATGAGATTTCCTTTTTCATCTTTCACGGTGACGTGCAAGTCGCCCGTAGCGGCGCCTTGACCAAAGGTCAAGATCGGGCAGAGCAGTGCCAGCGACAGGGCAAGCAGGATTTTCGACTTGAAATTCATAGGGGTCTCCGTAAGAGCCGCGCGCGGAAACGGTGACGCACGCGGAAAAATGCTAGAAGTCGGTCCAACGCAGGGTGGCTGAGATGCACGTTTTTGGAGGCTAATTCCCGGTAGCTTGTACATCAGGAATGGGGCGAAAGCAAGATAAATTCCTGAGATGAATAGGGTTAGTCAGCCGTCATATGGCGTCAAACCACGCCATCGGGCGTCAGGGTGGCGTGAGCCCTCAGGGGTGACGATCGTTGGTCGTGTTGACGTCGTTAGTTGCGGGTCCTTGGTCGTTTCCCAAGCGAAGCAGACTGACGCATGATGAGGCTATCTTCCCAATCCGACGAAAAAAGGAGTGAGAAACGGGAACTGGGACAAAGGGCAACCGCTTTCCGGCGAACGACCTAAGACCGAGGACCAACGACTAGTTCTTTTCGATTCCGGCCTGCGCGCGCTGCGTCGTCTGATAGGCCCAAGCCATCCGCGGGGTATTGTGCGAGATTCCGATGCGCCCTTTGCCATCCAGCAGAATGATGCCGCCGTGACCGTTCACGCGGGCTTTCAGATAGTTCATAGCCTCTTGCGAGACCCATTCGGGCAGGTTCCCTGCGAGCACGCGATCCGCCGCCCATTTGGCGAGGACGAGCTTCATGATCGGCTCGCCCCATCCGGTGAGTGAGGCGGCAGCGCTTTCGTTGTCCGCATAACAACCACAGCCAATGAGGGATGAATCACCCAGACGACCCGGCGCCTTGTTGAGAGTTCCACCGGTGGAGGTGGCAGCGGCGATATTGCCGTCGCGGTCGAGGGCAACGGCTCCAACCGTGTCGTGAGAAATGGTGGGGGCAAATAGGTCCGGCGCTTGCTCGGCAGTTTGAGCTTGAAAGGCGCGGAGCCGTTCGACTTCACGCGGGATGACGAGCTCTTGGTTATCACAGAGAGCGATGCCGTGCTCAGCAGCAAAGCGTTCTGCGCCCTCCGCCACGAAATAGACGTGCGGGCTCTCGCTGAGAATCTTGCGTGCGGCGCGAATGGGATTGCGAATCCGCTCGACGCCACCGACTCCGCCACCGCGGAGCGTGCTGCCTTCCATGATGAACGCGTCGAGCTGCACTTTCCCGTCCCGGTTGAGGAAGCTGCCGCGGCCCGCGTCGAAAGTCTCATCGTCTTCCATGACAACGACTGCTTCTTCGACGGCGTCGAGTGCGGTCCCCCCTTTGGCGAGCGCACGCCAGCCGGCGGCGACGGCGTTACGGACGCCGTTGAGATGGGCGTCGACCATGTCGTCGGGAATTGCCCAGGCGCCTCCATGAACAACTAGGACTGGATCGGTTGGCACGTCATCCTCATTGGAAAAATGACGGGATAGGATAGCAGGTAGCTGATGGCTCGTGGCTGGTAGCGTGGCCGGGTTGGGCATCAGCCATCAGCCATCAGCAGGAAAGGTTGCCCGGCTACAGTGAAATGTAGTGCGGAACTTGCGTGAAGTCAGAGGGTTCTCATTCCTGACGGCGTTTTGAGGTATGGCGCCGTCTGGATCGGAGGATCTATGGCAACGACGAAGCTGCTGCGCAAATTGATGCTGACTGCGGTCCTTGGGGCGGGCGCGCTCACGTCCGTAGCCTGGGGTGACGATGGGTATCGGCACTACGGCGCGCGCGACGAGTGGCGCGATCGGGATCATCGACGCGATGAAGCCAGAGAACGCCGTGCGCGCGAGGAACGCCGCGAACGCGAGGAGCGTCGGGAGCGCGAGTGGCGCGAGCATCACTGGCGTAGTTACGACTGGCGATAGGACTTTTCGAAATGACAGAGGCAGAAACGAGGCTGGGGTGATTCCAGCCTCGTGGCTTTTCAGCGCAGAGGATCTGTGTCAAACATGAACCCAGGTTAGCGTCCTAAGAACGGGCGTGAACCTGGGGCACCGACAAGGGTCGCGCACTGGAGTGTGCGCGCCACACAAAAAGCTTCACAAGACGAGAGCTATCAATGCACGGCGCTGGTGGAGGACGAGCCTCCACCCACGAGATTTCCCTCGTAGTCGCGAACTTCCACCGGCCCCAGCGAGAGCTTCTTCAAGCTGTCCTCGATTTTGGCTCTGTCGCCTGCACCGATCACCACCGAAGTTTCCGGATGGATGTACGTCTCGGCCATACGCTGTACGTCGTCGGAGGTTACAGCATCGACTTTTGCGGGCAGATCCTGGTAGTAGTCGAGCGGCAGATCGTAGGTGAACATCTCGCCGATGGTGTTCGCCGTTTGCTCGGAAGACTCGAACAGCCCGGCTAGCGAATGAGAGAACGAACCCTTCGATAGGCTCAATTCTTCTGCGGTGGGCGGGCCTGAGCGAATGCGCTCGAGTTCCTTGAACAATTCCTGGATTGCGGGAGCGGTCGCGTCGGTGCGAATTCCGCCCCCGGCAAGGAAAAGTCCGGGGCCCCGTCGGTACATGAAGAACGAAAAGCCGCCGTACGTATAACCGTGCTCCTCGCGCAGGTTGTTGTTGATGCGGCTCGAAAACAGGCCGCCCAGTATGTTGTTCATCACTTCAAGGCGGACGTAGTCCGGAGTCGAGCGAGGCACGCCCAGTCCCGCGACAAACACGAAAGTCTGCGCAGCCCCTGGCTTATCGACGATCGAGATGCTGCGGGTGGTCTTTGCCGAGACGGGGGGCGGCTCGTGCCGCTCGCTGGCGCCCTTCCAGTCGCCGAAGTATTTCTCTGCGAGCTGTCGGGCTTCAGCCGGGGTGAGATCGCCGCTGAGCACGAGCGCCGAGTTTCCAGGCGCGTAACCGTGCTGCCAGATCTTCACGAGATCGTCGCGAGTGATCTGCTTGTTTACCTCGATGGTACCTTCCGCGCGATAACCGTAGGGATGATTCGCGCCGTAGATCGCCTTCAGCATCACACCGATCACGAGCTGGGTCGGATCGTCCTGAATCTGAAGAATGTCGGTTTCGCGATTCTTGCGGACGCGCTCGATCTCCGCAGGATCAAACTTGGGATGGAGCGTCACATCCGAGAGCAGATCAAACGCCGTGTCAACGTTCGGCTTGAGGGTGCGAATGCTGACCGCGGACTGGTCGCTGCCCGAAGATTCCTGAACCGCTGATCCGATCTGCGCGGCGTCGTCAGCTAGTTGATTGGAGGAGCGTCGCTGCGTTCCTTCGGGAAGCATCTGCGCCGTGAACGAGGCGACTCCCGGCTTGTCGACGGGATTGGCGTCGCTACCGGTAAGCACGACCACGTGCGCGGAAACGATGGGCAGTTGATGCTGCTCCACCAACAAGACTGTGAGGCCGTTGGCGAGTTTGAAGCTGGCGGGAACCGGCAGGCTGAGCTTTGAGGGCGGCCCGGCCGGAGGCGGATTCGCGCGCCAGGGCTCATCGGGCATTACGGCAGCAACGGCCTTTTCTGCTGTCGTTTTTGTCTCGTCTTTCGCGCGGGGCGGGTCATCCACGACTCGATCCCCGGGCAACCCGTAGACGACTACGCGAGCCGAAGACTTCAGTTTCTCATCGGCAATTGTCTTCAGATCAGCGGTTGTTGCGCGATCGTAGCGGGCGAGATCCTTGGGCAGGTATCCGGGGTCGTGGAGGAATTGGTTGTACTGGTTCAGGCGATCGGCCAGGCCTCCGAAGCCGCCCAGCCGCTCGATACCCGAGATCATGTGGGTTTCAATCACATTGCGCGCGCGATCAAGTTCTGCCTGCGTCGGACCTTCAGCCCGCAGCTTTTCGAGTTCCTCGTTAATGGCTTTCTCAAGGTCTTCCGGTTTCACACCGGGCTTGGCGGTTGCCTGGAGTTCGAAGACGGATCCGAGCCGCAGGTTCGAGTTCTGCACTTGTACGTCCTGCGCAATCTGCTTCTCGTACACCAGCTTCTTGTACAGGCGGCTGGATTTTCCACCACCGAGTATCTGGGAAAGCAAATCGGCTTCTGCGTCTCCTGGCTGAAAGATCGAGGGCATGATCCAGCCCATGTACACGCGGGGCAGCTCGACTTGGTCGGTCACCTTGAGGCGTTTTTCTGCGGTGATGGCGGGAGTGGTTGCTGTGATCTTCGGAACTGCCGGTCCGGAGGGAATCGAGCCAAAGTACTTTTCGACCCAAGCTTTCGCTTGCGCGGGATCAAAGTCTCCTGTGATGGTCAGGCTGGCATTGTTCGGTGTGTAGTACTGACGAAAGAAAGCGCGGACATCGTCGATGCGGGCGGCCTCGATGTCCTGGTGCGAGCCGATCACATCCGCGTGATAGGGATGATCCTGCGGGAACAACTGGTGGTAGAGCGCTTCCTCGACCAAGCCATACGGCGAGTTTTCGACCGATTGGCGTCGCTCGTTGCGCACGACATCGCGCTGGTTGGCGAGACGCTCCCCGTCGAGCTTGCTGTAGAGATAACCCATGCGATCGCTTTCCAGCCACAGGGCGAGTTCCAGCTGGTTGGAGGGAAGCGTTTCGAAGTAGTTGGTGCGGTCAAAATCCGTGGTTCCGTTGATGTCACTGGCGCCGGCGCCCTCGAGATAGCGGTCGTGCATCTTCGGCCCGACATGCTGCGACCCCTCGAACATCATGTGCTCGAACAGGTGGGCAAAGCCTGTGCGTCCGGCCCGCTCATTTGCAGGACCCACGTGGTACCAGAAGTCCACGGCGACCAGGGACAGGCGGTGGTTCTCCGAAAGAATGACCTCGAGTCCGTTCTTGAGGGTGTATTTCTCAAATTTGATTTGCGGAGCCGTTACAGACGTCGAGGATCCGGCTGCCCCGGCTGCTCCGCATAACAGAGAGAGAGTCAGGAGCGAGCAGCCCACAGAAAGGGCGCGGAAGAAGAAGTGAGATTTTTTCATGAGGGGATTCTCCACGGGCACGGGTATGGCTGGTTAGACTTTGGAGCCAATGTAACGATAGCGTGGCTCTCTTCTTCGCGGAAGATGACAGCGGGAAAAGGACTTGCAAGCCGTCATGCTGCCGAACGGCCGGCGGGCGCCGGACTGATTCCGGTGCGCTCGGTCTTCTGCCAGGTATAGAGGATGCGATGGGCAACCGTGATCGTGGACAGAACGGCGATGACCCAGAGCACGGGCGCCATCCGGTTGAAAACCGCACCCAGGATAAGCAGCACGAGGCGCTCGGGCCGTTCCATGAAGCCAACCTTGCAGGTATCGATTAAAGACTCGGCGCGGGCGCGCGTGTAGCTGACCATGACGGAACTGATCATGGCTAAGGCGACCAGCACCACGTAGAAGAATCGTCCGCCCCGGGAGTAGTAAACCAGCAAGCCAAAAAACAGCGCCGCATCGCTGTAGCGATCGACAACGGAGTCGAAGAATGCCCCAAAGCGGGTGACCTGATTACTCGCCCGCGCGACACGGCCATCCACAAGGTCAAAGAATCCCGCCCCGAAGATGACGAGCCCGGCGTACAAAAACATGCGCGCCTGGTTTACGGAATTGGCGTAGCCGAACAGGAACGCGGCAACGATGTCGATGACGAGGCCTAAGAACGTCAGGAAATTGGGGCTGATCCGCGCCAGAGCCATGCGATTCACGATCGCTCGCAACAGCTTTCCGCACGCGCTCCCAAAGGCGCTGGTCCAGGTCATCCGACGTTAGCCTCGTCGGCGGGTGTGTCGTGGATGGTGATGAGACTCAGGATTTCCATCTCGCGTTTCCCGTTGGGGGTGACCACGGTCGCCGAGTCGCCAACCTTTTTGTTCAGCAAGGCCCGTCCGATAGGGGATGTGGTGGAAATTTTCCCCGCAGCGACGTCCGATTCCTCGCTGGTCACGAGCTTGTACTCGATCTCGGTAGCCTTATCGTTGTCGTAAACCTTGACCGTCGAACCCAGTCCGACCTTGTCCTTGGGGATGTTGCTCATATTGATCAGGGACAAGTCGGCCAAACGCCGTCCGAGTTGCCGGAGGCGTGCTTTCACGAACTCCTGGCGCTGCTTCGCCATGTGATACTCGGCGTTTTCGCTCAGATCGCCGAGGGCGACGGCCTTTTTCAGTTCCTTCGGAAGTTCGTGACTTAATTCATGCTCCAGCGCATTAATTTCATCCTGGAGCTTTTTCTTGATCTGCTCAGTCATGTTAGCGGAAATTATAAACCTCACGTGAAATTCCCGGTCTTGCGTGCGGGACAGTTTCCCAGAACGGGAGCGCAACTCAGGAGCAAGCAGTATGAACTCCGCCGTCACCAAGATCAATTATTTCTATTGTTTGGATTCTTCGCGTTTGACCCAGACAGTTAGAAAGCCCGCCAAAATTGCCTTTTGTCCCTAATTGGAATACACTAGCAATGGTAGTTCCCCACGTAGTCCGGCGCTCATTAAGGTGTTCCCTCATGATTAGTAGCGACGGTTTCCACATCGGCGACAAGGTTGTTTACCCCAACCATGGCGTAGGTATCATCGAACAAATCAGCAGCCGGACGATCGGTGCTTCTGTTGAGAAGTTCTACCTACTCAAGATCAAGGCGAGCAGCCTGAAGGTGATGGTTCCCTTCCACAACGTGAACAGCGTTGGGCTGCGGCGCGTGGTCCGGAACGGGGAGATCCAGAAAATCCTTGATTTTCTGACAGATGGCGAGTGCTCCAATAACACCGATTGGAAATATCGCTTCAAGGAAAACTCCGAGCGCATGCGCACGGGTTCCCTGCTCGAAGTGGCGTCGGTACTGAAGGGCCTGCTGATGTTGAATCAGTCGAAGCCGCTATCGTTCCGCGAGAAGAAGATGCTGGAGCGCGCCCGGTATTTGCTGGTCAGCGAGCTGGCGATGGCCAAGAATTGTGAAGAGCCCCAGGTCGAGGATCTTCTCAATAAGGCCTTGTCCAAGCACAACTTGCGCTTCCCGGAAGCGTCGGAGTTTGAGGCGTAGCCTAGTCGTCCGTCTTGAGTCGTCCGTCTTCAGTCGTCGGTCTTCAGCCAATCCGTACTTGGTGTGCGCTTCGATTTCGAGCGCATTGAGTTAATCAAGCCATTCAGCATCTTCCCGGTTTCAATCGACAAGTCAGCCAGTTTGTCTTTCGCTTTTACTGAGGTGATGATTGACGACCGACGACTGAAGCCTGATTTTCACTCTCCCAGCCATGCTCCCCAGGGCTTGAGCGATTCCACGTGGTCGAAGATGATCTTCATCGCAGCGGTGATGGGGATCGCGAGAATCAGACCCATCGCTCCCCACAGCCATCCCCAAAAAAGCAGCGCCGTCGTTACCGCTAAAGGATTCAACTGCATGCGGTTGCCAAGAAACTTCGGATAGAGAACATTCAGAGCGATGAAGTGCAAGGCGAGCACGAGCATGCAGATGGCGAACAAGCTTCCCGAATCTATCTGGCCGAGGCCGACCAGCAGCGGCGGCGCCAGAGCGAGCACCAGTCCCAAGTACGGAACCAAGCTCAAAAAACCGCTCATGACACCGACCACAAAGAAGAACGGCAGGCCGAGCGCCCCGAAGACGGCGATGCTGACCGTGGCCATCAGCAGACCAATCAGAAGATTGCCCACCATAAAGCTACGGATCATGCGGGAGATCAGGCCCAGGGTTACATAGGCGGTGTGCCGGTGTTCCATGCGAAACAGCATGACAGTGGCTGATCGAGCATGCTGCTGCCAGCTGAGCATGAAGTAAACCAGGAATGGGATGAACGTGAGGGCGAAGAACGCTTGAGAGACCGACCCGAAACCTTTGGTGACCGCGTCCGATAGAGGACTGCTGGGTATGACCTTGACGACGTTCTTGTCGTCGACCGTAGGACGGAGCGGATTGAGCGATTCCGCTCGATCGCGAAAGGTCATGACGGCGCTTCGGATGCTGTCGGAGTACTTGGGTAGGACCCGCAGAAAATTGGAGGCCTGGCTGTAGGAGACGACCGTGATTCCATAGAGCAGGCCGAGCAGCAGTAGGACTGCCACCAAGGAAGCCAGGCCTCGAGGCAAACGGCCCTGCATCAGGAAATCAACAACCGGGGCCAGGATGAACGCGATCAGGATCGAGACCAGCATCACGACCAACACCAGTTCCGCGACATAGCACAAGGTGAGAACGACGCCCACGGCGATGATGACCTGCGGCCAATGCCGGAAGGTGCGGCTGGAAAGGCTAAGGCCGGAAGAACTGATGGGGCCGCGGGAAACGATCTCGACCTCTTCGGGCATGGCCGCTATCGTAGACGAAGTTTGCGTCGTGCGGCGCAACATATAATCGCGCGGTGACTGGATCTTCAACAGAATTGTCCGGAGTTCATCGCAAAAAGCGGGTTCTCGGGCTGGATGTGGGCTCGAAGCGCATAGGTGTGGCCGTCTCTGACCTTTTGGGCGTGACCGCGCAGGGGCTTCCAACGCTTCATCGCCAGAATAAGCGCCTTGATTTCGAAGCGCTCGGCCGAGTGATTGGGGAGTACGAAGTCTCGGAGATCGTCGTGGGATTTCCCTTACGCATGAGCGGTGAGGAGGGCATCCAGGCAGAGAAGATGCAGCGTTTCGCGGATGACCTTCGTGAACGGTTCCAGCTGCCCGTTCATCTGTGGGATGAGCGGCTGACCTCGGCGGAAGCCAACCGTCTGCTGCGGGAGACGGACATGTCGATCCGACGGCGGGGGCAGGTGGTGGATCAGATGGCGGCGGTGCTGATTTTGCAATCGTGGATGGAGGCGAGACGGTAAGGCAGTCTTCAGTCTTCAGGCGTCAGTCTTTGAATGATTGTTCATTTCGGAAATGATTTGGTTGCCGGGTGGGGATGTGTCGCTTCCGCTGGTAGTAAAGCAGGTCCTTCGCTTCGCTCAGGATGACAAATCTATATCGTCAGCTGAACGGCGGGTGACCGACGACTGATGACCAATGACTGATGACTGACGCCTGATGACCGACGCCTGATGACTGGCAACTGGCTGGTACTTACCAGGGTTCATTGGCCCTCCGACTAACGGTTCCTCGCGGAAACTCATCTAAACTAGCGATACTTTGCGCAAGTTTTTCCTTTTCTTGTTGGTCGCGGCGGCGTTGTTTGCCGGATGGCTGGCGTGGGCCGTGTTCACTCCAGTCGCGCCGGGCGGGCAGACGTTCGTTTTGTTGCCACCCGGATCAACGACTCACAGAATCGCTGCAGAGCTCAAGAAAGACGGGATCATTCGCAGCGAGAAAGCGTTCGTGATGTGGCATTACCTCCATCACAAGCGCTCGTTGAAAGCCGGCGAATATCTGTTCGAGAAGACCGCCAGCCTGAAGGAGATCCACGACCGGCTCGCGCGCGGGGACATCTATGTTCACACCGTCGTAATTCCCGAAGGCTACACGATGTTCGACATTGCAGACGCCGTCGAGCAGGCGAAACTCGGAACGCGGGATGAGTTTTTGAAAATCGCGCAAAGTGAAACCAGTCTGATCCAGGATCTTGCGCCGGAAGCGAAGTCGCTCGAAGGCTACCTTTTTCCGGATACGTACGAATTCACGCGGACACAAAGCATGCACGACATTGTGGCCGCGATGGTGCATCACTTCCGGCAAGTCGCGAATGCCATTGGATTGAATTCTGATGTGCACCAGACCGTAACGATGGCCTCGATCGTAGAGAAAGAGACCGCGGTTCCCGAAGAGAGACCGGCAGTCGCAGGCGTCTACTACAACCGCCTGCAAAAACGCATGGCCCTGGATGCTGATCCGAGCGTGATCTACGCGGAGCTGTTGGCGGGCTGCTACAAGGGCGCGCTGCATCATGCCGACATGTCGATGAACTCGCCATACAACACCTACCGTTTCCCGGGACTTCCGCCGGGGCCGATCGCCAATCCGGGCAGAAGCTCCCTCGAAGCGGCCATGCATCCTGGCGTCGGTGATTATCTGTACTTCGTGGCCGACGGAAACGGCCATCATCGGTTCGCGCGCAATCTGGAAGAGCACAACCGCAACGTAGCGGCCTTCCGGCGATCGGTACGGGGCCAGTAGTAGTCAGTAGCCGGAAGCAAAGGCCCTTTCCAACAGGGACCCTAGATGGGCATAAAGGTTCGCATTCTGCGGCTCCGCTAAAGCGATGCACTGATACCGCGCCTCTCTTTTTCGCGGTCAAGCACGCCCTGCATTTCCTTGCAACTTCGGCACGGTATACTCAATCTCAAGCGATGATGACGCGTCTCCGTCGTATTCCGGCGGTTTTCCTCTTTCTGGCCATTCTGCCTCTTAGCGGATGCCTCTTTCACTCCCGCAGGGTGGAGCGACAGTTCAGCACCGCTCCGCTCAAATCAGCGACACAGAAAGAACTCGTTGACGCGATCAATTCCCAAGCCGCCAAAATCCAGACCATGCAGGCGACCGTCGATATCGATACTTCAGTAGGTGGCGTAAATAAGGGCCGGGTTACCGACTACAAGGAAATCCGCGGGTACGTGCTCGCGCGCAAGCCTTCGATGCTGCGATTGATCGGACTAATGCCGATTGTGCGCAATCGGGCTTTCGATATGGTGAGCGACGGAAAAGAGTTCAAACTCTGGATTCCGCCCAAGAATCGTTTTGTGACAGGCAGCAACGAAGTGGAGACGCCGAACCCGAAGCAACCGCTGGAGAGTATTCGTCCGCAGAACTTGTACGAGGCGATCCTGATTCGCGAGATCGACCCGAACGACGAGATCGCCGTCCTCGAGAACGGATACGAGACCGTGCTTGATTCGAAGCGACACCAGGTGGAACAGCCGGATTACGAAATCGTCGTGGTGCGCCGCGGAAAGCAGGGATGGTTTCTTTCGCGCAAAATTGTATTCAGCCGGATCGACCTGCGGCCCCACCGCCAATTCGTTTACGACGAGCAGGGAAACCTGGTTACGGACGTGCGCTATGGCGAGTACAAAGATTACGATGTGATTACTTTCGCGAAGCAGATTGAGATCGAACGGCCGCAAGAGGAATACGACATCACCCTCAATTTCATCAAACTTGAATTCAACAAGCCGCTGACCGATGATCAGTTTGTTTTGGCGCAGCCGCCGGGCGCAGAAGTGGTGCGCTTGGGAGAGCCGAACGGCGCTCCGCATAGCATGGGTGGAGGGGATCCGAAGTAGGTTGTCGAGTCGCGAGTACCGAGTACAGGGAGGCGAGTGGAGCGCGGGTCGGCTGGAGACTGACGACTTGAGACTGACGACTGGCGGCTGGGGACGGGCAGCCAGCAAAGAACTAAACCAATGATGAACAAAATGATTGTCGGCAATCTGGTGCACCGGCCGATCCGGTCGCTGATCAGTGTGATCGCGGTCGCGCTCGAGGTGACGCTGATCCTGCTGATCGTGGGTCTGTCGCTGGGAATGGTGAGCGATTCACGGCAAAGACAAGCGGGAATTGGCGCGGATGTCGTGGTGATGCCGCCGGGTTCGTCCTATATCGTGGGCCTCACGGGGGCGCCGATGCCGATCAAGATCGGGGACGTTCTGGCCAAGTTGCCTCATGTGCGCGTTGTCGCACCGGTGATTACCCAGGTGAGCACCAACGGCAATCTTGAAGTGATTGCCGGCATAGACCTGAAAAGTTATGAAGCATTGAGTCCTTTCCACTATCTCCAGGGGGGGCCGTTCCAGGGTCCGGATGACGCTCTCGTCGATGACGTCATCGCCAAGGCGAAACACATCAAGGTGGGTGACTCGATGGAAATTCTGAGTCATCAATTCCGCGTTAGCGGAATCGTAGCCTCGGGTAAGTTAGCGAGAAAATTTTTACAGATCGGCGTGCTGCAGGACTTGAATGGATCGAAAGACCACGCATCAATTTTTTACCTGAAGCTGGACGATCCCACGAATGCGGACGTAGTCGTAGACGAAATTAAGCATGTTGACGGTCTGCAGCGCTATATGGCCAGTTCGATGAGCTACTATCTCTCGATGCTGACGCCGAACAATTACCCCGGGCTGCGGACTTTCCTGAATGTCGTGATTGCGATTTCCGTGACGATCGGCTTCATTGTCATCTTCCAAGCGATGTACACGGCGGTCATGGAGAGAACGCGGGAGATTGGGATCCTGAAGTCGATGGGCGCGTCGAGGCTTTATATCGTGAATGTGATTTTGCGCGAAACCGTGATGCTGGCCATGGGCGGCATCATTTTAGGCATTCTGATCAGCCTGACGGCGCGGTTGGGGATCGCCCATAAAATCCCCACGCTGCGGGTCGTGGTCACGGGCGGATGGATCCTGTGGACCACGATCATTGCCATCGTGGGCGCGATGCTCGGGGCTATGTATCCCGCCTATCGGGCAGCCCAGAAGGACCCGATCGAGGCGCTGGCGTACGAATGAGTCTTTTTTTAGGATTTGTTGCGCCGAGGGGATACGCTCAGATCGATGCGAAAAAGCCGTAAGTAATACCATTCGTTGACAATTGTTTGTAATCTACGCTATCTTTAAAGCTTCGGATGTCCTGCGGTTGCCCGCCTGATACCCCTGCGCGTTCGGCGCCTAGTGGCACTCAGCGGTCTTCATAGCTTTTTAAAAATTCTGGGAGAGTTCTGATGTCTACCTATTTCCCCAAAGAGGGGGAAATTGCGCGCAAGTGGTATGTCGTGGATGCCTCGGGGCAGACGCTCGGCCGGTTGGCCTCGCAAGTCGCCCGCATCCTGATGGGCAAGGAAAGCCCCAAATACACGACGTTTCTCGATACCGGTGATCACGTGATCGTCATCAACGCCGAAAAGGTAAAGGTGACGGGAATGAAGTCGGAGCAGAAGGCGTATCACCGTTACACCGGATATCCAGGCGGTTTGCGGACGGAAGATTTCCGGAAGCGGTTTGATCGCAAGCCGGAGTTGATTATCGAAGACGCGGTTTCGCGCATGCTCCCCAAGTCGAAATTGGGTAAGCAGATGTTCACGAAGTTGAAGGTCTATCGCGGCGAGAAGCATCCGCACGAGGCGCAGAAACCCGAGGCAAGGGTGCTGGCGTAACGAAAACTTCAGGCTACGAGCGAAAAGATCAAGAAGCGAAGGACGCGCGGTCTAAGCTTCCGAGTAAGAAACGATTTCTAAGAATCTTTGAAAGGTTGGAGTGAAAAGTTGGAGTACAGCTTCTTTGGAAGCTCGTGGCTCGCAACTCGTAGCTCAAAGCTCTAATGGCTGAATTGGTTCAGTATTACGGAACGGGACGGCGCAAGACATCGGTGGCGCGGGTTTATCTGCGTCCAGGAAGTGGCGAGTACAAAGTGAACGGCCGCCCCTTCGAGCAATATTTCGTGACGGAAGCACAGCGCGCCAGCGCCCGACGCCCGCTGCTCTCAACGGATACGGCGGCATCGTTCAACGTGGTCGCCAATGTCTCCGGCGGCGGCGTAAACGGACAGGCGGACGCGATGCGGCTGGGAATCGCGCGAGCGTTGATGCAGTTCAATGCGGAGCTGCGCAAGAAGTTGAAGTCCGAAGGACTGGTAACCCGCGACTCCCGCGGCAAAGAGCGCAAGAAGTACGGCCAGAAGGGCGCTCGCAAGCGCTTCCAGTTCTCGAAGCGCTAACGAGTACCGAGTTGCGAGTACTGGGTACCGAGCACGTTTTGGTTTTTGCTGAATGCTGACAGCTGAAAGCTGACAGCTGGTTTTTAGGTGTTCAATTCTTCCCGTGCCTGCGGCGCGGGGACGGGAATGGCAATCCGGACAGCGGTCGCCAGTCCTCAGTCGCCAGTCGCCAGCGGTTTTTCGCTGACGACCGACGACTGACGACCAAACACCGACTCAAAGGATGCAGACTGACGAGGAGGTTAATTGGCTAACATCACCATGAAGGAGTTGCTCGAAGCGGGTGTTCACTTCGGGCATCAGACGAAGCGCTGGAATCCCAAGATGAAAGAATACATCTTCGGTGAGCGCAACGGGATTTACATCATCGATCTGCAAAAGACGCTGAAGATGTTCAAAGAAGCATCGAAGTTTGTGCAGGACCTGGCGGCCGACGGCAAGATTGTGCTCTTCGTGGGGACCAAGCGCCAGGCTCAGGACGCGATTGCTGAAGAGGCAGGACGCGCCGGAATGTTTTATGTGAACCAGCGTTGGCTGGGCGGACTTCTGACCAACTGGGTCACGGTGCAGAAGTCGGTGAAGCGGCTGAAGGAACTCGACGACATGGCCACCGATGGCCGGTACGAGCTGCTTCCCAAGAAAGAAGTGATCAAGCTCGAGCGCGAGCGCAAGCACCTGCAGGCGAACCTCGCGGGAATCAAGAACATGTCCCGCCTGCCGGATTCGATCTTCGTGATCGACTCGAACAAGGAACAGATTGCAGTGCGCGAGGCACGCAAACTGGGCATTCCCGTGGTCGCGGTGGTGGATACCAACTGCGATCCGAGCGAAGTGGATTACGTGATTCCGGGCAACGACGACGCGCTGCGCGCGATCCGGTTGTTCGCCTCGAAGATTGCTGATTCCATCGTCGAAGGCTCGCAACTGATGACGGATAAGCAAACTGCGGAGATCGCTTCTGCGGTCGCCTACAGCGCGCCACCTGAGGAAACTCGCAGCGCTGAGACTTCGGAGGAGGCTTCCTCCGAAGGCGCCGAGGACATCAGCATGGAAGATGTGCTGGGCGGCGGTACGAAGAAGGCGCCAACGCCGGCCAAAGAAGAGGCCGACGAGGTTCCGCAGGTCGAAAGCCAGACGTTCTAAACGAAACTGGTTTAAAGATTTCGGACCCGCGAGCGTCCTGACGCCGCGGGTCAATTTATATCAGGACATTGGTTGGCAAGTCGCCGGCCGGCTGACGTGACGCATCGCAGCGGGACGGCGCCGCATCCAAGAAGGGAAGACCTTAGAGAACATGAGCACAAGTACGGTGAACATTTCAGCAGCGCAAGTGAAAGAACTCCGCGACAAGAGCGGTGCACCGATGATGGATTGCAAGAAGGCGCTGGCAGAAGCCAAGGGCGATCTGGAGCAGGCGATCATTCTTCTGCGCAAGCGCGGCACCGCGGTTGCTGAGCGGAAAGCAGGACGTGTGACCAGCGAAGGATCGGTGGCCAGCTACATCCACGCAGGAGGGAAGATCGGCGTGCTGGTGGAAGTGAACTGCGAAAGCGACTTCGTGGCGCGCACCGAGGACTTCAAGGAACTGGTCCACGATATCGCCATGCATATCGCGGCCAGCGATCCGAAATTCGTCCGCAAGGAGGACGTCACTCCCGAGGCGTACGCGCGGGAAAAAGACATCTTCCTGGCGCAGGCGGTAGCCAGCGGCAAGCCGCCGCACATCGCGGAGAAGATGGTTGCCGGAAAGATGGAAAAGTTCTATGAGGAAGTCTGCTTGCTCGAGCAGCCCTTCATCAAGGACCAGACCATCAGCGTGTCGCAACTGATCGCCAGCAAAGTCGGCAAACTGGGCGAGAACATCGCAGTTCGGCGTTTCGCGCGCTTCAAAGTGGGCGAGGCCGGAATGACGGTGGCCTTTACGACTCAGAAGCCCGAAGATGGCGGCGATTCCGCGGCGCCGGTTACCCAGTAAAAAGTAAAGTTGCACACTTTCGAGGCTTCGGCGAAACTTCCTTAGCGGGAAGTTCTCGTCGGGCCTTGAAGCTTTTGGACGCCTCTTTCCGCAATCCAAGTTCTCCGATCGGCCACAACTTCATGGCGCAGACGGTTTTCAAACGCATTCTCCTCAAGTTGTCCGGCGAAGCGCTGGCAGCCGGCCAGGGTTTCGGGGTCGACACCGCGCGAGTGCACGAGATCGCGGCCGAACTTGCCGAGGTCCACGAACTCGATATCCAGATCGCAATCGTAGTTGGCGGGGGGAACTTCTTCCGCGGGGTCGCCGAACAGGCCAAAGAAATGGACCGCGTTTCGGCCGACCACATGGGCATGCTGGCGACTGTGATCAATGCGCTCGCCCTGCAAGATGCGTTGGAGAAGCATGGGGTACATACCCGCGTGCAGTCGGCGATCGAGATGAACCAGGTGGCGGAGCCGTTCATCCGCCGGCGCGCTCTTCGCCACTTGGAAAAGGGCCGCGTCGTCATCTTCGCCGGCGGCACCGGTAACCCGTATTTTTCAACCGACACCGCCGCGTCACTGCGCGCGATGGAAATCAAGGCGGACGCGATTTTGAAGGCCACGAAGGTGGATGGCATTTACGACGCGGATCCAATGTTGGTGAAGGATGCCAAGAAAATTGTCGAGATCAGTTATATGGATGTCCTGAAGCAGGGCCTCAAGGTGATGGACCTGACGGCGATCTCGCTTTGCAAGGACAATAACCTTCCCATCATCGTGTTCAATCTGAACGGCCGCGGGAACATCAAGAAGGTCGTCACCGGCGAGAAGATCGGATCGCTGGTGAGTGCGTGACGGGACTGCGAGCTATTTCGTGATTGCAATAGCCTTCACGATCCGATTTGCTGTCACATGGTGGTTTTTCAGATTGGGGTGGGTCAGCCGACCTTCTGCGCAGCGGGCAAATTCCAAGTAGTCGACTCCGGTTCGCTCACGGCTCGTGGCTCGGAGCTGGTTTATAATTCCTCGTTTTCATTCTCAGCACTTTTGGAGCGCATGATGGCTCAAGCGACGATGGCAGCTGTCCCGGGACTCAAAGAGACTTATACCCAGCTGAAGACGCGGATGGAAAAGGCGGTCGCGGATTTTCGAAAGGAAATCGCGGCGACTCGCACGGGTCGCGCGTCGGTGCACATGCTCGACAGCGTGTCGGTGGATTATTACGGTTCGCAGATGCCGTTGAACCAAATCGCGACCGTGCATGCTCCCGAGCCCCAGCTGATCACCGTGCAGCCGTTCGACCCGTCATCGCTGGCTGGGATTGAAAAGGCGATTCGCACGGCGGACCTGGGGTTGAATCCCATGAACGATGGCAAGCTGATTCGCGTTCCCGTGCCGCCTCTGACCGAAGAGCGCCGGCGCGACATGGTGAAGCACCTCCATAAAGTTCTCGAAGATCACCGAACCGCGGTCCGCAACATTCGCCGCGACGGCAACGATTCCATCAAGAAAGCGATGAAGGACAAGAAGATCACCGAGGACGATGAAAAGAAGGCTCTGGAGGAGATCCAGAAGCTGACCGACGACGAGATCAAGAAGATGGAAGAGATGGCCAAGGCGAAAGAGAAGGAAGTCATGGAGATCAAGTAGAGACTAGTCGCACGTTGTCAGTCCTCAGGTTGTCCTCAAGGGGCCGCGCACAGAGCGCGGCCTTTTCTTGTTGCGACGGTCCACGGGGCGGACGGCAGGGCCGGAGAAGCGAGGGCAAGGATGCCCTCGCGACCGCCGGCGAGACGCCGGCGCTACTTGCCGCAAAGCGCCGCATGGCTCGACACCACTCTCAGAAACCAGCAGAGCTCAAAGGACATAGAGTGCTTGACTTGCGTGCTCCTTAACAGTATTTTCTGTATAGACAGAAATTACAGTATGAAACTTACAGGCATCCAACAGCAATTCATCCTGCACTGGGGCGAGATGGGGACACGGTGGGGAATCAATCGTACGGTGGCCCAGATCCATGCGCTGCTTTACCTGTCGCCCAAGCCTCTCCCGGCGGATGACATTGCAGAAACCCTGAACGTGGCGCGTTCGAACGTAAGCACCTCAATTCGGGAGCTGGAGAGCTGGGGGATTGTGCGCGCCGTGCACGTTCTGGGCGAACGCCGCGAACATTATGAAGCCATGAAAGACGTGTGGGAGATGTTCCGTGTGATTGTGGATCAGCGCAAGCGACGGGAAGTGGACCCGACGCTGCAGTTGCTCCGGCGCAGCCTGGCCGGGTCGGAAGGCAATGCTGCGGATGGCTATACGCGGGAAAGGTTGGAGAACATGACCGAATTCTTTGAGGCCGCGACAGCCGCATACGGCGAGATCAGCCAGGTATCTTCGGCGACTCTGCGACGCGCGCTCGGGATGCGCGGCAAGATTCGCCGGCTGTTAGGAGTGAAGGCAAAGTAAATTTTTTTGAAGTGATATTTCTGTTTATTCAGAAATGTCAGTCATAAACAGTCGCTGTTACAGGAGGGAGGTTAATGATGGCCACATCACTGCTGTTCGGTTGCGGCGTCGCGATCACGCTTCTGGTGGCTCTGGCCATTGTGGGTTATCTCAACGGACCGTTGCGAAAGCAGCTTCTGGAGTTGTGTGGCAACTCCGATCGGGTCGCTTTCTGGGCGGCCTTTGCTAACGTGACAGTCGTGCTGACGCCGGCGATTTTTGCGATGTCCGTCGAGCCGGGTTACGGGCCACCGATCCCGCCCCTGTTAGCGGTCGCTCAGCAACTGAAGTGGGGATTTGTCGGGCTCGTGCTGTCGGTCCTGACTCTCGGGTGGATCCTGGGCCGATTTATTCCGAAGAAATCTGTTGTCTCGTTCTCCCCTCAGACCAACTTTCCCCAGACCGAGAAAAAGTGAGACGCCGATGAATGCTCTAACGCAAGTAAGACTGATCTGGGTAGCTGGAGCGATTCAAGGCGGAATCGTCCTGGTGAATGGCATCCTGCCGGGCCGCTTGCGTGTCCGCGAAAAGATGGACCATGTGCCCACGTTCCTAAGACAAATCTTCTACGTGCACTGGATTTACATCGTCCTCATCGTTGGATTGTTCAGTGCACTGTGCTTCGGCTTCGCTGCGGAGCTCTCGGGCGGCAGTGCACTCGGCCGCTTCCTGAGCGGCTTCATCGCCGTGTTCTGGCTCCTCCGCGTGGCATTGCAATGCTTCTATTACGACCGCGAGGTGCGCCGTGCGAATCGTCCACTGGATGCCGGGTATCTCGCGAGTCTGATCGCCTTGTCGTTGATCTTCGGTTGGGCTGCGCTTCACCCAGCCGCGTGAAGGAGCGGCCATGAACACGCGAACTCTCGAATTCCGGACAGCGGTTTCAAGTCTTCTGGGAGCAGGCTTGTGGTCGGCGCTGGCCGTGCTTGCCGGCCTGCGTCGTGCTCCGTTAGGCGTGATTGAATTGCTCGCGTTGTTCGCCGTACTGGTTGTGGTGCCGCTTGGAATCAACTTGGCGAGCATGGTGAGTTCGGTCTTCGACGAGGGAGTGGGGCGGGCGGCGTTCCTGCTTCAACCCATCGCGGCGATCGCCGCCGCTGCTTCCTTTTGGCCAGGACCGCGGATCATCGCTGCTGCTCTCGCGGTTCCCTGGTTCTCGCTGGGAGCACTTGTGGCGTGGGCCTGCGTTTTGTCTTTCGCTCGAAGGCAGGACCGGTCCCTCACCAGCTTCGCGGTAACGCTGGGCGCGATCGATCTGGCTCTTGCTGGCGGATGGTTGGTTATGTCGCGTGCCGGTCTGCATCCGATGGGATTTCAGGAGCCGATCGTTCTGTTGACTGCGGTCCATTTCCACTACATCGGATTTGCCGTCGCTCTGATTGCGGCATCGGCGCTACGGGTCGTCGAGACGCGTGCGGTGCGCATGACATTTTTCCGACCTGTTGTTTGGTTAACCTTGCTGCTTCCTTTTGTTCTTGCCGCCGGATTCGTGATTTCTCCCGTCTTGCGGTCGGCAGCCGCCCTCGGGCTTGCGCTAACCGTTCCCGCGCTGGCTGGATATTTATTTTGGTTCGCTCGCTCGTTTCATGTTCGCGTCGCGCGGATTTATCTTCGGCTTGGGGTAGCGGCCGCCTGGGTTGCGATGGGTCTCGCCGGTGTGTACGCCATCACCGATTACGTGGGCAAACCGTTTCTCACGATCCCGGGAATGGCCACGACGCATGGTGTTCTGAATGGGCTCGGCTTTGTGCTGCTGGGGATGCTGGCATTGTCGATTGAAGTGCATGAGCAGAAGAGACAGAAATATTCAGGCGCTGAAGAAGTGCCGGAAGCTGCTCCCATACGACGCAAGAGACCGTCTGCGGTCGCAATCCCTGAGTTCGTGGCTCGCGAGTTCTACGACCGTTAGGGTGAACTGTTCTCTCGAGTCGGTTTGGTCTCGTGGGAAGAGCGAGCAACAGCAGGGTCCCTTCGACTTCGCTCAGGGCAGGCTCTCCTTGCTCGCTGCGCTCGCGTGTCGGAATGACAAGCGCTAGAGGTAAGGCGTCGCATCGCGGGCAAAGTATCGGCGTCGCGGCAGAAGTACCATCGCAAGGGGATGTGCTCTCCCTGGGTTCCTTCCTCGTATAATGAAAAGTCCATGAAGAAAGTTGTGCATGCCGCATGCCCGCATGACTGTCCCGATGCGTGCGGAGTTTTGATCACCGTTGAAGATGGACGGGCGACAAAGCTCCAGGGAGATCCAAGCCATCCGATCA
>Ga0210409_10001507_pt1 | contig 30321 bp, 47 predicted proteins | sample IncBWH17MmetaG_FD_161649 | JGI IMG/M metagenome (GOLD analysis project Ga0210409, IMG submission 161649) | Forest soil microbial communities from Barre Woods Harvard Forest LTER site, Petersham, Massachusetts, United States - Inc-BW-H-17-M | ecosystem: Environmental > Terrestrial > Soil >...
CTCCCCTGCGAGCTATCGCAGGCCGTCACCTGCGAGCTACCGTAGGCCCTCACCTGCGAGCTATCGTAGGCCCTCACCTGCGAGCTATCGTAGGCCCTCACCTGCGAGCTATCGCAGGCCGTCACCTGCGAGCTACCGTAGGCCCTCACCTGCGAGCTATCGTAGGCCCTCACCTGCGAGCTATCGCAGGCCGTCACCTGCGAGCTACCGTAGGCATAAAACACGCCCGCCCGAACAACGGCAATATCGCCGTCTTTACAAACCTTCTCAAGTTCTGCTTGTGTTTTTACTTCAACTTCCTTCATTTAATAGTCCCCCGAAACTTAGAGTATTATCCGCCGTATTTGTCAACTTGTCAAATTATCTTTGGTAACGGGCATCCGGAAACCGGACTCGTCGTTGGCTGCCCGTAACAGTCTGGCTCCCATCGGGCAACGGTCAAAAAGACTACCGAAGCCCGCATCTACACAATGGCAGTCATTACAACGTTTCTGATGTGCGGCATACGCGGCGTTATGAGGTCCAAATGTCACAGTTCCCCTCTGATTCCCTCGGGCAAAGTCTGTCGCCCGAAGTTATGCGTTTCAGAATCCGTTTTCCGGATCGTGTCGCCCGTCGTCATAGAAATTTCTGCCTTATTTTGCAATCGTACTTTATCTCGGGCAAGCCTACGGGCTTGCCTCTTGTACTCGGTTTTGTACCATCTCGCCCAACGTTTGCGGAATGATGCTGTAGTTAATCCGTTCATTTCGGGCGATTCTCCGCGCATACTTCACAGAGGCTTTCCCCTTGAGTAGTCACGGGCAGCCCGCATCTATCGCAAGTCTTACACTCACAATCCAATTCACCGCAATGCCAGCAATGACACTGACAAGCGTCATGCTCTAGCCCGCATTCGATGCACGTATCCTCATCGTCTGTGATTTGATCCTCGCCATAGTTGCCCGTAATGTAACGGTCTAGGTCTGCTCTTTGCCGGGCGTCCATCATTTGCCTGTACGCTTTCCGGACGCCCGTAGCTGCTGTAACTCTCGGGCTTCCCTTAGAATAGCTTGACGGAGTGCTGCTAGAAGTGCCTTCTTTTTGGACATGATTCTCCTTTGGTTTGCGGGCGAGCGGGGGAGTTACGGAACCTAGACGGTTTTTGCTTTTGCAACCTGAAACTGGTTTTCTACCATCGCCACAACGTCAGCGGGCAATTCCTCCTTGAGCCAAGCGAACCCGTATTTGTAGCCACCATCGGGATTCAAGCCCGCGTCTGTGAGTACCTTGCTTGCCTTCTTATAGTGCGATTCGGGATATACCGCGTTTACAGGATGCTCACGAAGGTAAGCCATCTGTGCGGGCGTTCCCGCTCGCAAATCGTTCAAATGCCAACGTTCCCAAACTGCTTTGATGCGCTGAATACGGGCGTTCCCGCGCAATAGCTTCGCTATCTCATCAATGTTTTGCCCGCCTGAATAGATATCAGTTTCGCGGGGATTCCAGATGCTACCGCAAATACTCAGACGCCCGTCTTCCAAACTAACTTCAACGGTTACGCGGCAGTTCTTTCGCCCGCTATTGTTGTAGTCTACCTTGCCGAAGTCTATCGTGTATTTCATATTCTCTCCTCTCGGGCTTCGCCCGTAATCTCTTGTCCGTTTCCCGTACCTAGTTACTCGCCCGCGTCCGAGTCGTTCTTACGGGCAAGCTTGATTACAGGTTCGATTCTCGCCCGAATCCATTTGTATTGCCTGCCTTCAAGCCCGTTTAGTTGCGCGAAAATATCCTCTAGCGCGTCTAGCATCTCGGGCGATGCAGCACACAAGTAAGCATTGCAGTCCCGTTCTACTGGCATTGTCCCGTTGCTAGGTTCCCTGTCCATACGGGCAATAGGGACGCCCGAAACCGTTTCGACCGCGCCAGAGCTAACTACCCAAGGTCCGGGCGTGTGTGTTGTCTTTGTCATTGTCATTGCATTTCCTCCTGCTCGGATTCTGCTTTCTGGCAATCTTCTAGCGCCATGTCATACTTTTCTTTGGTTTCGAGGATCGTAGCAGATACAAAGCCCGTATCTGATTCGGACAATGCAAGCCCATAAGCTTCCCCTAATTCCGGAAACCGTACACGGTCCTCCGCGTCAATCTGGAAGAAGTAAACATTGTCAACGTCTTCGGACCATGCACCATCTAAACCCGATTCCCAAAAATCGGGAGTGTAAAGCATTTCTCCCTCGAATTTTCCGGGCGTCCGGATGATACCGTTTGTATCTACGTTGTACATTCGGAGAATTTCTTCGCGTGTCATGGTCTATAACTCCTCTCGTTCGGAATCGTTCATATGCTGGACACTCGCCCGTAATGCCTCACGTTCTTGCTTGCGGGCTTCCAAAGCTTCAGAGGCTAATTCTGCCTCTACCACTCTGCGATAGTCGTTAGTCGCACCACAGATTCCCCACAGCGAAAACGGCATATGTTTCCCATGTTCATCTAGCAGGATACAGCCTAGGGTTTCGTGCTCCTCGCCCGTGCTGCATTTGCATTCGGGCGATTTGCAATCACAGCCCGAGCATCCCGAATCATCCCACTCCCAAGCATAGGACCATTGTTTGCGGGCTGCTATGGATTCGGCCTCTGACAATTCCTTAGCGCAACGGATGCGCCCGTCTTCGGGCTTCTCATTAGGCCCGTAGGAATAGCCCGCGTGATCGTAGAAAAACAGTTCTGTGGGCGTCAATTCCTTTACTGCCTTCGCCCGTTTGCTCCTGCCTGCCTTTACTGCCTTCGTTTTGAGTGTCATTAGCGTTTCCTCCGTTGAATTTTACTGCAATTCTAATACCTTTGCCGCATTCTCAAACCGGACGCCCGCATACTTCGCTACGAGCTTTACCGTACCGTATGCCAGCATCAAAAGTACAGCAAGCATAACGGCGTATTCGGTCAATCCTTGTCCGGTTTGTTTGCGGGCGTCCATTTGTTTACTTTCCGCAAGAGATTACCAACACGTCGCCCGTCTTAATTCCGGTCGCATCCCCACCGTTAAGGCAGGTAATGGCTACCTCATTCTCCGTCAAATGGGAAACGTGAATGTTAGACTTCGGACGCTCGCCCGCTATCAAACTTGCGGACGCCATGAGCACGAAAACTGCAATTGCTTTTGTCATATTCCCTCCGATTAGTTATCTTGCACGATACTCGCCAAACTGAGCGAGCACAAAACAATAGGCTTTTACCAGATTGACAACTAGCCCGACAATCAAGACTTGCCAAGTTGACAAACTTTGCTCACGGGCTTGACACTTACGGGCAATGCTCGCCCGGAATACCGAATTGTCACGCCTGTAACGGGTCATTAGCGGGCTTCCTCTGTATAGCTTCCGCACCATTCGCAGCAACGGAGTGATTGATTCGGAACGTGCTCGCCCGGTACAGTCAAAACGTTCTGCTCGCATGACGGGCAGTATTGGACGCGCCTATCATCGCCCGCAGGAGCGGAATACGCGGGCAGTTCGTAAGGAGTCTTACCGAAACGTTTGATCGTCATACTTCCTCCGTTTTTCGTACTCTAAGCCCGTGACCTAGAGTAGTCAAGAAAATAATTTGTCGTTTGTCACACTATCGTGCTATGCTTCGCACGTTAGGGGGACATATGCTAATCCTGAAAATCATCGGGCTTGTGTATCTAGTTTCCATTGTGTTCTGCCTGTTATTCGGGCAAATCTGCGCAGTCGGGGAAAATGCCCGATAGCTCACTAGACTACCGGGCTTCGAGTGCGGACTAAACTCTGGTAAAGCTCGCCCAGTCCTCTTGATCCTGTAGGCGGGCTTCGCTCGCTATCTCCTCATGCGATGCGAAGCAGTTCTCACAGCCATATGACGCTAGCTGGAAATGCGGGCAATCCATATTCCGTACAGGTTCGGGCGTCTGTTCAGTGATTGGCAGGTAGCCCGTAAACGGGTCAAGGGCTGTGAGCAATTCCTGATAAATCGCCCGTGATACCCAAATTTGCTCTGGCGTGTTTTGCTTGTAGGTAGTCATAACTCCTCCGTAGATTCTTCAAGCCATTTCCAGAGCTTCGGGCAAACCCATTCAAACGGAAGCCCGATAGCAACTTCTAAGCCCTTTACTTTCACGATTACCGCTATTGGCTCGAATCGAATCATGCAAAGGGTTATGCAAGCCCGATTCCAAACGCAAATCATTTAGAATCAGCGGGCGATTATACGGAATATTGACAAAGTGACAATGATTGTCAGAAATACTAGCACAATTTGCCAATCTGACAAGCTGTACGCTTTCCGGACGCCCGTAAGCTCTTTAGAATTGCCCGTAATTTGTCTATTGACTTTGGTATCAGGAGTGCTGCGGGATAGATGCCAATGATTCGAGCGTTGGCTTCCTAGGATGCTGCCCAACTTGCGGGCCTATTTCCTGCCCGGATTGCGCCGCGATTATCCGGTTAGCACACAAGTACAAACTCTCAGACATTGCCCGTTACAAGCGGTAACGTTACAGAGTGTAACACTACGCTCGATTACACTTTGATTTCTCGACCGACAAAAATTCTCAATTTGAGACGAGACGAAATTTCCGACAGGTTTAGGCTGAGTTTTCGGCTGAGTTTTAACGTGCAACGGCAAACACAATCAAATCAATACGTTAGGAGCGAGCGAACGCCCGCAAATTGCTTCCGCTCAGAGCGAGATATTCTAAGCTGATGATATATACCACTTTCGTGCTATTACTTCCGTACTACATAAGCATCCTTTTTCCAGAGAGATACCGGGTGGTCGTACCCAAGTACCTTTAAGCGCTCTGGCTCAGGCTTGGGTGGTAAGCCTTTTTGTATTTAAGGGGCCCCTTTTCATGGACTTAGGGGTGGTCGCTCTGCTGGCGGGGAGTCACACCGAGCGGGCAATAGCGGGCCACTAGCTGTACGCTAACTGGCACGGGCCTCTGAATTTGTCGAGTTGACAAATGAGGCTCCTTTTGGTACCATCGCGGCATGAAGTCTCCTATGGATGTGAGTACCTTTCCCAAGCGTGACCTCTCGGAGTACCTGCTGGAGTGGCGGGGTATTGAAGACCCGTGTAAGGCTTGCTCGGGCTCCGGGTATATCGTCTACGGCAGCACGTCAACCTATTTGGGGCGGAATCGGCGGGGCGGCCATGACCAAGGGCGTCTGCAACAGGTGTTGGGGTTCCGGAGAGGCGAATCGCCCGTGGCCGTCTCATAAGGAGTTCCATACTCTCAAGAAGGCCGCCGACAAGCTACGGGCTTCCAATACGGAAAACGGACGTGAGCAATAAGCAAGTTTGGAAATGTCTCGGTAAGCGCGGGCACCCGTCACGATGGCACGCCGAGGAAGCCGCCCGTCCACTTGATTTGTCATCTTGACAAACCTCCCGTGATATAGTAGGCTGTCTTTAGGCTGTTCAGGGCGAAGTGATCGGCAGGGGTTGTTACGGGCGACCGGGCAGCCCCACCGTTATCCGGAAAACGTATGAGAACCCACAAGAATTTCATCCTCTGGTACTTGTCTCAACTCTGCCACCATAGTCCGGACTGGATTATTGTTTCGGGCAGGACCATGCGTTGTTCCCACTGCCAAAAAGAGATGCCGATAACGGATGACATAATCGCCCGCTATAACCAGTCGCTCGAACTACAGAAGGTATCCCTATGACCACAGACGAACTACTGGCAAAGCTGGATGCCGAGTTTAATGCCATCTCGGGAGAGCTACCTGCCATTTACGAAAAGTACGGTCGGGTCAAGTACAGCTATCCGGACGATAAGAGTTTCCCAATGTGGGAGATACGTAATAGGCGAGATCGCCAAGAAGAGATTCTGGAGTTCAAAGCCCGTCTGACACAGGAAGTAGAAAAGGCATCCAAATGAAGGTCTTAGACGCTATCGGTAACGAACTCTCAGAACTCGACGGAGTGTCCGTCGCTATGCAGCACGTCGTTGGACAGATCGTAAAGATCGAATCGGGCGAGATTGCCCGTGGAATTCTCCTAGACGGGGGGAAGCCTGCGGGCCAGCAGCTTCCTCCCCACATCATTGTAAAGATAGACCTTACGAAGCCCGAACTAATCCAGATGGTTGGTCCGGGCGTAGGTCAGGTTTCGGGCGTCCTCAAGGTCCAGAAGCCCGCCAGTACGGGAAACGGACAGTGAGGCGGGCCCTTGAAATTATCACTTTCACGATTGGCCTAGCCTTTATGCTCGAAGGCATAAACATCCACAACCTTGAAATGCTAATAGTCGGGTCTACGATGGTAGTTTTGGCCGCTGTATCAACTCATGCTCAACGGACTAACCAATGAACAAGATCGCCCGCATATTTTTCACCGACAATACCCAAACAGATATTGAAGCAGACGAGCTATCCTCGTTCCAGCAATATACCTTCAGCAAAGAAGGTAGTGTTGTCGAAATTATTCCCCACAACGTTGTCAAAAGAATTTCGTGGACATGCTCGGAAAGCACTCCTCAAATAAAGAAAAGGAAAGCGCAAGTTTGGTCGGTTGACGGAAAACAGAGAATTATCGACGCACAAAAACGCCGCTGGTCGGCGTATAAATCAAATAAGACGGTGGTCTGCTCCGATTCACCCTTGTCAATTTGACAATCTGTTTCTGACATGGTAATCTATTGCCGGAGTCGGGCACAGACCCTATCGGGCTAAACGGCGGATTCTAATTCACTTATAGGATTCTCCGTGTTTCCTTCACAAACCATAACTCCTAAGACTCCGCTGAAGTCCCGCCGCACCCGGCCCGCGTGGGCCAAAGACGACCGCTCTCTGATGCTCAAAGTTCTCGGGCAAAAGGTTGTCAGGCGCTGGAATATTGCCCGCATGTACTGGCGGGAAAACAAGACCGCAAGGGAGATTGCCTCCGAACTTCAAACTACGGAACGTGCTGTAAAGAACATACTTAATAGGATAAGGTCCCGCAAATAGGGACCTTTTGCTGCTTCTAGGGGAGGGGTGATCCGGTTTCGTGAATAAGCCCAGCAAACAACTGTTACGCAAGTGGGAGCAGATATTGATTGACTTAGGCTTATCAATGGAGCGCGGGCGCTCGTCCAAACTCGTATATGGAACAGATTTTGATCGACAGGACTATCAGAGCTATGGATGCGGGGGCGGCAGGCGAATTAAGCCACACGCAACCCTTTCTCAAATTGAGCGGGACAAGTCAGATGATTAGAACTTGTTACGCTTGCCACAAACCTTTATCAGAAGCCCGATTGAAAGCAGTTCCCTCCGCTACGCGATGCGTTACATGCCTTTGTAAACAGGGCGATGTTCCTGTTTATAGGAACAAAGGTGAATACGCCTACGCACTTGAGAACGACGACCCTACGGATGTTGCCCGCCGCATGGACGAAGGCATCAATATTATGATGCGGCAAGGCGATTGGCCGTATTCCGATGAGGACTCAGAATAGTGGACCACTCTTACGAGACCGTCTATCAGAGTTTTATAGAGTACAGAAAACGTATAGGTCTGGGGCCCATCAGCTTTGAGGATTGGATGCACAGGCGGGAAGAACCTCTAGCGTCGCCCGCCCAAAAAACAAAAGACTTTTTAGACCAAGTTCACGCACGGGCGGGAGCGGTTTGATTCCAAATAAGTGGTTTCAAGTAAATGAATGCCCGCCCAACAATCTTTCCTACCACGGTCGCCCGGAGCCGATGAAGTCCTGATCCGGGCATCAGGGGGTCTTTCAGGCCCCCGCGAGTTTGGTAGTAGGTGTCTGGTCCAGCGTCTAGCCGTACGACAACGGCGGCTGCCCGTGAGTGCAGGTCTTGAAGTTGCTTTGGCAGCTAGCCCGCAAAGTTTACGAATCTGAGTGACCCGGAGCAGAGGGGCTCGTAAGAGCGCCGGGGCTAGTCGCGTGATGCTCTGCAAAGGGCGCGGCTCTGAGGCCACTCGATGAAAGCAGTTCGGAAGTTTTTGTGTGCGTCATATCTCTGGGTTTTACTGTTGCCCTTAGCCTGTACGTTTGCGGGCGTACTGAGCAACCAACTGGTCCTGTGGGCTAACCACGACAAGTTCCCCGTCATGGCTAACCCGGTAAAGCTTCAGGTGTTCACGGACGGCGAACCGTCGTTGAACCCGGATGGAAGCGTGGTGGTCAAGGGCGGGCACTTCGTTATTCTGCCGGATGGCACGATAATGATGGACCCGATTCATTGTTTGATGACCAAGCAGACTCACCTGAATTTCTTGGCAGATGTGTTTGACTTCCAAGATGAGACTATGAGCATCGGTGACTTAATGCTCGAACTCGGGGATTGGTCGTGGAGTTTCGCACCCTTCTTGTGGGGCTCCTTACTTTGCCTGAAGGTTTATAGACTGACTCAATGATCTGGACTGACGCTGAAGGCTGGCAGGAAGTAAAACCCAAGCGAGGGAAGTTTTCGGGCTGGATAATCGCCCGCCACGATGACGAGGTTTCCTACCAAATCGTTTCGGATACTGAGGCGATCAAGACGGTTATCGGGCATGTTTCTGTTACGAAGGATTAAAGACAATGGCTGACAACGATACTGAAGTTCAAACTGATTTGCGAGATTCGGAAGTACAACAGTCGGGGTGGGTAGAGAATTCGCCCGTACCCGTTCGTTCTGCTTTGCGGGCTTCAAATACCAATGCGACACTCGCTCCGAAGAGCATCTTTGATTCGAGCAACGTCCTTGAAATCCCCGAATCAGTAGTCGAGCAGATCGCAGCTTTCAAGCCGAAGGAAGTAGTTTACGGGCCTCCGAAGGTCGCCCCAGAAGTAAAGAAAACCGAAGTAGTTTATAGCGTCCCGGCCAACTCGATTCCGCAGCGTGTCCCTAGATTCAGTTCCATCGGGGCTCTGGTGGATAACAAGCCTACAGTTTCAGCCGCCCACAAAACTGACGGGGATCGGATTCAGAGGCTCGAAGAACAGATGGACAGTCTGCTCGATAGACTTGCCCGTTATAACGCGAAAAGCTCACATAAAATCTGATGTTGCTCTATAACCGTTTACGGATGCTTCAAGAGAAGCTCCAATCGGGTAAAGTTAGGGATGTAGACGGGCTTCTGAAGGTTCTTAATACCCTAATCGAGTTCCTGATGGAACAGGAATTGTACGGCAAACGATAATGGTAGTTCTCAAGCCAGTTGGTGGTATCGGGAATCAGCTTCACATCCGCGCAATGGGCTACGCGCTCGAAGCCCTAGGAAATGAAGTAGGTTTCGACCTTTCGTATTTTAAGACTGATGATACACGGGCATACGCGCTAGACCGATTCAATACTGAAGTAAATCAGGTCTATATCGGCGGACAAGAGATAAGCGAGCCGGACCTGACGTACCATCCGGAACTGCTGAAGAAGTACGAGAACGACGTTAGGCTTTCGGGCTATTTCCAATGTCCTCGATACTTCGAGGGTGTCGAAGATACGATCCGAAAGGCTTTCACTCTCAGGAACAAGCCAAGCGACCAGACACTAACGATCGCCCGAGAGATAGAAGCCTGCAACTCCGTGTTCTTGCATGTCCGGAGAACGGACAGCTTAGCAGCAAGAGGGCTGGCGTTTCACGGTGTTTGTTCGGGCGAGTATTACGGACGAGCAGTATATTACATCTTAAAAAACGTCTCTAGACTGAAATTTTTCATTTTCTCAGACGATATCGGGTGGTGCAAGAAGAACGTTGTGGAGTTCGGGTATCCGCTGACGTACGTGGATCACAATAGTACGGGCGTTACAGTATTGCCTGACAACGAAGTCCGGAAGACGGATACGGGCACGGAGCACGAAGACCTATGGCTGATGTCCCGATGTAAGCACGGCATCTGCGCGAACAGTAGCTTTTCGTGGTGGGCCAATTGGCTTATCCAGAATCTGCAAAAAAATTGCATAGCGCCCCGAGATTGGTTTACTCCTACTTTCAACCACCTGAGCGCAGACATGATTCCTGACGGTTGGGCGCGACTATGACCGAACGAGAAGCATACGCAGCGTTGGGCTGGCCCGAAGATGGCGTGGTGAATAAATTCATCCTGCCTATTTCTGGTTCAGAGGCGAACGACTGGCACGCCTATCGTTGCCTTAATGAAAACTGTCCCGCACCGTTTTCGGGCGTCGGTGTTGGGTATTATTTAGAGCGCGAGCCTAACTGCCCGAATTGCGATACGCCGTATACGGAAATTGTACAGACGAGCAAAGCAACTTACGAATATAAGAAATGAGCTATCTTTCGTTCGTCTTTACGGGCAGCAATGCATGTTACGGCGGTGACTTTATCCAGCGAATGCAAAACTGCTTGGATAATCTTTACGGGCTTCTTGAGCAGCATGGTTTTGACGCCGATGTAACGGTAGTTGAGTGGAACCCCCCGAAAGATCGCCCGCGAATTGCGGATGCGCTCGACTGGAACTCCAAGTGGATTCAGACCAAGATTATCACTGTACCGGGCGAGGTCCATAACAGTCTTCCCAATCCACACGGCGAGAAGTTCTTTGAGTACGTTGCCAAGAACGTAGGAATCAGACGGGCTTCGGGTGAGTTCATCCTTAGCACGAATCCGGACAACATCTATAGCCCGGAATTGATTCAAAGACTTTCGAAGCTCGACAAGGATTGTTTCTATCGGGTAAACCGATACGACGTTCGAGACGGAAAAGTAACAGCGGCGAACTTCAATACAGGCACCCGCTATCCAGACGGTTCGAGTACGGAAAGCGAACTTACAAACCCCGACCCGGACGGACTGCACTTCAACGCTTCGGGCGATTTCATTCTGATGCACCGAGACGCGTGGGCGGCGATCAAGGGTCACCCGGAAGTGCCGTACAGTCTCACAGTAGATGGGCAGACGGTTTACCTCGCGGCTCAAGAAGGCTTGAAGCAAGTCATCCTTCCGGAGCCAATGTTTCACCAAGACCACAGCCGGACCGACAAGTGGTGCCCGCCGTGGGATGATAATTCTCCTTGGGGAGAAAAGAACGCAATAGATTGGGGCCTGTCGGAACTCTCGTTTGAAACAAGATACTTATAACCAGCAGTTAGCTCAGTTCTCCGCTAAGCACGACGGGCGTTTTCCTGTTATTCAGCAGTTGCCGTGCTTGACGGATGATGATTCCGGGCACGACCACTGCCCGATCTATTTGCATTTTCTGGGGTGGGCTTCCCGGATTCTGGCAAAGACGCGCCCCGCGAGTCACGCCGATTTTGGCGGACTGACCTATTTCTCTGCCATCGCTTCCGCAATCTGCCCGATCACGTTCTACGACATCCGGGAAGTACGAATATCATTGCCTGACGTTAAAGTCGAACAAGCGGACCTGACGCGTCTTCCGCTATCGGATGGTTCTCTGAAATCTCTGTCTTGTATGCACGTTCTTGAGCACGTTGGCCTCGGGCGATACGGCGATACTTTGGATGTGCAAGGCGACCTGAAAGCTGCGGGCGAGTTGAAAAGAGTTCTGGCTCCGGGCGGGCAAGCACTCATCGTGTTGCCCGTAGGACAGCCCAAAGTAATGTTCAATGCCCATCGAATCTATTCGTACCAGCAAGTTCTGGAAATGTTCAAGGGTCTTGAATTAAAAGAGTTCACGCTGTTTGATCCTCCGCAGTACATCGTCAACGCGAATCCTGAGCGGGTAAAAGGAATCTCTGAGGGCGCGGGTTGTTTCTGGTTCAAGAATGCCTGATACGCTTAGCGAAGCATTGCTTCAAGAACTCCCGGATATGCCGGAGGAGTTCAAGACGAGACTCCTCAAAGTTGTCCGGGAATGGGATAACGGGGAATATTGGCGAAAGTTAAAAAGAGATCAGGACGCTCGTACTCAACGTTTCTACGAAAGATTCATAAAGAATGGCGATCTGGTTTTTGATATCGGCGCGAACATCGGGGAACGTACTGAGATATTCCGGGCGCTCGGAGCCAAAGTAGTCGCGGTCGAACCCCATCCGGATTGCGTACGAGTTCTGAACAAGAAGTTCAGCGACGATCCGAACGTTACCGTTGTCCCCCGCGCCCTAGGAAACCACGTTGGAATAGGAACGCTTATCACAGGAGAACGTAGCGGAATTTCATCCCTATCGTCCCCGTGGATCGAAGCGGTTCGAGAATCTAATAGATTCGGCGAATACCAATGGGATCGTAAGTGTGAAGTAGAACTCGATACCTTGGATTTTCTAGTATCGCAGTACGGCATCCCGTCGTTCATCAAGATTGATGTTGAAGGGTTTGAAGATCAGGTTTTGAGCGGGCTATCGACTCCGGTACATTCTCTGTCTTTTGAATTCAACACCGAGTTTCTGATTTCGACTGAAGCCTGTGTTCGTAAACTGGAAAAACTTGGCCCGGTAAAGTTTAGTTACTCCACGAAAGAAACAATGGAACTTCATCCCGAGTGGCTAACGGGCGATGAAGTTCTTGGGTATTTGGACCGATACAAGCACGACAATAAAATGTACGGCGATGTCTATGCCCGGTTTGCATGAACACGGCTTTGGTTTTAGTAGCTACGGGCAAGATGTATCACGAGTACGCCCGTCAACTGATTGCATCAGCGAAGCAATATTTTGTCCCCCACGAAGTCTGCTTGTTCACGGATAGCGACGAGGACTTCGAAGTTTACAAAGTCAAGTGTCCTACGCTCGGGTATCCGGAAGCAACACTCAAAAGATATCACCTGTTTCTGACGCAAGAACGGGCGCTCGCTAAGTTTGATTACGTATTTTACGTAGATGTTGACGCAAAGTTCGTAAGTTCGGTTGGGCAAGAGATTTTCGGGCCGGACATTACAGTCGTTATACACAAAGGTTATAACGAACACACTTGGGATTGGTTCGCGGAACACCGACCTGAAAGCTCCGCCCACACAGGATATATCGGGCGGTATTATGTTGGTGGTTTTAACGGCGGCACGAGCAAGGCGTTCTTGGGTATGTCTCGGGCGATTCGAGACGCGGTGGACAGAGACGATAGCAAAGGATTGGTAGCCCGCTGGCACGACGAGTCGCACATGAACCGATACTTGTCCGAGCATAAACCTTCTACTGTTCTTTCGATTGACTACGGGTATCCCGAAACGGATTTAGAAGGCTACAAGGGTTCTCCAAAGATTCTGTTTTTAGAAAAGGGTTTAGGTGATCGTACGGTTTGCGGATAGGCCGCCTTTGGCCAGCATAGTCATCGCGCTCTACAACAAAGGCGCATACGTTCAAGAGACTCTAGAATCTTGCTTCGCACAGACGTACAAAGGGTTCGAAGTAATTGTTGTTGATGACGGCAGTACGGATAGCGGACCTCAGATCGCCCGTCAGTTTCCTGTCAAGATTGCCACAGTGACAAACCGGGGGATTGCCGGGGCCCGGAATGCGGGCGTGATGGCTTCAACGGGCGACTTCATTCTCCCGCTCGACGCCGATGACATTATTCACCCGTGGTATCTGGAAAAGACCGTTCCGTTGATGACTGAAGACGTGGGCATTGTTTCAACGGATATGCAGCGGTTCGGAGCACAGACCGAACGACTGCCCGCTAAGGTTCTGACGTACGAGCAAGAGCGCCAGTACAACGAGATTCCAGTTTGCTCGCTGATTAATAGGCAAGCGTTTATCTGGTGCGGCGGATACACTCCGCGAGTTCCGGGCTACGAAGACTGGGCGCTCTGGACAGACATTCTTAGACGCGGCTGGAAGATGGCCGTAGTTAATGAGCCTCTGTTCTTTTACCGGACGGGCTGCAACACCGCCAACAACGAAGCAGACAAACACAGGGAAGAATTCACGAGACTGGTTCACGAATGGAACCCACTTTAACGGACGTAGCGGCGTATTGGAATTCCCGCCCGTGCAATATACGGCGGAGCGCGGCCCCAACAGACTCCAAGCAGTTCATGGACGAGACTGAGGCCCGTAAGTACACATCGGAGCCGCATATTCCGGGTTTTGCTGAGTTTGACAAGTGGGCCGGAAAGTACGTTCTAGAAATCGGCTGTGGCATCGGGATTGATACAGTCAATTTTGCCCGAGCAGGCGCTAATGTAACAGCGGTTGATTTATCAGAAGAGTCTCTTCGAATTGCAAAACGGCGGGCCGATCTAGCCAACGTTCCTTTGCGGTTCATCCAGTCGAACGCTGAAGAACTTAGCCTTTGTGATCCGGCCTATCACTTGATTTACGCTTTCGGTTCTATCCACCACAGCCCGCGCCCGGTTTCGATTCTGCGCGAGATGCGAAAGTATAGCGGCAAAGTCACGACTCTCAAGATCATGGTTTATAACAAGTGGTCTTGGAAAGCGTTGTGGATTCTGTTGAAGTACGGCAAAGGACAGTTCTGGAAGTTCAGCGAATTGATCGCCCGCTATTCGGAAGCGCAGACCGGATGCCCCGTGACTCATGTGTACTCGCGACGGTCAATCAAGAAACTAGTCGAGTCTGCGGGTTTCCGAGTCAAGAAGATTTCAGTAGATCACGTTTTTAAGTTCGACATTCCATCCTACATAAAGCATGAATACAAAGTGGACTGGAAGTTTCGTTGGATGCCTTCGTGGTTGTTTCGGGCGTTCGAACGTGTGGCGGGATGGCATCTTCTGGTTGAGGCGACTGCTTGAGGATACTAGTTACAGGCGCGGGCGGCTTTATCGGGCACCATCTCGTTAAGAGATTGAAAGCCGAGGGACACTTTGTTCGGGGTGTAGACATCAAGTTTCCCGAGTACGAGGAAACAGCCGCCGACGAATTTTGGCCTTTGGACTTGCGAGAGTACGGAAACTGTTTGCTGGCTACGGGCGACGGGATCAACGCTTGCTATTCTCTTGCGGCGACGATGGGCGGGATCGGATTTATAGAGACCCATCTCTCCGAATGTGCCCGCGACAATGTGTTGATAAACGCAAACATGTTAGAAGCCGCCCGAAAAAACGGCGTCAAGAAGTATCTTTATACTTCCAGTGCGTGCGTTTACAACCAAGATAAACAGCGGGACGAAGATGTCACTCCTCTAAAAGAGGAGGACGCTTATCCAGCGATGCCCGAGCCCGGATACGGGTGGGAGAAGTTGTTCAGCGAGCATCTAGCGGAATGCTACCAGCACGACTTTCCGGAGATGGACATCAAGATTGTCCGGTTCCATAACGTCTACGGGCCTCTTGGAACATACGATGGCGGGAAAGAAAAATCTCCCGCAGCATTGTGCCGGAAGATTGCGAAAGCTAATTCGGGCGACGAGATAGAAATTTGGGGCGACGGTTCCCAAACTCGCACATACATGGCCGTGGACGATTGCGTAGAAGGCCTTATCCGTCTGATGAACTCAGACTACAACAAGCCTCTGAATCTCGGGACAGACGAACTAATCAGTATCAACGGGCTAGCCGACAAGATCGCAGGAATCGCGGGCAAGGAAATACGGAAAGCGCACAATCTTTCCGCCCCGCAGGGTGTTCGCGGTCGTTCTTCTGACAACACTCGGCTGCTAGAAGTCCTCGGTTGGGAGCCCAGAATAACGTTAGATCAAGGGTTGCCCGAAACATACGCTTGGATCAACGAGCGGGTCAATGGATAGATTTTTCTCAACCAATCTGAAATTGGGTGTGATCGGGCTTGGGAAGCTTGGGGCTCCAATGCTTGCCGCGTTAGCGAGCAAGGGCTTCGAAGTATTCGGGTGTGACTCGGACGAGAGCAAGGTCCGGGCGATCAACGAAGGACGGGCACCCGTAGACGAGACTGATCTGCAAGAATTCTTGATAGCCAATAAAGAACGGATTCGGGCGACCACCAAGATTAAAGAATGTGTGCAGTTTGCGGATATAACGTTCGTGGTGACCGCGACACCGAGCGGCCCGGATGACAAGTTCTCATTGGAATACATCCTGCCCGTGTGTGAAGAACTAGGGCGCTCGCTGAGAACGAAATCCAAGCAGGCGTTTCATATTGTAGTCATTACAAGCACAGTGATGCCCGGAGACACTTGGGGCCCGATACGAGAAACAATTGAAAAGCACAGTGGACGAAAATGCGGAGAAAGTTTCGGTCTTGCGTATAGCCCGGAATTTATTGCTTTGGGCAGTGTTCTACGTGACTTCCTCAGCCCTGATTTTGTATTGCTTGGTGCGTCTGACCCTCTTACTGAAGCACGAGTGACGAGCGTCTACAAGACGATTTCGGATGCTCCGATTGCCGCGATGTCTCCCGTGAACGCCGAGATCACAAAGATCGCAGTCAATACGTTCCTCTGTACCAAGATTAGCTATGCCAACATGCTTCTCCGAATATGCAACGAGATTCCGGGGGCGGATGTAGACGTAGTTTCCGGCGCGGTAGGAATGGATTCCCGGATCGGCAAGAAGTTGCTGAAGGGTGGGACGAGCTACGGAGGCCCGTGCCTCCCCCGCGACACGAAAGCAATGGCAACTCTCGGGCAGAGTTTCCCACTCGTGATCGACAGTTTCAATCGGGCACAGATTTTGTGGCTTGCAGATTTTGTCCAGAAACACGCCAAGGGCGTTATAAATATTCTTGGGTTTACGTACAAGCCCGGAACTTGCGAAGAAACAGAATCGGCAGGGAAAGCTCTGCTGCAAGAATTGAATCGGCGGGGCGTCAGAACTACGAGGGACGATAACTATAACGTGGACGGAGATTCCGACACGTTTGTGGTGATGCTCCCGGACCCAGCGTTCAAAGATTATTCGTTTTCCGGATCGACTGTTATAGACCCGTGGCGATTCTTGCCCGAGCTAGCAAATGATCCGTCTATTCGATACATACCGCTTGGAGTCGGGCCTCACTAAAGTAAATCTGCTCAATAAACAAAGGAACTTTAGTGAGCAAACGACTGCTTGCCGTTTTAACCTGCCGGAAGTTCTCGTACGCTCCACAAGACACAGGCGCGGCTCACCACAACGGCCCGAACGAAAGAATCCAAGCTATACTAGATACATGGTATGCTCGATGGCTTTGTAGGTATGCCGACCAGATAGACCTCCGGTTCTTCGTAGGGCGCGGAGAAGTAAGACCTGATCTTCCGAATCTCATCGAACTAGACTGCGGCGACGATTACAGGTCATTACCCGAAAAAGTACAAAAGGCTTGTTCTTGGGCATATATTGCGGGCTATGATGAGTTTGCCAAGATTGATGATGATGTTGCGGTCAATCTGGCTAACCTGCTCGCCGACACTACTTTCTCTGATTATCGCGGCTTCGAGGTAGAAGCTGATTATAAGTACGCGAGCGGAACGTTTTACTGGTTTAGTCGGCGGGCAATGGGATTGGTTGCCGAAGCTGAATGGAAGCCCGAAGAACATGCTGAAGATCGTTGGGTCGGAAAGATCATGCTGGACAATGGAATACCACTTGTCCATGATCCAAGATTCCTGTGCTGCTCCTGTGATGCTTGCTTAGAACGCTACGATAAAGACTCTTTAATCTCAATACATACTACTTCACCGAAGCAGATGTATTCCTTTATGGAGAAATAATGAGCAACGTCTCAACAGTAACCCCCGCGAATATTATCAAAACGTCGCGGACGGCTGCGCCGAATGCGGCGTCTAGCACGGCAACCCCTTTCGATTCCGGAAATATTTTGACATGGTCGCTCCCAAATTTTCCGACCCAGAAGCTCGTGAACGGAACCCAGAGTTTTAGCACCACGCAAGGTCAGGTATTTACAGACATGGCTTCGGGCCAAGTAGTCACTCCGAGCACGGACACTACTGGCTCTACCCTTCTGTATTCGCTTCAGGGCGGCTCGCCGGAGATGGACTAATGGACTACATCGACTACAGCGATAAGACCTACGGCACTCGGTACTTCCCTACTCCTGCTGGAGCGAGTACGTCTAATCCCTCGACCCTGCACAACGTTCACAATGATCTGATTTATGTGAACACGGGATCGGGCTGGCAGCCGATGCTTCACTTGACTTCGGGCTCCGTGTATTCTGCGTACACGACGGCTTCCCCGACTACGCAGGCGGCTATTATCGCGAGCGTGACCAAAACCTCATCGGCTCCTTCGACGGCTCACACCACGACCGCGACTGTGGCCGCAACTGTGGCAATTCGCGGACGGTAAATGGCCGACTACACGCTGTTCTGCGACGGCAGCGCGAAGCACGGAACGGGCTACTTTGGTTATGTTCTGTTCAAGGACAAAGTTGAAATAGACAGTGGGTACGGGATGATCGGGCAAGGTATTAAGCCCAAGATCGCCGAGAAATACGCGCTGTCTTACGGGCTGGATTCTTTTGTCCGCAAATGGTCCGAGCCCGGAACTCTTAAAGTTTTTGGTGACGCAAAACAGGTCATCGAAAAGATCGAAGAAGACTCTGATGTAAGCCCGAAGATTAAACAGATCAGAGGGTGGGGCGTGCCCGTAATCTTTAAGTGGATTCCGAGGGACGCTAACCAATTGGCGAACGATCTAGCCAGAAAAATGATCGACTATTTCCGCATCGCTGGTACAGGTAACCGGGAATTGAAAGGTAACAAATGAGCTTCGTAAACGGCAACGCTCCTGTTGCATATAGCTTGATGACTTCTGGGACCGGAACCTCGGCTCAGCTTTGGCAGGTTAGCTCGACCGGAACTTCGGCGGGCGTGACTGCTGGTAACTTCTATCTGGACAGCACTGATTCCGACAAACTGAACGGACGGAAGTTCAACGTCACGGTTGGCGGATGGTTTAAGGCGCACGGCGCGACCCAGACCGTGGCTGTTGGTCTTCAGATTTTCCCGTGGAACACGACTGTCTCGGGCGGGCGTACTGCTTCTGGTACGGCTACTTTCACCCCCGTTGCAAGCGGAACCTTGATTGCTGGAACGTATTATGACTTCCTTGTCAGTCAGGACTTCTTCGGCGAAGCGAATGCCAACACTCTGACTTGCTTTGCCCCGACCGTGTATTTTGCGGGCTCCGCAGTCACTATCGTGACTACGGCTTCTGCTCAGACTGTGGCTTTTGCTTCGTCTTCGCAGACCGAGCCGATCAATGGTGTGAACGCGACCACGGATTATGCTCTAGCCTCGTTCGTGCCGACGTTCACCAACAGCGTGAGCGATAGCACGATGACGGCGCAGTTGACGACCTGCTCGATCACCACGATCTAGTCCGGAAACCGTACGACTTATGAATCTAGTTGAGGCTCAAGCGGAACTTCAGGAAAAATCCAAGGAAGCCCGCAAAAAGCAGAACCGCAAGAATGCTCGTAGACCGAGGAAGGTGAAACTGCCTCCTCGGTCGCGGGCCTCTTTAGAAACACTGATTAAAGAAGCAATTAAAGACCCGTCTGTCAAAGGATCGCCCAAAGTCGAGTTGTGCAAGCTCTTGGCTGTCCTCGAAGGACGGTTGTCGAGCGACGTACTCAAGGTTGAAAAAGATGAGCCAGAAGAACCCCAACCCGTCTCAAACCCAACTCCCCGAGGATCAGACCTCGCTCCCGCAAGATCAGTATAAGACGGGCTATCCGTGGGTTCGGTCTGAGGAAGGGCTCGATCCGAACGACACTCATTTGCACGGTTGCTGCTGCGAATAACTTTGCTCGAAAGTCGGACACGACGGCGGGCTTAGGAAACCAACGTGAGGTCCAATCCTTGGCTGAAGAAGTTGTACAGGCAGTACAACCGTAAGTATTTCGGGAACAAACTCCCACTCGATATCTTTGTGGTGTTCGGCAACGCCCGAACTTGGCGGTCGGCCAGAATAAGCAAGAACAGTGCCGCTGTTACTTTCATAAAAGGTGGCAAGCCGCTCGGGATAGTGATCCGGTACTACAAACACAAGGGTCGCCCGTATATTAAATGCGACCTTCTCCACGAGATGATTCACGTTGCTCATCCCCGAGCAAGCCACGGTCCTATATTCAAACAAGAAGTTCGTCGGCTGGCCGCTCTAGGCGCTCTCGATAAACTCTTGTAGTCCGGAAACCGTATGAAAGAAGTTTACTCACGACTCTTTATTGGCGGAGACTCCGACTACGAGAAAGTCAAAGACAAATCTGACTGGAGAGTTCTGAGGGCCGCTAAAGATGGTCCGGGCGGTCATCGTGAGCAATTGGGCTATGAGACGATGGGCGCTCCTAAAGGGCCAAACTACTTGTCCGTAGAGAAGCCAAGATTACTTGCACTTAATATTGTAGACCATGATTCTCCCGATTATTTCCCTGCTTCGATGGTTGATAAAGGGCTTGCGTATATTACGCATTCTCTTGGCCTAGGCCATAAAGTTCTTGTCTGCTGTAACCACGGAAAATCACGCAGCCCGTCCCTAGTTCTCCTGTGGCTGGTCCTGAACGGCAAACTCCCGTTCGAAGGCGCGTTTCGAAGATTCAAGCAACTCTATCCTGATTATGACCCTTCGCCCGGAATAAAGGGCTACATCCGCCAGCGACTTGCTGCCAGAAGGTAAACACATGATGAACCCCGTACGCAGTCTGATGTCCGATCCCGAGGGTAAAAGCACTCCTATCGGAACCGAACTCGCTGAAAAAGTAAAGATGCGCCGAGAGGCAGACAAGGCTATGGCCCCGACTTCTGCCGCTGAGCCCGCGAAGGTGTCCACGCCCATGAAATCCTCGCCCGTAGATTTGGTTAATCCGGGCAATAAGGGAACGACCGGACGTGAAGCTCTTGACAAGATGAATTCGAAATACCCCGATCTCCCGAAGATGCACACGGGCGGAACAGTCCCTAAGACGGGGCCGTATGTAATGAAACAAGGTGAGCATGTACTCACACCCGAAAAGCATGGGAAGCTGAAGGCCGCGATGGGCCTCGCGATGGACGCTCTTTCTCAGGAGCCCGATGAGGACGACATGCCGCAGGAGCCCGCTAAGGTGGGCAAGGACATGACTATTCGTCGGCTGCACGACCAGTCGTTCCACATGAAACATCGTCACGAACCGCCGCATGACATGCCGGAGCACGATGAGGAGTATTCCGCACCTGACCTGAAGGGACTGCACGGTCATATCGACGCTATGTGGGGAAAGAAGTAAGTACGGAAAACGAATAGGAGAAAAGACTATGCATTATCTCATTGGAGCAGTTCTCGGATATCTTGCGGGTATCCTGACACCCGGAGTTATTAATCGCCTTCGCAACACGGCCAAGAAGGACGTGACGCTAGTTGAAGGTGAAGTGAAAGCGGCTCAGGCCGACATTAAGGCAGAAGCGAAGAAACTGTAGTCTGTGGAGAAACTGACCGAAGCCCGTAAAGATGATCTAGCTGCTCTCTGGACAAAATACCGACAGGTAGTTCTAGACCAGTACGGATACGATCTCATTAAGGATGGGCTCACCCTTCGGTACAGATGTCAGACGGACGGCTTCTGGTTTGCTCGCGAGGTTCTCGGGTATCGGTATTTTGCTGACTGCCACAAGGAACTCTTCTCGTCGCCCGATCAGCCAAATAACTTTTTTGTCCTCAAAGACCCTTCGGCCAAGAGCTTCAAAGACTTCGCTGAAGCAGATAAAGAGTTGCATGATCGCCTCTTGTTTCTTTCCCGAGGCGGATTCAAATCGACTGCCGATATAGTCGATACGATCCAATATGTAATTTGCTGGCCCTCGATCCGCGTGAATATTATGACGGGCACCGTTGACCTCGCCGCCGAGTTCACAGGTATCATCAAAGGGCACTTCAAGCTGAACGAAGAAGGAAGCCCGAGATATTTTGACGAGGGCGATCTAACGGGCAAGGTTCGTCTGCTGCAAATCCTTTTCCCCGAGCATTGCGAGACCAAACCGGGTGAAAAGCCAATGTGGGTCACGCCCGCCCGCACCACGGACGTTGCAGGCCCGACAATTCGTGCCACGTCACTCGGAAAGAACACGACTGGTACGCACTGCGACGTTCTCAAGATTGACGACGGAACAACCGCAGACAATACTCAGAACATCGAGCGCATAGCGGGCGTCAACCGTGAAATCAGCATGGCCCGTAAGCTGGTCGAGCCGTACGGCTACAAGGATCGAATCGGCACTCCATACCACCTGAACGACAACTTGACTGCAACAGTCAAGGATGAGGAACTTAGATTCAGGAACGGGAAGCCGCCGCTGGTCAAGGTGCTCGCGCACCCGGTCGGCGTAGTTAAGCCGGGTTTCGAAGACCTGACTCCCGACTTGCTCGAAAACCACATGATCGACCTGTGGTTCCCCGAGCGACTGACTTTAGAGGTCATCAAGCGGGAATACGCGGAAGCGCAGAAGACCAACGACACTGCGACCTTCTACAGCCAATACTTCCTAGACCTGAACAAGTCTTTCGAAACGAAGTTCAGGCGCGAGCTAATGGTTGCCCGCACAGTTGATACTCTGCCTCAACAGGGAATCACTTTCGAGGCTTGGGATTTAGCGTACTCCGAGAAGTCAAATGCGAAGTATACCGTAGGCATGGCGGGCTTGTTTACCATGCAGGGTATCTACATCATTGACATGGTTCGCGGGCGATTCAGCGAGTACGAACTTCCCGGAGTCATGGCTAGTTTCGCGCATAAGTGGAAACCCCGAAGAGTAGCGGTTGAAGACTCGATGGGTGCCCGCTGGCTGAACGCCGAGATTCGACGCGAGCAAGAGAAACTCCGGATTCACGTACCGTTCGAGTTCGTTTCAATCGGAAAAGGTTCGAAGCAGAACTCCAAGGAAGTCCGGGCGAAGCCCGCAGCAAGATTGCTCGGAGACGGGCGACTATACTTCTGGAAAGCAATGTCCGGCCTCGAAGAACTCTACAACGAGTTAGAGGCGTTTCCGAAGGGTGTGTATACGGATATCGTATGTAGCCTGTCGTTGCTAGTCAACCACTTCTCTGCTTTTGCGGATACGTCGCCCGTGGCTCCTCCGAGCGTAACCGACAGTATGGAGCGGACTCGCTTAAATCAAATATACGGGCTTGGGAAATTCGCCCCGCAAGTTCAGGATTCCACAATAATTTCCAATTCAGGCGGGGTTCAGGAATTCGACCGAGACCCGCTGGCCGAATCCGGCCTCTTCTCGTAGTTGTCAAACTGACAAGGATATAGATGGCGCTTCTAGAAAAAGACGGTAACCCGAACGCAGTTCTCCACGCTTCTGATTTTACAAGCGCGGGAGAAACTAAATCGCTTGCTACGGATTTAGCCCTTGTTGTCGGGTGCGCTACCACTGATGAGGCGTGGGTTTCGAGTAAGCGATGGAATTTGTTATGGTCTGAGGCGGATTTGCTTTTTCAAGCGCCCCGCCCGGTGACTACGTTCGAGGGGTCGTACATACTCGAACCAAACGTCCAGCGGTTCACTATCGCGAAAGTTGTTAATTCGGTTGTGCCTCAGCTTGTAAAAGGTCTTTTCTATCAAGACCCGCCGATGGTTCTTCGCCCGCGCAAAGGAACTTCTGAGAAGACGGTTGAAGAGAAAACCACAGTCATGTCTGTCATGCTTGATGCCTGCGACTTCAAAAGCGAAGTCAAGTGGGGCATGGAGCAGCTAGCCCATTTAGGAACGGGTATCTGGAAATGGGGCGTTCATCGAGTAGAGAAGCAAGTTCCGAGGAGAATTGTAGACAAGGTTAAGACTGTTGATTCGGCAGGTGGTTCGGAAACCGTACACTCGGATGCACCCCCAAAGATCGAATACACCAAGAAGGTTCATTACTATCCTTTCTTCGAATCTCGGCCTATTGGCAATGTTCTTATTGACGCATCGACACCCGTAGGCGATATCCGTCGTTCCGGGCACGCGATTGATGTCTATTATGCCGATTTCTACGCTCTCCGCGATTTGAAGAATGCAAACGTCGGTCAGGACGGCAAACCGTTGCCCGGATGGACGTGGGACGAGTATTGGTCTGACGAGAAATTAAAGGAATTGTGGGCCCCGCCTGTTGAGGCTTTTGAAACTCCAGCGTTGTTAAGAAGCGACCAGACTAACACCACCGTTGGAGTTGTTCATCACGCGGAGCAACCGACTGCTGTCACGAGCGCCGATCCTCTGGCAAAGAAGATGGAAGTCCTAGAGTATTGGGATAAGAAGCGTAAGATCATCGTCATCAATCGCCGGAAAGTCATCTTCTCGGGACCAAACGAATTCGAAAGACTCCCATTCTTGTCGGCCAATTGGTGGAATCGCCCGAAGGCTTTATACGGAATGGGCATTGGTCTCACAGTTGGGCAGAACCAGCGCGTTGACCAAGGTGCAATTAACTCGATCCTGAAGATTCTTAGCTTCGGCGTAAATCCGGTTTACCTCCGGGCAAGAGATTCTAACTCCCCGACGCAGATGATCCGCACGAGCATCGGAAAGATTATTTCAGTCGATGGCGAGCCAGAGAAGGCTTATAAATTGCTCGAACAGCCCCGCGTTCCTGCGGACGTTTGGGCGGCGTTGGAGAATTCTGAAGCTAACACTGAATCCACGACGGGTGCAGACCAGACTCTTGTTCAGGGTTCTTCTGCTGGCCCGAGGGCGGGCATCGGTAGAAGTGCTACTGGCGCGGGTGCAATGGCTCAAGCGTCGGCTACGAGGCTCGACGGGCCCCTAGACAATTTTCTCAATCAAGTTTTCGTCCCGTTCCTATATATCCTCGATGAGTTGATTTTCAAGTATGTCTCTGATGCACAAATATCCGACATTTTGGGAGAAGAGTTAGGTAAAGATTATCTCCAAGAAATTGACATGCAGGAGTACCACGACGGCAAGGTAACCTTCGAGGTTCTTGCCGGGTCCGCGATGTCCGCTCGCCGGACAATGACTCAGGCACTCACTTTGCTCACGCAGTTCATGCAGAACCCCGAGTTCAACGAATACTTGGCTGACATGGGTAAGTACATAGATTGGGAAGTTATCTTCCAAATGTATTTCGAGGCTAGTGAGTGGAAGAACTCGCAAGACGTGATTAAACCTCTGACACCCGAAATGGAAAAGAGACGGGCCGCTAAACTGCAACAGCAGCAACAGGGTCCGATGCAGACGCAAATGGCTTTGAATAACCAAAAGGCGGATGCCAAGTCCAAATTGGAAGAACAGCGTTCGGCGGATCGTATCAAGAACGATGTTGTGCGGTTCGCTGTTGAACACTCTGTCCGTGACGAAGCAACTGAGGGGCTAGCAGGAAACGCGGGCTTCGGAGACGTTGAATAATGGCGGGCGAGCAGAGCGGTAAGGACGGAACCAAAGCCTCCGGTTTCGTGCATAGCTCGGAAAACCGCGCCCCGCGCCAGTGTGGGAATTGTATCTTCTTTTGTGAATCTGGAAAGTGTAATAACCGTTCAGTTATCGAAGACCCAGAGGTTCCTAAGAACGCTGACGGAACTGCGAAAGTAGATGCCGACGACTGCTCAGATCACTTCATGTCTCGCGGGAACGCAATTATCTACGCCCTGCGTCATGGGGAGACGGCCAATAATAAACAGAAGAAATTCCGAGGGTGGATCGACGTTCCGCTGAACGAAACAGGAAAGAGTGAGGCTAAAGAAGCCCGCGAATTCTTGGCTGATAAAGGTATCAAACGGGTGTTCGCTTCTGATCTCGGGCGTGCGGGCGAGACTGCTAAATTAGCTCTGCCGAGTATCAAAGCCGAGAAAGACCCCTTGATGCGTCCGTGGGATGTGGGCGTGTTCTCGGGCAAAGACCGTGAAGATACGCAAGACGACTTCAACCACTACATTGACAATCCCGATGTACGGATTCCGGACGGCGAGAGTCTGAAAGAGTTCGCAACCCGGATGAACAAGGTCTTCAAACGATACGTAAAAGAAGGACAAGAAGACGGGCCGATCCTTCTGGTGTGGCACTCAAGCAACTGCATTCAGCTTGAGAAACAAGTTGAGGGAGAAGATGAACTCGGACGCCCGGAAGACGTAGACCGCGTATTACCCGGAGGCGTTATGGCCGTGCTGGACGAGGGCGACGGGAAGTTCAAAGTAGAGATTGTGTTCGGGGATAGTCCAGAGCAGCAAGCAGATTACGGTAGCTAAGACACTATGGAAAAAGCGGCATTCAAACCTCAAGACACTGAAATACAGCAACTCATGCAGATCGTATCGTTGCCCGGATACCAAGTGCTTCAACGGGTGATGATGGCAGAAGTAGACGGCTTCCAGATCGACATGATGAACGTTGATCCGACCAAGCCTAACTATGACGTTGAAGTCCGGGCAAAACATAGCATCGCTCTAGCTGCGGGCATGTTCTACCAGAGATTGCAGGAACGAGTTGCGGGTTACGCCAATCGCCTGAAAGAGAAAGACGGGCCTCCGATTCTTCCAGACCCAACCGAAGAGGTATTCGGGTGAGTTCGGAAACCGAACAAGAATGGAAAGGCTGGCCTCATTGGATAGAGCAAGAACTAGCTAAGACGCCCGACGACGACGTTCTGCTCGCAATGAAGGCGATGATGGAATACCGAATCGAACCGGATTTCTCACTAGACAAAGATCAGATTCGCAGAAAAAGACACTAACTACTAACCCTAGGAAAAGACAAATGTCAGAAACACCAGTTGTCCAAGAAACTACAGTTACGCCCGAGCCTCCTAAAGAGTTCGTTTTCAAATATCAGCCTGTTGATCCGGCTAACGGACAAGCCATTGGCGGCGAGCAAGTCGTTAAATACGACGGCACGCCCGAAGACCTCGGGAAGAAAATGGGGGAGAATAATTCCCGCCTGATAGTGTTGAACCGCTCCTTGAACAAGAAAGTGCGCCTCAGTTCTTCGTTCAAAGACGAGATTCCACCCGAGGCGCAACGTTTTGATCCAAGCAAGTACGAACTGAAGCCCGAACCCTTGACTGCTGAGGAAAAGATTCAACTCGCGCAGGACATGACCGATCCAGAGAAGATGGATGCTGTAGCCGACAGGCTTGTGCGGGCAAGAATCGGCGATCCTGAGATTCTACGAACACGGCTAGCTCGTGTCGAGCAGCGTATGGACCGCTCGAACGTTGATGCTGAAGCGCGTGCGTTCCTCCGTCTTCGCCCGGATTACTATCCGCTTCAGGCGAACCTAGAAACCTTGGCCGCGTGGATTGAGAAGAACCAACTCGACCCGATCAAGGAAAACTTTGTTCTGGCATACGACACCTTGAAAGACGTGCTTGAGCCGCGTCCGGCTGCTCCGGTTTCCGTACAGCCTCCTCCGGCCCCCGTCGTTGAGACGCCCGTACAACCTGCGACTCCCGCGACCATAAGACCTGTTAGTTCCGGGCTTACCCGCAGCGTAGCGTCAGACAGTGGCCCGGTAGCGAATCCGGGTGACGAGATTGTCTGGGGCAACTTCAAGGGCTATGAGGCTCTGGAGCGTATGCCCGGAGATGAATACAAGAAAAAGCTTCTTCACGAAAAGGGATTCAAAGAGAAGGTTCAGGCTTTGGATAACGCTCGTCAGCAGAAGAGGGCGCAGTAATGGCTTACACAGCTTCTCCCGGCAATATCATGTTGGGTTTGGGAATTTACATTGCCCGTAGTTCCGGCCCCTCCGTATCGGACCCTGCGGCATTGTTTACTAATCGCTGGACTGTTGTAGTTCAGTTTGGCCCGTGGATTTGGCGAAAGATGTTCTAATGATTCGCCTGTTCGAAGCCCGAGACTTTCAGGATGTCTTTTTCCTGAATGAAATTTGCTATGAAAACCCGTGTACGGAAACCGAACTACGGGAGAAGTTATCTTCGGGCAAGGCTTGGGTTGAAGAACCTGATCCGGCTGTACAGGCAGTGATAGGCGCAGTGATAATTGTTCCCCACGAGGGAACGAATCTGATTTGGAGTATCACTGTTGCTCCTACGTTCCGAAAGAGGGGGATCGCTTGGAACCTACTCTCGGAAGCTGAGAACAACTTCCCGGAGCTTTGGCTACACACCGATCCTTCGGGGCCCGCAATCGGCCTGTACCTCCGTCGTGGATACAAAGTAGTTCAAGAAGAACCGAACTTTTACGGACCTTCGAGGCCCGGAGTTCTGATGGTGAAAGTAAAATGAGTTGGACATACGAGCAGAAGACAGGCAAGTTGAGTCACAACGGAACCTTCGTTGCTACGGGCTATGCCGGGGGAAATTGTGGCCTCAACCCCGAGGGCAAGAATTCTCCTGAGCACCAATCCGTTCCCAAGATCGGCCCGCTTCCACAAGGCAAGTACAAGTTCGGAACGCCCGTACCGCAATCTCATCTCGGGCCGTTCGCGATTCCTTTGATTCCAGACGGCAGCAATCAGATGTTCGGACGCTCGTCATTCTACATGCACGGAGATACAACTCCTCCGGGCAATGCTAGCGAGGGTTGTATCATCATGCCGCGCAACGTACGTAACCAAGCGTCGGCTTCGCCCGACAACGATTTAGAAGTAGTTTCAGGAGAGTAGTCCGGAAACCGTACGCATTTTGAGTACAAACGTACTCTTTTTGCGTACATCTTGAGGTCGCAAATTGCGACTAGAGCGTGGAACCCGTTGAGGGCTTAAGGGCGGCACGTACAAAAACCGCCCAACAATTTTAGTAACAAGTTTAAGTTGTGTGGGCGAGCGGCTAAAGCCTGACCCATACCTATAAAGCGGAGAGAGCAAAAAGACGGGGGTATGGCCCGAGTCTCTCGTTCGCACGAAGGTTCGAAACCTTCCGCAACTTAAAGTTCACGGGCCGAAGAAGGAACTGCATCAATCTTCGGAGCAATCTATCTGTCAAGCCTATTGGATCAATTCCGCCCTGCATGGGGATTTACACGCCTCTAGGTAGCCCGTACAATTTTAGTAACAAGTTTGAAGCGTGAGCGAGGAATGATCCCCTCCGCGCTGTCTATAAAGTAGCCGCTCGAAAGAGAGACGCGGGATGACCAAGACCTTCCCGCCCTGCCCACCGCGAAAGCGACACGGATCATTGGGACAGATAGGCGAGGGCAATATCACGCTTCTTTACTAACGGAGTCGAAGTCCCGGAAAAAGACGCGGCAACCTCACATTAGCCCGTCAAAGGTCCAGTAACCCGATTGTGAAACGGGCAGGATCAACTTCTTCAATTTTGACGTAAGGGCCGGATTGCCCGTAACGTCCCCAAACCGTGCGTGAGGGAATATTTCGAGATTCTCTACCTCGAAGCCCGCAAATCTATCGGATTATAGATTGCCCGCGAGCGCACAAGAGCAGCTTAGGCTGAACTTAGACTTAACAGGTGACTACCTATGGGCTTTAGCCCAGCATCAAATAACCAGTCAAACCTGCCTCAGTCCACGGTTCGTTACTACGACAAAAAGTTCCGTTTGTAAATCTCGCGGAATTGTAGGCCAAGCTGAAATACCTGATTTGGAGAACCTGAAGGCTTAATTTGGGCCTTTAGAGCAGGTAGAAATAAAACTCGGCTATATCGGTGAACCTCTGATTTGTCAACCTGACAATCATTGTGATATAATCAGACAATACCGAGGAAAGACGTTTTGAAAGAAACCAAATTTGCTTATGTGGCCGGACTCATTGACGCTGACGGAAGTTTTTCAATCAGCCGATCCGAATCCAAAGAAGGCTACATTCACTACGACCCTCTGATAAGGATTCGATCCAAACATTTGCCGACCATGCGATGGCTGGTTGACACGTTTGGTGGCTATCACCGCCCACAAATTTTAGATGGTGAAATCTACTATCAGTGGAAATTTAGTAGCGACACACAAGCTTCGCGGTTTCTGGAGAAGATTATTCCGTATGTATGGATCAAACAGCAGCAAGGTTTGGTGCTGAAAGAATACTACGGGCTACAAGGCGTTCAAAATAAACCTTTGCGACAGTCCTTGTACGAGAAAATAATAACTCTAAACCAGAACGAATCCGTCACGACTAATACGCCGAGATTGCCGTTTTCCGGAAAGATTCTACCCGCGTACCTCGCGGGGGTTTTCGACGGAGAAGGCAGCGCATACGTTATACGAGTGAAACAAACCTATAGTAGTGGGTTTTACTACAGGGCTTCGATTTCTCTAGGCATGTCTTATAAGCCCCTGATTATGGAGCTACAAAGACTGTATGGAGGAGCGTGGCGACAACGACCCCCGCATCGCGGGAAGTTGCCGATGTACCAGTGGGACGTACAAGACAACAAGAGCAAAGAAATCTTCTCGTTGTCCGTACTTCCATATCTGGTAACGAAGCGAGAGCAAGTCAATATTGCACTCAATTTCGCTCGTATGAACGGAAAACCCGATCCCGAAAAAAGGATCGCAATGTGGAAACGCTGCTGCGCTTTGAACGGCAATATGATAGAGCCTGAACTCGCGGGTGACCGCGAGAGCGCCTCGTTGGTGACAACTACGGCCTAAACACTCCTGCAAACCCCCTTCGTCGCGTGCTCCGAGCGTCTCGACCTCCCGATGAAGAGTG
>Ga0210409_10001508_pt1 | contig 30309 bp, 19 predicted proteins | sample IncBWH17MmetaG_FD_161649 | JGI IMG/M metagenome (GOLD analysis project Ga0210409, IMG submission 161649) | Forest soil microbial communities from Barre Woods Harvard Forest LTER site, Petersham, Massachusetts, United States - Inc-BW-H-17-M | ecosystem: Environmental > Terrestrial > Soil >...
TATAGGTGACCGTCTTCGCGCACTCCGCGAAGAAAAGAAACTCTCCCAGGGCGACATCGAGAAGCGAACAGGGTTGCTGCGTTGCTATATTTCCCGCGTAGAGAATGGCCATACAGTACCGGCCATCGAAACACTGGAAAAACTTGCGCGCGCTCTCGAGTGCCCACTCTATCAACTCTTTTATGACGGTGAAGAACCGCCGCAACTGCCGAATCTCCCCAAGCGGAAATCGTCGGATGACATCGCGTGGGGCAGCCTCGGTAAAGATGCACGCTTTCTCAACAAGCTTCGCCGCTTGCTGGGCAAAGTGGAAGAAGGGGACCGCAAGCTCATTCTGTACATGGCGCAGAAAATGGCGAACCGCTAGTTCTGCCACATTTTTTTCAGAGCGTGCCGTCGAATTAATAGTGACTCCTGGATAGGCCGCGTCCCGTCCCTGCGCGGCCTGTACACTATCTGCGGTAGTAGATCGCCGGAATAAGCCCTCGTCTGGCGCCTAAGTTCAATTCCCTCTTCGTTATACGATCGTTCCCCAAATCAAACTCACTCCCACTCAATGGTGCTCGGCGGCTTCGAGCTAATGTCATAAACCACGCGGGTCACACCACGAACTTCGTTCACAATGCGGGTAGAAATACGCTCCAAGACCTCACCAGGGAGACGTACCCAGTCGGCGGTCATGGCATCCTCGGATTCCACGACGCGGACGGCGATAGTAAGGCCGTACGTGCGATAGTCGCCCATAACGCCGACGCTACGAACGGGTAGCAGGACGGCAAAGGCTTGCCAAACTTTACTATAGAGCCCGGCGCGACGTATCTCGTCGACCACTATAGCGTCCGCTTCCTGCAAAGTGAAAAGATGCTCGCGCGTGATCTCGCCGAGGAGCCTTACCGCCAGGCCTGGACCGGGAAACGGGTGTTTCAAAAGGATCTCGTCCGGTAGTCCTAGATCCTTTCCAATCCGGCGAACCTCGTCCTTGAAAAGGTCGCGCAGGGGCTCGATGAGGGCAAAAGGCATGTTTTCGGGCAGGCCACCAACGTTATGGTGGGTTTTGATCGTGGCGGATGGGCCTTTGACCGAAACGGACTCAATTACGTCCGGATAGAGCGTTCCCTGGACGAGCCAGCCGATTCCGCCGTGGGCCTCGCCGCGCTGGAGCTTCTGGGCTTCCTCGGCGAACACGGCGATGAATTCTCCGCCGATGATTTTGCGCTTTTGCTCGGGGTCGGTGACTCCCTGTAACTTGCTGAGGAAGCGGTCTGAGGCGTCCACCCCGATGACGCGGAGACCTAGTCGGTCTCGCAGCATTTCCAGCGTGTCTGCAAACTCGTTTTTCCGGAGCATTCCTGTATTTACAAAGATATTGGTAAGGCGTTCGCCCATGGCGCGGTGAACCAGGACAGCCGCTACCGTGGAATCCACTCCCCCGCTTAGGGCGCAGATGGCTCTGCTCTGGCCGACCTTGGTTCGAATGGCTTCGGTGGTCTCCTCGATAAACGCAGAACCGCTCCATTTGCGTTCGGCATTGCAGACACGGAAAAGGAAATTGCGGAGAAGTTCGGTGCCGCTTTCCGTGTGGTTTACTTCGACATGGAATTGCACGGCGTAGATTTTTCGCTGGGCATCTTCGAGCGAGGCAATGGCGTTGTCCGTGTGGCCTGTGGCGCAAAAACCGGGCGGTACCTCGCGCACATGATCGCCGTGGCTATTCCAGATGCGCAGAGTTTCAGGGACTCCAGCGAAAAGCGCCGATTCTGAAAGACCGTTCGCGCACTTCACTTTTAGCTGGGCGCGACCGTATTCACGGCGCTCCGCTTTTTCGACTTTGCCGCCGAGCGCGTGCGTAATCCACTGCATACCGTAGCAAATTCCCAAGACTGGAACACCCATCGCGAGGATGCCCGGATCGCACTTAGGCGCGTCGGCGTCGTAGACAGAGCTGGGTCCGCCAGACAGGACCAGACCTGCCGGTGCGAACTTGCGGATTTCTTCAATGGAAGCCGTGCAAGGTAGGATGGCAGAGAAGACTTGCTGTTCGCGGATCCGACGAGCTATTAGCTGCGTGTACTGGCCGCCGAAATCGAGGACGACCACGCCGCCGAGTTCGGATTTTGGCTTTGGGTGGTGCTCTGTCATTGCGGCTCCTGTTGCCATTGTTCGCCCCTCACGCGTTAGTCGTACAAAAGCGCAGGTCCAAAGACCTGCCATCTAAAACTTGGCTCCGTATCCTATTGGATGCGATAAACCTAGCAATGTCATACGGCGTGGCTGCACGCATCTTCGCAGGGGCACAACACGCTGAGCCCGTCAACAAAGCACGCGAGCTCATTTCACCACCAGATTTAGGAGTTTGTCGGGCACGAAGATTTGTTTCACGATGCGCTTGCCATCGATGTGGCGGGCTACAGCGGGCTCGGCTTTGGCTTTGGCCACTACATCGACTTCGCTTGCGCCTGCGGGGACTTTGACGGTGGCGCGGACGCGACCGTTGACTTGGACCGGGATTTCGACTTCGTTGTCTTTGGCCAGCTCGAGCTGCTCATTCGCCAGGATCGGCCAGGGTGCGTTCCAGAGGCCGTCCGTGTTGCCGAGCATTTCCCACATCTCCTCGGCTATGTGAGGAGTCATCGGTGCGAGAAGCAGCGTAAGGATTTGCAGGACCTCTTTGCGAATCTCGGGCCGCACCCCGTTTTCGAGCGGTTCGGCCAGATAAATATCGTTGGTCAATTCCATGATCTGGGCAATCGCGGAATTGAAGTGCCAACGTGTCTCGAAGTCTTGCGTAACTCTTTGCATCGTTTGATAGGTGACTCTGATGAGGTCGCGTTCCTTGTCAGTCATTCCCTTCGAGTCGAAATTCCAGTTCTTGGTCGCGCGAATTGCTCCCGCGTGCTTATCCACCAGGCGAAACACACGATTGAGAAAGCGCCACGAGCCTTCGATGCCTTCCTCGTTCCACTCGAGGTCTTTTTCGGGAGGAGCGGCGAAGAGCGTGTAGAGGCGGCCGGTATCAGCGCCGTATTTTTCGGCCATGTCGATGGCGCCGACGACATTGCCGCGCGACTTGGACATGGTGACGCCACCCTTTTGAATCATGCCCTGGGTGAATAGCCTGGCAATGGGTTCGTTGTGAGTGATTAGGCCGAGGTCTCGCATGACTTTGCACCAGAAGCGCGAATAGAGGAGGTGCAGGATGGCGTGGGTGATGCCGCCGATGTACTGGTCGATCGGAAACCAATAGGCGACTTTTGCGGAATCGAACGGGGCTTTGTCGTCGTGGGGATCGCAGTAGCGATAGAAATACCACGAGGAATCGACGAAGGTGTCCATCGTGTCGGTTTCGCGGCGGGCCGGGCCACCGCACTTTGGGCACGTAGTGTTGACGAATTCCGGAGTCGAGGCGAGCGGCGATTCGCCTTCACCTGTGAGTTTGGGATTAGGCGGCAGCAGAACGGGCAGGTCTTTATCTGGCACAGCTTGCAGGCCGTGCTCGGGGCAATACACAACGGGAATTGGAGTGCCCCAATAGCGCTGGCGCGAGATGCCCCAGTCGCGCAGACGGAAGACAACTTCGCCGTGGCCGAAACCCTTTTTCTCGGCGAAGGCCGTCATTTTCGCGATAGCTTCGTCGGGAGAGAAACCATCGAACTTGCCAGAGTTGACCAGCGTTCCATTCTCGTGCTCGTCGAAGGCTATGGTCATTTTTTCTTCAATGAGAGGCTCTCCAACGCTTGGCTGAATGACGACGCGAATGGGCAAACCATATTTTCGGCAAAATTCGAAGTCACGCTGGTCGTGGGCGGGCACGGCCATGATGGCTCCGGTGCCATATTCCATTAGAACGAAGTTGCCGACCCAGATGGGAATTTCTTCGCCGCTAAACGGATTGGTGGCCTGACGGCCGGTGAAGAATCCGACTTTTTCGGCGGTGGCGAGGTCCGCGGTTTTGACGGAACTCTGACGCATTCGCGCTAGATGCGATTCCGCTTCGGCGCGGTTCGGCGAGCCATCGAGCAGTTTCGCTACGAGCGGATGAGTGGGAGCGAGAAGGATCGCGGTCGCGCCATAAATCGTGTCGATGCGCGTGGTGAAAATCTCGATGGGCGGCGCGCCTTTCACATCGCCAATGGCGAATTTCAGCTTCGCGCCTTGCGAGCGGCCAATCCAGTTGCGCTGCATGGTGATGACGCGCTCGGGCCACGTGCCTTCGAGTTGTTTGAGATCGTCGACGAGTTGATCGGCGTACGCCGTGGTTTTCAGGAACCATTGTTCGAGTTCGCGAGACTCGACGAGCGTGTCTTCGTGGCGCCAGCAGTAGCCGCCATTGATGACCTGCTCATTCGCGAGCACGGTGCAACATTTCGGACACCAGTTCACGCGGCTCTTTTTGCGGTAGGCGAGGCCCTTTTCCAGCATGCGCAGGAAAAACCACTGGTTCCAGCGGTAATACTCGGGCTCGCAGGTGGAGATTTCGCGGCGCCAATCGTAGCTGAAGCCAAAACGGCGCAGCGTGCGCTGGAATTCGCCGATGTTGTTGTTGGTCCAGATCCGCGGATGCGTGTTGTTCTTTATGGCGGCGTTTTCGGCAGGCAGCCCGAAGGCGTCCCAACCCATGGGGTGAAGAACGTTGAAGCCGCGCATGCGCTTGACGCGGGCGACGACGTCGCCGATGGCGTAATTGCGCATGTGCCCCATGTGCATCGTGCCAGAGGGGTACGGCAGCATTTCCAGGGTGTAATACTTGGGCTTTGAAGGATCGGCTTCCGTTTCGAACACGCGCGCTTCTTCCCAGCGCTTCTGCCACTTTGCTTCGATTTCTTGTGGGTTGTAGTCCGCCACGCCTCGCTATCCCCTCTTGGTCTTGCGCGATTTTTTGGACTTGCTTGCCGACTTCGATTTCTTAGCCACTGGTTTCGATTTCTTTTTTGGTTCGGCCGACCGCGCCGCCGCCGAGGCCTCTAAAGTTTTCTTGCGTCGCTCGGCGTTCTTAGCGGTTGCTGCCGTTTTCATCTGTACTTTCTTGATGGCAGTGGTGAGCATCGAGAAGCCTTTTTCGGCTGGCGGGGCTTGCTCGCTCAAGCCGGCGAGTTCCCACAGTTTGGCGACGTTGCGGCGGTCGTCGCCGGGTTGATCGATGGGCGTTTCCAGCAGGAAAGCGCGCCCGGTTAAGCCCTCGGGAGATGATGCGCCGAGGCGCGGGTGCGTCAAGATGCGATGAAATGCTTCGGCGCCGATTTTGCCTTCACCGATGTTTTCATGGCGATCGACGCGACCGCCGAGCGGGATTTTCGAATCGTTGGCGTGAAAGACGGGAACGCGATCGAGGCCAATCGTTGTCTCGATGACGTCGATCGTCGAGGTCAAGCCGGTCTCGCTCTTGATGTCGTAGCCCGCGGCAAAAAGATGCGCGGTGTCGAGGCAGGCGGCGGCAGGCACACCTTTGAGGCCGGCGAGGATTTCCGCAACTTCTTCGAGACGCGAGCCCACGGCGACTCCCATCCCTGCGGTGTTTTCGATCAGGATGCGCAGGTTGCCGAGAGAAATCCGCTTGGACCCTTGCTTAACCGATTCGATGACGGTGGAAACGGCTTGCTCAGGCGTGGCTTCACCGCGCGAGCCAGGATGAACGACCAGAAAATCAGCGCCGAGGGCTACGCCCCGCACGAGTTCATCGTGGAAGGCTTGGATGGAGCGAGTTCGCAGCATCGGCTGCGCAGCCGCGAGATTAATCAAATAGTTGGTGTGAATGACGAGCGGGCCGAGGCCGAGTTCGGCCCGACGCGCGCGAAAAGCGGCGGCATCTACCTCTGGGATGCGTGCGGGGCCGCCCTGCCACATGCGCGGGCTCGACGAAAACATTTGGAGCGCATTGCAGCCGAGCTTGCGGGCAGATTCTAGAGCATTGAGATAACTTACCGCGATGGACGCATGTATGCCAATGCGCAGGCTGCCGTCCATCCAGGTAGGCGGCAGCGGTTCAGGCTCAGGTTCCGGGCGATATTCGTCTTCGTCATCGAACTCGGAGACGTGAGTGAGAGGTTGCTCTGGCGTTCCCATGGAGAAAATCAGCCTGTCCTTAAACAAACTATTCTATCACACGCGACAAATGGGCTGTTCGCGCGAACGCGCGGTTTCGGATCGATTTCCGGCTAGCGTCTCAATCAGGACTAACCTTGTAGAATCGTGGCCCTCCTCGCTCCCAGGGTCCTGCGTATTCGTAGGTTTCGCCTGTTTCTACGTCGCGAAAACATTTTGTCTCCCACTGCGGAGAGTACTTCGAATTTTCTCTGGGTGGGCAAGGGACCTCTTGAACTCGGCCATCGACCACGAGTTGTGCGATATCCCGCTTGAGCAACACATCGTCCCATTCTTGTCCGATATAGCCATTGCCGTTGGTTCGGACATTGAAAATTCCTTCTAGGGCTCCAGCCATCGGATTCTCCCGCTCAGTTCTGGCCGACCAACCCGAAAGTCTACCATCTGCGACGCTTATCCTGATTGATTGAACAATGGGAATCTGACTCGCTAGGCGGTTGTGAGAGATTTGCCGGGCTGCGGCGGCATGCCGTAGACTACTGGGTTGCTCATAGTCTGTTGAGAGCATAAGGGAGTTACTGATGCTGGTTGTGATGCAGTCGCACGCTACCGAAGAGCAGATTCGTGGGGTGTGCGAGCGCATCGAAAGCCTTGGACTGAAGGCGCATCCTATTCCGGGGACGATTCGAACGGCGATTGGCATTACAGGGAATAAGGGAGCGGTCGATCTCGGAGTGTTGGAATCGCTGCCGGGAGTCGTGGAGTGCATACCGGTTAGCAAGCCGTACAAGCTGGTGAGCCGGGACGCGAAGGAGGAAGACAGCGTACTGCGGATTCCAGTGCCAGGCGGAGAGGTGGTTGTCGGCGGAAAGATGATTGCGTTGGTGGCTGGGCCGTGCGCGGTGGAGACGGAAGAACAGTGCATGGCGATTGCAGAACGAGTGAAAAAGAGCGGGGCGAGATTGTTTCGCGGCGGGGCTTACAAGCCGCGCACTTCCCCGTACAGTTTTCAAGGGCTGGGTTTGCCGGGCTTGAGGACATTGGCGAAGGTGCGTGAGGCATACGGATTTGGAATCATCACTGAAGCCATCGACAACGAGAGCCTTGATCTTGTCGAGGAATACGCCGACGTGATTCAGATTGGCGCGCGGAATATGCAGAATTTTTCATTGCTCAAACGGGCCGGGCGCGCGAAGAAGCCGGTACTCTTGAAGCGCGGAATGTCGGCAACGCTGGACGATTTCTTGATGGCCGCGGAATATATTTTGTCTGAAGGAAATTACAACGTGATGTTGTGCGAGCGTGGCATTCGAACCTTTTCCGATTTTTCGCGCAATACCCTGGATCTGGCCGTCGTACCGGCGGTGAAGAAGCGCAGCCACCTGCCTATTCTGGTCGATCCGTCGCACGGCACCGGAAAACGCCACAAAGTGCTGCCGCTTTCCCGCGCGGCGATTGCCGTGGGCGCGGACGGATTGCTCGTCGAAGTTCACCACGAGCCGGACAAAGCACTTTCCGACGGCATGCAGTCGATCCTGCCGGAAGAGTTCACCGAACTGGTCGAAGAGGTCCGGCAAATTGCGGCGGTTTTGGGTCGCGAAGTAAATTGAGAATGCGTTGCCCGCCCTGTTGCATATAGCCTACAGGTTAAGTACATCTGCCCTGGGACATGGAATCAGGTCCATTTCGCAAACTTCTACTTCTGACCGTTGCCCGGGCTTCTGGCTAATTCCACGGACTACATGTAACAATCCAAACGACTTATGAACCGCCCGCGCAACTTCCGCGTGTATCTCCTGCTGGTCATCCTGCTTATCGTGGCCGTGGTGCAGCTTATGCGCGAGCACCGGCCGTCTTTTCTGAGGCCGGGCCTGCGATTGTGCGCTTATGTTTCTGCCGCCGACGGAAGCGTGACGGTCATTGATCTCGTGAAGCTGGCCGCCGTAGCGCGCATTGCGGTTGGACCAGGATTATCGGGGATGCGCGAACATCCGACGCGTGCCGAGATTTGGGGCGTGAGTTCGACGGGCGGATACGTTTGGGTGATCAATGCGCGGGTGAATCAGGTGAGCGCGCGCATTCCCGTGGGGCCGCTTCCCTACGCGATCGATTTCTCGCCGGACGGCAGCCGACTGTACACAACCTCGGCGGGATCGGACACACTGCTGGCGATTGATTGCCAGACGCGAAACGTGCTGGCGCGTGCGAAAACGGGAGGCGAGCCTGTCCTAGCGCGCGTGACGCCTGACGGAAAGAGCGTGCTGGTGCTCAATCATCGCGATGCCACGCTGGGGATTCACGACGCGGCAACACTGGCGCTGCGCAGCACGGTTGGAATCGTCAAGCAGCCAGAAAAGGTTGTAATCCTCCCGGACAACAGCCTCGCGTTTGTTCTGAGCAGAACGGAGCACCGGCTCTCCGTGGTCGATCTGCGGAGAAGCGTTCTGGTAACGAACCTTGAACTGGATGGGAACCCGTCGGACATTCTGCTCAAGCCGGACGGCGGCGAGCTGTACGTAATTTCGCCCGAAGCCCACGGCTTGCAGGTCATCAACACCTGGACGCACGAAGTCGGCGACTACATGGTGCTCGGGTCGGCGCCCACGCGTGGTGTTTTGAGTGCCGATGGAAACACGCTCTATGTTTCTGACAGCGCGGCCGGCCACATCATCCCCGTTGACATCCAGAACCGCCGAGTGATTCGCGACCCCGGCACGGGAAAAGAGTTCCCGATTACCGCCGGGCAGTCCCCTGGCGTGCTGCGCTTCGATCCCGATGAACCCAATGAAAATCTGCTAATCGTGGTGAACGAAGGCTCGGGAGATGTTGCCATTATCCGCGTACGTACCAATAGCCTCCTAACCATGATTCCTGTCGGCGACAAGCCGCAAGATTTAGCGGTAAAACTGTTCTAGAGAAGTTCGTTGATGCGGAGGCCGGACGCCTGCCCGGGAGAGCTTAGTTTGCCGTGGTTCTGGCCAGGAAGTCACTCGTTGCGCAAGGCAACGAGAGGATCGAGGTGCATGGCACGGCGCGTGGGAATGTAGCACGCCAGAAGCGTGACCACCGTCATCAGGATAGCTGCGGCGACGAAAGTGGCGGGGTCTGCAGGGCTGACACCGTAGAGTTCGCTGGCGAGCAAGCGAGTAATGGCAAGGGCCGAAGTGAGGCCAAGAGAAATACCGATCAGCGAGAATTTCGCGCCCTCCTTCATAACGAGCCATAGGACATCGCGCCGCTGCGCGCCAAGAGCGAGCCGGATGCCGATTTCGCGAGTACGCCTGGAGACAAGAAAAGAGAGAACGCCGTAGATACCGATCAGGCCGAGGACGAGCGCCAGAGCGGCAAACGCGACGAACAGAACAGTCGTCGAGGTTGGAGTTGAGACCGATTCAGAGACAACGGCGCGCATGGTCTTGACTTCACTTGCAGGCACCTCCGGGTTGAGGCCGGCGATGGTGCGCCGAAGAACATTCTGAAGTTGCGATTCTTCCAGGCTGGACTGAATAACAACGCTCATGTCGGAGGGCACGCGCCCGCCTTCGAGCGTGGCGTTCGTGGCGTACGGAAAGTAGATCGTACCGTTGATCCAATCGGGAACATTCTTTTGCAAATCATATGCGCGGACGTCGGAAACGACTCCGACGACGGTGCGCCAATCTTTGTCGCCGCTTAGACGAACGTGCGAGCCAATGGGGCTGCGCTCAGGCCAGAAGCGGTGGGCGGTGGCGGCCGTTACGAGGGCTACGGGAGGATTGCCCGAATCGTCCGCGGAGGTGAAGCCTCGGCCAGCGACGACGGGAATCTTCATGACTCGGAGATAATCTGGCGTCACAACGTCCATCCAAAAGAGTGGCATGGCTTCGCCGGGGGGAACTGGCTCATTTTCAATTTCGAGTGACCGCTTTGCGACGCGGCCTCCGAGAGGAAGTGTATTGACGGCAGCGACGGAATTGACGCCTGGGACAGCTTGTATGCGATCGAGGAGTTCGCGGTAGAAGGAGACGCAACGGGAAGGATCGCTGCAAAATGCCTGATTGGGAGTGACCCGAGCGGTGAGGATACGCTCGGCGCGAAAGCCGGGATCGACACGTGAGAGCGCCACAAAACTTCGGATGAGCAAACCAGCGGCGATGACGAGAAGCACGGCGAAGGCGACTTCAGCGATAGCCAGTGGTCCGCGCAATCGGTGCGAGATGGAAACGCTCGCGCCGCGAGTAGCCGCATTGAGGGATTGGGCGAGAGCCGCGCGCGAAGAGTGAAGCGCAGGTGCGAGCCCGAAGAGTATCCCGGTTAGCACCGCAAGGCCGCCGGTGAATGCGAGAACACGCCAGTCGATATGAGCATCGGCGAGACGAGGCGTGTCTGCGGGAAGCGCGGCTTTAATCAGGTGCAAGCCTTGGGTGGCGAGAATAATTCCCAGCAAGCCGCCGAGGAGCGCGAGCAAAACACTCTCCGTAAGGAGCTGCCGGACGACGCGGCCGCGTTCCGCGCCCATGGCTGTGCGCACCGCGATTTCTTTTTCGCGCGTGGCGGCGCGGGATAGCGCGAGATTCGCGACGTTCACGCAGGCGATAAGAAGAATCAGACCAACCGCGCCCAGAAGCAAAAAGAGACGGCTGCGCACGTCCGCAACCATGCCGTTGCGCAATTCGACGACGCTGATGTCGGCGTTCCAGTCCGCGGGCATTGGCCATGGGAAGAGTTTGAGAACGCGCGACTGAAACAAACGAATTTCGGCCCGGGCCTGAGGAATGGCCGCTCCGGGACGGAGGCGGCCAATAATAGGCATGAAGTCCCCGGCCCAATACCCGACAGTATCGCGAGGATCGTTACGGAGCGGCAGCCAAACCTGCGTTTTGGCGGAGGGAAAACTGAATTCCGCGGGCATAACGCCGACAACTTCGCGGCTAACGCCTTCGAGCTCGATGGAATGGCCGAGAATCGAAGGATCGGCACCAAAACGCTGCTCCCAAAGCGCGTGACTCAAAATCACGTAGTTGTCCCGGCCGGCTCGGTCATCACCCGGATAGAACGAGTGGCCGAGCTCGGGCCGGGCGCCCAAAACCGAGAAAAATTCGGCGGAGACGAACACACCAGACAAGCGCAGCGGATCGCCACGGCCTGTGAGATTAAATTCATGGCCTTCAAAGTACGCAGCCACATCCAGCGATTGCATTTGCTCGCCCATGGCGACGAACGCGCCCTTCGGAAAAGTTCCTGTAATGCTGACGAGATTTTGAGGCGCCGCGAATGGTAGGGGCCGCAGAAGAATGCCATCGACGAGGCTGAAGATGGCGGTGTTCGCGCCGATCCCCAGCGCGAGGGTAAGAACTGCGACAGTGGTAAAGCCCGGACTCTTGTGGAGCATGCGCGCGCCATAACGCAAATCCTGCAGAAGAGTTTCGACTATTCTGGCGTTGCGAGCATCTCTGCCCTCCTCCTTTACGCGCTCGATTCCTCCAAACTCAATTCGCGCACGGCGCATCGCGCTTTCGCGCGAAACACCTCCGCGGACCAGATCTTCGGCATACGCTTCGATATGGAATCGGAGTTCTGCGTCCATATCGCTCTCCATGTGGGTGCGCCGCACCGTTGCCTTCCACCACGAGCTGAGCCGGCTCCAAAGCGTCATACTTCCTCCGGTGAGATGACCCCATGCCCGGCGATGACTTCCGCCGTCATTCGTACCTCAGCGCTACCATGGGGTCTACGCGCATGGCGCGGCGCGCCGGGAGGTAAGACGCTGCGACCGAGACACTGACGAGCAGCAATAGCACCCCAACAAACGTGGGCGGATCTGTGGGACGCACTTCATAAAGCAAACTCTGAAGAAAGCGCGTCAGGCCAAGCGCTCCCGCAACGCCAAAGACAATTCCGATCGTCGTAACACGCAGACCTTGAGCCAAAACTAAACGGAGCACGTCGCCGCTTCGCGCGCCCAGCGCCATGCGCACGCCGATCTCATGCGTTCGCCGCGCGACGGAGTACGCCAGAACCGCGTAGATTCCGATGGCTGCCAGGACTAGCGCCAGCGCCGCAAACGAGCCAAGCAGTGCGAGGCTGAAGCGGCGGCTCTCCGTCGACCTGCTGATCACCTCATCCATGGTGCGGACACTTCCCAAGGCGAGTTGGCGATCCAAGCTCCACACGGCCGCGCGAACGTCGGCCGCGAGTCCCGCGGGATCGCCCTGCCCGCGCACGGCAATTCGAAGTGAGAGCGGCGCCCCGAGTTGGGCGTAAGGTTCGTACGTATGCGCATCAGCCGCTGTCTCTAGCGGCCCCTGTTTCACGTCGCCTACTACGCCGACGACGGTCAGCCAAGGATCTGTCGACTCCGGAGGTCCCCACTTCAGACGTTTGCCTAAAGGATCCTGACCCGGCCAATACTTCTTGACCAATGATTCGCTCACGATGAGTACATGCGTGGACTTTGGTCCGTCCCGCTCGGTGAAATTCCTTCCCCGTAAAAGGGGAATTCCCATGGTCTGGAGATAGTCTCCGTAAATGACGGAGTGATTGTCCAAGCTGAGTACAGGACCCGGGGGCGGTTGATACCCTTCCACCGTGAACGCATGTGTCCATCCCCCGAGAAGAGGCAAGTCCGTGGAGCATCCCGCAGCGGCAATGCCAGGAGTCTGGCGCAGTTTTTCCATCAACTGTTTGTAGAAAGAAGCCACCTTATCGTTTTGCGAGTAGGATTCCGTTGGCGGCAGATCGACCGCGGCGGTCAAGACATGTTCTGGACGAAAACCTGGATTGGTATTCAAGACTCTCTGGAAGCTACGGACCATTAACCCCGCGCTAATGAGCAACATCACCGACAGCGCGACCTCGACAATCACAAAAACTGCGCGTAAGCGCTGATGATCTGGGCCTTGCGAATTGCCACGGCCACTTTCCTGAAGCAAAGGATTAAAATCGGTTCGCGATGCCCAGAGAGTCGGCAAAGCGCTGAAAACGAGTCCCGACAGGGTTACGAGCAGAAAGCTGAAGAGCAGCACTGTCCAATCTATTTCGATGGCGCGGAACTGTGGAATATTGGCCGGCATGTGAGCCGCCAAAATATTCTTCAACCAAACAGCGAGCGCCAAACCAAGCCCACCTCCCGTGAAAGCAAGCAACATGCCTTCCACTAAAAATTGACGCAGCAGCCGGAACCTGCCTGCGCCAATCGCCAATCGCACCGCCATCTCTTTCTGGCGGCCGACAGAGCGCATCATCAAAAGATTCGCTACGTTCACGCACGCTATCAGCAATACGAAGCCGACTGCCCCGAGCAACATCAAAAGCATTGGCTTAAGCGGGCCGGTCACCTCATCGCGCAGGCGCACCGAGACCATGCCGAGCCGGAAGTCACCCAGTGGCGAGTTGGCGTCGCGCGACCATTGTTTGTAGGTCTCCAAAACTCCTTGAGCGACGAGCTGTACGTCCGCATTGACCTGCCCCTGCTGCACCCCCGGTCTCAGCCTGCCCACTACCGTGTAAGAAAAATTGTCTCCGAAGTCAGCCAGCTCTTCCTTCGACAATCCTAGAGGAACCCAGAGATCAGCCGAGACTCCCTGCATCATTCCGGGGAGCGGAAAGACAAAACTCTGCGGCATCACGCCGATAATCGTGTAAGGCTTGCGGTCCAGATTGAGCGTCTGGCCCAGGATATTGTGCTGTCCGCCGAATTGGCGTTGCCAGAATCCGTAGCTCAGGATGACGACTTGATGGCCAAACTGCTCTTCCTGTGGCTCGAATGCACGGCCGACAACCGGTCGCACACCGAGCACATCGAAAAGATCGCTGCTCACGCGGTTCGCGGTGACACGCGCCGGCTCGCCCCTGCCGGAAAACTCATAAGTCCACACGCTGAATCCGCCGACTCCCTCAAAGACATGATTCAGTTTCTGAATCTCGGCAATATCCGGCCCGGAGACGTTGAACGGTTCGGCGGTGATGTTGGGCAAGAGCTCTTTGACCATCATCAAGCGATCGGCATTGGCGTAAGGCAACGGGCTAAGAAGTACTGCATTTACTACACTGAAGATTGCGGTGTTTGCGCCAATGCCGAGGGCCAGCGTGAGGACGGCCACGACGCTAAAACCCGGACTCTTGCGAAACATTCGCACGCCATATCGCAAATCCTGAATCAATTCATCGAGAAGGCGGGCGCCGCGCGCTTCCCGGCCTTCCTCTTTGACGTGCTCGATCCCGCCAAATTCAATACGAGCTTGGCGCATAGCCTGTTCGCGTGATACTCCACTGCGCATCAAGCCTTCTGCGGAGGTCTCTACGTGGAAGCGCAACTCAGCGTCCATATCGCTTTCCATGCGAGAGCGATGCAGAGTTGTTTGCATCCACGAACGGAGCTTGCTCCAAAACCTCACACTTCCTCCGGCTTAGTGCCCAGGATTCCTGCGATGACGTCGGCCATGCTATTCCAGTTTTCGGTTTCTGCTTGCAGACGGCGCTTCCCTGCCACTGTGAGCTTGTAATACTTGGCTTTGCGCTTGTTTTCCGATTCACCCCATTCGCTGGCGATCCAACCTTGATGCTCAAGGCGGTATAGCGCGGGATAGAGTGAGCCTTGCTGGATTTCGAGGCGGTCTTTCGAGATTTGCTGAATGCGTAGAAGAATGCCGTAGCCGTGGAGAGGGCCGAGCGAAACGGCCTTAAGAATGAGCATGTCGAGCGTGCCCTGCAGAAGATCGAGTTGTTTGTCCATGGACGCGGTCGGGGAGACAGGATGAAGCCTGCCTACTCTTCTCCTAGATGAACTAGGAATGTAAGCCGACTCTCCTAGACTGTCAAGGGGAGAATTGCGATGGGCTGGCACGCGAGACGCGCCGCGTTACCCGTGCGTGTCGGTACAAAGAGAGCCATGTGCAAGCTCCAGGACTCAGCAACCCATGGTGGTGAATTTACGAGTTGCCTTCCGTCGGCCAGGCAGAGTGGTCTTCCCCAAGTTGGACTTCGAGGAAGCCCTCGGCGGGCAGGACATCCACGGGCAAACCTCCATGCCACAGCGCGACGCCGAGCTTGAGCTTGGTTTGGCCTTGCAGGGTGATTTCGCTACGATGGATAGAGACTTCGAGTATGCGATCGAAGGAGGCTTCGGCAACGCTTTTGGGATTGAGAAGGCAAAGGCGTCCCTTTTCCACCGCGAATTCTTGCAAGTGGCCGCGCATGAGCTTCACTACTATGTTGATTTCTTCGGCGGCGCCGATGGTGATGCGGAATTCGCAATCTTCAAGTTCTCCTAGAAGGTCGAGGAACGGGTCTACGCGGACGCAGAAGCGCTCCTCCTCGAAACCATAACGTAATTCATGAAGATAGAATGTGCGGCCATGCATCGCGCCGCCTCGGCGCTCGGGCGAATAGAGGCCAGCACCCAGCCATTCAAAGTAGGAAGTGTCCCGGCCATCTACCGCGATTTTCAGAAAGCCTGTGGGGGCCAGCTGTAAGGCGTGCTCCGGCTGACGCTTGATGGGCTTCGCCAGTTCTTGGGGAGCCACTTGCCCAAGCGCCAGGTAAACGGCGGTCAGATGCTTTCGATACAGCGCATCGAACTCCGCATCATTGGCCGTGCTGTGTTCCGGACCGTACCACCAACACCAATCACTTCCTTCCGCGGCCAGAAGGGATTCATGTGCTTCCGCCAGTGCGGTTTCTGTTGGTGCGCCATCGCGCCCTTGTTTCACAGCGTCGGAGGCCTTCCCATAGGCTTCGCGGGCGTCCCAGAGAAGTTCCCATGCGGCGACGTCTTCGCTGTGGCCAATCCACACATCGAAATTCGCGTTGATCCAGGAAGCGGGAAAAATTCCGGCGTTCGTCGGAATGACGCCGGCCGCGGCGATCGCTTCCGTGGCCGTCAGTGCCCGAAAATCCTGATCTCCCTGGATTCGGCCGTAAAATTCGCGCAAAAATTCGCGGCCATTCCCGGGATAGTATTCCCAGGCGTTTTCGCCATCCAAGAACAGGCAAACCGTAAGTGGTTGCGAGGTCTGCACCCGCTCGCCAAGCTCGCGAAGTCGGCCGTGCAAATCCGCGGCAGCATCCTTGCCATTCATGCGGCTATAGACGAAACCGATGAGATCGGAAAGATGGTGATCGCGGAACAGTCCCGTGATGGGCTTTCCAGCAAGCTGAACTCGTAACGGCTTGTAGAGCCGATCCGCATTCGCGGGAACGCCCTTGGCATCGCGAAAAAATCCTGCGTTCAGCGTCCTGCCGAGAACGCCCTCATCCGTGCCAAACCACTGGAAACCTTCCTCTGCGGCGATGGTCAGAGCTTGATCGGAAACGGAGCCTTCCGAAGGCCAGAGTCCAGCAGGCTTCACGCCGAACACGCGTTCGTGGTATTCGCGTGCGCGCCGCAGTTGTTCGCGCGCGTCTTCGGGATGACGATAGGCACGGCGCGGTAGTGGCGTGCCGGGATTGGCCACGCGAGCGATATCCGAATCGCAAATCAACGGAAGGATGGGGTGGTAGAACGGCGTGGTGCTGAGTTCAATCTGGCCTGTCTGCGCCACGGCACGGTACTCGGGCAAAACCAAACCGAGCAATTCTAATTGTTTCGCCTTTAGCGCGGCCTTGTCTTTTTCCGTGAACTCTTTTCCTTTGCTCGCGAGGCGGCTGACTACCGAATCCTTCTCGAACCAGGTTTCCTCCATCCAAACCAACTGCGAGAGCAACTGCAGGTCCCGCCAGTCACGCAGAGTAAAGGACACTTGCGCCTGCGCCCCGCCTGCGGGCCGGGACCATTCATACAATTCGACGAATCGCGGCCATCGCGACATGAGTCGCTCATGATTTACTTGAAATGCGCGAGCTAGAATCTCCGTTTTGTCTTCCCGCGTCAGGTCCTCGGCTGACTTGAAGGCCAGCGAGAACCACGGCTCGTTGAATTCCCCGCTGGCGTATTCCTCGAGCTGCATCCCTAGCGAAGGCACCACATTAAAGGTGGCGTGAAACTTCGGGAATTCCTTGAGCATCGCCACCATGCCCCAATAATCCTTGAGCGCGTGAAGCCGCGTCCACGCCAGGACATACCGGCCGGTTTCCGGGTCCCGGTATTGCGGCTGGTGCATGTGCCACAAAAGCACTACATGCACGCGATTCATCGCGACTCTCTTTCCCGTTCTGCCGCCGAGGCCGTGTTACACTCACGGTTTGCGTTATGCGCATCCTGGACCGCTATATTGTTCGTGAAGTTTTTCGTCACGCACTCCTCGGACTCGCCGTATTTACGTTCGTTTTCTTCGTGCCCAAGCTTGTTCAATTGATGGAGCTGTTTGTTCGTCACAGCGGTTCAGGCGCCCAAATCTTCGAGCTTTTTCTTTGCATTTTTCCCGCCGTCTTCACGTTTACGCTCCCCATGGCCGTGCTGATTGGTGTGCTCCTGGGCCTTGGCCGCATGTCCGCGGACAGCGAGATTATCGCCTTAACAGCGCTGGGTATTGGCCGGCGCCGCATTCTCCTGCCCGTGGGCGTTCTCGCCGTCACCGGCGCTCTTGTCACGCTTTGCATGACGCTCTGGCTCGGCCCGATGGCCTATCACAAATACCGTAGCCTCGAGACCGATCTGCTCGCTTCCCAAGCTTCCTTCGCGGTGCAGCCCCGCGTCTTCGACGAGCGCTTCCCCAAAATGGTTCTGTACGTCAACGACGTGTCTGCCAGCGGCACGCAGTGGCACGGCGTATTTCTCGCTGAAGCCGGAGGAGAGAACGGCTCCCAACTCACCCTGGCGGAGAATGCGATTGTAATTGCCGAACCGAAAGAGGGCAAGCTGGAGCTTCACTTAAAGGGCGGCAGTACGCACGAATTTTCGCGGGAAGATCCGGACCGCTACTCGGTGACGTCGTTTGGGCAGAGTGACTGGCCGCTAGAAGCGAATGCTCTCATTCCTGCGCAACCCCGGGAACCCAGTAATTCCGAACGTTCCCTGCGAGAGCTGCTTAACTCACACGACGCCAACTGGCGCGAAGCGCGCGTGGAATTGCACCGCCGCCTGGCCTTTCCCGCGGCGTGCCTGGCATTCGCTCTGATTGCCGTACCGCTCGGCGCTCAGCCACGACGCGGCGGACGAGCGGCCGGCTCGCTGATTGCGGTCATCATCATTGCCGCGTATTACTTGCTCACAGTGATTGGCGCGGGTTTCGCGCGCCAAGGCACGCTGCCGCCCGCCGCGGGGATCTGGGGCGCAAACATCCTACTGGCTATTCTTGGACTGGCGCTGCTTCCTCGCATGGAGCAATTCCGCGGCGAAAGTCGCTGGATGAATCCTATGGTGCGCTTTCGCAGCTGGGCCAGGCTGCTTCGCCGACGGAAAGCGCGCGCACGCGCGGCCGCCATTGCTGTAGTCCGAATTCCTAACGGCATCCTGGAACCAAATGAGAACGGGATGCATACGAGCGGAAGCTTTCCTCGCTTGATGGATATCTATCTCTTGCGGCGCTTCTTTTTTCATTTCGCGCTGCTCATGGCGGCCTTCATTTTCTTGTTCGAAGCCTTCACTTTCTTCGAACTGCTCGACGACATTGCACGCCACAAGGTGCCATTCCTCATTGTCGTGGATTATTTCCGTTACCTGACGCCCTTTCTCGTTTATAACCTCGCTCCGCTGGGCGCTCTTGTCGCCGTACTCGTAACACTCGGTGTGATGAGTAAAAACAACGAAATCGTGGCCTGCAAAGCGAGCGGTATCAGCCTTTACCGCCTTGCCGTTCCCCTGCTTTTCGCCGGACTGGCGCTGGCAGCTACCATGATCATGCTGGATGAAACCTATCTCCCCTATGCCAACCAGCGCCAGGACGCGTTGCGCAACCAGATCAAGGGTCGCCCCGCGCAGACGTATGCGCATCCCCAGCGCTGGATTTTTGGCAATGACGAGAAGATTTACAACTACGACTTGTTTGACCCCACGCAGAACCTTTTTGGCGGCCTCAGCGTGGTGGAACTCGACCCCGCGACGTTCCAGTTGCGGCGGCGCGTGTTTGCCACGCGTGCCACGTGGTCCGATTCGCAGAAAGTGTGGGTCCTCGAGGGAGGCTGGGTACGCGATTTCGCCGATGGCACCATCACACGCTATGAACGCTTCCCGGTCACGTCGCTACCCGAGCTTTCGGAGCCACCCAGTTATTTCAATCGCGAAGTGCGCCAGGCTTCCCAAATGAGCTGGGCCGCGCTGCGCCGGTATATCGACGGTTTGCGCAGAGCCGGATTTGACGTCGCCAACTTGACGGTGCAATGGCACGTTAAGCTAGCCTTTCCGCTCATCGCTCCCATCAGCATGTTGCTGGCGATTCCCTTCGCGCTGCTCGTCGGTACGCGCGGCGCAGTCGGCGGTGTAGCGCTGGGCGTGGCCATTGGCATGGTTTATTGGACCGCCGCGCGCTTGCTCGAAGCCATGGGTGGCGTTGGACAATTGCCGCCTTTCCTAGCCGCGTGGTCCACGGATATTACGTTTCTTTTTCTGGGCCTCTACTTTTTCTTTAAGATGCCCACCTAGATAAAGAAGCCGCCGGAAGTGCAGAGTTTACTTCAGTTGTCTGCACGCCGACGGCTTCAAGCATTACTTTATATTCAGGTCTCGGGATTTATCTTGCTACTTCCCCTTCTTTTTCTTCGATTGCTCTTCTTCAACTACTGCTTGAGCTGCCGCAAGCCGCGCCACGGGCACGCGGAACGGTGAGCAACTCACATACGACAACCCGGCACGATGGCAGAACTTGACGCTATCCGGGTCACCGCCGTGCTCCCCGCAGATACCTAACTTAATTCCGGGACGAGTTTTGTTCCCCTTCGCCACAGCCATTTCGATCAGTTGGCCAACACCCCCCTGGTCGATGGTAGCGAATGGATTCTTTTTGACGATTTCCAATTCCTGGTAAGGCCCGAGGAAGGAGCCGGAATCGTCGCGGCTCATGCCGAGACATGTCTGGGTCAAGTCATTGGTGCCAAAACTGAAGAACTCGGCTGTCTCCGCGATCTCATCAGCCGTGAGTGCGCCACGAGGAACCTCAATCATCGTTCCGACCAGGTAATTCAGCTTTACACCCTTTTCCTTCATGACTTCGCTTGCGATGCGATGGACAACCTCCACCTGCAGGTCCAGTTCTTTTTTAAACCCGACGAGCGGAATCATGACTTCGGGGTTCACCTTAATACCCGCTTTCTGAACCTCCGCTGCAGCTTCGAAAATGGCGCGGGACTGCATCTCGGAAATCTCCGAATAAACAATTCCTAGGCGGCACCCTCGAAATCCGAGCATCGGGTTAAATTCATGTAGTTCTTTAACTCTCTGTTTTACTTTTTCAACCGGCACTCCCATCTTCCTTGCAAGAGCGCTCTGCGCGGAATCGTCATGGGGCAAGAACTCATGCAACGGCGGGTCAAGGAATCGGATGGTCGCAGGATATCCCTTTAGCTCTTTAAATATCCCCACGAAGTCTTCCCTCTGGTAGGGCAGAATCTTCTTGAGTGCCACCTGCCTGTGTGCCTTGGTGTCCGCCAAAATCATCTCGCGCATAGCGTCGATGCGATTGCCTTCAAAGAACATATGCTCCGTGCGACAGAGGCCGATACCAACAGCTCCGAACGCTACCGCATGGGCCGTCTGTTCCGGTGTGTCGGCATTCGTGCGCACGGTCAGGCGCGTGACCTTTGCACACCAGTCCATCAGCTTCTTGAAGTTTTGATAAGTCTGGCTCTTGCTGCCATCGAGGGATTTCTCAATCAATACTTGAACGATTTCGGACGCTGCGGTGGGTATTTGGCCTGCATAGACTTCGCCAGCGGTCCCGTTGATCGAAAGAAAGTCTCCTTCCTTATAAGTTGCGTCATCGACAGTCATGGTCTTGGCCGCGTAGTCGATCTGGAGCGCTGCTGCTCCGCAGACGCAGACCTTGCCCATCTGGCGAGCGACAAGAGCCGCATGCGAACTTACGCCGCCCTTCGCCGTGAGAATGCCTTCGGCAGCGATCATGCCGCGCAAATCTTCGGGCGAAGTCTCATTGCGGACCAGCAGAACCTTCTCTCCCTTTTCCGCAGCCGCAACGGCGCGATCCGCATTCATATACATCCTGCCGGCAGCTGCTCCGGGCCCGGCCGGCAGTCCCTTGGCAATAACCTTGGCGGCCGCAACGGCCTTGCGATCAAACACTGGCGCTAGCACTTGATCGAGCTGGTCAGCGGGAACTCGTCGGATGGCCGTCTTCCAGTCAATGAGTTTTTCCTTCTCCATTTCAACCGCGACGCGGACGGCAGCCAGTCCTGTTCGTTTGCCGTTGCGCGTCTGCAGCATAAAGACCTTGCCATCCTGGATGGTGAACTCGAAGTCCTGCATGTCCTTAAAGTGTTTCTCTAAGGTCTGGCGAATCTTCTCCAACTCGTTGAACGCTTTAGGCAGGTAATTCTTGAGCTGTGCGACGGGTTCGGGCGTGCGCACGCCTGCCACCACGTCTTCTCCTTGCGCGTTGATGAGGAATTCGCCGTAGAAGACTTTCTCTCCTGTCGCCGGATCGCGCGTGAAGGCCACGCCGGACCCGGATTTGTCGCCCGTGTTCCCGTAAACCATCGCCTGTACGTTTACGGCCGTGCCCCACTCGGAAGGAATGTTGTACTTGCGGCGATAAACGATGGCGCGATCATTCATCCACGAACCAAACACGGCGCCCACCGCGCCCCAAAGCTGCTTCCAGGCGTCTTGCGGGAACTCTTTTCCGCTGCGTTCCTTGATCAGTTTCTTGAAACGCACGACCAGTTCCTGGAGGTCTTGTACCGTTAGCTTCGGGTCGTCGACATCGGCGTGATACCGCTCATGTTTGAGATCATGGATGACAACCTCGAATGGCTCGTGGTCCTCGTCCGGGCGCTTCTGCACGCCCATGACAACATCGCCGTACATCTGAATGAACCGTCGATAACAGTCCCATGCGAACCGTTCGTTTTTGGTGGCCTTCCCCAAAGTGAGAACAGTTTCATCGTTCAAACCAAGGTTCAAAATCGTGTCCATCATGCCGGGCATCGAATCGCGCGCACCCGAACGCACGGATACCAGCATGGGCATGGCTTTGTTGTCCCCAAACTTCGTGCCCATGATCTTTTCCACACGCGCGACTGCTTTCCTGACTTCCGCGTCGAGGGACTTCGGGTAGGTCTTTTTATTTCCGTAATAATAGGTGCAAACTTCCGTCGTGATGGTAAGGCCGGGGGGAACTGGCAAGCCAATCCGGCTCATTTCCGCAAGACCTGCACCCTTCCCGCCCAAGAGAGCGCGCTGCGTCCCGTCGCCCTCCGCTTTGCCCGCTCCGAAAAAATAGACCCATTTACTCACTGTGTTCCTCGCTTGTCATTTTTGAATTTGGAAAATCGTCTAACGATTGCCCATCTGTACGGCGACCGGGAAAATCTGTCGGCACGCCGACTTAATTCACTTTTCACAACTTAAAGCAAAACTTTATCTTCCCTATCTGCGTTCCTCACCACCCAGTTCGGAGAAATCCGCGATCGTAGTGAACTCCCGAAGAATTTCCGCGAGTAATGCCAGCCGATTTTTTCGGACTGCTTCATTCTCCGCCATCACCATCACACCCTCAAAGAAGTCGTCCACCGCTTTCCGCAGTCCTGCAATGACTTCAAGTGCTTCTTGATATTTTCCAGCCCGCTTCTCCGCCTGTACTTTCGCTGCGGCCGAACGCACTGCGGAGAAGAGTTCACGTTCCACACCGCTCTCGAATAAGTCGGTTTGGATTCCTGGAGCATTCTCCTTCTTGAAATTCGACTTCTCGAGAATATTCCGGATGCGTTTGAAAGATACGGCAAGCGGCTCAAAGTTTTTCGACTTGCGAATGGCCTTGAGCGCAATGAGCCGTTTGTGCGCATCCACAAGATCATCGACTCCCGCACGGAAGACGGCATTGACCTCGTCGTAGCTGAACTTCTCCCGCTCGCGCAGCACGAACTTTGCTCGGTCCAGCAAGAAGTCGAGAACCTGGGTCTCCTGCTCAGGGGTGACTCCCCGCTTCGGAGGATTCGTCAGCAAAGCTTTGGCGGCCGCACCGACTGCCAGCGACATCGAAACCGGGAGCTTCCTTTCGAGGATGATCTTCACAATCCCCAAAGCCGCACGCCGCAAAGCGTAGGGATCACTCGACCCCGTGGGCACCAATCCCACCGCGAAGCAGCCGACTATCGAGTCGAACTTATCGCCCAAGGCAACAGCACAGCCGGTTAGGTTTCTCGGAATGGGATCATCAAGACCGACCGGGCGATAGTGATCGTAAATCGCATCGGCCACGGCGTCCGGCTCGCCTTGCGCGCGTGCATAGAGCCCGCCGACGATTCCCTGCAACTCCGTGAATTCGCGAACCATCTCCGTAGCCAGGTCGCATTTGGAAAGTTCCGCCGCTCGGTCCGCTTCCGCCACATGCGCTTGCATCAAGCCGCTGTTGAACCACAGCTCGGAAAGCCAGCGCGCAATCGCACGTATGCGTTCCACTTTGTGGCGGTAACTCCCAAGCCGCGATTCGTACGTGACGCGTTCGAGCTTCGGTAAATAGTCGGCGAGCCGACATTTCTGATCCGACTCCCAAAAGAATTGTGCATCCGCCAGCCGCGCGCGCAACACGCGTTCGTGCCCGGCGCGCACCAAGCCCTTTGGATCCTTCGGCAGATTGATGACCGCCAAAAAGTGCGGCGCCACTTCTCCGCTCCGCTTCTCCACGGCAAAATATTTTTGGTGCCCGCGCATCACCGTAATTAGGATCTCGTCGGGCAGCGCCAAATACGCCGGATCGAAATCTCCTTCGAGTACGCTCGGGCATTCGTTAAGGTAGGTGACCAGACGCAGCAGCTCCGCATCCTCGTGGATTCGATACCCTGCCCTCTTTGCGTGCGCCGCCAGCTCCTTCGAAATCTTCTCCCCGCGCTCCGAGGGTCGAACGACCACTCCGTTCGCCTTCAACTTCTTCTCATAGTCCACGAAGTCTTTAACGCGAAGCGGCCCTTTGCCCAAAAACCGATGACCAAGCGTCGTATCTCCCGCCGTGACTCCCGCAAACGAGAACTTCAACGGTTTGCCGTTCACGACGGCAACGATCCAGCGAATCGGCCGGATGAATCTCGCCCCATCAATCCCTGTCCAGGTCATCGACCGCGGCCAGGACAAATCATGAATCACTCGCGGAAGCATTTCGTTCAAGATCTGCTCGGCGGTGCGGCCGCGCTTCACTTGCTTGGCGGCCAAGTACTCGCCCTTGGGAGTCTTCACTATATAAAGGTCCTTCAGCGAAAGGCCCTGCTTCTCCGCAAAGCTGTGTGCCGCACGCGTCGGCTCGCCGACGGTATCATACGCTACTGACTTTGGCGGTCCGGTTACCTCGTTCTCGACGTCCGCCTGTTTTTCACGCAAACCACGCACGTGCGCGACGAGCCGCCGAGGCGCACTGAAAGTTTCCACAGTCACGCCGTCGGAAAGGTTCTCTGCCGCAAGAAGTTTTTCCAGATTCGCGCGGAGGTCTTCCTCTGCCTTGGGCAACATCCCCGCCGGAATTTCTTCACTGCCAACTTCAAGCAATACTTCAACTCTCTTCTCGGTCGATTTTTCTTTGGCCCGGTTCATCCGCGCACCTCGCGGCGTACGGCGGGGCCGCCAATCTGTTCAAGATACGCCGCAGCAGCGCGGCATGCCAGCGTACGGACCCGCGCCATCAACGCGGCGCGCTCCGTCGTGGAGATGACACCGCGCGCATCCAGCAAGTTAAAGAGGTTAGAACACTTCAAGCAATGATCGTACGCCGGAAGAAGCGGATACCTCGCCTGGGACTTCCCCGCCGTCGTAGGAAATCCGTCGAGCAACTCCTTCGCTTGCTTCTCGTGCAACTCGAACTCCGCCCGGATCGCTTTGGCATCGCTGAGATTGAAGCTGTACTCCGAGAACTGCTGCTCCTCTGCCAAGCGGATATTGCCGTAAGTCTTGTCAGCCGACCAGCGAAGATCGTAGACGCTCGTGGCATCCTGAAGGAACTGGCAGATGCGCTCCAGTCCGTAAGTCAATTCCACGGAGATAGGGTCAAGGTCAATGCCGCCGCTTTGCTGGAAGTAAGTGAACTGCGTAATTTCCAATCCATCCAACAACACTTGCCAACCAATGCCCCACGCACCAAGTGTCGGCGATTCCCAGTTGTCTTCCTCGAAGCGAATGTCGTGCTCCTTCAAAGTGATGCCGATGGCACCGAGGCTCTGAAGATAAAGATCCTGCACGTCAGCAGGCGATGGCTTCAGAATCACTTGAAGCTGGGTGTGCTTGTAAAGCCGGTTGGGATTCTCGCCATAGCGTCCGTCGGCGGGCCGACGGCTGGGCTGCACATAAGCCACCCGATAAGGCGCTGGTCCGAGCACGCGCAAAAATGTCTCCGGGTGCATCGTGCCAGCGCCAACCTCAACATCATAGGGCTGCTGCAATACGCATCCCTGTCGCGCCCAAAAATGCGAGAGTTTCAAAACTAAATCTTGAAAGTTTAAGCCAACTGGTTTTTTCTCAAGTTTTACTTTAGCAATCAAGTCGTCTCCAAAAGCCTTCGCGTAGCCAGTGGCTTCTCCGTGTGATGTTCAATCCAATTCAGCGACGCTTCTCGTAGTTCCGCCGCGGGCTGCTTCATCGCCGGCAGGAATTCAATCTTATCAAGCTTCTCGCCGGCGAATCGTTCCGCAAGTCGTCTGCCCTCTAAGTGCAGTGGCTTCATCCCGCCGCGCCGGCACTTCTCGCAAAAGAGTCCCGGCTCCCATGGGGCATGAAACGCTGCTTGCGATCCGAAGGTTGCACCACAGGCCGCGCATCGATCAAACTGCGGTAGCCAGCCGCCGAGGCGCACAGCCCAAAACGCAAAATAACTCAAGGGCAGCTGCCACGCTCCGGTGCGTTCAATTTCGCGAACCGTCAGCAAAAGCAGTCGGAACATGGGCTCCGCTGTTTCATGCTCCGGCAAGACTTGCTCCGAAACTTCGCTGACAACCGCCAGTCCCGTGCTCAGCTCGTAATCACTCTGCGACTTATTAAAAGATTCGAGGAGCTCGCACTGCTGAATGCGCACCAGGTCGCGCGTCTCTTTTTCGATGTACCAGAGCTGGACGTGCGACAGAATCTCCAGCGTCGAGCCGTACCTGTTCTTGATCCGCCGCGCGCCTGCAGCCACACCCCTCATGCGTCCCGACGTCCGTCCGAAAAAACTCACCAGGCGGTCGGCCTCTCCCAGCGAAAAGGTCTTCAAGATGATGGCTTCCGTTTCCCTGGCAGGCATGAGCTGTCGGCGCGCCGACGGCGCGCCGGACACAATGCAGACCTACGTCCGATTCGCGTGCGCACGCAGAACTAATTTAATTACCATACGCGCTCCCGCCGCGCAATGCTTACGTAACGTCTCCCAGTAAAATAAAACGCAGTACTCCACAAAAACAGAGCCACGATCCACCACCTCAAGCTGCACTTGAGATGCGCTTGGCAACGTCGACGAAGCGCCAAAAGCCTTCCGCCAGATTCTGTTAACTAGCCTTCCGCGCCACTCAAAATTATCGGACGCAAGAATTGCTCTCATCGCTCTTTGCATTTCTCTGCTGTTCCGATACCCTGCACCACTACCTTATGCGCGCTCAACGTTTCGACATCCTGGGCATCGGCGAGAACGCCACCGACACCGTGCTGCAGCTCGCCCAATTCCCCGCCCTCGGCTCCAAGCTGGAAATGCTCGGCGCCCAAATCATGCCCGGTGGCCAAGTTGCCACAGCGCTCATCGCCTGCCAAAGATGGGGGCTACACAGTCATTATGTCGGCGCCGTCGGAGACGATCACGCTGCCGACCTCCACCGCCGCGAACTCCGCCGCGCCGGGGTCCATAGCGACCTTGCGCAGATTCCGCGGACGCTCAGCCAAATGTCTTTCATCCTTATCGATACGAGTTCTGGGGAGCGCACCATTGTTTGGAGACGCGACCCTCGCCTCACCGTTGCGCCAGCTTTTCTGCAAAGAGGATGGATCACTTCGGCTCGCCTCTTGCACGTCGACGGGCACGACCCGGCAACCACAAGCATCGCGGCCTCCTGGGCGCGCGCGTCTGGCATCCCTGTGGTAGCGGACCTGGATCACATGACTCCCGGGTTGCTGCGCCTACTACCCTTTGTCGATTACCCGGTCACGTCCAAAGAATTCCCGGTCGATGCTACTGGGGAAAAGAACCTCTTAAAGTCTCTTCCTCACCTTCAGCGACAGTACGGCTTCCGCGCTGTTTGCGCGACGCTGGGGGTAAATGGCGCGCTAGCTTGGGATGGCAGCCGCTTCTGGTATGCTCCGTCCTATAAGGTCCGCGTGGTGGACACCACGGGAGCCGGCGATCTTTTTCACGCCGCCTTTTCTTACGGAATCCTTCACGCCTGGGACCTGCAGCGAATTCTGGATTTCGCCTGCGCTGCCGCAGGCCTGAATTGCGAAACGCTGGGAGCCCGCGGCGGCATCTGCGCATTGTCCAAAGTGAAGGAGCTGCTTCGCAAAGGCCTGCGGAATCGCGCGCTATTCTCCAAAGCGCAGCTAGAGCGCGCCGCAACGGACGCCCGGCGCAAGAAGCGCGGCTAGCATCCATGATACAGGCTGCTTAATCTCAAAACGGAGCCTTGCACCAAACACGCTAGCGAATGTTCATCCCGCTCAAAGACCTGAACCCACGGCAGACCTATCCGGTCGTCAATACCCTTCTCATTTTGTCGAACGTCATCGTCTTTCTTTACGAACTCACGCTCTCTCACCGCCAACAGCAGGCCTTCGAGTTGGCCAACGCCACCATCCCCAATCACATCCGCCTAGCTCTCAACGGACACGGCAGCCTGGAAGCCGCACTCCTGACCATTCTCACCAGCATGTTCATGCATAGCGGCTTCATGCACATCGCCGGGAACATGCTCTTCCTCTGGATTTTCGGAGACAACGTGGAAGACTACTTCGGCCACTTTCCCTACCTTCTTTTCTACTTCGCTTGCGGCATCGGTTCCGGTCTCGCGCACATTATTTTTAATTACAACTCCCCCCTTCCAGCGCTCGGCGCCAGCGGCGCCATCTCCGGCGTGATGGGTGCCTATATCGTTCTTTATCCGCGAGCTCGAGTCTTGACCCTTGTCTTCGTATTTTTCATCCCGATTCCAGCCTTCATCATTTTGGGATATTGGTTTCTGCTTCAGTTTCTGGCCGGAGTCACTTCTGTCGGAGCTGTAGCAACAGGCGGCGTCGCTTGGTGGGCACACATCGGCGGATTCATAATGGGCATGGTGATTACTGGATTGAGTCTAGGAGATCGAAAGCAAAGCGTGAATTATTCTTAGCTAGCGAATCTGAATGCCCAAGCACCTGAAGTTTTGCTTTAACTACAATTACTGCGTCTTTCCAGCAACGCGAGCGAGCCAATCTCCGACTTCAACCGTTTGTTTAACTCCGCCAAGGTCAGGCGTAACGAAATTCTCTTTCATCGCAGCCTTCACAGCTTCGCGTAGAACTTGAGCTTCCTGCTTCCACCCCAGAAAATCGAGCATCATCGCCGAAGCCAGCACGGAGCCAAATGGGTTAGCGATCCCCTTCCCCGCGATGTTTGGAGCAGAACCATGCACCGGCTCGAACAGTGAAGTCCTCCCCGGATGAATATTCCCCGAAGGTGCCAGACCAAGTCCCCCGGCAAGCTGCGCCCCCAAGTCGCTCACAATGTCCCCAAACAGGTTGCAGGTCACAATCACGTCGAACTGTGACGGGTCTCGCACAATCTCCATCGCCAAAGTGTCGATATACAGGTGCCGGGACTCGATCTTGGGATACTCCTGTTTGACTTCCTTGAAGACCCTCTGCCAAAGGTCATGTGCAAACGTCATCGCATTCGACTTGTCGCTCATGCAGACGCGCTTCAGGCCATTCTGCCGCGCATAGTCGTACGCATACCGAATGATTCGCTCGACGCCTTTGCGCGAGTTGACGTCTTCCTGAACGGCGATCTCGTCCGCCGTCCCCTTCTTGAAAAATCCTCCCACGCCCACATACAGCCCTTCCGTGTTCTCCCTGAACACCATCATCCGGATGTCCTTTTCGCTGCGGTCTCTCAGTGGCGTCAGCCGCTCGTGCAATAGCTCGACGGGCCGCGCATTCACATAAAGGTCCAGCTTGAACCGCAACCCTAGCAGAACGTCCGCCGCATGCTGGTTGGAAGGAACCCGCGGATCGCCCAGAGCCCCAAACAAAATGGCATCAAACTCATCCCGCAGCATCTCGACTGCTCCCGCAGGCAACGTCACGCCGTCCTTCAAATACCTGTCCGCGCCCCAATCAAACTCCACAAACTCCAGCGGCCGTTTCGCCGGCGCCGTCACCGCCCGAATCACCTTCACAGCCTCCGGCGTCACTTCCTTCCCAATCCCATCGCCAGGAATCACAGCAATACGCGCAGCTTCCCCACCCCACCGCAAAGGCATTTTGCCACTCGGATTTGTCGGTTTCGTGGTCATGCGAAGAACATTGCCTCTCGGCGCTGAGCATGCTTCCACTCCAAGCGCACTATTCGTCAGCAAGACTGGGTGAGACTCCGCAAACTAGCACGCCCTACAAAGCAGGTCAACGCAAGCGAATACAGAGCAGGGCCGCAATTCCTCGAGCCGCCTTGCCCCCTGCACGAAGCGCTTCACATTGAATCAGCGTGTCTCTTTGCGGAAAATCAAAGCAAATCCGGAAAGTCCATGGGGCTCTTCTGAATACCCTGCTGCGGCAAGTTCCCATCCCTCGGCCACACGTTTGTCCAACTCTTGTTGAATTAACCCGGATGAGGCATTTGGGGTTGTCACAACCAAGTATTGGTAGTGGTTGGCCGCAAGGGCGGCCTGCGGTTTGACCATTGGATGCAAAGCGATGATCGCCAACAGCAGGACAATAATCACCAAACAGGCTTTAGAGAATCCATTCATCACGTTTCTCCTCCTCAAAGAGCAAATGCTTGTTGGCCTCGAACCAGCACTGGCCGAACTTACGTGGCTCTTGATTGCACACCTTACTTGGACGCCCTGCCGGACTCTGTCCAGTACACGCCGCCTAACGCGAGTGCGCCGCCCAAAACTTGCGTCCAAGAACCCTTCTCGCCCAACGTCAGAATCCCAAGAATTGATGCCAGGACAGGCCGCAAATAAGTGAAGGCGCTCAGCTGCGAAGCCTCAAGGTAGCGCAACAACCAGTAATAAAGGACATACGCCACCGCCGAGCCGAACAGT
>Ga0210409_10001509_pt1 | contig 30295 bp, 27 predicted proteins | sample IncBWH17MmetaG_FD_161649 | JGI IMG/M metagenome (GOLD analysis project Ga0210409, IMG submission 161649) | Forest soil microbial communities from Barre Woods Harvard Forest LTER site, Petersham, Massachusetts, United States - Inc-BW-H-17-M | ecosystem: Environmental > Terrestrial > Soil >...
ACAAGGGTATCGCCCCGTTCAACCTGACGTCCATAGAGCGACGGTACTGCGCTGCATGCCCCAAAAGTTTTTTTTGGAGTGGAAGCTGACCCACGACCCTTGGTCCAAGTCCCGGGGAGCCGACTTTTCAGAGGGCGGTCGCTAAGTTATTCATTTTAAGGTAGTTGAAATATTTACTTCCTTCGCCGCCTTTTTGGGGGAGCCCGGTCAGTTTTTCCTTGGAAAGGGGCCACCCGCAATGAGGGATCGGGGCCAGATGTCCTGGCAAACCTCTCTTTTAGGAGCAGGCAAAGCACGCTGTACGATTGTCACTAAGGATTTTCTACGCAAGCACTTACCGGTACTTCGGCATTCATTGCCGCGGACTAGCCTCTATTTGCGCACGTAGGGGCTCCCTACACTCAGCCAGGACGTCAAGAGCCAACTCAGCCGCCGGCCTCACTCCGCCGGCTTATACCCGCCACGGGCGACCCGGGAAGAATTCGCCAAAAATCTGTTGAAAATCTCTTGAAAATGCGGTCAGATTCGGCAGGGGCAGGTTACCAAGTGACATACGAATATAGCCCGCCGGGCCGTTTAGGCCTTGGCTATGCCTGGCAAGGTTTCTCGTTCCATGCGCGGCGCACGGAACCATGGTGGAGCCACGGCCGAGGAGAGCCTTCTCACCAACTGGAGTCGCGATGCAGATAATGGACAGCGAATTCGCCTGGCCGATCGCGGTCGCCACTTTTCTTGCCGTGCTCTTAATTTTCATCCTTGGATCACATATCATTTCGGTCATAAGGCGGACCTGGAGACTCGAGGAAGACCTGAGCACAGGCAGAACGGGGATTGGCGCCCGCGCCAGCACCGATCGCCGCCGCAGTAGACGCGTTGAAGCTACGCGGCCAGTCTTTGTCTCCGGCCATCGAAGCGATGAGCAGCCCTTTTTCGAGGAAACCGTATCCCTTCAAATGAGCGCTCACGGCGGGCTGCTGGTTCTGGCCACGAGCGTCCAAGTCGGACAGGAACTTCTTCTGGCCACCAATCGGACTCAGGCCCCTTTCCAGCCATGCCACGTGGCGCGCTTGGGGTCTTCTTCTCACTTGAGAACTGAAGTTGCCATCGAATTCGCGCCACCCGCGCCGGAGTTCTGGCAAGCCGCCTCCTGATTTACTAACCCCGGAAGCTTCCAAATGAGGGAACGCATTGCTGGATTTCGAGACCAGGCATCGGAATATATCACCTCTACCAGGAATCATTCCGGAGAGAGGATTGTCGCAGCAGCAGCCGCAATTGATCTGTCCCTTATTTCCAAATGGAACCGATAAGGTGCGAACCCCTTTTATGGGAAGTTAGCCTCCTGAACCTTGTGATCTCCCCCGGCACATCTCGGTTATGGTCCGCTCTATGGACTGAATTTCGTTGCCTCTGGAGCGGAGATTCACGCGAAGCGTGGGAGAAAGAGGTGTCCGTGACTACCTGGCGCGGGCGATCGCTTGTATGCTAACTTGGTCACATCGCTCGTCAGATACTCGCCGATACGCTCGCTGAATTCTGTAGACTTGGTACGCGAACAATCGCGAGGGCCCCATGACCATCGAACCGCAAGCGCCACCATCGCCAGCCGTTGTACCTACCGCGCAGCTTATTGCCGCCATGTTGCAAGGGCGCGAGCATGTAAGCGACCTGGTCTTTTCTCCAGGCCACGCCCCGCAAGTGGAAGTGAGCGGACAACTCCTGGAGCTACGTTTCAAGGGGCTGGAGAAGCTCACTCCCGCGCACACCGCTGCGATTGCCCGCGATTTGCTCGGATCGAACGAGCATCCTGCGCTCAAGCTCGAAAAAGAGGGGGCTGCTGACCTCTCCTACTCGCTGCCCCGGGCCGCGCGCTTTCGCGTCAACATCTTTCGGCAGCGCGGCACTCTCGCCATCGTCATGCGCGTGATCCCCACGCTCATCCCCACGTTCGATCAATTGAATCTGCCTCCGGTGCTGGATGAGATCGTACACCTGCGGAACGGCATCGCCCTGGTCACCGGTCCAACCGGGTCCGGCAAATCTTCCACGCTTGCCGCGGTGATTGATCGGATGAATGAGGAAAAGGCCATCCACGTCCTGACCATCGAAGACCCCATCGAATTCCTGCACAAGCACAAAAAGGCCACCATTCACCAGCGTGAGCTGCACACGGACACGCCGACATTCGCCCTGGCGTTGCGCGCGGCCCTGCGCCAGGCGCCCAAGGTCATTCTGGTGGGGGAAATGCGCGACCGCGAAACCATCGAGATCGCTATCGAGGCCGCCGAGACCGGACACCTGGTACTCTCCACGCTGCACACCATCGATGCCTCCAAAACCATTGAGCGCATCGTCGGCACTTTTCCGCTCAGCGATCAGCAGGCCATCCGCACCCGGTTCGGAAAGGCCTTCCGCTTCATCGTGTCTCAGCGCCTGCTTCCCCGTTTTGACGGCAAGGGCCGCATCGCCGTCATCGAAGTCCTGAAATCCACCATGCGTACCAGGGAGTATGTCGAGAAGGGCGAAGGGGAAGGAAAGAGCCTAATTGACGCCATGCGCGATGGCACTCAGGATGGCATGCAGTATTTCGATGGGGAACTTGAGCGGCTCGTTCGCGAAGGCGTAGTGGACATGGACGTGGCCCTATCCTACTCCACCAATGCTGGCAACCTGCGCTTGTCCCTTGCAGACCTGGCGGAGGAGCGCGCGAACGTTGGAAGCTCGAAGAATTAGTTTATTGAATTCGCGTGGGTCCCGCGTAATGCAGCAATCTCGTCCGCGATTAAATCCTGAGTTTCCGCACGGCCGCCCGGAAGGTTTTTATCGGTAAGTGGATTTTCGCGCTTTGGCCGGGATGGCACGATGACCGGCCTACCAAAAAGAAGTTTCTGTTAGAGGCTCGCCTCGATGCCTTCGGTCATTTTGGCGGGAATATTCCGTACGGCAGGCTGCAAACCCTGAATCTGAACCAAGTTCAAAGACTGGAGTGGCCGCGGGGACGCGTGCCTTGCTTTGTAGTTCTCACTGGGAATCCCGGTTCGCGCGTAGGATTTTTCACAGTCCTGAGAAGAAGGTCCGCGCATGTTTCCTTCAAGGTAGGCCAACCCCGGGCAGCGCGTGCAGGTGGCGCCATGGGTGCACTGCGAACACGAGGGCATGTCTCGAAGGGTGATGGACCGGACTTCCTTGAACTGCGGCGAATCGCGCCAAATATCCACAAACTTTGCGCGCCGCACGTTGCCGCATGGCAGGGGAAACTGCACGCAGGGATAGACATCCCCGTAGGGAGAGACATAGCAAGCCGTGTGGCCCGCGCTGCAGGGCAGCATGTTCAGGGCCTCTTCATCGACGCTTCCCGGCGGCGCGCAAAATTCCTCCACGTTTCCCACTAGCGTTCCATCGCGGAAGACTCCCTGCAAGGTGGCCTGATCCACATTCAAATTGAGGATGGAACGGTCCCCATCCATCATGGGGGTAATCGTCGGGTCAATCATGAATTTGGCATCCAGTTCGGCGGCCAGCGCCTTCACGCTTTGATAATCAAGGGAATTTTGGACCATGAGCACGTTGGCCATGGTCACGCGCAAGCCCTGCGCCCGCAGGAAACGCACCGCTTCGATGGACTGCCGGAACGAGCCGGGCATTTTGGTGATAGCGTCGTGCACTTCGGCGCGATGCGAATAAATGCTGATCTGTACCCGTTCCACGCCCAGCTCGCGCAGGCGCGCGGCTTCCTTCTTGCGGATTAATACTCCATTGGTCTTGAGGTTGATGCAGAACGTGCGCGCGCGCGCGTGCTCCAGAATCTCGAAAAAATCCCTGCGCATCATGATCTCGCCGCCGCTGATGGTCAGGTAGAACACGCCCGCATCGGCCATCTGGTCGAGCAGATCCTTGATTTCCGCGGTGGTCATCTCTCCGTGATCGTCATGGTCCAGGTAGCAATGGATGCATCTCTCGTTACAGCGGTAGGTCAAATCCAGTTGCACGCTGAGCGGAATGTTTAGTTTCAGGGCCTTGGCGGCCATTTCCACAACTATACCGCTCATGGAGCCTCCCCGCGCGAACTCCCCGGCGGAACCAGCGGCTGGTCGGACAGCAGAAGAAGGCCGTGATCGGCCAATCCCTCGACGAGTGTTTGCGCATCCTTCATGGCCACTTCCGGCGCGATGTCGTACTGCGCGCAAATCCGGTTCCTGACGATCTCTTCGAGCGGGGTCACGCCGTCCGCCGCCGCCCAGATCACTGACGCCACTTCGTTCAGCGTAAACAGCGTGGAATCGGTGGCGGACATGACCATCGTTTCATCGCCCAGCGCGCGAGCGGCGATGGACTTGCTTCGGGCCACATAGCGATAGTTTTTCATGCGATCAGATCCCATACCGAGGTGTCGGGTGTGAACGTCAGCCGCCGCACGGGAATATGGGCGGCGAAATCGCAGGCCGTATCAAAAACCAATTTCACAAATTCAGATTCGCGCGCAAAAAACAGAATGTTCCCGAGCAAACCGCGGACCGCATCGGGGCCGGTGATCGGCTCGATTATATTTTCCGGACCTTTGGCCAGCAGGTACAAAGCCTCGATGGGCGCCTGCAGGTTTTCTCCCGCTCGCGCGAGTTCGCCGTAAAACGGCGTCCCCACGGCAACGTACCGGCCCTTCTGCCGTGTCACATAAGAAATCTCATCCGTCAGCAGGGCTGCATCCGGAGGCGCCAGTCTGGCCATGGTGGTCTTGCCCGCGCCCGAGACGCCGGAAAATAGAAACGCCCGGCCATTCCGGATGGCGCTGGAAGCGTGCAGGAGGAAGCCGCCTTCCCTGGCGAGCAGGAGCGTATGAACGATGCGCAGCACGGAATCGAGCGAGTAGGGGTTGGTGGTCTGCTGGATGCGGCCGCGAGCCGTGGAAGGATTCCACTCGGCGCGAAAATCCCCGCGCTCCATCAGCCAGCGCCCGGAATCCCAGGTCACGCGCACGTCTTCGTCCCGCGATAGAGTGCCTGCCGGGGCCAGCTCAATTTCAAAATCAAAACGAGCGTTGTGGGAGGAACTCACGTAGCCGGCATAGCGCTCTTCAATCGAACGGACGAAATCCGGGTCGTCGCAGCGCAACCTTATGGGCAGGCCGCCGATGGCGACCACCACGCTGGAACCCTGCATCACCGCCGTCACGCCCGGCACTTGGCCCTCCCGAGAAGAAGAGTCCGCCGGCATGCGGCGAGCCGCAGATAGAGATGCGTCACGCGATCGGAAGCCTGCAACAAGCGAACGATCGGGTGATTCGATCCCGCGGCGGGGAATTCGACTTTGCGGTTGTCGCGCTCGATGGAAACAACGCGTCCAAGCAACTCGAGTGAAGAAACAGGAGAGTCGTCATGACGCAGGCGATCGCCGCGCGTAATCAGGCACGGTTCCATGGAACTGCACACAACGGCCGCCGCTTTGCGATCCACAACCCGATGGACAATGAATCGTCCTTTCCGCAAAAACACCACGATTTCTCCCGGAGAAATTTCCCGCAGGCTGGCGCGCTGGATGGAAACCAAATCACCTGGAAGGATGGAAGGAACCATGCTGGTCCCGGAAACGCGCAGGCGGACTTCGCCGAATGTGCGGACTACTTCCTCTGCCAGTCCACACGCCGACTCGATCGAAGCGTTCCCCACGCGGCCGGTTAGCATTTTGAGAGGCCGGCTACGATGACTTGGTGCTGAAGTGGCAGGCGCCGGAAGTGCTGCCCGTAAGTTTGCCGCACGCCAGCGCCGAGACCTCGAACACAGACTCGAATTTCAAAGTTGGCGTCTGGTACGGTTTTTTCCCCGCCGCTGCTTCAGGCGTCTTCTGATTCGAAGTGTTATTGTCCTTCAATGGTCCTCCCCATGTTCAGTTAAGCGATTGCCTCACTCGCTGATGTTGCCGTGGCAGCGTTCCCCCATAAGTGGCGGCATCACTGAACCATGCCAATATAAATCGAGCGAGGGGCGGCAGGTCCGGACTTTGTAGGAGCTTGATGCTATAAGCGTTAACCCTCTGGATTCGCCGGTCCGCAAAGCAGGGACAAAGGCGGGGATGGCCCTCCAGGGGATTAGGCCCTAGGGATGGAAATCTGAGGAATTTCGCAGGATTTGACGGCCGGCTCGCTTCTCTAAAACCGCAAAAACAGCGGAAGGCAAAAACATGTATTGGAAAAAATGGTCGGGGCGAGTGGATTTGCCTGCCCTGAGCACGACGAAATGAACCACCAGCCTCCTGGTCCCGAACCAGATTCAACACCCTATTGAACCGTGCTGATTTTTGTCGTTTTTAATTGGTTTTGATTGAACTGTTTGCGGCTGCTTGCTGAGTCCTGTTGAAGCTTGCTGAAATCGGGTGCTTTGGCGTCTACGAAATTGACCACAGCCACCTGGTGTTTATGCCTACAGGCGGCGATGAGTGGAACGGTATGCCAGTTTCCTGTTGCGGGGCCCTGATAAGGGAACCCGCGCTCAAGCCAAGGTCTAGCTCTTCCACAGCTACTGCTGCCGATAAATCAAACTCAAATCAAAAGCTCCACCTGTCAAAGAGCGTGACAGATGGGCCACCCGAAAATTCAAACCCAAAGGCTGTGCCACCCGCCAATCTTGTTGACCATACCAGGATATTGGCCCGCGGGTGGCAGGCCCTTTCTAGCCGGCGAGCGGATGATACCATTCCCAGTTTGTATACGAGGAGTGCCGATTTGCTTTTTCGGGTGGCCGTTCCTTCGTGGGCTTCGAAGGGACGGGGTTTTGGTGTCAAAGTGGATGAACCTCTTCCGGCAATTTCACTGCGAGAGGAGCGAACCGAAGAGAGGAAAAATGGTCGGGGCGAGTGGATTTGAACCACCGGCCTCCTGGTCCCGAACCAGGCGCGCTAGCCAGGCTGCGCTACGCCCCGACGACACGCACTCGGGCATGCTAAAAAAAACGGCCCGAATGGAATACTCAGAATAGCATAGCTCTGCGTGCGAACCTAGAGTGCGCTGGGCTTGCTCGAATCTCAATCTGGTCCCCCGCAATACGAATTGCCGTCCCGAAATCGGGCGGCCTCTACAAAATCCGGCATGCAGCACGAGGTTCGGTTTTGTAGCGGCTGTCCGCCGCAGCGGACGGGCATCTTTGAGGCCAGGCTGAGTCGCTGTGCTATAGTAATTTCCGCAAGGCGAAAATTTTCCGCTGCCAGCAAGTAATTCCTAAATCCGGGAGAGACGCGAACATTCCTTCGCGCACACCAAGATGGCATTGATGGAACGCATCCAGAAAGATTTGACCGCGGCGATGATGTCCAAGGACGAATTGCGGCTGAGCGTGCTGCGCATGGTCAAGTCCGCGCTCAAGTACAAAGAAGTCGAAAAAGTCCGTCCACTGGAGGATGGCGAGGCGCTGCAAGTGCTGCAAACCCTCGTCAAGCAGCGGCGCGAGTCGGTCGAGCAATTTGCCAAAGGCGGCCGCCAGGATCTGGCCGACAAGGAAACGAAGGAAATCGCCATTCTCGAAGCTTACTTGCCCGCGGGAGCATCCGATTCCGACATGAGCGCCGCGATCGAAGCCGCCATTGTGGAAACCGGCGCAAACTCGCCGAAAGCGATGGGCGCGGTGATCAAAGCGGCCAAAGCGCGCCTCGAAGGCAAGACGGTGGACGGGAAAGCGTTGTCGGATCGCGTGCGAGAGCGGCTGTCCAAGATGGCCTGATTAGTTGAGCGTTAACAGTTCAGAGTTGAGAGTGAATTTCTGACCCTCTGTCGCGTCCGTTTTCAAGCAAGCTTCACCTCTCCCATATCGACATTTCAGGCTCCTCCCGCGTATCCTCCGAGCGTGCCTTTGCCTGAAACCATCCCCGTTCGCTATACCGAGGAAGAAGCCGGTTACGTGACCGTGCGCCCGCTTGTCCGGCAAACATTTACCCGGGACGAGCTTCTGGACATGATACTCAGCGTCACGGGAAAAGATGTGGCGCGCGTCCGGCAACTCCTGCATTCCGGCACTGTCGTCTATCATTTCTACCGCTATTCCTGGGCTGGGTTTGACGCGGACGAATCGGAACTGGCCGCTGCGCTGGCGCAATTTCCCAACGCCGATCCCTCCCGCCCGTTTGACCCCGGCAAGTGCTCCAACGCCGTGTTTGACGACGCCGGCGCAATTCCCAGGCACCTGCTGGATCTGGAACGTGCGGCGGGCTCTGCGCGCCGTATATTTCGCGGGCAAAGTTTCTGGGAACGCTTGATGGAAGTTGCCGCCCAGGAAAATCCGCCGTACCAAAAATATTCCTACTCAAGGCGCGCCGATCTCTACCGCTTTGATCTGGACGCGGAGAACACCGTGCTGATTGCTGACGCGGCGAACCGCTTGGCCACCCGGAAGCTGCGTGCCGCGTTGCGCGTATTGCCCGCGGCAGCGTGCATTCTGTTCGTCTGCCCGCGGTAGGCAAGTGGCGCACGCTTCAGCTTGCGGGGTTTAGTCCTTGCAAGAACCAACCCCCGCAAGCTGAAGCGTGCGCCGCAATACCCTATGAGTCTTCTGCTACGCTCAACTCAAAATTCTCTCGAACCCCCAGCAATTTAAGCCATAATGCCGGACGACTGCAGAGGCGCCTGCTTCAAGATTTTGTGAAGACGGGATTCGGAGCGGAATCGTTCGCGGAGGTGTTGCTTGGCCACTACCACTAAGCCCTGGAGTTCGACGGCGCCGCCGGCGGAATTTCGCCCTTATGTGGACGCCTCGAGCACGCTGACGGAGTTCAGCTGGCGCGCGGTGATTCTGGGCGCGATTTTCGGCGCGCTGTTTGGAGCGGTCTCCGTCTACGTGGGCCTGCGCGCAGGGCTCACAGTTTCCGCGTCGATTCCCATCTCCGTGCTTTCGATTTCCATTCTGCGCGCGTTCGGCAGGTCCACCATCCTCGAAAACAACATCGTGCAGACCACCGGCTCGGCCGGAGAATCGGTGGCGGCCGGAGTGATTTTCACTTTGCCCGCGCTGATCTTCATGGGCTTTTCGCTGAACACGGAATACTGGCGCGTCTTTTTTCTTGCGCTGATCGGCGGATGGCTCGGCGTGCTGTTCATGATCCCGCTGCGCCGCCAACTCATCGTCAAAGAGCACGGGAATTTGCTCTACCCGGAGGGGACGGCCTGCGCCGATGTGCTGGTCGCGGGCGAGCGTGGCGGCTCGTTTGCCAGCAGCGTGTTCTGGGGGCTGGGCATCGGCGGCGTTTACACCTGGCTGAAAAATTCCATGCACATGTGGCCGGACCAGCCGGAATATCTTCCCAAGTGGCTGCCGGGCGCATCCTTCCGCGCCGCTATCACGTCGGAATATCTCGGCGTGGGCTACATCATCGGGCCAAAAACCGCGGGCACGATTTTCGCGGGCGGCGTTTTTTCCTGGCTCGTTTTGATGCCCTCGATCCGTTTCTTTGGTCAAAATCTGACCGGGCCGCTTTATCCCTCGACGATTCCCATCGCCCAAATGTCGCCGGACCAGTTGTGGTCCAGCTACGTTCGCCCTATCGGCGCGGGCGCCGTGGCCGCGGCCGGGTTGATCACGCTGCTGCGAACGCTGCCGACGATTTTGAGCGCACTCACCGCCGGATTGAAGGACGTACGCGCACAGCGCGACGGCACGGCCGTGGAGGCCGACCGCCTCGAACGCGACCTGCCCATGAAGTTCGTGCTGGTCGGATCCATCGTCATCGTTGCCATGATGTGGGCGCTCTTGACGTTTAAACCCATTCCTGGCGCCAGCACCGGCATGTTTTCCAACCTGATGGCGGCTCTCCTGGTGATCGTTTTCGGCTTCCTGTTTGTGACGGTTTCGTGCCGCATCTGCGGGCTGATCGGCACGTCGTCGAATCCAGTGAGCGGCATGACCATCGCTACGCTCATGGCCACCTGCGCGATGTTTCTGGTGGCGGGCTGGACGGGCGGCGCGTTCGCCGCGCTGGCGATTACCATTGGCGGCGTCGTCGCGATTGCCGCGGCCAATGCCGGCGCGACTTCGCAGGACCTCAAGACAGGCTTCCTGGTGGGCGCGACTCCCGTGCGGCAGCAGATCGGATTGATCGTCGGCGTGCTGGTGGCTTCGTTTTTTATCGGCCTGACGCTGATCGGCATGAATAAAGGTCTTGAAAAATATACCCCCAACCCGATTCCCATCAATCTCGCGCAGCTTCCCGATGGCGTGCAGGTGGAAACGCAGAATTACGAACACGCGGGCAAAACCTACGTCCTGGTGAACGCGCTGGGCTCTCAGGAAATTCCCGATGGAAAATATCTCTACGATCCCGCGACAAGCCGGATCGAAATTCAGTGGGTGCAGGGAATCGGCAGCGACGCCGCTCCCGCTCCGCAGGCGCGCCTGATGGCCACCGTCATCAACGGCATTCTCACGCAGCGGCTTCCGTGGCGGCTGATATTTCTTGGCGTGTTTCTTGTCGTTGCCATCGAACTGCTCGGCGTGCGCTCGCTTTCGTTCGCCGTGGGCTCCTACCTTTCCATAGCCACAACGGCGGCGATCTTCGCCGGCGGCGCCGTGCGCTGGCTCGTCGAGCGCAACAAGCCCAAGACCGCCGGATCCGAAAGCGAAGTCAGTCCCGGCGCGCTGTACTCCAGCGGATTGATCGCCGCGGGCGGCGTGGTGGGCCTGCTGGCCATCATCATCAAGCTGATGGAAATCCGCGGCTGGGTCACGCCCGACAAATTCAACGTCGGCGAAAAATGGATTGGCAGCCTGGCGAACAACGATTGGCTCGGCGTGGTGATGTTTCTGCTTCTCGCTTCGTCGCTGTTTATTTTTGCGCGCAGGAAGCTCGAATAGCCCCCAGTGGCACACGCTTCAGCCTGTGGGGGTTCGTCCGTGGAAGGGCCAAACCACACAGGCTGAAGCCTGTGCCACTTAAATCCTCCGCGTGATAGACTCCCGCCCATGAGTGAAAATCAACCCACGCGCCGCGAGGTCCTGCTCGGGACAGCCGCCGCGTTTCTCCTGAAGGGCGCTCCGGCGGCGCAGGCTGCGGATTCCTCCATTTGTTTCCTGAGCGCCATCGAAATGGCCCGGCTCATTCGCGCGAAAAAACTCTCGGCGAGAGAAGCATTAGCCGCGCACCTGAAACAAATCGAGCGCGTAAACCCGAAAGTGGATGCCATTGTGACTCTGGTGCCGGAAATGGCCGCCGGCGCGGCCGCCAAGGCCGATGAAATGCAGGCGCGCAATGAAACATTGGGCCCGCTGCACGGCCTGCCCGTCGCGCACAAGGACCTCCTGGAAACGCGCGGCATTCGCACCACATTTGGATCGCCGCTCTTTAAGGATTTCATCCCCACCGAAGACAACATCGTTGTCGAGCGCATGCGCCGCGCCGGCGCGATCATCATCGGCAAGACCAACACGCCGGAATTCGGAGCAGGTTCGCAGACTTTCAACAAAGTTTTCGGCGCGACGCGCAATCCCTACGACCTGACGAAGACCTGCGGCGGGTCTTCCGGCGGCGCCGCGGTCAGTCTGGCCTGCGGGCTCGCGCCCGTTGTCAGCGGCTCCGATACCGGCGGTTCGTTGCGCAATCCCGCGGCATTCTGCAACGTGGCGGGCTTCCGCCCTTCCGTCGGCCGCGTGCCGAACCCCAAAGCGGCATTCGCGTGGTCCACGCTGAGCACTTCAGGCTGCCTCGGACGTTCCGTGGCCGATCTGGCCTACGTGCTGAGCACCATCGCCGGGCCGGATTCCCGCTCGCCGCTCTCCATCAACGAGCCTGGAGAATTTTTCGCGCGCCCCCTTGACCGGAGCTTCAAAGGCGTGCGCGTGGCTTGGTTCAAGGACCTGGGCGGAGCGCCCTTCGACCCGCGCGTGCGCGCCGTGGTGGACGGCCACAAGAAAACGTTCGAATCCCTGGGCTGCATCGTCGACGAGGCCGAACCCGACTTCGCCCCCGCGGAAATCGCCTTTCGCGTCCTGCGCGCGTTTGGTTCGGCGAATGCCTATGGCGCACAGTTGCATGACCACCCCGACGCTTTCAAGGACACGCTCAAGGGCGAAATTGAGGAGGGGTTGCGCCTGACCGGCACGGACGTGGCCCGCGCCGAGAACTCCCATGGCCAGCTCTGGCGCGCCTTTCAGGCTTTCCTAGAAAAGTACGAATACTTCGTCCTGCCCACCACGCAGTTGCCCCCCTTCGACGTTGACACGCCCTACCCCACAGAAATCGCAGGAGTGAAGTTCGAAAACTACATCGATTGGATGAAGTCTTGCTGGTACATCTCGGCCACAGGCAATCCAGCCGCCTCTGTCCCGGGAGGTTTCACCCCGGAAGGACTTCCCGTTGGCGTGCAAATCGTCGGCCGCAACAAAGCGGATTTTTCCGTACTGCAATTGGCGCACGCATTCGAACAGGCGACCGGCTTCGGCAAGAAGCGCCCGGGCATTGTGTAGACCGCGTCCACGCGCAAGTGGCAGGTTTATATTCTAGAAAAAAACCGCCGGTGAAACGCGGAATCGTTTGCTCAATTTCACGATGTGAGTTTTGTTGAGGCTGCGCTTCTTGTGCAGAACTTCGGAAACAATGCTTTCGGAGCCAAAGATCGGGACCAGGTCTTTTTGGCGGAGATCGTTCGCATCCATCAAGGTACGTAGAATTTCCACTGGAGATGCATCGGGGATGGAGTGATGCTCTTCTTCGTAGGCTTCGATCAAGGTCATCAAGACCTCGGCATACTTCTCTTCTGCCCTCGTCGGGTTCGATTTGCTTGCCAGCTTGTCCAGAACAAAAAGGTATTCCTCGTGCTGGCGCTCAGACGTAATCGGGGTTGGCGAGCCGACTTCCAGCGCGTATTTTTCGGATACTGCAATCATCCCTTTAGCCACTCTCTCTCGTCATACTCGGTGTGAGTCAGAATGCGGCGGATGTAGACCAATCTCCACTTGTATTTGATTGTCGCGATCAGCCTGCACCGGTTGTGGCTTATGTCGAACACCACAAATCGCCCGACCACGTCCGAGTTTCTCCAACTGTTCCTGACGTCGGCAAAGTTTTTCCAATCCGCGTTCTTGGCTACTTTGTACCATGCGTTTAGAGAAGCAGCCCATTCGCTGTGGCAGGCAGCCGCTTCCCTGATCGCCTTCCTGCTGACGATCCGCATAAATAATCTTCGCATTTTGCGAAGTTCGCGTCAAGCGCGAATTTAGCATCGCATACTCAATCTGAGGGGCAATCAGGATGATTTCGGGGGAATTTCCAACCCCGCCTTGCGCAGGCCATCGATCAGGTGCTCGATGAGTTCTGGGTCCCACCACTTCCCTAATTCCTCGCGGGCGACTGCAGCGAAGTCCGGCCTGATGGCCAGCAGGTCTCGCACGGCGTTGCGTGCCGCTTCCCGCTCGCCGAGCTGCCCGTAGGCCGCAGCAAGCGCGAGGTACGTGCGCCAGAAGCCGGGCATGTTGACCTTGAGAGCGATGTCCAGCGCGCCGCGGTAGTCGCTCTTGCGGTAAGCGTCGAAAAAGGACACGAACCAATACCATCCAGGATGATGGGGGTTGAGCTGTCTGGCCCGCTCCACTAATGCGCACCCTCGCTCCCAGTCGCCGGCATAAGCGATCTGAAAGCCCAGATAGGCAGCCGTAAACCCATCCATGGGATTGAGCGAAATGGCGCGTTCCGCGTTGTTCCGGAAGCTCTGAAACTGTCGCTGGAAGAATTGGGCCGAGGCCAAAGCAAAGTAGGCAAGATGATTCGATGATGCGATCTCGACGGCACGACGCGCAGCCGCAAAGGCCCGCCCGATGGGATCAGGCCGGACATTGAACCCGTGAGCGTATTCTTCCCGATAGAGGTGAGAAAGGAGGGCCCAGCAATCGGCATTATTTGGTGCCTGGTTAAGGGCTCGTTCCAGTCCAGCCCTCGCCGCAGCGTGCTCCTCCGCGTTGACGCGGTGGTGATAGGCAAAGCTGCGCATCAACGCTTCGTACGGGGTCAATTCCTCGGGATTTCTGCCGCGAAGGGCTTCGCTCATCGTGCGAGGGAGAACTCCGCGCGCGTCGGCGACCGTCGCGACGATGCGCGGGACGAGCTCATCTTGCAGCGCGAAGATTTCCTCCGAGTGAAACGCACGGTCATAAGTCTCGGCCCACAGATGGGACCCGGAATCCGTGTCGACGAGCTCCACGGTGATGCGCAGCACGGACCCCGCCTGGCGAAGGCTCCCTTCCATTACGTAACGCGCGCCGAGCTCCTTGCCGATGGCGCGGACGTCGCCCGCGGCCTGCGCGAATCGCAGCGTGGAGCTGCGCGCGATGACTCGGAGGTACGAGAAACGAGACAAGCCAGTCACGATGTCCTCGGATAACCCCTCACAAAGCGCGGCGATCTCGGCATTCGCCCCTCTGTACTCAAACGGCAGCACCGCAACCCAGAACCCATCCTCAGCTCGTGCCGTGCTCGAGCCTTCCGCTTTTGGGGTCGCCGGACCACGCAGTCCGCTGAGCACGTCGCGTGCTGATTGGAAGCGGTCCTCAGCATTCTTCTGCAGGCAGCGCTGCACCAACTGGCACAGTCCGTCGGGCACTCCGGCCCGCAATTCGCCAAGCGGACGCGGCGTGTCGCGAAGTATCGCGGAGGCTAGCTCGGCTGAGGAGCGGCCTTGGAAAGGCTTCTGTCCGGTGGCCATCTCGTACAACAGTGTGCCCAGCGAAAAGATGTCCGTTCGATGGTCGATCATGCGCCCTTCGACCTGTTCGGGAGACATATACGCAGGAGTCCCCACAATCACGCCCACTTTGGTGTATTCGTCCGGAGCCAGTGTCGCGTCGCTTGAATTGGCCTCGCGAATATCCTTCGCCAGGCCGAAGTCCAGCACCTTCACGCGGCCCTCGCTGGTTACCATCACGTTAGCGGGCTTCAAGTCGCGATGCACGATGCCTTTCTCGTGAGCGGCGGCCAACGCCTCGGTGATCCCGGCGGCGAAGTCCAGGATGCGCTCGACAGGGAGACCGCCTTTCGGAATCAGTCCATGAAGCGGTTGACCCTCGACCAGTTCCATCGTGAGGAAGTGGACGCCGCCCGTTTCCTCGATTGAATGAATCGTGACGATGTTGGGATGATTCAGAGAAGCGAGCATCCTGGCTTCGTGTTGGAAGCGGGCCAGCCGTCCAGGGTCGTCGACGAATCCCGGCGGAAGAACTTTAATAGCCACGCTGCGACCGAGCCTCGAATCGCCGGCCCGGTAGACATCGCCCATGCCGCCCGCGCCGATGCGCGCGAGAATTTCGTACGGTCCGAGACGGGAGCCAATCGCCAGCTCCTTCGTTTGCATGGCCGGCTGGGCGAGGAAATTCGTTCGTGCTTGCTCGTGTGCAGCAATGAGGGACTCCACTTCTCGGCGCAGATCGGGTTCGGCGCAGGCGTGATCGAGATAGGCGTGCCTCTCGCCAGGCGCCCGTTCCAGGGCGCCCGCGAGCACTTTCTTGACTTCCTGCCAGCGTTCCGGCGTCAAGTTCCCTCGTATCGCTTCAATTCGCGGCGCAGCCAGGCGCGGGCCGTGACCCACTCTCGCTTTACGGTGGCGGGCGAAATGCCGAGGACGACAGCAGCCTCCTCGATGGAAAGTCCTCCAAAGAATCTCAGCTCGATGAGTCGAGCCTGCTGCGCGTCCAAGGCGGCGAGTTTGCCAAGGGCATCGTCGAGCGCGACCAGATCAATTCCCGGCTTCTGAGCCGGGGCAAGCTCCGGATTGAGAGAGAGCAGCGGAGCACCGGCGCCGCGCTTGGCAGCGAGGCGGTTGCGCGCATGATCGACCAGAATGTGCCGCATCAGCTGGGCGGCCACGCCAAAAAAGTGCGCGCGGTTTTGCCATTGCGGCGTTCCCTGGCGAACCAGGCGTAGATAAGCCTCGTTGACCAGGGCGGCGCTCTCGAGGGTGTGATCGGGGCGTTCGCCGCGCAAATGGCGGCGCGCTTGCCGGCGCAATTCATTGTAGACCATGGGGATCAGCGCTTCCCGCGCTTCCTCGTTGCCCTGGCCCCAATCAGCGAGCAGCTTGTTGATCCGCGTGGAGGAATCAGCGCCCAAGTTTACTCTCCAGCAAAAATTCAGCTATCGGATGTTGACCCGGAAAGTAGCTCCCTGGGCAGACAAAGTCAACTTTACATGCGGGGGAATACGAATCGGCTCTAGTCCGGGGCTCAGTGCGACTCAAAAAAATCTTTGATTTAGGTGAGCCAGTTTGCCGCTGGTTCTCGCTTTATACAGTGAAGGCACGATGCGCACTCACATAGACGAGAAAACAAGCATCGCCTAATGGAAAAGGAGAACGACCATGAAAATCTCGAATAGAAACCGAAATTCGACCACAGTGAAACTGTTCCTGGGTCTTCTGATGGCCACTTGCATATTCACCGTCGCGGCAAACGCGCAACCGAGCTTCGTGGGTAAGTTCACCCTGCCGTACGAGGCCCAGTGGAACCATAACGTGCTTCCAGCAGGGGAGTATTCCATCGAGGTGGACGCGAAGGGGATGCCGGCCGTCCTGCGCTCGACCAGCACCGGCAAGGCGGTCTACACGAGCATACCGATCCCTGCCAATACCGAGAAGGGCCCCGCTGCCCTGACGATCACGAATCATGGAAACGACCGACGAGTTCGTTCGGTGAACTTGCCTGCGATCGGCATGTTGCTGGTTTTCGATCCCCTCAGCAAAACGGAACGCGAAATGTTCGCCAAGGCAGGACATATTGAAGTCGTCCCGGTGATCAGCGCCAGGAAGTAAATCCTGTAAACCCGTGGGATTCCATGCACGCTGAGAGGGGGATGAACCGACAGGTTCATCCCCCTTCTTTTTTAAATAGAGGCACTACTTTTATGGAGGCCCGGGCCGCAAATTCTTACGAGCTACGAATAATTCAGAATTTGCACAGGCTTGCCGGACCATTCGGCATAGAGTTGTTCGATGGTGCGGCTGACGGCGAACCCCCAGGAGAATTGGCGGTAATTTTTGAACCGGTCGGGGACGATGTAGCGCTCGACGGCTTCTTCCACTGGGACGCCGGCCTTGTAGGATTTATCCGCCTGCTCGGCGAGGTCGTCAAAGCAGGAACGCATTTCCGCGACGCCTTCGAGGCCCATGATCGGCCCATGGCCCGGAACAAAGAGCGTGTTCTTGTCGAAGGTCGCAAATTTGGCGAGCGTCGCGCGCCACCTGGCGACATAGCCATTGATATTCACGGGGTATTGCCCGCCGGTGAGCAAGTCGCCCGTGTAGATCACGTTTTGCGCGGGAACGCGGTAAATCAGGTCGGTGTCCGTGTGGCCGATAAACGCTTCAACCACGACGGTGACGCCGCCCAGATCAATCTCGATCGGCATCTTCGCCGGATCGAGCGCGTGATTGGGCAGAGCGAGGACTGTCTCTGTCACCGGCTTGAACATTCCGGTCACACCCTCAATGTCGCTCTTGGCGTGTTCGCGCTGGCTGTCGGTCTTGGCCTCGCGCACCCGCTTCTCCCACGGCTCGAGGAATGTGGCCAGATCTTCGCTCTGCCATTTGGGATACACGGCAGCCATGCGCGCCGGGACGTCGATGTGCGCCCAGATGGGAATTCCCGCGCCGCCATACACCGAATTCCCCAGCGTGTGGTCGAAGTGCCAGTGCGTATTGAGCGCCGCGCGCACCGGCACCTGGGTGACTGTGCGCAGCGTTTCGAGCTGAAAAGACGATCCGGAGGTCGTCTGAAATCCCTCGACCATCAGCGCGGCGTCGTGGCCGATGATGAATCCGCCGTTGCAGCGCGCCTGCAGGCCCTTGGACCGGTCGGCAATCGTGACGTACAGGCCGTCGCCGATCTTTCGAATCGACGCAAAACCCTTGTCGGCGATGGGCTGCTTTGCGATGCGCGGATCATCGAGCAGCGGGCGGGCCAGCGCAGGCAGCGGCAGCGCGAATTTCGAGGCAGCGTACAGCGCTCCGAGCGACGATGCGCCCGTGAGGAAACGCCTCCGGGAAAACGAATCCGAAAAGTTTTTCATGGGGATCTCCACAAATCTTGGGGAAGCATACTGGTTTCACAGTGTCCGGGCAAGAAAGTTGTAGTGGCGCACGCTTCAGCTTGCGGGGTTTGGTCCTTGCAAGGACTAATCCCCGCAAGCTGAAGCGTGCGCCACTGAAACCAGACGACGCCCAGTGTTCGAAATGATTCGCTTCGTGGTTGTATGAAACTCGGTTTAAGATTTCTGAGGCTTCTTGATTCCGTCATAGAGCAGGATGGAAAGCACAACCAGCACCCACCACGGAAATACTCCCATGCCGGGAATCGCTTCCATCACCAGCCCCGGCAGGAGAACCCATCGCCGGCCGAAAATCAAAAAAAGAAGGAAGGCTGTGACCAGATCGAGCGCCCACTGGAAAGGCGGAGCAAACGTAATCCAGATGGAGAGGGTGTCTGAAACCGCGGCCACACCGAAAGCGATAGCCATCTTCGCGCGGGTGTGGCGCTTGAAAGGCGAGGTCGCCTCTGCCGGGATCAGCGTGATGGTCTTCCCTGATTCCATTGATTGATTCTACACCCGCAACCTCGAGCCGTCAGATGAACTGAAGGCGATCGTGCCACGACCGCGGCCGATCCGCAAGCAAGAGAGCAGCCATCAGAAATTGGACACAAGGGCGCAAGAATCAAGTGACTCAGGAAATCGTGCCTTGCTATAATTTTTTTACAGCCCGACCTGATTCGGAGGATTAACAATAATGAGAAAAAAGGCCTTAATTCGCTATCTTATGATCGCCAGCGTTCTTACCCTATTTGGTTGCCGAAATTCGGCGACCCCTCCTGATGCCAACACCCCTACCAGTGGGAATGCAGCTCCCGCGGCAGATACGAACTCCAACTCCGCGCAGAACTCTGCCGCGCAGAAAGCGCCGGATTCCGCCCTGGCCCACCCCTTCACGCCAAAGCCGATTGTGGTGGCCGCGGGCACCGAATTAGTGGTCACAGCCGACCAGACGGTCAGCTCAAAAGACAACAATTCCGGAGATCATTTTGACGCCTCCCTGGCTGAGCCCGTCATCGTGGGCGACAGGGTCGTGATTCCCAAGGGGGCAAGGGCTACCGGAACCGTGACGGACGCCAAATCCGCCGGCAGATTCAAGGGGAACGCGGCAATTTCATTGACCCTCAGCTCCCTCAAAGTGAGCGGAGAAGAATACAAATTGCAAACGACCGAAGTGACGGAGGCCAGCAAAGGTCGCGGTAAACGCACTGCGGAAGGCGCGGGCGGCGGCGCGGTCGTGGGAGCCCTCATCGGTGCGCTCGCGGGCGGCGGCAAAGGCGCGGCGATCGGCGCCGGAGCGGGAGCGGGAGCTGGCACAGCAGGCACTGCGATGACCGGCAAGCGCGATATCACCATCGGTGCCGAGACGAAACTTCGCTTCAAATTGAAGGATCCCCTGGAAATTAAAAAGAAATAGGCTAACCTGTTGCATCCACGTCGATTGCCGCGGCGGGAGAGCGTCTGTTCTCCCGCCGCACTATTTTTCTCCGTGATTTCCGAGGGAAGTGTGGTATACTGCGTTTGCGCTTAATACATCGGTTGTTTGGTGTGGTTCCTCTGGCTACTGTTCGATTTGAGATAACCCCGCCTTTGATTTCCTCCGTGAGTCTTCAGCGTAATTCAAACTAGGACTGGCCATGCCAGTTGCTGGCCCATGCGCGAATGCGTGTGTGCGCCGCGACGACTTCCGCCAGCAGAAAAGACAAAGATAGAAATGCAGAATTTTTCAGAACTACAGATTTCCAATTACACCAAGGAGCGGCTGTCGCTGGCCAAATTTGCGACGCCCACTCCGGTCCAGGCCGCGGCCATCCCGCAGGCGCTGGAAGGCAAGGATGTGCTCGCGACCGCGCAGACGGGAACCGGCAAGACGCTGGCGTTCCTCGTTCCGATCATCGAGCGATTCCTTGCGTCAAAAACCAAGGGAATCGAAGCGCTCGTGCTTGTTCCCACGCGCGAACTGGCCATGCAGGTGGTGGATCAGTACAACGCGTTGCGCGGGAAGCAATTGTCGCCCGCGGCGCTGGTCGTGGGCGGTTTGCCCGAGGCCAAGCAGCTTGCCGCAATCCGCGCGGGAGCGCGGCTCGTGGTCGCCACTCCGGGACGCCTGGAAGACTACCTCGGGCGCAACCTCTTCAACTTCCGCGCGCTCCATGTGCTCGTCCTCGATGAGGCCGACCGCATGCTGGACATGGGATTCCTTCCTTCGATTCGCAGAATCGCAGCGGTGTTGCCAAAGGAGCGCCAGACTTTGTGCTTCTCGGCGACGCTCGAGGCTTCCGTCGCTAATCTCGTGAAGGACTACATGAGGAATCCGGTGCGTCTCGCATTCGGGTCCACTCTCAAACCCGCGGAAAATGTGCGCGTTCAGGCATTTGAAGTTTCGGGCGACCGCAAGCAGGATTTACTGCAGCAATTGCTCGGAAAAGAGTCCGGACGAGTGCTGGTCTTCGCGCGCACCAAGCGCGGAACCGACAAGCTGGCACGCAACCTCAATCGCGAAGGATTCGCCGCCGCCGTCATTCACGGCGACCGGTCGCAATCCCAGCGGACTGCAGCCCTCGCCGGCTTTCAACAAGGACGCTATCGCATCCTCATTGCCACGGACATCGCGGCTCGCGGCATTCACGTGCAGGATATTACACATGTGATTAACTACGATCTGCCGGAAATCGCGGAGAACTTCATTCACCGCGTGGGCCGCACCGGCCGCGCGGGCAAGAGCGGGGTCGCTTCCACGCTCTACGGCCGGGAACAACGGTCGGATTTGCTGCAGCTCGAGCGTACGCTCGGCATACGCATGGAGCGGATGCAGGCCGACACCAGCAAATTTCCCGAGAGACCGCAACCAGGCCCCGTTGAACTGGGACGCTTCCAACCAACTCCGATTCCGGGTTCGATCGCGGGGATGGTTCGCCTCCCCGGTGAAGTCCTGCAGGCGCACCTGGAAAACTAACCTTCATTCACATTTGCCGAAGGACTGTGATTCCGATCAGTCCTTCGGTAAGCAATTCCGCCTGATCTGATTTTAGCTTTACGACCAGTTGGATTGCCTTTCCCCAGTCACAAACATTTGCCGCTGCACACTCAGCTCTCTTCGAGTTGTTGCACTGCCTCCGGCGGATCTTGCTTCGGTTTCTTCTCCGATGCGCGGTGAACGGGAGGACGTCCGCTGGAGAAGCAGCTTTTGCTTCGACAGGATTGCATCGGTGCGATTCGGTGCGCGCTCGGTCTCATCGCGACCGGTTGAGCCGGCACCGTTTCACTGGACTTGGCGCAGGCCCCCAATCGGAGTACCCTTTGCACGGAGTGATGCTCGGATGCATTCGAGGGCATATAGGGCACTGGCCATCGTTGCTTTGTCGCTTCTGACCCTGGCGTGCAGCTACTTTCCTCCAGAGTACAAAGTACCTCTCTTGTTCACCGTCCGAGTCGCCAACGACCAAGGTCCCGTTGTTGGATTGAATCTTCGAATAACCAACTTCAAATCCGATGAGTTTTCAAAGTACGGTCTTGATCAGAAGCGAATAGATGATCCCAACCAGTTTACGGAACTCATCGCGGAGTCCGTCACAGATTCCATGGGAGAGGCTCACTTCCACCTCACCCGCACAGGGCACTTCAATCTTGAGCCAAACCATCCGGCGAGCCATCTGGATTGGGTAGGGTTGAATGTCGTCGCCAATGGGAAAGCGAAGATCGTAAAGCTTGAATGGCCGAAGTCGTTGGTCCTTGAATCAAAGGAGCTGCGCGGGACCATTAGCGATGGACTGATGTCATATTCGAGCGCGCCGCTGAAACAAATTGTAGTAAGCCTTCACAACTTGGTGCCATTTACACAGCTCGATTACACGACGACGTCAGGTGATGGAACCTTTCAATTTGACGACGTTCCCCCGGGACTGTATTTCCTGCACGTAACTGGTCCTGTCGAAGGAGACATACTTGTCAACGTTGACAGGCACGCCCCGAGGAATCAGCTGGCGATCGCGATCGAGTATTCGACGTGCGGCTTGTCCTACGATCTGAAGGAGAATAAGGCCAGGTATAAGCCGCAAGCCTGCTTCAAAGGCGGCCACCCAATCCCCTGCGATTATTAGTAGTCGCTGGCGGGCAATTCCCTAGGCATCATCTGGAGTAGGCATGTTCCAATCTCCCCCGGATGTCTTGATAGAAAAGCAAAGAGCAAGACCGTGAGGTTGTCAGGGTATGCGAAAAACTCCTGGTCTAGAGAATTTAGCTTGTGAAGAATCTCATCCTTGAAATCGGCTGCTACCAATCAAATGGCTTCCTGCGTTTCGGGCAGCCCGGCAGGAAATACAATGGTAATCGCACGATTACAGATGCTCGCAGTCTTTGAGGCTCCGACGTTTTCGAGGGCTTCCACGACAAACGAAACAGATTTCTCGCTGTCGTTCGCAGAGTATTGCGAAAACCCGCCGTTAAGGACTTCGGACTGGACATACCAAATGGCCGAGAAAATCTTCTGCGGCAGAGACTGCAGCGCAAAATCCTCTTTACCAAACTTGGTTTGCTTCGACTCCGACAAATCAATAACGAAGTCAGCCTTGTAGACTCCTCCAAGAAGACTCTAAGCATATGTTGCGTTGACCCATTGAGACCACCCTGCTTATCGGGACTAGCGGTTCCAAGTGTCATGCAACAAAGGGCGAAAACATAGTTCAATTGAGAAAGCCTTAGGGTGTATAAATGTGCCTAGCCGGCAGGCCATCGGAAATTTAGCCTGAGAACCTCTCAATTCTTGGAGGCTGACACTTGGAGTTCCACAAAGTAAGTCGCCTATTGTTCCTGGCGTTTGTCTTGGCTTTTCCTCCGGCTACAGTCGCACAGGAAGGGCAAAATGTTGCCACGATAGCACCCGGCAACCCGCAAACCGAACTGCAGAAGCGGGGCGAAGCCCTATTTGCCAAACATTGTCCCCTCTGTCATATCTTTACGAAACAGAAGAAAAATCTGAAGATTCAAGCGTCGTCGGACCTCGTTGGCTTGTTCAAGGATTCCACGATCAGTGAAGACGCGGTACGGCAACTTATTCAGTCGGGGATACCGAAGATGATGCCGGGCTTCAAGTACACGCTGGAGCCCACGGAATTGGACAGCTTGATCGCCTATTTGAAGATTCGCTGAATCACTCTATGCCAGACGCTCCGCAGGATTGATAAGGAGGATGGTGATGTCGAGATCTTACATGGTGCTCCTAATTCTTGGTCTCGCTGCCGTTGTGCTTCTGACAGGTCACCCTGGCGCCTCTCAGACATCCGCTGTCCCGAGTACTGGACTCGCCGGCACGGTCAAGGGCGCCGATGGCAAGCCGATGGAAGGAGTGGCCGTATCGGCCAAAGCGGAGGGGGTAACGATAACAACGTCTGTATGGACGAACCAGGACGGCGCCTATGCGTTCCCGCAGCTCGAGGCCGGCTCTTACCAGGTCTGGGCACAGGCCGTCGGGTTCGACCGCCCCGTGGCCCAGGGCGTTATCACTGCGGGCAAGGCAACCCGGCAGGACTTCACTCTTAAACCCATTCAGAATTTCGAGCGGCAATTGTCGTCGGCGGAATGGCTGGAGAGCCTGCCTGACGCAACGAGCACCGATCGCCGGATGAAGATGGTGATACTTAACGAATGCAGTAACTGCCATTTGCCCGCTTTCATTCTGGAGAAGCGGTTCGATGCAGCGGACTGGGAACTCTTGATGAACCAGATGGCGAAGATCACCGCAGACGGCGGCCCGCCCCTGACGTCGGCCGGGGATCCGGACGGAATCAAAGCGGGCGGCGCCAAGTTCGAAGACGGGGAACTGGATGCCAACGGCAACCTGGCTGGCATCCACACCAAGCTCTGGAAATTCTATCGTAAAGACGTGATTGAATATTTGGCGCGTGTCCGTGGCCCGCAAGCGGTTCCGCTGAAGTTGAAGCCGTTTCCCCGCCCAACGGGCATAGCCACCCAGCTGGTAGTCACTGAGTACGACCTGCCCCGCGAACGCGGCGGCAACCTATTCAGCCTCGACCCCAAGACTGGCCGCGTAACGATGCTGGTTGTGCGCAATGGCCGCACAGACGCCGAACAATTGCCGCCGACGCCCCTAAATGAGTTCAGGAGCGGAAGCGACTGGATGTTGGGTACGCGCCACGAAGGCGAGGAACGCGGGGCTCACGATGTGGCCCTCGGCACCGATGGCAAAATCTATTACGGCGCAAACGGGATGACTTCGGATCCCCGAGGTTATGTCTGGTACGGAACAACGGAGTTCAACAAGCTCGACATCGAGACCCAAACCATCACCGCATTCCCCAAGATTCCGGTCATGTCTCACGGGAAAGACGTCGACACCAAGGGCTATATCTGGGGATCGTCGAACGACGGCGCGGTCCGAATGAATACGGCCACCGGTGAATGGACCGAGTTCAAAGCGCCGACCGCGTATAGCCGGCCCTATGACCTGAGCATCGATCGCCTGGACAATGTTTGGTTTACAGAGCTCGCGGTCGACAGGATGGCGGTCGTGGATAGCAAGACGGGCGAAGTCACCGAAGTGCCGCTGCCTCCATTGAAGTTGGCGGACCTCCGCCCGGAAGACGTCGATGTTTTTAACAATATCGGCTCCTGGGATCACAACGCGGCACTCGGTCAGCAAGGGCCTCGCCGCATGGGAGCTGATCGGACTGGTGACTTCGTCTGGGCCGGCTTGTATTGGTCGGGTGCCATCGCGAAGGTGGACGTGCGAACAAAAAGTTTGACTGGGGTCTATCAAGTGCCGAATGGCCGATGGGCGCAACCTTACAAAATGATGACGGACAAGAACCATATGGTCTGGTTTAGCAATTCCGCCGCAGATTTCTTGGGTAAGTTCGATCCAACGACAGAAAAGTTCACCATGTACCCGCTGCCGTCGCGTGGGACAAACTCTCGCCACTTGGCCATCGACAACAGCACCGATCCTCCGACCGTCTGGGTGCCTTACACAGGGGCGGGGAAGATCGCTCGCGTGCAGTTCCGCACGAATACAGGAGCGCACTAAGCCTGATGTAATGTGTGAACGCGACGCCTAACACCATAGTTTTCGGTCATCCTTATTTGCGCGATTACTAGCAGCTGGCAACTGCGCAACAAAGGCACGCAGTAATTTTCGCATCCCATCCTTAATGATTCTCAGTCGCAAACCACGATTGTGCCTGATGAACGGGGCGGTCTCAATGGGTCTATGCAACACTTGCTCAAAGTCTTCTTGTAGGATTCTATGAAACTGAATTTGTTGGCAGGCGACAATTCAAACAAAACAAAAGCCCTGTTTAGGTTCTGATGGAGTCCTGTCGCACAGAAACTCGCCAAGTGAAGGTGGATGACCCTCCGTTGAACAAGTTTGCGATAAATCAACATGTCAGAAGTCATGGTGGCGCATCATTGGGAATACCCAGAGCAGAGTCGGCTAATCCGCAAGAATAGACTTGTGGGCTGCTGACAGACTGCTCCGAATTCAATCCTCCCCTAGAGGGACGACGATCAGTTTTTCGGTGCGCCGCGGAGGCCCGCGGGCGCGTTCGGGTCGGGTCTAAGTTCGGGCGGGAATAGGTTGAACAGCGCGTTCATCACGGTCACGGCCTTGGCGTGTTCGGCCATCAGCTTATCGGCGTCAGGCGTAGTGGAGCTCATGTCCGATACTTTCTGATAGGCCGCGACGGCTGCCTTCAGACTTGATTCCACTTTGGCCTTGAAAGCGGCGGGCTCATCTTTTACGGCCGTGCGCACGGCATCGGCGGATTCCGTGTACTCCTTGAACTCGCGCGGCACGCGCGCGAAGTTCTTGGCGGTGATTTGCCTCTTGAAATCATTGGACACCTGCATAAGAAGCCTGAGTCCAGTCTTCACATCGTCGGGTGATTTCAGTTGGGCTGCCACAGTGGATGCCATAACCAGCGCCAATCCGATGGTCGTGAGAGCGGCGATTCTTACAGGTTTCATGATTTTCTCCTTGTTGTTCGTGGAACGCTTACTTGGTGACGTGCAAGATCCCGCGCATGTCCTCCGGATGAGTCGAACACAAAAACGGATAGTCGCCGGGCGAGGGCGCCGTAAACTGTACCATCACTGACTCGCCTTTATCGCACAACGGCGTCGCGGTAATGACTCGCGGATCGTCTCTCGCGACGACGCCATCGTTGGCCGCGAAGTCCTTGCTTAGCGCCTCCAGCTGATCCGCACGCGTCAGCAGCCAATTATGGCGCACGGTCACGAGGCGGCCCGCATGGTGGAACGTGAGGCGAACCAGGGCGCCGGTCGGACAGGTCAGCGTGTCGGTCTTAAATGCGATGAAGTCACCGTCAGTTTCGATGTAGAGATCGACAACCTTTTGCGCAGACTTCTGACCGCGGCCACATCCCAAGGGAATCAATAGAGGCGCAAGCATTACAAAAAGCAAGCGCCGCCGTGCAACAGGCGCATCTCTCCGTAGGGGGCCTCCTCGGAATGGCATCGCCGGGATGGTACTGCGGAGAGATAACGGGTGCAAGTGCTTGAGTTTTGGGCAGCGAGAAGCGATTTTGCGGTCCCAAGTCCAGTAAAACTGGGAGTCCGGCCTGTCCCACATGACGATAAGCCGACCTCACAGGACTTGGCCCCGTAATCCTCCCTGATTTTTCCTGCGAATGGCCTCGCGGCTGTATACTCTGGCCAATCCAGGTTGGCGGGAGTCTAATGGCGATCCCCTCCGGAACCAAACTTGGCTCCTACGAAGTTCTCTCGCAGATTGGCGTGGGCGGGATGGGAGAGGTGTATCAGGCGCACGACACCAAGCTCGGGCGCGACGTGGCCGTCAAAGTTTTGCCCGAAGCGTTTGCGCACGATGCGGATCGGCTCTCACGATTTCAACGCGAAGCAAAGATTCTAGCTTCGCTGAACCATTCAAACATCGCTACGATTCACGGACTCGAACAGAGTGGAGGTACGAGTTATCTGGTCATGGAGTTGGTGTCTGGCGAGACACTGCAAGAGCGCATGAAACGAGACGGGGCGGTGCCAATCGGAGAAGCTCTCGCCATTGCGAAGCAGATTGCTGAAGCCCTCGAAGCGGCGCACGAAAAAGGAATCATTCACCGCGACCTGAAACCCGCAAACGTGAAGGTGACGCCGGAAGGTAAGGTGAAGGTGTTGGACTTCGGGCTGGCGAAGGCCTTCGCGGGCGAGACAGCAAACGACGATCTATCCAACTCGCCGACGCTGAGCGCGGCGGCCACGATGCAGGGAGTGATTCTAGGCACGGCGGCGTACATGAGCCCCGAACAGGCCCGTGGCAAGACGGTGGACAAACGGACAGACCTTTGGGCGTTCGGCTGCGTGCTCTATGAGTTGTTGACGGGCAAGCAAGCATTCCATGGCGAAGACATAACGGACATTCTGGCAGCGGTGGTAAGGGCTGAACCGGCCTGGAGCGGACTACCGGAAAGCACTCCGCAAAGCATCCGCGTACTGCTGCTCCGCTGTTTGCAAAAAGACAAAACTCTGCGGCTTCGAGACGTTGGCGATGCCCGCATCGAAATTCACGAGGCTCTGGCTGCTCCGCCAACTTTGGTGCTGCGCGCGCAGAAGTTGCCGCAGGCGATGCACCTGAGCGCGGAAATCGGCGCGGACGCAAGGCTATTCACCAACTACGGACCTGAAACCATCCTGTCACCCGACGGTACGCGACTGTCTTTTGTCGCGGCAGGTTCCGAGCAGAAGCGACGCATCTACGTTCGCTCGCTCGACCAGTTACAGGCTACCGCACTTTCCGGCACAGAGAATGCCCGCGATCCTTTCTTTTCACCCGACGGCAAGTGGATTGGCTTTTTCGCCGACGGCAAGCTTAAGAAGATTTCCGTGCAGGGCGGCGCGGCCGTCACGCTGTGCGATGCTGGCAACGACCGCGGCGGAAGCTGGAGCGAAGACGCAACGATCGTGTTCGCACCGGATAACCAAGTGGCCTTATTTAAAGTCTTCTCGGCGGGAGGAACGCCCCAACCGCTGACCACGCTCGATAAGCAAGCGGGCGAAGTCACGCACTGCTGGCCGCAGGTTCTACCTGGCGGGACATCCGTATTGTTCACGTCCAGCACGGGCACCGTCGGAGCAAGCTTTGAAGACGCCGTGATTGTCGTGCAATCGATAACTTCCGGACAGCGAAAGACGGTGCAACGCGGCGGCTTCTCTGCCCGCTATCTGCCCAGCGGGCACTTGGTCTATATACACGAAGGCACCCTGTTTGCCGTGCCGTTCGATCTGAAACGGCTGGAGGTGACTGGCCCGCCCGCGCCAATGCTCGAAGGCGTGATCACCAATCCCAGCTTTGGCGGGGCGCAGTTCTCCTTTTCCGAGACCGGAAACCTCGTATATATCGCAGGTCGCGCGACGGCTCAGAACGTCTCCATCTACTGGATGGACCGCGAGGGCAAATTTCAGCCCCTTCGCGAGACTCCGGGCGAATACTACAATCCCGCGTTCTCCCCCGACGGGAAACGTTTGGCCCTGGAAATCATTGACGGCAAGAGGAGCGACATCTGGGTATACGAATGGGAACGCGATACCCTCACGCGCCTGACCTTTGCCGGCGACACAAACGGCTACCCTGTTTGGACTCCCGACAGTCAGAGAATCGTTTATTCCTCCCAGGAAAAAGGTGGGGTGCCTAACCTCTGGTGGATACGCTCCGATGGTGCCGAGGACGCCCAACGCCTCGCTGAAAGCAAGAATATTCAGTACGCGCGCTCTTGGCGGCCCGATGGCAAGGTCCTGGCGCTTCGCCAGTTCAACCCCGACACGAATTGGGACATCTTGACTCTTTCTATCGAAGGCGACGACAAGTCCGGCTGGAAGCTCGGGGAGCCGAAGCCCTTCGTGAACAGCGCTTTCAACGAAGGGGAGCCCGCCTTCTCGCCCGATGGCCGCTGGCTCGCATATGAATCCAATGAATCCGGTAATTACGAAGTGTACGTCCGGCCTTTTCCTGGGCCAGGCGGCAGGTGGCAGATTTCCAGAGGAGGCAGCGTCCTTCCCAAGTGGTCGCGCAACGGCAAGGAGCTTTTTTATCGTACGATGGACAGCAAGATCATGGTCGTCGCCTACACCGCCTCCGGCGACTCATTCCAAGCCGATAAGCCCCAGCTCTGGTCGCCCGGCCAGTTCACCGACCGCGGGTTGACCAACTATAACTTTGACCTGCACCCCGACGGCAATCGATTCGCCGTGCTGAAAGCCCCAGGCACTGAACAGACCGCCGCAGTGAACAAGGTCAGCTTCATCTTTAATTTCTTCGACGAGCTTCGCCGGAAACTCCCGCCCGGAAAATGAATTTCGCCTTGATCGGCCACACCATTACCTGCTATCGCATCGTGGAGAAGCTGTGTGGCGGGGGATGGCGTGGTCATTAACGGCGAGGATACCCAACTGGGCCGCCGCGTCGCCCCTCCGTGCCCCGGTATACGTCAGGCCATGTAAAACTCCCACGCGATGCGATCGGGATCTTTGAAGGCCACATAACGCTTTCCGAGTGTTTCGTCCAGCTTCACCCCGGTGTTGTCCACCCCCGCTTTTGCTAATGCTGAAGCGACTCTCTGGAGTTCGGTCTCGTCCGTACAGCCCAGCGCGATATGGTCCAGCCCCACCCTGAATGGATTGAATACATCTGCAGGGGGCGTCTTGGCGTCCGGGCCGCGAACTACAACAGCTGTTGAGCCGGCGGCGACGATGAAGAGATTTGGCGCCTCTAACAGAACTGAGAAGCCGAGCACGTCCACGTAGAACAGACGCGCGCGTTCGAGGTTGGCGGAGCGCAAGGTAAGGTGATGGATTCCTGGAGTCTTAACACCGATTTTCATGTGATGCTCCTTTCTGCGAGTCCCCACCCGGAGCGATCCAGATCCGGAATTTCCGATTTGGAACTTTGGCCTGCGCATCCTACGCTCCTGCTGGCCTCGACACAACGAATTTGCCACCGGAGCAGGCCTCGGTAAAGATCAAGATGTTCTGGCGGCCAAGCCCTTCCATGAGAAGGCCGGTTAGTGTCAAGTCGGTTTTGTAGTTGCCTTTGGTCGTGAGTGGTCTTCCTTAGAACCGAGCCGCCCCTGTCGCCATCCTTCCATCCGCACTCTTGGGTGAGCGATTGTCGCTCGGTGCCTGGTGGGTGTTCTCGTTTCAGTAGGCGCTGCTACCTGAGAATCGACCTCTCGTCCCACCGATTCGGTGAGAGTCGGGCCCCAGGACTTAG
>Ga0210409_10001510_pt1 | contig 30293 bp, 36 predicted proteins | sample IncBWH17MmetaG_FD_161649 | JGI IMG/M metagenome (GOLD analysis project Ga0210409, IMG submission 161649) | Forest soil microbial communities from Barre Woods Harvard Forest LTER site, Petersham, Massachusetts, United States - Inc-BW-H-17-M | ecosystem: Environmental > Terrestrial > Soil >...
AGCCCGTTATGAATCCCTGCGGCCCGAACAAACGGGACTCGATTGCTCGGTTGAGTCCGCCGATGAGCGGGAGCCGGGAAGCAAGCGATTCATGGCCGACAGCGTTTCCCTCTCCGAGATAGTCGCTGTGTCCGGGTCTCGTGCTGCTTACCACGACGCCATCCTGAATCGCCTTCATCTGCTTGTCGGTCAAGTTGTAGTAGTCGATGGCTTCCGGCATACGGATGGCATTGCGGAAGTCTTTGCCGATCTTGACCGGAGACATGCCCGCTTCGAGAGCGCGTGTCGCCACCGTGTTCCAGTGGAACGGACTTATGGAGAGCAGCAAGGACTTGGCTCCGCTCGAAACCTTGAGCACGCCGCGAACGAAGGCGGACTTGGGCGCACTGGAATCCAAGGCGTCAAGAAGATGCGGAGCGATCTCCGGGTGAACATACACAGGAACCCTGTACATCGGCTGTCCGGTGCGGGGGTCGTTGGGGATGCCAGCCTCGCCCTGCCGAATGACAGCTTCGCCGGGAAGGGAGTTCATATCGGGATGCGGGACTAAGGCGTTAGGCGGCTGAGGCTCGACGCCCACAGGTCGGTTGACACGCAAACCGGAGTCCCGGTAATCGCTGAATTTCCAGTTGTATGCTTTTTGGGGAGTCGGGATTGCACGACGCCCGCTGAGCGGATTATTCGGCGGACCTAAGCTGCTGCCGGGGGCTTCCCCGGAAACTTGTTGTGAAACTCCGGGTAGAACTGGACGTACATCCGCACGTCGGCTTCGGTCGGCGGCAGCCCGTACTTCTCGCTGTACCGCGTCTTGAAGCTCTCGACCTCTTGCGGTGTCGGAGCCTGCACGGGTTTCTTGTCCATTTGCTTTTCTTGTGTACTCATCTAATCTCTCCTTATTATACGCCTTTTCCGGCGAGTTCCCTACGCGCTCGTAGACCTTCTCGTAGTCACGTCCCCACTCGCTGTTGTCGTAAAGATGTGCTTCGTCCGCCAAGTCCTTGAGATCGAAGAATGCCTTGGCCGCTCCCCTGTGAGTGCTTTCGATCTTCTCGTGCGGAGTTTTGCGTCCACGGCTCTCCTCGAATGGAGAGTTCTCGAAACGATCCTGCTCCCATACGTGTGCGATGTCCGTGGGAGTGTTCACGAAACGGAGTTCGACCTTGTACCCACGGGCTTTCAGGTCTCGAATCATTGCAGCGTCGTCTCCGCCGCTCGTGGTCGAGTCGATGACTATGTTCTTGCGCTGCTCTGCCGCTCGCTTCTGGATGTCCTGCGAAATGTCCGCTGCTTCTCGATGCGTCAAGCGGGCAGCGTTTTGCGGGTCGGTCTTTTGCCATTCCCGGTATTCCGGCAGCCGTGCCCGGACTTTATCGGTCTCGATGGCGACAGCGCCTCTGTCGAGTTCCAAGTTGCGAATCATGCGGGACTTCCCGCTGGATGTCCCCCCGCCAAAAATAACGGCGACGGGCTGCTGGTCTGCGGGAACGGGTTGCGCTGTGTCGAGGAACTCTTTCTTGATGCGTTCACGCAATGCGATACGCTCTTCATACTGCGGCGTACCGGGCTTGTAGGCTTCGGCTGTCTGTTGCCCCGGCTCAATCTTCGAGGCGTCGAACTTTTCCGCGCCTTCGGGCAATGGGGTGGTCTTGCCCTTCGGAGCCTCAAGCTGAGCAGGCTCATGCGGAATAAAATCGGGGCGAGCGTCAGTGTATCCCGCTGGCGTGGCTGGCTCGGGAGTTGGAGCCTTCGCATTCTGAGCCGGAGCCTGCTGCTGAGTGGGAGCGGGGACTTCGTAGATGCGTCCCTTCTTGAGCAGGTCGTTAAACGTGCCCTTCTGCCTCAAAATCTGAATATCAGCGGGAGTCAACGGCGTGTCACGAGGCACTCCCACGTAGCCGCCGCTGACAGCCATCGGACTGCCTTCGTTCATATTGCCCTGAGCAAGAGATTCGCCAAGGTTGTTACGGGCAATCATGTTGTTAGCCCGCTCCACGTAATCGCTGACCAGCTTGACGGCATCCTTGGTCTTGTAGCTGATTCCGTTCGCTTCGCCTTCGGCGTGCGTCGGGTAGATGCGCTTCTTGAGGAAGTCCCGTTCGCCGTCTGCGCCTGTCTTGTTGATAGGCTCGCCTGTTACCGGGTCTACGTCCTCGAAGTCCGGACGGTGTGGGACATAGTTGTCTCGTCCGCCGTCAGGCGACAGCAAGTTTTGAGCACGCAGCCGTGCTTTCCATGCGTCCAAGATTCCCCGCAGACGGTCACGCAGAGACATCTCTTTGTCGGTGAGGTTTTGCGCCGCTTGGTATCCGGGCTTGTGCTCGTCAGCCGCCGCCGTTTCCCACTGGCGCAATTGAGAGGCATTGCCGTCCGCTTCGATATTGTTGGAGATCGCTTCACGCCGCACAGGGTCGGTGACAGCCTTGACGCCTTGGTCATGCAATTGGCGAGCTTGTCCGCTTCCGACTTGGTTCTCCGCCTGATAGTCATGCACGGCATCCGTGTATTGAGTGTTTGCGAGCGCCTTACCCTTCGGAGAGTTGACACGATATTCGTTGATGCCACTCTCGATACCGCGAGTCGCAAGTCCAGCCGCTAGGGAGCCGAGCACAAGGTCTGTGCCGTCGCGCTCCATCTTGTCCAGCAATTCTTTTTTCTTGCCGGGGTCTTTCTCGGCGTTGAAGTCGTTCCAGTCCCTCTCGAACTGCGGCACGGCTTTGGTTCCCACGTCGTATCCGAACTTGGACAAGAATGCGAGATCGACGCCAATCTTGCCGATACGCACGAGTCCCGCCGCACGGGTGGCGGAGATGCCCGCCTTAGTGAGCAATGATGCTGCGGCGCTGCTTCCCATCGAAGCGATGGCGAGACCCAAGTTGAGCGGGTTGAGTTGACCTGTAATCCAATCTTCCGCCTCGCCTTCAATTGGTCCCGCTCCCTTGCGATGGAAGGTGCCAAGCAGCGGGACGTTGGCGGCGTTCTTTGCCGTGTCCCACGCACCTTTGCCAGCCAATACCGGAGCACTCGGCGTCGTCTCGATACTGTCCTCGAAACTTGGGGCAAAATTGGGCGTGCCCAAAGAGACTCCGCTGAGAATACTGCCAACGGCTCCCCGACCTACTTTTTGCCAGTCCTCTTGATTGAAATTCTTGAAGCCCTCGTAGATCGTCGTGAGAAAGCCGCTGCCATCGCTCGGCTTCTGATTCGGGTCTTGCGGGATGAAGTCAGGCGTTTGGGCGGACTGCTGCGGCATCGTCGCAGGGATAGCGGGGATGAAGTCGGGAGTCTCCTGAGTCGAAGCAGGAGGCTGAGCCGGAATAAAATCCGGCGTCTGTGTCTGCTGTTCGGGCATTCAATTAGTCCGTGACGGTTGTTTCAGGGTTGAACGGTTCGGGAGCCGCAGGCTTGTACCATCCCGGTCCCTTTGCGCCGTTCTGGAATACGTAGTCCGAAGGAACATTCTGCGGACGAGGGGGCGCTGCTGCGGGAGGAGGAGTGTTTGCCGCTGGCTTGTCGCCGGGTTTCACATTCTTGTCCACCCACGACGGGGTGCCCAAGGTGGAGATTTCTTTGGCGTACATATCACGCTGCTGCTTCAAGAAGTCAACGCTCGCCTTGTCCTGCAAATCTTCGGGCTTCTGCAATTCCTTTTCGAGTCCCGTCTGCGCCATGTTGAATCGCTTGCTGGCATCTCCGAGCAGGGCTTCCTTGTCGCCTTCGCCGAGCTTCGAGTAGTCGCCGCCGTTTTCGTTGAGCTTCTTGCGTGCGCCCTTCACGGTGCCATCTTCCTTGTATTCTTCGAGGTCTTTCTTGAGATCAAGCGAGGATTTTCCTGCGACGGCGAGATAGTGCTTGGTCTTGGCGACTTGCTCTTGAGCAGCGAGTGCGCCCATCGTGTCGGTGTAAATCTTTTGCGGCTTCCCCGTTGCGTCCGTGATGTCATGCCACTTCGGAGCCTCGTAGGGCGTCTCCATGATTGCCCACTTGCCCGTTTCGGGATTCCGCATCAAGCGGGTTTTCATATCCGGGTGAGCGGCTGCATCGAAGTTACTGATAGCGAAGTCCCGTGCGTCTCCAAGGTGGTCGAACTCCGGTGACTCGGCTCCGTTCACGACAAGGCGCTTTCCGCCGTGGGACTGCAAGTCATTCCATTGGTCGGCATAAGTCTGCAAGTCTGCGGCGTGCTGCTTGAGGGAGTTGTAGTCGCCCTCTTTGATGGCTTGGTCGAGCAAGGTAGACCGCTTCTCGAACTCCACACCCTTGCGAACGCTTTCCGCCTGCTGGCGTGCGTCCTCTCGCAAGCGAAGATCGTAATCACGGTCGCCCGTGGTCGATTCCCGCTGCTCACGTTGCTTCGCAAGGTCGATGGTCTGCTGCTTTTCTTGGTTCTCGACGCCCTGCTGCTTGAGTGCATTGGCACGTTCGGTCTGCTGCTCACGCTGCTTAATTGCTGCTTCGGCTCCGACACCCAAACCGCTCAAGATCGGCGCTCCGGGTTGCCGGGGCGTGCGAGCGGCTGCGGCAAGTCCAGCGAGACCGCCTGCGAGGGCGGACTTCAATGCGCTACCTGCGGTTCCATCGGTGCCTGCGAATGCGTGAATGATGCCCTCGGCAATCTTGGAGTGGAGCGGTACTGGCGCAGTCGGCTTGACGGGCTGTGCTGCGGCTCCGCCGAGTCCAGAGTTAGCTTCGACGCCGGACGGTGTTCCGCTAATCAGCGGAGCCGTTGGCTCGATAGATGATTCCGGTGGTACGGATGGTCCGCTCCCCGCGCCCGCCATCCATGCTTCTGCGGGTGAGGGTGCTGCGTTATCTGTTTCAGGCATTCGTGTACTCCAAAAAGAAACTCAATTCCGTCAGTGCGCCTACGCTGCGGTCGTCCAATGACCGCCGAACAAAATCAATCGCCCCCGCTATAGCGAACTCATTCCCGTGCCCGTAAAACGCCAAGGTCTCGCTCACGGTAGATCGCCCGTATCGCTCGCATTGCTTCCTCAGCGTGTCGATGAGCGACTTGTAGCCCGCTTGATGACAACTGAAAATCCGGTAGCAATCGTCAGTCGCATTGCCAAGGTGCTCCAAAGTTTTCGCCCGAAGCAAACCGGGATTCCGCAGGCGATACGCCTCACTCTCAGGGTTCGCATAGTCGTTCAAGTTTGCGAGCGCATCCGCCAATGCTTCGAGCCGCTTCATCAGGTTCCGCAGCCCATGAGCATGAGGGAATTGGGGACTCCTCCTGCTCTTTGTTTGAAAGCGACCATGATCCCTTCATCGCCAGTATTGATAGCCCACTGTAATGACCCCGTGTTCGACCCCGCCGCGCTGGACAGCAGGTCGCCCGCACCGAGCAACACGTTGCTCTGGTTTGTCCTCGCCGTGAAGCCGCTTCCCACCGTATAGTTCTGACCGGGAGAATTGTTCCCCGAACACAAAATTAGGAGTTCGCCAGCCGCAACAGGGGTGAGGGACAAGTTTATGGTTCCGTTGAAACCATTGATGGTTGATGTCGAAGTGTCGAACGGGGAACCGGAGTTGCCGCTGTATTCCAGCAATATCAGGCCAGACAGTACTGCGGACGTAATCGTGAGTGTTACCGTGTTTGCGCCGCTGGACTTAGCAATGGCGTAAAAGCAGCCGAGCGTAAAAGTACCGACAGACGTGCTTGTGACGAATGGTCCTACTTGCGTCCAAGTGTTCGCTTGGGTGTCGGCGATGCTGGTGAATAGAGCGGCAGCGCCATTCCAATCAGTGAAAACGACAAGCAAATCGCCAGCCGACACATTAGACGAATAGGCAGCGGCATTCGTGGTGCTGTTGCTTTCGTGCTCTCTCGCTTGTACGAAAGTGAATGACATTAGCGCCGCCCGCGCAAGCCCATGCTGCGCACAGTCCGCTCGCAGAGCACAGGGGCGGATTCGCACGGGACAATGCGAAGAGGCGTCGGCTCGACGATGGGAGCCGGAGGAATTTCTTGGACAGGAATCCTCGGCCAATAGCGCCATGCCGCAAGCGCCAGCAGCACGGGGACGATTTCGACGGGCGGAATGAGCCAAGGGCTGAGCATTAGACTCCCGCCTGTGCCGTCGCAATGAAGTCCACGTTAACGTCCACGGTCACGGTGTTGATGCTGAGCGCCGCAGTCCAATTTCTCGCTGCGACGGCTTGAGGAAGCGCATTGGCAAAAGGCACGACGATGCCGCCGTTCGCAGCGAGGTCGTAAATTTTCCTGTTGCTGGTGCCGTCGTTGATGGTCACGGTCACGGCTGTAGCAGACTGGTTGGTGATCTGGAATCCTGTGATGTCGTTGAAAATTCCCGCTGCGCCTGCGGTGACGATAGTCGCCGCCGCCGTGGAATTGATGATGGTCGTGACTTGCGACCCTATGGTGACGGTGGCGGGGACGGCGACATTGACGAGCAGGTTGCCATTGGCGTCCATCTGGAGCGATGCCCCTTGTCCGTTCGGCACGACTCCGCCGACAACGGTGGGCGCTCCGACGAGCATGGATGTGAGTGGCCCGTTCATTTAGTGCCCCGGCTCTGGCTTGAACAGCGAAGGATTCCCCAATGCCGCTCCGCCGAGTCCGCCTACAAGTCCGGCCACATCGCCCATCCATGCGTTGTCCTCGCTCTGAATCTGCGACTGCTCGCCGAATGCGCTTTGATTGGCTCCAACCGCCGTGCTCGCTATGGCATTGGGGTTGTAAGCCGCCGCCGTGGTCTCAAGTCCGCCAGTGGCTTCCTCAAAGTTCTTGTGTCCAAGGGCATAATCCGCTTGTTCGATCTGGTTCTCCTCGCCGCTGAGTTGCTGTGCGCCTTCGCTGGCGATCTCGCCTTGTACCTGCGTGTCGGCTCCGCTTGGCGCATACGTATTTCCGCCCGCACCCGCACGACCCGTACCGATGACTGTCGCTGCGTTCTTGTAATTCGCCGCTGTCGTGTTGATGGCGTTTCCAGTGATCGCCGCTTTCTCGGCGGGACTCATGCCTTCTTGGCTTGGTCCGGCTTCCGCGATAGGCGTGAGAATGCTGGTCAAGTTTCCGAGAATCGGAGACTGCGCTCCGAAGTTTTGAGCATAGTTGGCGCTGAGCAAGCTGGAGAGGCTTTGCGATTGTCCCGAAAGGGAGGTTTGAGCCGCTGATGGTCCGCACATTAGAGTTCCGCCTTGTGCTCGTCAGTCATCGGATGGAATCCGAAGCGAGCGAAAAACTCGACAAGCTCCTGTGCTGTCGAGTTGAAGATGATTTCCCGGTGCCCGGACTTGCGGGCGGCGTCTTTCAGCCATTCGATTCCGTGCTTCATTCCGACAGCCAAGCGCCGCTTCGATGCGAGCGGGCTGTGCTGGAAGTGGACACGCAAAACTTTCTCGATGCGGACGTGGTAAAGCACTCCACCCTTGTCGGCGAATGTCATTAGCTCGCCGTTCGGCTCCGCCCACTGTGCGGCGGTCTGCCCCTTGTGGTAGGAGTCGGCTGCGAGAGCGACTTCCAAATCTTCGAGGTCGGGGTTCGGAGCTATGAAAACTTTCTCCATTACTTTTTCCCTTGCAGGATGGCGGTGACGATGGCGGCCGTCTGCTTGTCCAATGCGTCGAGCAGCCGCTCCTCGAAATGGGCGAAATGGTTGGTCAAAATTTTGTTCGCATAGGCGTGCAGCTTCCACGCCGCCCCAATGATCGTGAGGCAAACGGTGGCCGCCTGAATCAATACGGCGTCCTGCTGGACTAGCTGCTGGAATCCGACCATGCGATTTCCTTAGATTGAAACTTCGTCCCAAAAAAGGGAGGCGTCGTTTGTCATTGAGGTCGGGATGGTTGCTGCGCCGAGCGCAAGCAAGTTGCCCGGAGCCACGAGGATGATGCCAGCGGCATCCCAAGTAATCGGAGGCGAGAAGGATGCTCCCGCTGCCGTTGCCCAATAGTAGGTGCCGATGGTCGTCACGTACTGAATGGCGGTGGAAGAGGTCATCGCCGTGTTGACGATTCCCTTAGCCACGGAGCCGGAAGGCTGGAGGGTGTTTGCGTTGATGGGAACAGTCAGCGTGCCTGTAGGCAGCGCCGACACGCCAGCGTAGATGCGGAACTGAGTTTGACCCGCCGCCGACGCTGCGGCAACCAAGCCGATAGTCGATGCCTTAACGACAAGGTTCTTGCCGGAGCCAGCGGGATTGTAGATGCCCAAGAGGGGGGTTCCGCCTGCGCCGCCAGTGAAGGCGGTTCCGGCAGCGGCGCTTACGCTCAAGAAGAATGTGTTGCCGCGATAGTTCTGCTCGTAGTAGCGAGCCTGCAATTCTGTGGCGAGTAGATCGGAGGTCTCGCCGAATCCCACGGTGAGGTTCTGCCCCGTTTGCTTTCCTGTCTGACCTTGGTTTCCCTGTAGTAACATCTACTTCTCCCCTTAGCTCAAAACTGAGTCTGCTTCGTTGAGTTCCTGTGCGATTGCCGCACAGTCAAAATCTTGCGGGTTGCTCAGCCCGCCTTGGCAAGCCAGTGCCACGAGTGCTCGCCGTACGGCTTCCATGAGGACGATGAGTTGCTCCAGTCTTTCGTTCACTTGGCTTGTGTCTCCTAGCTGGATGTAGCCGACCCCGACTCCGGGCGTGCCGAAGAAGAGATTTCCCGTATCGGTTGCAAAGTACATCTCGCCTAGCTGCAACGGGGGCGTCTGCGTGTTGAGCTTTGCTTGCGTGCCACGAAAAACTTGAAGCTGTATCTGGCGTGACATTTACAAGCTCCCGCAGTCAAAAACAGCGATAGTGACATCGGTGCTGCTGTGTGCCGAGTCGTCCGTCGCTACTAAAGGGGGTAGAAAGTTGAGATTTGGACGCTGAGTCAGCGCCACGCCCGCCTGCTCAACCGTCTGGTAAGAAGCCTGATTGGTGCCAATGCTGCCGCTAAGGTCCGTGAAGGCAGGCTGCACGACCGTAATCGCCGCACCCACGGAGTTCTGTCTTAGAAACTGGTGCGAGCCGCCCGTAGCCGATAGATTTGCCGCAGTTCCGCCGTGTGCTAGGTCTAAAATTCCCGATGCCATGCCGGGGATGTCGGCTGGAACGAGTGCTCGAAACAACGGAGTTTGAACTGGCGGCGCAAGATTCGTCACTTCAAGAATGTAAAATACGGTGTTGCCGGGAATCGATCCTCCGGCAGTATTCGTGATTGTCAGCGTGCAAGCTGCCGCCATTGAACCCGGCGTAGCAAAGATGCAAATTTGCTCTCCGCCGCCGAGAGGGTATGCGACATACGCATTGTCGAGCAGGGTGTATTGATTCCCCTGAGAATCAGCAACACCGAACACAAACTGTGATGTGCTTACATATCCTTGGGCAATGAGAAAGAGCGTGCTTCCGGCCAGCGTGTTGCCCGGAAACGCTATGGTGTTCGTTCCACCGACTGCGCCGTTCGACAAAGCTCCACTTGTGTACTGACGCACAGCGGGCGTGGCAACGGAGGTCTTGAGCGTTACTAGGTTTGTCACCCATTGCGAAGCGCCCGCGCCAGAGCATAGGTAAGAAGCTGCTGCGGAAAAAGCCCCGGCACTAACTACCTGTCTCCAATAAACTCCTCCACCATTACCGAAAGTACCGATGGGGGAGAGCACCGTCCATCCAGAAGGGTTAGTTGTAGAAGAGAAACCGGAAGTAGCATCAACAGAAATAGCGAGTAAAGCAAAATCATTTGACTGGCTTGTTGCGCCCGTAACTGTCGGCGTGCCAGTAGTTAAGCTAGGGACGCTTCCGGTGCTCGAAGCAGCGGTATCTAGCGGGGCTGTGCCTTGCGCTCCGCTCGGTCCTGCAAAAACTGTGTTGTTTGGCTCTGGAGCTAGAGCAACAGCAAATGTCCCCGCGCTCGTGACAGGACTGCCGGACACCGACAAGAAACTTGGTACAGTGAGACCGACACTCGTAACTCCACTTGCGGGCTGCTTGGCGATTATGGCTTGCGCCGCAGAGTTCGCGGCGGCGTTCGCTGTCGCATTCGCCGATGCGGGGAGCGGAGAATGGCGGACGACGGCGACTCCCCGATAAACCTGACCGAGCGTGTCCGTCTGCGTCTGCTGGTCTTGACTGAGCGCCGCACTGTAGACGGAGGTCGGTTGCGGTGCCGGAGCGGGCACGGCTTGCGCCGCACGGACTACCGGAATCAGCTTGCTGGCATCGGGAGTGAGCACGTCTGCCATTTTTAGTTTCTAACTATCGCCACAAGGGTTCCATCGGTCGGATTTTTCTTCACGCCATCACGGACGAAGTGGACGCGCTTCCGAAAGAAGCGAAGCTCGACTCGCTCCCCGTCTTTTAATCTTCGGAACCATTCCGTGTCCGTCCTTGCAGGCAAGACGAAAACTGTTATGCACCTGCTGGACAACGCCTTCTCGACCCACGGCAAAGGGTCGCTCCAAGGCGGATTGCAAAAAATGACTTCACCCGTCCAGTCAAGTAGAAGCCCGTCCGCATCCGGCTCTGGATTCAGCGGGCACGGGTCGAGCGTGAGTCCAAACTCCCGCTCCAAGGACTGATACAAGTAGTCCGGCGTCTCGTAGTTGTCGTTCCTGCTCCAAGGCACATTGCTCATAAAAATTACTCGTTGGGGTCTTTGTATACGCCGCCAAAAATCGTGAATCTCGCCATTTCGTTTGCGGCGTTCTCGGCGATGAAGGCGCAATTGATGAGGATGTCCGTGAACCAAACAGAGGGCGGCGGATTTCCGGTGCTCATCGTTTGCTTGAAGTAGTGGCGATTGCGGTAAACGGAAGTCGGGTTCACCGTCGTTCCATAGAGAAGCGGCGGGTCGTTTACGTAAGTAGCGAACTGCTGATAGGTGCCGCTGGTTTCGTTGAGCAGATAGCTAAGAGTCGGCGCACTTCCCGTGCGAGGCCCGGTGAATGTGAGGAAGCCGCCTTCGCAGATTTCTCCGTCATGGCACAGGGGACCGGGAGCCACGGTAAAGTTTGCTGTGTATGACGTTCCGTTGTCTTGGTTCGTCGTCAGGTCTCGCTTCAAGAGAGGCTGGCTGTTCGACGTGCCGCCAATGAGCAAACTGCGGACGCCGCTCGCTGTCTGGATGCTCTGCACCATGCCAGCGCCACCTGTGATCGTGGCGAAAGTATCGAATACGATGTCGTTATTGGGCTTCGAGTGCGGGACGCAACGGAACCATCCCGTCGCTCCATCTGCGAGGAAAACTCCATTGTCGATGCCGTTCTCATGCAAGGTCAAATAGACGTTCGCCGGATTGAAACCGCTGAATTGGTCCTGAATGTTCCAGCCAAGATTCGTTTCGCCAGCGCCGGGGATGAACGCCAGCAATCGGCGGTCGGCGGTAAACATAATGATTTCGGCTCCAAGCGTCGTGATTGCGTTCTGACTGAGCAAGCCCACGCCCTGACGTGTGACTGCCGGGAAGAACTGCGTGATCGCCGGACCTCCGCTGATTGTCCATTCGTCGGTTGTCGTGAAGGCGAGCAAGCCCGTGATGGGAGCAACCAATTTCGTCACGGGACTCGTGAGCGGGAAGTTGTTTGCTGGTGCCCATCCCGTCAGTCCGTTTCCGTTGTCGGGAAGAATTTGAGGACCGCTGCTCGCATAGACGATGTTGCCGACGCTGCCCCACACACGTCCGCTGTGGTACGCAAGATTCGTGATACCCGTGGGCGGGGGATCGTTGATGCCCACCACGTCTGCCGTCACAAGCGGGTTGAGCAGAGTATCGGCGATGTAGTCGGGGAAGTTCCAAGTACCCGCATTGCCGTTTACCGGAGACGGGTTCGGGAACTCCGTGAGTTCGAGATAAGGTCCGCCTTGGAATCCGTCCACGCAGCGGAACACGACAACGGTATCTACCTGCGGGTCGAGAGAGCCTTGTCCGCTGACCGTGATGACCGCTCCTGCGTTGCTCCCGGTCGCCATCTTGAAGATCGGAGACGCCGTGCTCATGCTTCCATCTGCGCTTCCGGTCGGAGGACCGTTCACGCTGCTGCGTCCGTTCGGAATGTTGGTCACGAAAAAATCGTTCGCCTGTCGTGCTTTGAATGCGTAGCAATAGCCATAGCCCTTCTGGAATACGAGAGACTGTGTAGCTGCGGGACCGTTGTTGTACCAAGTGACCGTGCCGTCCACGAGTTGCGTCCCCACGCCTGTCCATGCCGGGGGACCGGGCGTCTGGCTCTTGCCGCTGTTGATGACGAACTCGATGTCTGCGTTCGTGTCGATGACATCCGCCCCGCCGTAGGGGTCGGTGCTTGTCGGCGGGTTGAAGCCCACGAGGGGCAAATACCATTTCGTAGAAGTCGTCCAAGTGAGAGCCGCCCCGACGCAAGTCCAGATAACGGTGCCGTCGTTAGTAGTCTGACCGTAGAGACTTCCCCACGGATTGAATGTAGCTGTGCCTGCGTGCGTCTCTGAGACTCCGCCACCGTTGATTAGGACTAAGCTGGTGCCGGAGCAACTGACAAGCGCAAACGTGCCGTTGTTACCGCTGTTCGTAAAGCCCGTTATCGTGACGTAATACGTGATACCTGCCGGGGGAGTCGGCAGCACGGGACTGAATGTTCCCGTGTAGGTCGTTTGCCCGCCGCTGGCGTTCGACGCAGCGGTCAGGGTGTCCGCTGTGGATGGCGCAACGGTGGCGCTGGTGCCACTCTGGTTCGTCCCCGCTGCGTTGAGGATGGCGACTTGGAAGTTGCCGTTTGAATCTCGCACGGCTCCGAAAGGCGCATTCTGCGTGCTCCATGCGGCGTAGTTCGTGGATGCCGCCCATGCGCGGGAGCCGATGAAGTTCCAGCGCAATTGACCGTCGTTCGTGACTCCGGACGTAGCCCACTTCGGCGCGGTGCCGCCCGTGCCCGAAGTTCCGTTTGCGTTTGCGTTTACCTGCCAAAAGATTTGCTGAGGGCTGGTTCCCCCGATACCCGCCGCCTGCGGGGTCGTGGGTTCCGAGATACTGGAGCCGCCATCGTTGTTAGGAACTGACCCCAATTTCGAGTAAGCGGTAGACGGCTGCCAAAGTGCGGGAGTTTTGGGCGAGCCAAGGCAAAACCATTTGACCCCGCCGTCATGGAAGTACGAACCAAAGCCTCCGGTGAATGAGGGCTTGACGCTTCCGCTCGTTGCCTGTGAGTTCCCGGCGTTGGCTTGGATGTAGCAAGAGTTCGAGGTCGGGTCGTAGATGATGCAGGGATTCGCCAGTGTGCCGCCCACGCTGGCATTGTTGTAAAGAGTGTTCGCCGTCCAAGCGACGATAGGACCGTAGTTCGTCCATGTGATCGGAGTTCCGGTAGATTCCGTTGTGGTGCTGCCCGGAGTCTGGTTCCACGAGGGAGCGCCGCTGCCGGAAGTTCCAATCGTGCCGTTCGCATTGCTGCCATCCGCATTGACGCTGATTAGCTGCTGGATGTTCGTGCCGTCGTCCAGCAAGCCCATCGTCGTGTAGGTCGTGGATGCTGTCCACGCAACCGCTGCGGCTCCGCTTTGGACTACGTTGACGGTCGGAGCAGCGGTGGGACCGACGATGCCCCAATTCCAAACTTTCCCGCCGATAATCTTGATGGCGTCCACACCATCGGCGACAAAGAGCGTGGTGCCAAGCTGCAAGTAAGACGCTTGTCCCGCTCCCGTGCTTTTCGTGTACACGGATGTCCCGCTTGTCGGCGTGACGCTGTAGATGTTCGTCGCCGTGTCCACGTAGACCGTGAAAGCACCGTTTTGGTTGAAGCTGAATCCGCCGAGCGGCGGGGTCGGAAAATTGAATGTCGTGTAGGCGGAGTTGCCCGGACGCCGCCACCAAGTATTGCGGGGACTGACTTCGACGTTGGAGCCGCTGAGCAAGCAATCCTGATAGCCCCCATAAAAGCGTTCCACGATGAACGGAGATGGGTCTTGGAGCGCAAAGCGGTTCGTGATTAAGCCGCGAAGCGCCTTGCTGACGTGAATCGGCGTAAAGCGGCTAGGCTTCACGGGCTGTGCGCCGCTACTGACTAAGAGGGATGGAGCCACTAGCGCCCCGCTTTAGCGCCAGAACCTTGCTGAGTGCCGAGCATGTTTGCGGCTGTCTGTGCGTCGATGTTGAGGTACTGCGCTACGAAGATCGCCTTGTCCTCCAGTTCCATGCCCTGTGCGATGGAGACAAGCGACAAGATGCCACGCTGCTTTTCGACCTGCGCCCGCTGTGCATCAACGGGTTCAAGAGTTTCGCCAAGGAAGAGGCGGTTATAAATGAAGGCGTAGCGGTCGGGGATCGGGTTCCATGTGTCGGTGAGCGCCGCGAACGCCGTCGCCGCTTGCTGGAAGTTGACGATGCAGTTGAAGGTTGCGTTCGGAACGCCCATGAAGCGGAACTTGATGTTCCCCGCTCCGTCATCGCTCTGCACGCTGATTGCGTTCGGACGCTGGAGATCGCTCGACTCTGCGAGCGGTTCGGCATTCCGCACATCGGCGATTTGAAAAATTTGCCCGCTGACAGCCAAGCCACTATCGCTTACCTGTGCCTGACTGACGCCCGAAGCGAACGTAAATTGCGTCGAAGTTGCGGTCAGAATCGGTACGTTCGTGACGTTGAATCCCGTGTGCGCCAGTCCCGTGACCGTGACGTTCGCACCCACGCTGAATGCGTTCGGGCAAGTGATCGTCGCTATGGTGCCGCTTCCCGCTACCTGCGTGATGGTTCCGCAGGGCTGTAGGGAAGCCGTTTCCAAGTAGCCGAAAGTCGCAATGGCTTGCGTGTAGTCCTGCGTCCCGATGACGGTCTGAAAATTCACGGTAGATCGGCTCTGCGGCCAACTCATCACGTCCACGGACAAAAACAGTTGCTTGACGTTGTTGGCGTTCGTGATCGCAGGCTCGTTGTTCGTGCCCACGGTGAGCGGCAAATAGTTCACAAAGGATGTCGCCCAATTGATTGTCTGTTGCAGTGTTCTGCTCATGCGTTATCTCGGAGGTCCGCCGTACGGCCAGAACGGGCCGGCGTATCCGCCGCCCGTGTTACCCTTCACAGATCGGCTTGGAACGAAGCGGTAAAAATCCCGCTCGCGGTCGGACTTCATGCGTGCCTTCACCAAGGACTTCATGGCGATTTCCCACTCGGTTGCAAACTTCGCCCTGATTTTTGTTTCGCTTGAATAGCGGTAAAGCTGAGCGATGAACAATGCACGCAGATGCGGCTCGTATTCGTCGGTGACGGGAAAAATCGTCTGCTGCAAATTCGTGAAGCGGGGCGGCAATGACTGACCCACGAGCAGGAATTGCCACACGCATCCCGTCTGACTCGGCACGGGAGAGATGCGGATGCCCTGACCGTAGGGGTCTACAACCGTCCATGTGGTAGTCGCTCCGCTCCCCGGCGTGGCAATCGTTCCGGCAACGGAATTAGCGGGGGCTACCGGAGCCGTCGTGCCTTCGGTTCCGTATCCCGTGAGCACGAGGAGGTTGCCGTTGGCGTCGATGATCTGAGTGATGGGGTTCTTGGGCTGACTCGGAGCGCCGAGCGGAGCCGTGTAGACGCTGCCGCTCAGGGGGTTGTTGCCGAGCGTGCTGTTTCCGGTGTTAGCGGCTCCCCATGTTCCGTAGTAGAGGACGTTGTTCGGCAGATAGCTCGCATTGAATACGGGACCGGAGAAGAAGTTGTTGCTGAGAATGCTGGACGTGCTTTGCTGCTGGTCGCGTCCGCACTGCACGTAGGCCCACGGCTTTCCTAGCGCAGTGCTGTTGATGTTGACGCAGATGCCTTTCTGCAACCAACTGAGCGTCGTGAGACCGGGGATCGCGTAATCCTGCTGCCAGCTATTCGTGTAGAACGCAGGCAGGTTGAACTCGTTGAACTTGTACGGATAGTCGGCGAGCAAGCCGTTCATCGCGTCGTTCATCGCTGTGCGGGCAGGCTCCATCGAATGACCGCCAGCGGTGAGGACTGGCTCGATGTCCCCAAAATCCATAGCGTTATCGACAAAGTTCTGTAGCGTGGTGGCGGATTTCGGCATCGCTCACCCTTATGCTGAGACTGGCGCTTCGCTGCCGACAGCCGGGGTCACAACGTCGGAACGGCTCAAGGAATCGTGGGGGAGCTTCGACCACATATCCTCGAACGATTGCCCGGTGTGGTTCGGAATCTTCTTGCCGTCGCGGATAAGGAACTCCCGCGTGTCGCCTTGGTTCCAGCGCATCCCGCAGCGGTTGCGGCACTTGATGAAGAAAGTTCCGTCCGGTAGCTGGTGAGCGTAGATGTTGTATTCGGGGACGGGGCTTTTCTTGAAAGCGTTGCTCCCCTTCTGGTGGTCGCAGCGTTTCTGCGTGTTGATTTCCTTGTCCAGTGCCCACTTCTCGCTTTGGAGCCTTGCGTTGAGGCGTGCAGCCTTCGCCAGTTTCTCTTCGCGTTGCGCTGCCTGCTTCTCTTCCCACTCCGCCTGCTCGCGGATTTCGCGGCTCAGCATGATCTCTTCGAGCGTCGGTTTTGTTGCTTCTTTCTTACTGTCCATCGGTGTATCTCCCGTTTCGGATTGCGTGCATTGTTCGGCGGTATCGTTCGCTTCGTTTTGTGGACGATGGCTCGCCGAAAATTTCGTGTAACTTCTGTTCGCTGACGATCTTCTTCACGACTAGCTTCACCAGCACTTGACGCCAGCCGATTGCCGCTTCGCCGTCCGGCACGCCATGCTCCTCTTCCCGAAGCAGCGCCCATTCGGGCATGACCGGGACTTGCATGGAGGTCACGAACTGGAATCCGAGCCGTTCATAGCCCGGACGGACGGCATACAGCCCGCAGGTCTGCGGGGACTGCGGGTCTTGGTAAACCTTGCAGGCGATTCTTGCTTCGCTCCGCAGGATGGCGAGAAAACGGTTGACGTTGAGAAAGTTGATTAGGCTGGTGTCCTCGTCCGTTAGCTCCGCCTGATCTTCGATCCGGTACTGCTTGGACAGGTCGTCGCTGCGTTCCTTGTCCGCTTGCTCTTCTTCGTCCAGCCAGTTCTTGTAGTCCTTCGGATGGGACACCCAATCCGGCGTGCCGTCCTTGAGCAAGTCGGCAACGGTCGCCTCTACCTTCTTCCGGTCGATGTGCGCCGAGAGCGGCTTGTTGTCGGGGATTACGGGAGCGTTCGGCATGGGTCACTAAAAGAGGCGGATAGTCAATAAAAAAGAGCCGCAGGACTGCTCCCACGGCTCTTTGCTGTCTCTTTAGAGGTTTGATTTACTTCGTAAACCACTGCCCTGCGGTGAAGCAGTACAGGATCGTGATGGTGTTGGCAGCGGCGGAAAAGCCCGCGCTTGCAGCCAAGGCGTTGATCTTCTCGGAGCCGTTCGGGTAGATGAGCAGCGCGTTAGCGCCTTGGTTGTTGTTGACCGCGAGTTCCGCGCCCGATACCGACGCGGGGAGAAGAACGCCAGTGCTGGCTCCAACAGTGGTGACGTTGTATGCCATGCGAGGCGGCAGCACGGTTGCGGTGCCCTGCGTGCTTCCAGCGGCGGAGATGCCGTCGAGACTGGAGACAGTCTGGAGACCCGCGCCGTAGCCGTTGGCAAGCCCTTCGGTGTACCAACTGCCCGCAACCGCGCACGTGTAGATCACGATGGAGTTTGCCATCTGAGATACGCCCGTTGCGGTTGCGATGTCGTCAATCGTGTCCATGCCAAGACCGTAAACGGTCATGGGGTTCGCGCCGTGGTTGATGACCAGTAGCTCAAGGCCGGGGGCACTAGCCGGAAGAGACACCGAATCTCCTGCGGCAGCGACCGTCGTGATGCGAGCCGTCTGCGTGGTGATTAGCGTTCCGGGCTTTGCGCCGCCCGATAGGGCAGTGATGCCGTTCGTTGAGGTCTCGTTGAAGAGAGCGGCGAACGCAATGTTGCCGCTCGGATTGCCGAGTCCCGCTACGTTGACCTGCAAGGTGCCGTAATAGTTGTCCTGTTGTGCCATCGGTCTTTACCCTTATTGAATCGCCGGGATGGAATCGCAGACGCGCACACGCTGCGTGTTCGTCCCGACAACCGGAGGTCCAGTGATGGTCTGGTGGAAGATGTAGCCTGCCCATGCGCCGATAGTTCCCGTGGGATCGAAAGCGCTGCGTGCGGCATCCTTGGTCACGAAGCACTCGATGTCATGGAAGTCGCCGCCGTCCATGTCGGTGTCACCCGGCACAGGGAGCCAGAAGCCGCGAGCGGCTTCCTGTCCTGCGAGGTAGGTGCGGAACCCGGTCAAGCCCGTGCTTTGGAAGTTGGCGGTCTTGGTCACGAAAGGCGTTTGATAGCCCGTGACGCCCGTGGTCTGGAAGCGAACAGGGGTAAGCTGGTCGCCTGCGGCGATCTTCTCGAACTCTGCGGCTCGCTTTGGGTCGTACTTCGCCCAGTCAATGAGCGAGGCGTTCTGCCCCTGCCCGTTGAGAAGGTCGTTCACAACGTTCGAGGAAATGGCCATGCAGTATTCGCTGTTCTTGCACGGCAGCACGCCGATAGCGACAAGCTGCTCCTTCATGGTACGGAGAGCAATGAGGCTCATCGTGAAGGGGGATGTGAGCAGCGAACTTGCGTTCACCGCACCGTCCACGCCGATGAGGGAGTCGAAGAACGCGCTGTACAGTTCGCTGAGGGACTGTCCGGCGCGGTAGCTCATCTCGACTGCGGAGTTGCCGACTTGATCGTCAATTGCAGCCGCCACGTTGAAGCGGGAAAAGTTGGTGTAGTCCGACCATTCTGATAGCTGATAGCTGGACTGGTTCTGAGGGACGAAAACCGGAGAGCCGATTGCGCCGTCCGTCACGGAGTTGGTGTTGCCGTCGAGCGTGCTGTACTGGAACTGACGCCCGTTGATGCCAGCGCCGAGCGGCTGCGCCTTCTTGACGACAAGCTCGAAAAATGCGTTGGTTTGTCCTTTGAGGTTCGGGACAAGTTCGGTGACGTAGTAGATCGCTTGCGCGGTCAAGCTCGTCCCGACGTTACTGATGGATGGATTCGGTCCACTGCCCATTGTTGTTTCCTTTGTTTCTTGGAAAAGTTTTGCGCTGACTAGCTGCCAAGGGCTTTTTGCATCTCTGCTCGCAGCTTGGGATTAGCAAGGTGCCGTTTGAACTCCGCAGGATTGTCTCGTCCCATGCGCAGGTAATCTGCCTTCGTAAGCCCCGGTTTCTGCGTGCGGGGATTCCCGTTGAGGGTTCCCGGCTGCAAGTCCGGCGTTGCTTGCGGACGGCGCTGCGGCGGATTAGGCGGCGGCTCCGGTGGTGCTTCCACAGGAGGGGGTGTTGCGGCTGGCGATTGAGCCATCCTGTCCTGTGTCATTGCAAAGGCGATGTCGAGGTTGTCCGGCGTCCACTCAAGCTGATTAGAGTTGAGGTAGTCCGCTAGGATTTTTCCGTTCGCGTTGCAATTAAAAAATTCGGGGTGAGCAGCCATCCACTGATAGGCCACTCGCTGGCGCTCCGCCGCTGCTTCTCGCTCTTCGGCCTTAGTGAGTCGCTCATCTATATTTCCGTACTCCGCTTCTACTAGCGTGCGGATTGCCTTGCGTGCTTTGCTTGGGTCTAGCAAGCTCAGCGCAGCCGATGTCTCGTCATCGACGGAGATCGGCTTCGGCTGGAACCCCGGCTTCTTTGGGGTCGGGGTGGCATTCTTCAATCTGAAATAGCCCCGGACTGCGTTTTGGTGCGCTTTTGTCTGCGCCTCAATCAGTTCTTCCGCCGTAGCGAATGGTCCAAGGTGTGTCCTCGTTCCAATCGGATTACCGTTGTCATCGGTGGGCTGGTAATCTACTTCCCACTGCTTCTCGGCGACCGGATTAGCGGGTGCCGTTTCTAGCTCTGCCATGCTGCCTCCAGCAATTACGCTGTCTGAATTAAGGGAACCAAAGTCGGATTATTTCCCGTCCTCTTGCTTCCGGATGACGTTCTGGCACTGCACATGCCAGTTGATTGCCCTGCGAAGCAGGTCGCAAAATGCGCTCGTCGCCCGCGCTTCCTTTTGCAAGGCGAGAACTTTGTCCTCTTCCGTGGGGTCGCATTGAATGACCTTTGCGTAGGCTCGCTGGCAAGCGGCGTCCATCATCTGAACGAGCACTTTGAAGCCGTCGTGGGTCGTAAGGCCCACTAGGGCTATCCTCTCGGTCTGCGTCAGACGAAACGCTTGTACGTCACTCTGTTGCTCGTTCATGGTTCTCCCTTATAACTGCGTGTCAGAGCCGAAAGGCTCCGCCAAGCCGGATGTGTCGGCGTCCATAGCGTGCTCGATGGTCGTGCGGGTGACTTCCCCGCCTGCCTTGCTCAACTGTTTTTCCTGCTCTTCCTTCACGGCGTTCTCGAATTTCTGGTTTTCCATGTCCTTCGCTGCCTTCGCCTTCTGAGCGTTGATCGCGGAGGGCAACTGTGCGTCCGCCTTCTGCTGCTCTTGCGGCGTCATCGGGACAACGAAGTCCTGTGCATACTTCCAGCCTGCGAAACTGGCGAAGTTCTTGAAGGCATTCGCCGCCTTGAACTTGAAACCTTCGATGTTGAGCATCGTCACGAAAGTTGGGTTGTTCATTAGCTGGATGAGGAACGGGAAGAACTGCGCCATTTCCTTCTTGGGACCGAGCTTTGCGCCCGCGAGCACTTCGTATTCAAGCTCCGCAGATCGGAACTGGATGTGATCTACGTCGAATTGCTTGCCCATTTCCTTGCTGAGAACATCACGGAGAACACTGGACGGCAGACGGTCGTTGTTGAGTTCGTCCATCTGCTGCAACCAAGGGATGAAAATTTGCCGCACGATGCGTCCGATGGGACCGTCGAGGCGGGATGCGTTCGCCTGCATGATGCCCTGAGCACCGGAGCCGCTCCGTGCGCCCGTCGTCTGGATGCCGGGAGCGCCCGCGCCCATAGAAAATTGCTGGTTTGCTCCGACCGTTTCCTTGGCTTCCGCTTGCTGCTGGATGAGCCATGCCATTGCCGCTGCGTCCTGCGGAGGGAACTCCAAAAATTTGAACGCCTTGTCCACGTCGCCTTCAACGTCGATGATTCCGCCCTGCGTCCACACGAGGTCTTGCCCCGGCGTGTTGAAACCCTGTGACCGGATGGCTGTGGGCTGCAAGCCATAGTCGAGGCGACTGAGGCTCAAGTCCGTGATGCCCTGAGCTACAAGCTGATTGCTTCCAGCTAATACGCCGATGCCCTGACCGTCGAAACAATCGGGGATCGGACGCCAGCAAGCACTGTAGAACGGGATTTTCTTGTAAGGATTCGCCTCATTGCGGATGAGGATGTTGTCGTCGCCGTGACGCAGCACGACGATTACGAAATTGTTGCTCCAGTATTCGAGTAGTTCGAGACCGTTTTGCAGTGGGTCTGCGGAGTCTTTGTAGTTGCGGGGAAGCGCAGTCTGAATCCATCCCCGCATGGATTCGGGGAGCGTGACGGCGATGTTGTCGCCATCGGGGGTAAACCGCTCACGCATGTAAAAATTCTGGAGTTCCGCTTCTGACGGGATTGTGTAGCCCTCATAGCCTCGTAGCTGATCCAAGTCCTCGTAGGTGGCGTAATCCCTGTAGACAACATCTTTCGCCTTGCGAATGTCCCCGACCCGGCAACCCCGGTTGACGATGACGCAGCGACGGTCGCAATACTTGATCCAAGGACGGGAGATGAGCTTTTCTTCGTACTCGATGTCGAACGCATCGGACTCCTCGGAGTGAATCTTGTGAACGATGCCGCTGACGGCGTTCCGGATTTCCTGCGGCTCCTTGCGGCGCTTGTACTTCTTGGTTTTTTCGGTGCGCTCCGTCCAGCCCCACTTCATAACCATCGTGCCGATGAGCGCACCCTGTAGCACGGCGAGTTCGCACTCTTCCTCGAACTGCATGTCGCTTAGCTGATAGGCGAAGAGCGCGGTCTTGGCGTCCACCATGTCTTGCGTTGTGCCGGGACGGGGACGGAGCAAAAACGGGGGAGACTCGTAAAAAAGTCCGCCCATGATCTTCGGGACGGTCGTATCGCAAAGGTTCGAGACGGTGTAATTGGGGACGTGGGCGCTGGAGTTGCCGCCACCGTCAAAGCAGCTTACGGCTGCGGGGGACTGGTAAATCTGATAAGCGGTAGACCATCCTGCGGGCCAATTCTGTTGGTTCATCCACGCATCGCCGTTCGATGTCGCATCGAGGACGATCTTTAGAGCGGCTTCGTCGTCGTAGAGGTAAGAGCCGGATTCGTCGTGGCGGAGATTGTTCGGCAGCACTTCGGCTGCGGGCAGCGTGGGTTTCGGCATAGTCGGGCGGGATTAGCCGCTCAACAAGGAAGGGGAAAGTCGGGAAACTACTGAGTCAGCCCGAAATTGCGGAAGTCAAAGCGGGAGCGGCGAGGGTTCGGCTCCGTCCGCATCACGGGGGGAGCGGCGGGGTTGCGGTTGAAAACCATCCGCATGTAAGCCTCTCCCGCCGCTTTTTTCTCGGCGTCCTCTTGCGCTTTCTTCGCTTCCCCGGCGTCAACTGGCGTGCGAGGCTCTGCGGGGAGAAAGAACTGGAGCATACTCACGGCATCGGGGATGTCGTCCTTGCGTCCCTTGTTCTTCTTGAGACCCGTGTAGCGAACGAACTGGGCGAAGGTCTCGTCAATCCACGGGCCTTGCACGAAAAACAGCCTGTCCTCGGCGAGCAGGGTTTCCAGCCCCTTGATGCGGTTCGCCTTGGCGTTGTCCTTGTTGCCGAAGTCTCGGAAGATGATGGGAGTCGGGACTTGCAGTCGGCGGGCGACGCGGGCAATTTCCCCTTGCAGCAATTCCGTGCCTGCGGATTTTTCCACGAGGATGATCCGGGGGTTGTGCTTCTTCGCAAGGCTTACTATCTGGAATGCGAGTTCGCTGTACTTCCAGCGCCCGAACACGATTTCCAGTATATGGAGTTCGGCCTTCGACTTGTCGATGCGACCCACGGCTCCGGCGCTGTAGTCGGCTTTGTCCGTGGATGTCGGTGCCCAGTCCCATGCGATGACGAGATCGCCGTCCTGCGGAGCGGCGGAGTGCTGTTCCAGATGGGAGCGCAGCACATCCTCGTTGAAGTTCACGGCATCCACGTCCGGCTGCGGCTCGTTCATTTGCTGGCAGCGGAAGTCCCGCTCGTTCTTGAGGAGCTTCTTGCGAAGCACTTTCCAGTTGAGCTTTTCGGGGAAGAGCAGATCGACCATGTGCTCTTTCAATTCGCGGAGCGGCAGGTTGGCAAACTCAGGCTTCACCGTCCAAGCCGCACGGCAAAAGTATTTGAGCGGGGCATCCTCTTGCGGAATCCGCAGCCGCTCGCCGTAGTAGTCGTCCAGTGCGTACCGGGTGCCGATGTTGATTGCATATCCCCACTCGTCCAACAGGTTGTCTACGTTGTCGTACTTGTCCTTGAGCTTCTTGCGAGCTTCCGGCGTTGTGGAGTTGCGGTCAGATACAACGTCGTCGCCGATCTTCAGATCGCAATGCTGAGAGGCGAGGGTCGCGGTGACGGCATTGACCCAAAGCGAGGGTTCCTTCTGCTCCGTGTGGATGCGGGCGGGGCATTCAAGCGGGGACTCGGATTCTCCGTCACGCTTGCCGATGATGTATTCGGGGAAAAGCTGCTGGAGCTTCGTGCGGGGAGCGCCTTCCGGCTGGTAGAAATACTTTTTGATCTGCTGCAAGAAAAGCACGGCGTTGTCATACTCGCCCGTGACGATGAAAATCCGGATGTCCGGGCAGTTGAGCAGCCAGCGAACGCAATTGCAGCCGTTGATTGTGCTTTTGAAAGCGCCACGGGGATCGAGCAGCAAGCCTTCTTTGAAGTCGGGGTCTTGGCGTGCGATGGCATTCTGCAATTCTTCAAGCGTGTAGCCGTCGTGGTACACGCCATCGAAGTTGAGCTTGCCGAAAAAGTCGCAGACCGGGCGGTGAACACGCTCGATGACTCGTGTCCAGCCGAGGATGCTTACGGTGAGGAAGAAAAGGTCTTTGCGGCAGCGGTCGCGGAGATTGAGCCATTGCTCGAAGGTGAGGCCGCTCTGCGAGCCGCTGTGAATCGCCCGGAGCTTCTCAAGGCTACGGCATTCTGACTTGTGATAGGGAACGGGCAATGTAGTCCTGCGTTAGCGGTGCGTGGATGAAGCCTTGCAAATCGAGCGAATCGTAGAAGCGCAAATCGGGAGTAGGTCGCTTCAATTTCAGGAGTTCGTCCACGGTGAACGGCTTCACTTAGGCTGTCTCTGGCGCTGCTGGAGCGGGAGCCGCTTCCGCTGGTCCGGCGAGAGCTTCCTGCATGTGACTCATCAAGTCAGCATCGTTTACTTTGGCGGAAGTCTGAGGCTCGCCCTCGTGCATCCCGTGCTCAACGGTGTGGCTGCCGTCCGGGTGGTGAGTGATGTGCGTGTGCTTCATTCCATGCTTGTTCTTGTGCTTCATGTGCTTTCTCTCCGGAAGATGTTTTCCTTTTGTAGCGGCATCCCATTCCTTCACGACTTTTTCTCCCCCGACTTTTTCGGGATGCTCGTGGAAGAAACCCGCCTGTGCTTGCGATTCGTAGGGCATTAGGACGCGAGATAGATGTACAACTTGCCTTCGGCGAGCGTCGTGAGCTTGAAGTCGTTGACGGAAAACGGCGGGATGAACTCAACTGGCTTCCCGGTCGCTATGGTTTCCGAGTAAATGACGTTGCCGCTTCCGTCCTGCAAGACAGTGGTGTCGGTGGATGTGGTCGCCGGGGAGTCCCAATAAATTTGCTGGATACGAAAACGCCCGGTGAGGTTTGCGCCGGAGTTCTTCGCCGTCGAGGCCATCACGGTGTCGAGGACAATCGGATTGGTGTTGAAGCTGTTTGCCATAATGTTTTCGCCAATCAAAAAGGGGGAGCGTTGCTCCCCCGGTGACTTAGGCTTCTAACTGGTACTCGTACAGCGATGCGGCGTTCAATGCGTCGGACACCGTGAAGTTGATCCCGAACACGAGGTTGAGCGGATTCTCCGGCTTGTAGAAGCCATCGGTGCTCACGACGTTGCCGAAAGTCACGCCCGTCAAGCTGGTGTTGGTGAAAGCCGCCATCAAGCTCACGACGCCGTTGCAGACGAACTGCGCGGATACGACCTGCACGATGCCGCTCACGGAGTCGCCCTGCAATCCGAGCACGAGCGCAAACGGATACTGCGCGTTGGTCGTGAGGGACTGGGCGGCGGTCAGCACGCTGACCGTGGTGTTGCTGCCGCTGGTCAGCGACGTGCCGCTCTGCAACGTGGGGATGATGGTCGGGGACGCGCCGTGGACGAACAGGGTGCCGCTCGCCGTGAGGGTCACGACCTGCCCGTTTTGCTGCTCCAACACCTGTAGGATCGCGGGGGCGGCGGAACTCAGGACGGAGGGAAAAATCTTGACGCCCGTGCCCGTGCCGCCGATCTTGACGGGGTTGGCGTAGTTGATTCCTGCTGATGCGATGATGTGACTCATGGGGGTTTCCTTAGGGGTTCACCCTAGTCGCAGAGGTTCACCCTGCGGTGAGAGCCGGACGATGCCTGCACTCACAAAGAGAGGCGGATAGTCTGGAAATTACCTGTTGCGGCGGGCGTAGGCGCTGTCGATGCAGAGAGAAAGGGGAGCCACATCAGGGCAGACTGAATTGGATATATTGTAGGCGTCGCATCCGGGGATTGTTCGAGCAGGCAGGAGGCGCAAAATGAACCGAGCAATCAGTTTGGTGATTCTGTTTGTTTGTGCTGCGGGCATCGTGGCGCTCGTTGCGCAAGCGCAGGCTCCTAAAAAGCATCCGTCGCCAGCTTCACTTGGTGAACTGCGTGCAGCCGTTCAGGCAGAGGACTATCTCGAAATAGGTTCAGCCAGAGTGACGCTTGGCATGACGAAGGCACAGGTCGCCGAGGCGCTCAAGGGTTACTCGCTCAGGCAGAACGATGACGAGTGGTTAGCGATGGACCTTGCCCAGCCTATGACGCTGGGTGACGTTCTCCAGCCTCAACCGGGACTCTCCGGGATGACATTCCAATTCACAGCGGGACGGCTGAGCGCGGCGACGCGAGAATGGCCCATCCGCAACGGTGATGTAGCGGGAACCATCTTTGCCGTCTTTAGCCATTGGCAGCGCGAAAGGGCGGGGCAAGGCAGATTTCTCGCAAACTGCGGCGTGGTCACGGATGTCGCGGCCTCTCCAAGCGCGACCTTTCAGCGAACCTCGATTGTGTGCGGCGAGAAAGCTGTAGTCATAATGAAAGACTCGTCAGGCACCCAACCCCAAGGCGTCGCGGAAGTGCTCGGAGAGCGGCGTCCGTGAAAGAAACGCGTAGCTAAAATATTTGTCGGGTAAATAGCAGTCCCTTGGGACCCCCAATGGGGCGGCCACACCGGGTAGGGGCGAAGAAAAAGAAAAGATATTAGAGTACCTAAGTCCAGTATTTTCAATCATTTATCTATCCCAATTCTCCCCAACCCGCTCGGAATTGAATCTCACACTCTATTCCCATGCTCAAAACAAGGGACTTATTTCCCCCTTGTTACTGCCTGTTACTGCGCGTTGCGCCCGGTTTGTTCCCAATTTCCTCTTACTGCGCATGATTGCCGAGCACTTTGCACCCGGTTTGCGCCTACTCTGCGGACTCTTTCGCTTGATCGTCTGCGACTAGCTGCGCCAGTTCCGACTCGGTTTGCGCCCCGCCTAACGGCAATTTGCCCTCAAGCATCATCAGGAGTTCAAGCGCCCGAACCCGCGCCTTGTCGGTTTTCGCAGTCTGAGCGATCCGCTTTGCGAGCAGTTCCGCTGTGATTTTTGCTGGCACGGTCTACCGTATTCATCCTCTATTGATACTGAGCAAAAGTCCGCTTTCTCAACGAAAGAATTTCACGTCAGCAAAAAATAGTGCTTGACATTGTGTCCGAGTCTGCTATTCTGACCTGCAAGCAAACCAAAACAGAAAGGAAAAACAAATGTACGTCAGCGAACATCGGTTCGACTCGGAAGGGCACTGCCGATACTGCGATATGCACCTTAGCGCAGCCAGCAATGCGGTCTGCTCGGAACGTGTGAAGCGAGCAGAGCGCAACAAACGTCAGCGAGAAAACAGAAACGCCATGCGTGACGCAATGGAGTCCTTGGGACTCGTTCGTGTCCGTGTCAACGGCAGACAGGCATGGGAATAACGATGGGAAAACTCGACATCGGGGAATACGCGCAAAGCAGACTTGCTGAGACGCTATCAGAAAAAAGCGGATCGGCAGATGACTTGCGCCATGAAATTGAAACACTTGAGGATGACTTTGACTTCGATTCATTCGCGCCTTACACGCATGAGGAAAGCGAAGTTATCAGCGAACTGGAAAAGGAATACTGGCAGTCCGCAGAGGACTTCTGCGGAGATAAAACCTACAAAGCAACGGAGTGGGAAGATGCGCGTAGAGCCTATGCGAGTGCTTTAGCCTACTCCGCATATTCCTCACTATGGGATCAAGCCAAGCAGGAGTTAATCGAAGCGATTGAGCAATTTGAGTCCGATGCTCAGGACTCAGGCTGCGATGATCCGGTTATCTCTCTCGCCTTGTCTTGCACTCACGGATGGGCAGCACATAACCGTGAGGATGCGGACGGAACAATGTACTTCGAGTCTCGCCAGTTAGACGGATGCAACGGACTCGCTCGATTGTTCTCAGGAGTATGGCTGTCCGTTTGTTTCACTCCAGAAAGTGAGGGTAAATCGTGAGTGAATTGACTCCGTACCGCGCTGACGTTTTCTTCACTGGCAAAGACAAACGAGGCAAGCCGCAAGGTGCGGCTTATTGCCTCTGGAATCCTGTCCAGCACTACAAAGAAGCAAGGCTCCCTAGTGCTGGCAGTTTTCTCTTCCCCGGACTACACGCGATTCGTCGCGCAGTCGAGGCAGTTGTTAGTGATCCGTCCGTAACGCAAGTCTCAGTCAGAACAAATCAAGACAAGCCGATTGCTCGCTGGACGCGAGAGAAAGGATGGAGATATGAGTCTGTTTGATGGCGTCACAGACAGTGTGAGAGTCAGGGCAGAGCAGTCAGGCTTTGCCTTTCCTCAAGCACTCAGCGAAAAGTATCAGCCCGAAACTATCAGCGAGTTTATCGGGCTGGACAAACCGAAACGCATCTTCACTAAATTCCTTGAGGCTCCGTACAAGTCAGCATGGCTGTTTTGTGGACCTCCGGGGACTGGCAAGACCACGTTCGCTATCGCCTTGGCGAAACAGCTAGGGGCGGAGATCAAACACATCCCCTCTCAGGAGTGCAACGTAGCGAACGTCAGCGACGTGATCCGCCAATGCTGGTACGTGCCAAAAGGCAACACGTTCCATGTCGTTCTAGTGGACGAGGCGGACAAGATGAGTAATGCCTCTCAGTTGCATTTTCTCAGCAAGCTAGACGGCACGGCATATCCGCCGCAAACCATCTTCATATTCACTTGCAATTCGACAGATGGTCTTGAGCCTCGATTCCTGAGCCGCACACGGCAGATAGACTTTTCCTCTCACGGACTCGCTGAGCCGGGTGCGGAGTTGCTCGCCAGCATCTTCCAGCGCGAGGCTCCCGATGCCAGCGAGAAACCTAACTTTCTCCGCATCATGCGGGACGCCAAAAACAACGTGAGGGATGCGCTCATGTCCCTAGAGACGGAGTTGCTCGCGGCATGAGAACGATTAGCGAACTGTGCCGAACCTACCGCGTGTCGGGGTACTTCTCAGACGGGAACGGATACATAGGTGTCCGTTCCAAAGGTCTGATTCTCTGGCACTACTGGAAAGACGGGGCGTACACGCAAACGGGGAGCACTCGGACGCCACAAGGCGCGAGGTTCCACAAACTATGAGGCAGCGTCAGCGTGATACGATGGCGTCCATGAAGAGAGGCTCCATCGTCCGCTATCGGCATGGCTCCACTGTCCGCGTCAAGCTATTCGACGGGCGCACCGTCGAGGCGAAGGTTTGCTACATGGAGGACACGGTAGATGGTCGCAAAGTCACAATCATTCACGATAATGTCGTCAATCGTGTGGACGCTGAACAAATCGTCAAGGTAATGAAGTCTTGACAGGCTCAGTGTCGGGCGGATTCCAGTCAAATCCCTCCCGCAAAGCGCCTGAAAATTCCCGCGAAAATATGGAGCACAGTGAGATGGGAAAAGCCGGACGGCCATTCGACGCTGCGGTAAGGGAACGGGTTCGGGCGCTGCTCGCCAAGGGAATCTCTTATTCCGAGATTGCCCGCAGGCTTGGAAAGCATGAACGTGCGGTCAGACGCCATGTGCGTGCGTTGGGAATCCCGGCAAAGGTTTACGGCAGGATGATTGTCCGGGCGGATGGAAAGAAAAAATGCGGTCGGTGCGGCAAGTGGAAAACTCCGGGCGCTTTCCCCACGGAGCGGGACACCGTTTGCCGGATGTGCTACAAGCATGACCCCGTTAGGCTGCGTCGAACGGGTTAGTCTTTCGCTTTCTTGCGCGGGCGCTTCCGGCGCTTCGCCTTCGGCTTGCCTACTGCGGCGTCCCACTTGTCCTGAGAGACGTTGAGCGGTCCCCATGACGCCGATGAATTGCGTCCGCTTGCCAGCCGATCTCCGTCTCCTACTGCCATTACCCTACCTCCCGCTCGCTCAGGAATTTCTCGATCTGCTCCGGACGGAAGCGCAGCGCATAGCCGATCTTGACGCTTGGGATTCGGAGTTGCCGCGCCCAACGGTAGACCGTAATCGGATGCAGGTTGAGCATCGCTGCTACGTCCCGCGCCGTGAGTAGTTTTGTCGCCATGTGAATCAGCCTTCAATCCCCTAAATACTGCGTGCCGCCGAGAATCGGTTACACCCCTACCTTATCCGCGACGGTGTTGGACTTCACGACCCACTGCCGGGAACTGAAAACGATCTGCTTCCAAATGCTGAACGCCTTCACCGTGTCCTCTGCTTCGATCACGAACGTGACCTCGCCGAACGCCGGGTGCGTCGCCACTATCTCTGCCTTACTCATCTGAATCCTCCTCGTCGGGTGCCAGTTCCGACTCCAACACTTCCTTGGTCATGGGCACGCCGTCCGAGACGCCCTGCTTGGTGTGATCCTCATAGTCCGAGGCGCTCATCTGAGCCTTGGTGATTGCCGATTTGATAGCCCATTCAAGATCATCCAGCACCTTGTCGGCAACCTCATGCTCCTCTTTCTCGGTAGGTTCAATGGAATCCATCTTGCGATTCTCAAAGGTGAGCAGCATCCTGTGCATGTTTGATTCCGTGTCATTCGCCTTGGCAAGAATCGTGTGTGCGGCTTTGACCGGGTTGCGGGAATTGTTCAACGCGGCGGCGTTGTAGCTGAGCCAGCCGAGGAACTCTATCTGTAGGGTGGAGAAGCCCC
>Ga0210409_10001511_pt1 | contig 30283 bp, 19 predicted proteins | sample IncBWH17MmetaG_FD_161649 | JGI IMG/M metagenome (GOLD analysis project Ga0210409, IMG submission 161649) | Forest soil microbial communities from Barre Woods Harvard Forest LTER site, Petersham, Massachusetts, United States - Inc-BW-H-17-M | ecosystem: Environmental > Terrestrial > Soil >...
TCTATGTGTATGACATCGCCACGAAAAAACTTTCCAAGGAAATTGCGACGGGCGAGTGCCCGAACTGGATCGGGTTTTCTCCCGACGGCAAGTATGCGACCGTGAGCAACTGCGCAAGCAACGACGCGACGATTATCGACGCAAAATCGCGGCAACCGGTGGCGACCGTGAAAACCGGCGAGGGGCCGAAGAGGCTGCTGGCCATGGTCGTGCCGGCTTCGTAGAAGGTTGCTTTTCATAGGACGGGCTCTTGTGGTGAGCGAAGCGAATCATCAGCCTGTCTGATTTTGATTTCGACGCGGACAAACAAAAGCAGACAGGCTGCCCTTCAGAACTGCTCAGGGTAAAAAGCCTGTCCTACTTCTCGCCAATGCGCAAACAACAAATACAATTCATGCTGGTCCTGATCGCGGGATTTCTCGCACTGGGGATGAATCGGGAGAACGCCATGGCACAAGACCGCGGGCAGGGACGCTCGATGGTGATCTCGCAGACCGGGATTGTCGCCACGGAATCTCCTCTGGCGTCGAAAGCGGGCGCGGCGATCCTCGAGCGCGGCGGCAACGCGGTGGACGCGGCGATTGCCGCGCACGCCGTCATGACCGTTGTCGCGCCGATGTGGAACGGCATTGGCGGAGACTTATTCGCGATCGTGTACGACGCCAAGAGCGGAAAATATTACGGCTTGAACGCCAGCGGCTGGGCTCCCGCCGCGCAATCGGTCGAGCGATTGCGCCAAAAGGGTCTGCGCGACATGCCGGGGCGCGGGATCGAGCCTGTCACAGTTCCCGGGTCTGTCGATGGATGGCAGAAGCTGCTCGACCGCTTCGGCAAAAAGAAAATGAATGAGGTGCTGGCCCCGGCGATTCAAGTCGCCGAGGACGGTTATTCCGTCACGGAGTGGATCGCGCTGCACTTCGCGTCGAATGTCGATTTGCTGCGCGACAACGAGGCGGCGGCGCACACGTACCTGATTTCGGACCGCGCGCCGCGGCTGGGCGAAATCGTGCACAATCCCGACCTCGCCTGGTCGCTGCGGCAAATCGCGCAGGGCGGGCGCAACGCGTTTTATCAAGGGGAAATCACCAAGCGCATTCTGGCGCTATCCGCGCGGCACGGCGGCGCGCTCACGGCGAAAGACTTTTCCGATTATTCGAGCGAATGGGTTGAGCCGGTCTCGACGACCTATCGCGGCTGGACGGTGTACGAAATGCCGCCCAACTCGCAGGGCATCGCCGCGCTGGAAATGCTCAATCTCATGGAGCAGTTTGACCTGCATTCGTACGGGCTCAATTCGGCGCGCGCGCTGCACGTGCAGATCGAGGCGAAGAAACTGGCCTATGCCGACCTGATCCGCTACATCGGCGATCCCAAGGCGTCCAAGCTTCCGGTGAGCGGGATGCTCTCGAAGCCGTACGCCGCCGAGCGCGCGAAATTGATCGACATGGATCACGCGAATTGCGAGGCGGGGCCGGGCAAGCCAGTCCCCTCGGCGGGCGATACGATTTATCTGAGCGTGGTGGATCGCGAAGGCAACATGGTCTCGTTCATCGAATCCAACTACGCGGAATTCGGCTCAGGACTCGTCGCCGACGGCACTGGATTTGTTTTGCACGACCGCGGAGCGCTGTTCAGCCTGGATCCTGAGTCGCCGAACGCCATTGCGGGACACAAGCGGCCACTGCACACCATTATTCCGGCGTTCATGGAGAAGGACCAGATTCGCATCGCGTTCGGGATCATGGCCGGATGGAACCAGGCGCAGGCGCACGCACAATTCGTCTCGCACGTCGTGGATTTCAACCAGAACATTCAGGCGGCGCTTGAAACCGCGCGATTCACGAAGCCCACTTTCGGCGGATGCGACGTGCTGCTTGAAAACCGCCTGCCCGGCAACGCGAAAACTGAACTCGAAGCGAAGGGCCACAAGCTCACCATGCACAACGGTTTTTCGGATGCGTTCGGCGGCGGGCAAGCGGTGATGCGGGATTACGCGACCGGCGTGAATTACGGAGCGTCCGACCCGCGCAAAGACGGCGCAGCCATTCCGGAATTGACCATCAAGAATTGGGCGCAGTGATTTGATTGGAACACGCTTCAGCCTGTTGGTTTTGAATTTCCTTCCGCAATCTTCGATTGCTACAGTTTCCTTGAGACCAATAAACCCAACAGGCTAAAGCGTGTTCCACTTAAAGCTAAGTCCGGACTGCGGATTTCGCCGCTTCACGGCCGGCGATGCGTCCGAAAGTCAAGGATTTGGCCAGGCCGTGCTGGTTAAATCCGCCCGAGGTTTCTCCGGCGCAGTAGAGTCCTGGAACGATCTTCCCCCACAAGTCGATTACCTCGGCCTTGCCATTGATGCGCAAGCCTGAAATACAATCGTGAATGCAGGGCGTGGACCATGCGGCGTAAAAGGGCGGCGTTTGAAATTTGTGCATTGGCACCGGCTTTCCAAAATCTTCGTCTTTCCCCTTATCCACAAAAGTATTGTAGCGGGCGATGGTTTCCTCAAGCGCCGCGGCAGGCATGGGTTCCTTCTGATACTTGCTGACAATTTTGCCCGCGAGTTCCCGCAGTGAGTTGGCGCTAAAAAACCAGCCGTCGGGATCCACGAACGGCGGGGCGACGGTCCAGTTTTCGCGTTTCACTGCATCGGCGTCAAAGATGGCCCAGATCGGCCCGCCTCCTTCGGCCTTCCCCGCACTCTGTTGCAGGCACGGATTCCACCAGTCAAATCCTGTGGCAAATTCATTTACAAAACGCCGGGCAAACTGATTGACCTGGATGAGATTCTGATAGTCCGCCACCTGCAGGCCAATGCCGCGGGCGATGCCCTTGACGGGACTATTTCTTATGTTTTCATTTCGCTTTCCGCCGCCCTGCGGGTATCCGTATTGATTGCCAATCACGTAAGGCTTCTCAAAAATGTGCGAGCGCGCTTGCGTCTCGACCGTCTGGCATGCCACGCCCCAGAGCGCTGCACCGACCTGCATGGCGGCAATTTCTCCGTCGCCCGATTGCCGCGAATAGGGTTCTCCAACCACTTGATATTCCTCGGTGAGGCGCGGATCAAACATTCTGCGGAAATTTACGTTGCTGGTGTGACCGCCCGTGCTCAGGACCACGCCGCGTCTTGCCTGGATGTTCAAGGTTTTGCCTTCGTGCGTCGCGGTAATTCCCAAAACTCTGCCGGAAAATTGCTCCTCCCGCACCAGCCCCGTCATGCTGTGCCGCAAGAGAATTTGCACGCCTAACTTTTTCGCGCTGGCTTCGAGCGGGCGGATGAGCGCCGTGCCATTTCCTCCCGTCGGGGAGTACGCGCTCACTTCTCCCGTCCAGGCCACGGTTTGAGCGCGCTTCACATTCTGCGGGCCGCCGTCCGCTCCACCGGGAGACTTGTCGGGGAATTGGACGCCGTGCGCCAGCAGAAAATCGAAAGTTGCCACGCTCTCGTTGCAGAAGGCGCGCACAATTTCCCTGTCGCTGAAGCGGTAATCGTGCCAATTCACGAGGTCCTCGAACATGCGGTCCGGTGAATCCTCGATGCCGTATTTTTTCTGCAGGCTGGTGCCACCGCCGAGGGCGATGTTGCCGCCGCTCTCGATCGCATGCCCGCCGACGTCGTAGTTCTGCTCGACCACAATCACGGAGGCTCCCAGTTCGGCGGCGGTAATTGACGCGGGAAGTCCGGCGGCTCCCGAGCCGATAACAACGACGTCTGCTGCGAGGTCCCAATGCCTATCGAGCTTCGCGGCAGCGGTCTCCTTCGCGCCAAAGCTACCGAGCGCAGTCGCGCCGAGGCCCGCGGCTGCCTTCTGTATAAATCCTCTGCGCGGCAAAGCCGCATTTTTAGGGTCATTGTCGCTCATGGTTTCCTTCTCCTGCATGAAATCAAATTGGGTCACGAGCGGGACGAATTGGATTCGCCGTCCTTGCGAGTTTTGCAAGGGTGCGGATTTTCGGACCCTTCATCTCTGCATTTCCGGTCGTCGTTGAAACTAAACCCCCACCCTTTGAAATTCACAAAGGGTGGGGCACCCGCCGCGGCGAGTGCCTGTGCAATTCAACCGCGCGGAATGAGCGAGTCGCGGCGAATCTGCGCGACCGAGGCCGCGCCGGATTGCGCCATGATGGCTTGCAATTCGCGGCGCAAAATTGCGACCACTGTTTCGACGCCTTCCTGGCCGAACGAAGACAGGCCCCAGATATGGGGGCGCCCGATCCCGACGGCGGTTGCGCCCAGCGCCAGCGCTTTGTAAACATCCGCGCCGCCGCGGAATCCGCTGTCAATGAGCACCGGAATTTTTCCCGCGGCGCCCGACAAAACTTCCGGCAGGCTTTCAATCGTTCCGCGGGCGCTCGCGTCTTCGTGGCCGCCGTGATTCGATACGATGATGCCGTCGACTCCATGCTTCACGGCCAGCGCCGCGTCTTCGCCGGCCACGATGCCCTTGAGAACGATCTTCATTTTCGTCAGATCGCGGACGCGCTTCACGTCGTCCCAATTCAATTTCACGCTGGTCTCTCCCTGCAGCGATCCGATCGCCCCAAGGATGTCCATCGGCGTGTCCTTCGTAATCCGGGTGACCTGGGGAAGGTTGGCATGGCAGCCGACGCAGCGATCGTCGGCCTCGCGGTCCAGATCGCGGACGCCCACGCGCTGAATGGACTTCGCGCCAATGGTGTTGGCGCCGCCGTCGTCGACGGTCCAGACCAGCACGGGGCAACCGGTCGCTTCAAAGCGGCGAAGAACTTTTTCGTCCATGCTGCTTCCGAGCCCGGCAATCCACAGCGGTTCTCCGCGCGCCGCGACCACTCGTTCCACGCCGCGAGGATCGACAATGACCGCCGCCGAGCCCGCCAGCACTTGCAGCGTGCGCGTCGCTTTGGCCGCCTGAGCCACGACCACGGCGCCGTCGGGATAGTACGCGTTCATCCTGCCGACAGGAGAAAAGAAGATCGGCGATTCCCAGGCCTTGCCGAAAATCTTTACGGATTGATCGACGTTGGTGATGCCGGTCAGGCGGCGCAGGCGCACTTCGTACTTCGAGAATCCTTCGCGATTGGCGCGCAGCGTTTCGTTGTTGAAGGAGCCGTCCGTGATGAACGTGTAATGAGCGGGCGTGAGTTTCACCCGCGCGGCGGCGTCGAAATCAAAAACGTTCAGCGCTTCCTTCACCGACTTGATGACGACTTCATTCTGCTGCGGGAGCGGCGACGCCAGAACCTCTTCGACCCATCGCGAAGAATAGCCTGCGTAGGCCAGGACGGGACTGGCTGCAAGAAAACTCAAAAAAGCGCGGCGATCGGAAATTTTCTTAGAAGGAGTCACAATTCAATGATCCTTTCCTGCACTTGCGCGATTGTAGATTTTGAAACTGCGAGGGTAGCGCAGCCGGATTCGCCGAGCAAGCGATGGGTCTTCCTCGGATGCGCCCGCATTCAACCGGGCGGCGCAATCCAGCCTCATTCCTGCTCGCGAGTAGGGTCAGGAACCAGGGGGCGTGGCACGCGCTCGCCTCCGGAGAGGATCTCGCTGTGGCGGCCGCCATTTTCGACGTGGCGCGGGAGATCGTTGACGGCATGGGGCTGCGGCACGCGCGAACCGGGCAATTCGGTACGGTCGTCGAGCCGCCCGAAAATCATTTTGCCCGCCGTGGTTTGATGGACGGAAGTAACCGTAATGTCGATCGTCTTGTTTATCATGCGCCGCGCGCCGTCGACCACCACCATGGTTCCGTCATCGAGGTAGGCCACGCCCTGATTGTATTCCTTGCCCTCGCGCAGGATAAACACGCGCATGGTTTCTCCGGGCAGGACCACCGGCTTGAGAGCGTTGGCCAGCTGATTCACATTCAGAATTTCGATGCCCTGGAGCGAGGCGACCTTATTCAGGTTGTAATCGTTGGTGACAATCTTGGCGTCGTAACGCTTGGCCAGCTCGATGAGCTTCAGGTCCACATCCGCGATGTTGGGGAAATCGTCATCCGCGATTTCGACTTCGAGGTGCGCCATTTTTTGGATGCGCTGCAGGACTTCGAGCCCGCGGCGGCCTCGCTGGCGTTTCAGCGAATCGGCGGAGTCGGCCACGAATTGCAGCTCGCGTAAAACGAATTGCGGGATCAGCATGACGCCGTCGAGAAAATGGGCTTCGCAAATATCGGCGATGCGTCCGTCGATGATCACGCTGGTGTCCAGCACCTTAGGCATGCGCCGCGTGCTGCGTTCACTGCCGAACAGGCCCCCGAGCGCCGACAGGTTGAGCATGTCCCCTTTGTTCGCCCCGACCACCAGGCCGATATAGGTCATCACCAGGAGCAGCCCTACGTCCAAAAAGGACCGCGAGCCCTCCGGGATCGTGGTGCGGGCCAGCACCAGTCCCATCAGGTACGCGCCGAGAATGCCCAGAATCGAGCCGATCGCCGCCCCGATCAGGCGGCGCATGCTGGCGCGCTGCAGCCGAATCTCAAATAAGAAGACGGAAATCGAAAACGCCAGGCCCACCCCGGCGGCGGCAAGATTGGACAAACCGAACGGGTGAAAATGGAATCCTGCCGCGACGCATGCGACTGCAAAAATCAGCCGCACCATCAAGTGGTCCCACCAGTTTCCGAATTCAGCCTGAACTTGAGCCGGGGCCGCGGGACGAAGAGGAAACGGCACGGAAGGCGGCGGAGGAACGGAAGTTCCTTGCCGAGAAAAAGGGCGATTCATAAGGCCTCATTTCTTATGAGGAGGCAGAAAAATGTACTAGAAACACTCGCTCATTATTTATCTGTATCAATCGGGGCTGACCCGGGACGTTAGGTATGAAACCAGCCCTTATACTCCCCCACATATCCCATTTCGCGCGGATTAGTCAAGTTTTTATAAAGGTCACGCTCTGTGCCGAAAATCAGGATTGGAAAATTAGACGCCCACTCCAGAGATTCTCCCAATCGCTATTCCTATGAAATAGGTGACCAGCCCTTCCACGGCGCCGACGAAGGTCATTTCCAGTCCGCTGGCCCACCACGATCGAATGGTGATCAAAGACTTGGCAGCGCCCACGGCGAAATGGGCCAGCAGGGAAACTATCGCGGCCACAATCACCGCCGGATAGCCGCTCAAGAAGAAAAAGGGAACCACTGGGATCGTGGCGCCTATGGCCGTCGAGAGCGCCCCGGAGATCGCGGAAGTCCACGGTTTCCTGAGTCCGTCTTCGGTTATGTTCAACCGTTCTTTTGCCAGCATGCGGATGAATTGCGATTTGTCCCTGGCCAAATGTTCGACGAAATGGTCGGCCTCCTCCGGAGGCAACCCCCGGATCTGATAGCTGAGGGAAAGAACTTCACGCGCTTCGGCCTCATTGAATTCAACGGCTTCGCGTTCCCGAGAATACTCCGCCTCGTAAATTTCTCGCTCACTTTTGGCAGCGAGATACGCGCCCGAGCCCATCGAGAGCGCGCTCGCTATCATGCCCACCATCCCCGCGATGATGACAAATTTGCTGTTGCCCAACGTCGCTCCGGAAACGCCGGAAACGATTCCGAAGATCGCCCCGAGACCGTCGTTGATTCCGTAGATGGCGTCACCGATCCAGCCGGCTGCTTTTGGATGATCTTCCTGCCTGGCAGCCAGAAGTTCGTCGAGAGCCTCTTTGGCCTGCTGGGGCGAGGGGTGGGGGAGCGGCCGGCGGTTGCGGATGAGCCCGCTCAGGGTTCGGTAGTGTTCGCGTTCATCTTCGAGAGCCTGCTGCAGGATGCGGACGCTGGGTTCGTCGCCGAGTTCCTTTATTTGTTTTGCGTACTTGGCGATGTCGCGGCTTTCGTCCAGCTCTAGCCGCCGCAGGGCCATCCCCACGCCGCCCACGCGATTGGCAATGGTGTCGGCTTCGCCGGTATTCGGCCCGTGATACGTCGGGTCTGGACCACCCAGGGCGCGAATGCGCTCCGCCCACATCTGAGCATGGTGTTGTTCGGCGTAGGACAGAGTGCGGAGTGCGGCCCGGCGCGCCGGATCAGTTTCGCGCTCCGCCAGGATTTCATAGGTGTGGAATCCCCGCATCTCGGCCTGCCAATTGCTTTCGAGAATTTTGAGGATCCGGATGCGATCGCGAGCGTCCAGTTTGGAATCAGAGCTTGTCGAGTTTGCGCTCATTTGGTGATCTCCCTGGGATCGGAGGATTCTGTGCATAGGTGTGGGGAGAAGTCAAAGACAGAGGAAGAGCAGATACAACGGCGTTTTTCGATCTGGTTGCAAACCCAAGGGACGCGCGGAATTGTTCGCCCGGGTTTGCCACGGGTTGCAGTGCAAGAAATTGAATTGGAACTCGTCACGCGCGGTCGAATGGCCTGTGCTGTAATGCCTCGACAACCTCTCGCGCCATGTCCACGACCGCTCCCGTGACCGAAAACGCGTTGCCCGCATATCCCATCGCGGGACGCAGCCGCATTGCACTCGTGATTTCCTGCCTGCTGTTTCTGAACTTCTTCTATTTTCTTTTGTCGAGCGGGCGAGTCCGGACGATCGACGAAGTTTCAGCCGAATTCCAGGTGGAAAGTCTTGCCGGGCACGGCGCCGCTGACATCCCTCAGGCTGTCCAAGCAAAATTGTTTTACGGCACGTTTGACCGCTTTGGCCGCCCCGAATCGCCCTATCCGCCGGGGCAGGCCCTGGCCATCCTGCCCTGGTACGTCACGGGACAGTTTGTCGCAAGGCATCTGCCGGGGGTGCCCTCCGGCATGAGTGTCGTCGTCAGCAATTTCTTTCTGACCGGCGGGACCGCCTTTTTCTCCGCGCTGGCCGCGGCGCTCGCGCTGTGCATTTTTCTTCGGCTGGGAATCGCGCCGAAAATTTCCCTGACGGCCGCGGGCATTTTGGCGATGGCGACGCCTCTTGCCGTATATTCCGGCTGGCTGCTCTCCGAGCCGCTGGCTGCGGCCTTGCTGCTTGGCGCCGCCGCGTTGCTGTTTGCCGCGCCGCCGGGAACGCCCATACTTATCGCTCGCGCGCTCGGCGCTGGTGCTCTTCTGGGCGCGGCCGTTTGGGTCAGGCCGACGCACGTCATCGTCGTGCCCGTATTTCTGGCTGCCCTGTTCGTTCGCGATCGCGAAAGGGCCTGGAGGGTCGCGGCGGCGCTGGCTGTTGCTGCCGGGGCGTTTGTAATTTTTCTGCTGTGGAGGAACGCGTACCTCCACGGCAGCCCATTTGAATTTGGTTATCCGGCCGCGGCGGAAGGCGGAAAAGCGTTGAACTCGTTTGAGACGCCCCTGGCCACGGGCCTGCTCGGATTTCTGGTATCGCCCGGAAAATCGATCTTCCTGTTTTCGCCGCCGATTCTGCTGGCGATTCTCGGCCTGCCGCGTCTCTGGCGGCGCGACCGGGGGCTCGCATTCGTCGCTGCGGCCGCGCCGATTGTCTATCTGCTTTTTTTTGCGACCTACACGCAGTGGGAGGGCGGCTATTGCTACGGGCCGCGCTACCTGGTGCCTGCTCTGGCGTTGCTTGGCCTCGGCGTTGGCCCGGCGCTGGAAGCGGCGTCGCGCAACACGCGCCTCCTGGCGATTGCCGTGTTCGTCGCGGGACTTTTCGTACAGGCCATCGGCTCGGCCACCAGCTTCCTCGAAGCCGATGTAGCCGGCGGCTACTACGACGCGCAGTACAACTACCGCATGAGCTTTTCGCCCATCGCGATGCACATCCATCTGCTGTTGCACTACGCGACGTCGGGGGCCGCGCCCCTCGGACGAGGTTTCGACAAGTGGTGGGTTTTTCTTTCCAAGGAAGGAATTTCCACGGGCGCGCTGTGGATTCTCGGTACCCTCTTGCTAATCGGCGCGGCGGGTTCCGCGTGGCGCCTGCTCCGCGCGTATTCAACCAGCAGCGTGTAGTGGTTTAAGTAGCACAGGCTTCAGCCTGTGGGTTTTCCTTAGAGTACCGACCGGAAACCCACAGGCTGAAGCCTGTGCTACTAAAATCAAACCGCTCGCGAATCGACCTGTTTGCGCAAGTCGGAGAGGAAATCCGCCAAAGGCCGCGGGCCGAGGTCGCCTTTACTCTGCTGGCGGACGGAAACGGTGCCCGCTTCGGCTTCCTTGCCGCCGACGATCAGCATGTAGGGAATCTTCAACATTTGCGCGTCGCGAATTTTCGCCTGCAGCTTTTCGTTGCGGTCGTCGAGATGGGCGCGGAATCCGGCATCCTTCAAAGCGGAGGCAACTTTTTTCCCGTATTCCGCGAATTTTTCGCTGAGCGGCAGCACTTCCGCCTGCACGGGCGCGAGCCACACGGGAAACGCTCCGGCGTAGTGCTCGATCAGGATGCCGAAGAAACGCTCGACCGAGCCCCACAGCGCGCGATGCACCATCAGCGGCTGGTGCCGGTTGCCGTCCTCGCCGACATATTCCAGGCCAAAGCGGCCGGGCAAATTGAAATCGAATTGCACGGTGGTGAGCTGCCACGGGCGGCCGATGGCGTCGATCAGCTTGACGTCGATTTTCGGTCCGTAAAAAGCCGCTTCGCCTTCCATCCGTTTGAACGGAATGTTCAGCCTGTTGAGCGTCGATTCGAGCGCGCGTGTCGAGCGGGACCAGTCTTCGGCCGAGCCGGCATAATTTTCCGGATGTTTCGCGTCCCAGTCCGAAAGCTCGACGACGTACTGGCTGAATCCGAACGTTTTCATCACCGCGAAGGCAAAATCCATGCAGGCCTCAATTTCGGCTTCGATTTGCTCGGGCATGCAGAAGATGTGTGCGTCATCCTGGGTGAACCCGCGCACGCGCAAGAGGCCATGCAGCACCCCCGAGCGCTCGTAGCGATAGACCGTGCCCAACTCGGCGAGGCGCACTGGCAGCTCGCGGTAGCTGCGCAGGCGCGACTTGTAAATCAGGATGTGGCCCGGGCAATTCATGGGCTTCAGCTGGTAGTCATCTTTTTCGACTTCCACCGGGCCGAACATATTTTCGCGGTAAAAATTGGCGTGGCCGCTGGTCTTCCACAATTCCAGGCGCATAATGTGTGGAGTATATACTAAATCGTAACCACGCCGCAGCAGCTCGTCGCGCAGCCAGTCTTCCATGATCTTGCGGACCAGGCCCCCTTTGGGATGCCAGAAAATCAGCCCCGGCCCGGCCTCTTCCTGAACGGAAAACAGGTCCAGCTCCTGCCCCAGGCGGCGATGATCGCGCCGCTTGGCCTCCTCGAGCCGGTGGAGGTACTCGTCCAGCTCCTGCTGCGTGTAGAAGCACGCGCCGTAGATGCGCTGCATCTGCGGGTTGCCTTCCTGGCCTTTCCAGTAAGCGCCCGCGACGCTCATCAGCTTGAACGCGCGAATACGCCCGGTCGAAGGAATGTGCGGCCCGCGGCAGAAGTCGATGAATTTTCCGGTGGTATAGAACGAGACCATCGGCTCGATGGCCCGCTCTTCCACCAGTTCGCATTTGAAGCCCTGGTCCCACTTGCGGTACAGCTCCAGCGCTTCGGGCTTCGGCAGCATTTTTCTTTCGTTCGGGATATCCTGGGCCGCAAGCTCGCGCATTTTCTTCTCGATGCGCTCGAGGTCTTCGGGCGTGAACGGTTCGTCGCGCACGAAATCGTAGAAAAAGCCGGTGTCGATCGGCGGGCCGATGCCCAGCTTGACGTGGGGGAATAATTCCAGCACCGCTGCGGCAAGCAAATGCGCCGCCGAGTGCCGCAGCACCTGAATCGCCTCGGGATCTTTCGGCGTGAGGATGGAGAGCTTTACGTCTTGATCGATCGGCGCGCGCAAATCGACCAGTAACCCTTCGCCGTTTGCCGCCGAAGTCATGCGTGCCTCGGGCGCCGCGCCGGCCGCCGCGCTCGCCGCCACGGCTGCCTGGGTATGGATCGGAGCGATCCTCGCAACGAGCGCTTCCTTGGCGAGGCGCGGCGAAATCTGCTGCGCGATTTCCGCCGCTGTAGTGCCCAGCGGCACTTCGCGTACCGCCCCGTCCGGCATCGTAATGTGAATGGTATCCATACGCTAGAATCGGCTTTCGACCGGCGAGTGCGAAGTGACGCTGCGCCCGAGCGCTCGTGGAGTCACCTACGCTAGCAGATGGCTCGGAGCACGGTCAAGATAGCAAGTGGAATGCGGACTCAAAGCGAGGGCCGGCTCCTTCGCTCGCACCGCGCGGCCCCTCCTGCCCTTGACGCGAAGGACGCTGTCCCACTTAGAGGATTGCGCTGTACGTGTCTAAGTCGGCAACATCTGGTATGTAATCAAAGCGAATGGGAGGATTGACGAGTGAACATATTAGCTTCTAGCATATTGAATTGTGGAAGGCGATGGACAGTAGTTACAGGCCATTCTCTCCCTCTAGATTCAATGGGTTAGCGACGCTGAGGCGCAACCAGCCCTAGGTCTTGGCCCTTCGAAGCGGCAAAAACAAAAGGTCTCGGGGCGCAGCCGAATGCTGGGCGCCTAGAGGGTATTTCTTGCTCACTGAAACTCCAATTCTGACGAGTTCGTACGACCATGGCCTGGTTGCGCTTTCCGCGATCATTGCGATTTGTGCCTCTTATGCCGCCTTGGATCTGACCCGACGGGTAGGGGCCGCAAAGGGCCGCGCCTTTGTGTTTTGGCTGATCGGCGGAGCCGGAGCCATGGGGCTCGGTATTTGGTCCACCTATTACATCGGCATGCTGGCTTTCAAGCTGCCCGTGCCTTTGAGCTATGACTGGCCCACGGTCACGCTGTCGCTGCGCATGGCCATTTTAGCCGCCGCCGTGGCGCTTTATGTCGTGAGCTACAAGGTCGTGAGCCTGTGGCAAACAGTGGTCGGAAGCGTGGTCATGGGCGCAGGGATCGCGGCCGCGAACTTCATCGGCATGGCGTCCATCCGCTCGGCCGCTACGCGCCATTCCGATGACCGGCTGGTGGGACTGGCGATTGCTCTTGCGGTAGGCATTTCATTTGTGGCGTACCGGCTTGCGTTCCTTGCGGGAGATGAAAAGAAAGGCGCCGGCCTGCGAAAAATCGTCAGCGCCGCCGTCATGGGCCTTGCCATCCTGGCGATGCAATATACCGGAATGGCTGCGGCCAGTTTCACGGCCGACGGCACGGCCCCGGACATGTCGCACGCCATAAGTTTCACCATGTTAGGAGCGGCCGCCGTTACGATCGTGACGATCGTGATCCTTTCGCTCGTCTTACTGATTCCCGTCTTCGATCGCCGCTCCGCCCAGTTTCAGGAACTGGAATCCGCGGAACAGCGTTACCGCCTGCTCTACGAACGGAGTCTGGCGGGGGTTTTGCGCACCACGCTGGACGGACGCATCCTGGATTGCAATCTTGCCTGCGCGAGGATCTTTGGCTACGCCACTTGCGAAGAATTCATCGCCAGCCCCATCACCGATCGATACTTCCGGACCGAAGATCGAAATACTTTCATGGCCATACTTCAGCGCGTAAAGAGCCTCACAAGCTACGAGCAATGCCTCCGGCGGAAGGATGGAAGCAAGGTATGGCTCCTGGGCAGCGCAAACCTGGTGGAGGGCCAGGGCGGCACGCGCGCGGTAAACGAAGAAACTTTTGTGGACATCACCGAAGGCAAGAATGCCGAAGAAACGTTTCGCAAGGCGTTCAATGCCAATCCCGAACCCATCACCATCGCCGCTCTTCCGGAAGGCCGCTTCATCGACGTGAACGATAGTTTTCTTCGCGTCACCGGATATGCGCGCGAAGAAGTGATTGGCCGCACTTCCAGGGAGTTGAATTTTTGGGCCAGGCCGGAAGATCGCGCAACCTTTGTAGAAAAGTTAAAGAAACAGGGCTCGGTGCGCGACCTGGAAATTACATTTCGCACCAAGTCCGGCGAAATTCGCGAGGCCGTGGATTCGGCGGAGACCATTGATGTCGGCGGGCAGGAATGCGCGATCGCCATTTTCAGGGACGTTACCGAGCGAAAAACTCTCGAGAAACAGCTGCGGCAGACTCAGAAAATGGAAGCTGTTGGACAGCTTTCCGGCGGGATCGCCCATGACTTTAATAATTTGCTGGGCGTAATCATCGGGTACAGCGAGATTCTCGAGCAACGCCTGCCGCCGGACGACCCTCTGCTCAAGGAATGCCTGCAAATCAAGAAGGCCGGGCAGAGCGCCGCCTCGCTGACTCGCCAACTTTTGGCCTTCAGCCGGCAGCAGGTCCTTGATCCGAAAGTTCTGGACCTCAACGGCATTGTCCTCAATGTGCAAAAGATGCTCCGGCGATTGATCGGAGAACATATCGAATTAAGAACCAATCTGGACCCTGCGCTGGGGTGCGTAAAAGCGGATCAAAGCCAGATCGAACAGGTGATCCTCAACCTGGCCGTCAACGCCAGGGACGCCATGCCCCAAGGCGGGAAGTTATTGATCGAAACGGCTAAAGTTGACTTGGATGAGGACTACGCTCGCCGCCATCCCCCGCAGAAACCGGGTGCGTACGTTCTACTGTCTGTTGCCGACACCGGAATCGGCATGGACGCTGAAACTCAGGCCCGCATCTTCGAGCCGTTTTTTACGACCAAGGAAATCGGGAAAGGCACGGGACTCGGCCTTTCGACGGTCTACGGCGTCGTCCGGCAGAGCGGCGGCCATATCTGGGTCTATAGCGAACTGGGAATGGGCACGACCTTCAAAATTTATTTGCCCTGCGCCGGACAACCGGCACGCGTGCAACAGGCGCCCGCTGCACCGGCAGAATCCTTGCGCGGCTCGCAGACAATCCTGCTGGTCGAGGACGAAGAAGCGCTTCGCGGGTTGGCACGCAGCCTTTTGGAAGACAGCGGCTACACGGTGCTGGAGGCGGAACTCCCTGAGGCGGCCATCGAGACCGCTTTGCGGCATAGCGGAAAAATCCACGCACTGCTCACCGACCTGGTGATGCCCGGAATGACTGGCAAGGACCTGGCCGCGAAATTGGCTCCTACAAGGCCGGAGATGAAAGTGGTGTTTATGTCGGGCTACACCAGCTTCACGCATGCCGGGCTGGCCGATTCTGAAATCGCCTTGCTGGCCAAGCCCTTCACCAGGGAGAAGTTGCTCCGCAAGTTGCGCGAGACGCTGGAATCGGAAATAAAAGTCGAAGCCAAGTAACGCCCGTCCCTCCGCAGTGTTTGATTCCTGGGCACTAAAATCCACCTGCACGTGCGCTCGCGCCTGTGAATGCTAGGAAAAATTGCCCTTTCGATGCGAGTCCGGTGCGTGTTGCGACGCTTCCGGGCGGCTGATAGAATTGAAACGCGGAATTCCCGCGCAAGCCCCGATTCCATCGGGGCAAGCCGCGCGAAAGGGCGGACGCCGGCTGAACTTCCACTTCATCTAACGGTGTGGGCTCGCGGGAGCGTATCCATCCGATTACTTGCGACGTGAGCGGCGCTCCTGCCTGCCGCGGAGGACACTTGGCCAAATACGATCTCGTCATCATCGGCAGCGGCCCGGGGGGATACAACACCGCGATTCGGGCCGCGCAGTGGGGCCTGAAAACGCTGGTCGTTGAAAAAGACGGCTACTTGGGCGGCACTTGCCTGCACGTCGGTTGCATTCCCACAAAAGTTTTGCTGCATACCGCCGAGATATTCGACACGCTGAAGATCTCCAAGGAATTCGGCATCGAGGTGAAGGATTTCACGCTCAACTGGGCGGCGGCGCTGGCGCGCAAGGAAATGGTCGTCAACAAGCACGCCAAAGGCATCGAGTTTTTATTTCGCAAGAACAAAGTGGAAAAAATGCAGGGCTGGGGCCGCTGGGCGGGCCCGGGGCGGGTGAGCGTCGAAAAGGACGGGCAAGTCACCGAAGTCGAGGCCACACACATCATGTTCGGCACAGGCTCGGCGGCGCGTTCGCTTCCCGGGGTCGACATCGATGCAAAAACGATCCTCAGCAACATCGAAATTTTGCAATTGCCGGCCGTGCCGAAAACGCTGGTGATCGTCGGAGCGGGGGCGGTGGGCGTCGAGTTCGCGTCGATCTTCAATTCCTTTGGGACAAAGGTTACGGTGCTCGAAATGCTTCCGCGGGTGACGCCGATCGAGGACGAGGAAATTTCGGCGGAGCTGGAGAAAGCACTGAAGCGGAAGGGCATCCAGATTTTCACCGAAGCTAAAGTCGAGTCCGTGAAAAAAGACGCGCAGGGCGCGAGCGTCGCGTTCACGGACAAGTCCGGAAAGTCGCAAACGATTTCCGGCGAACGAGTGCTGATGGCCGTCGGCCGGGTGCCCAAAACAGAAAACCTGGGCCTCGAAAAATCAAAAGCCAAGCTGGAGCGCGGATTCGTTCACACCGGGCCGTACATGGAAACGGCCGAGCCGCGCCTCTACGCGATCGGCGACATCGTCGCCGGAATGCCGCAACTGGCGCACGCCGCTTCCATGGAGGGCATCACCTGCGTCGCGAAAATCACCGGCCAGCAGATGCCTCCCATCGAAAAGACGCGCATCCCCAACGCGACCTACTGCGAGCCGCAGGTGGCGTCAATCGGCTTGACTGAGCGCGCGGCGCGCGAGGCGGGCTACACTGTCAAGACAGGGAAATTTCCGTTCCTCGGAAACAGCAAGGCCACCATCCTCGGCCACCACGAGGGTTTCGTCAAAGTGGTGACGGATGAAGCGACAGCGGAAATTCTCGGCGTGCACATTATCGGGCCGTTCGCGACCGAGATCATCGCGGAATCGGTCGCCGCGCTGCAGCTTGAGGCCACTGTGGACGACCTGATGTCCACCGTACATGCGCATCCGACGGTCTGGGAAGCGATGTCCGACGCGGTTGCGGCCGTGCGCGGGCTGTCGATAAATGCTTAGAAATCTTGGATTTGAAATTTCAAATTTGAAATTTCAGATTTGAAGACTGGGCCCAAAAGATAGAGTTGAAATTCTGGGACGAGGATTCGGAGAAATCGGAATAGTTCGTCGGCGCGCAAGGGCGAGCAGGAGGATATTCTACAATGCAGGAAACGCCGCGGGAGTACATCCAGCGAATACTCGCGCAACTCGGCGGGAAGGACCCGCTTAAGGTGCAGGCCAGCACTGCCGCGAAATTGGGCCGCCTGATCCAGCGCGCGTCCGCCGCAAAATTGCGCAAGCGGCCCGCACCGGGGAAGTGGGCCGCCGCGGAAATCCTTACGCATCTCGCGGACTGTGAAATTGTCGTGGGCTGGAGGATGCGCCAGATTCTGGGCGCGCCCGGAACGCCGATTCAGGCGTTCGATCAGGACACCTGGGCGGCCGCGGGCCATTATGAGAAACGGGACGCGCGCAAATCGCTCGCGCAGTTCAAGGCAGCGCGGGAAGCGAACCTCGCATTGCTGAAATCTCTCACGCCCGAACAATGGAAGCAACACGGCATGCACGCCGAGCGGGGCGTCGAAACCATCGAGCATATTACTTGCATGATGGCGGGGCACGATCTCAATCATTTGGGACAGGTGGAGCGAATTCTTGAGATCAGGAAGAAATAAGGGTTAAGAATCGAGGGTCGTAAGTTCGGATGCCATGAAAGAGCTGCTGGTCGTCGATCACGGGCTCGTGGAATACGGCGCGGCATGGGAGTTGCAGCGGCGCGTGGCCGCTGCGCGCAAAGCCGGCGCCATTCCCGACGTTCTGCTGCTGTGCGAGCACCCGCACGTCATCACGCTGGGCCGCAGCGGGAAAATTTCCAATCTTCGCGCTCCGGATGAGATGCTGCGCCGCATGGGCGTTTCTTTTTTTGAAACCAACCGCGGTGGAGACATCACCTATCATGGACCGGGACAACTGGTCGGCTATCCCATTTTGAATCTCGCCGAAATTCGCCGCGACGTGGCTTGGTACGTACGCAGCCTCGAGGAAGCCATGATCCGTACGACGGCTGAGCTCGGCATTGCCTCCAGGCGCGTGTCCGGGCGCACCGGCGTCTGGGTGGATGTTGTGGCCGGCTCAGCAGGCGAGGAAGCAGAGGAAGTTAAGGAACTTGAGGAAGTTAAGGACGAGGAAAAACTTGCGGCTATCGGCGTGCATTTGAGCCGCTGGGTCACTTCGCACGGATTTGCTTACAATGTTTCGACGGACTTGCGGTATTTCGATCTGATTGTGCCGTGCGGAATCACGGGGAAACGGCCAACGTCGCTGGAAAAACTGCTTGGCCGGCGCGTGGAAATGAAGGAAGCTGCGCCGCGCATCTCTGCCCACCTCGGGGAGATATTCGGCCTTTTCCCGCGCCCGTTCAGCCGCGATGAGCTGGAAACGATGCTCCGCGCCTACGATGACCGGATGGCGCTGGCGGCGGGTTAGGCAAGGATCGCTTTGGAATTTTTTGTAGCCGGCGTCTTCAGACGCGGGGGTTTTATTGTAGACGCCGTAAACCCTCGCCTCTAAAGAGGCGAGCTACAACAAATCACGGAATTCATTCAGCGCCCGGCAACTCGGAGAACATGACCACCACCCTGACGCGCGAACAGCACCTCGAACTGTATTACTTCCTGCGCCTCAACCGCGAGCTCGAGGAGCAGATGGTGCGGCTGTTCCGCCAGAATAAAATCGTCGGCGGTTTGTATCCCAGCCTGGGGCAGGAAGCAATTTCCGTGGGCACGGCCTACGCGCTCGGCCCCGGCGACTGGATCGCCCCGATGATCCGCAATATCGGCGCGCTGCTAGTGCGCGGATTCAAGCCTCGCGACGTGATGACCCAGCACATGGCGCGCTACACCTCGCCGACCTGCGGAAAGGACGGTACCAGCCATTTCGGCGACCTGAAATCGCGGCACGTAATTTCACCCATTTCGATGCTGGGCGACTTGATCCCGGTGATGGCGGGCATTGCCATGGCCGGACGTTATCTGGGCCAAAAGATCGTCACCATGACCTGGATTGGCGACGGCGGGGCTTCCACCGGAGTGTTTCACGAAGGGTTGAATTTTGCGGCGGTGCAAAAGGCCGCATTCGTTCTGATCGTGGAAAATAATCAGTGGGCCTATTCGACCCCGGTGGAAAAACAGTCCGCGCTGCGGGATCTCGCCGACCGCGCCAAAGCGTATGGCGTGAAAAGCGCCGTCGTGGACGGCAACGATGTGCTGGCCGTGGAACGCACCACGCGCGAAGCGGTTTCTTACGCGCGCGCCGGAAACGGCCCGGTGCTCATCGAAGCCAAGACCATGCGCATGCTCGGCCACGCGCAACACGACGCCGCGGAATACGTGCCCAAGGCCATGCTGGAAGCTTGGAAACAGCGGGACCCGCTGGACCGTTTTGAGAAAGTTCTCACTGAAAAAAAGCTGTGGGACGCAAAAACGAAAAAGGAAATCGACGAACGCATCGCGCGCGAAATTCGCGCCGATGTGGAATTCGCGGAAAACTCGCCGTTCCCTCCGCCGGAGTCGGCCGAAGAAGGAGTCTATTGCGAGGGCTGCCACACCATCGAAGCGGATTGGCAGAGGCCGAAGGAAGAATTGATGCCGCCGCGCTCCAGTGTGAAGGCCGAATGGCCGCTGAAGAACTTTGCGGCCAACGGCGCGCGGCCGCCCGCCGTCAGGCAACCGGCGCCGAAAGCCAAGCCCGGGAAGAAACCCGCGCGCGCGGCCGCCCGCGTTCGCGCCAAGGCGGGGCGCTGACCATGCCCGAAACGACGTATCTCGAAGCCATTCGCCAGGCCATGTTTGAGGAAATGGACCGCGATCCGGCGGTCGTGCTGATCGGCGAGGACGTGGGCGTGTACGGCGGCGCGTTCAAAACTTCCGAGGGCCTGCTTGCGCGGTTCGGCTGGGAGCGCGTGATCGACACGCCCATCAGCGAATCCGCGATCGTGGGCGCGGCCATCGGCATGAGCTACGCGGGACTGCGGCCCATCGCGGAAATGCAATTCATCGATTTCATCGCCTGCGCCTTTGAGATGATCACCAATTTCGCCGCGAAATCGCACTACCGCTGGGGCGCGCCAGTGCCCATGGTGCTGCGCGGTCCATCGGGCGGCGGCGTGCACGGGGGACCGTTTCATTCGGCCAATCCCGAAATGTATTTCGTGCACACGCCGGGCCTGAAGGTGGTCTGCCCGGCGACGGCCCGCGACGCCAAGGGACTCCTCAAGTCCGCGATTCGCGACAACAACCCGGTGCTGTTTTTCGAGCACAAATTTCTCTATCGCCGCATCAAGGAAAATCTTCCGGCGGATGATTTTACGGTGCCGATCGGAAAAGCGGCGGTGCGGCGCGAAGGCCGCGACCTCACCATCGTGAGCTACGCGGCCATGCTGCACGCTTCGCTCGAAGCCGCGGCCGAGCTGGCGAAAGAAGGCATCGAAGCCGAAGTGATCGACTTGCGCACCCTCCTGCCGCTGGACCGCGAAACAATTCTCGCGTCCGTGCGGAAGACGAACAAGCTGCTCGTGGTGCACGAAGACACCCGCACCGGCGGCATCGCCGGAGAAATCGCCGCCATCGTCATGGAAAGCGCCTTCGAGGATCTCGACGGCCCGGTCCGGCGCGTCACTTCGCTCGACACCCCCGTGCCGTACGCGCCCGGGCTCGAGCAGTATTTCCTTCCCAGTCCGGCGAAGGTTGTCGCCGTGGCCCGGGAACTGGCACACTATTGAAGCGCGTGGTTCGTGGTCCGTGGCTCGTGACCCGTGACGAGTCAAGGACGGGAAAACTCGAAGAAACACGGATCACGGAACACGAATCACGGGACACGAAAGAGGTTTTCCAATGGCCGTAGACGTCATCATGCCCCAGATGGGGGAAAGCATTTTCGAAGGCACCATCACGCGCTGGCTCAAGAAGCCGGGAGACCGCGTCGAGCGCGACGAGCCGCTGTTTGAAATCTCGACTGACAAAGTGGACGCGGAGATTCCCGCGCCCTCGGCCGGCGTGCTGAAGGAAATCAAAGTCACCGAGGGACAGACCGTGCCCATCCAGACGGTGGTTGCGGTGATCGAAGCGGCCGGCGCCTCTGCTGCCGCTTCAGCCCCGGCGGCCGCCCCAGCGCAGCCCCCCCCCGCACCAGGAAAGGCCGCACCGCCCAAAGCCGCGGCGGCGCCTCCTGCTCCCACAGTACCGTCGCCCGTTCCTGCTCCGGCGCCGCCTGCCGCCAGCGCCCCTGCGGCATCGCCAGCGCCGCCCGCCGCGCGCGGCAATGGCCAAAAAATTCGCAGTTCGCCGCTAGTACGCAAGCTGGCCAAAGAACACAACGTGGACCTCGCCGCCGTGGAAGGAAGCGGCGCGGGTGGCCGCATCAGCAAGAAAGATATTCTGGCCGCCGCGTCCGGCGGGGGGAGGCCTGCGGCCTCCGCGCCGCCGACCGCCGCCGGGCCATCCGTTTCCCTGGCCGCGCCGCCTCCCGGGGGAGGCGCCATCGCGCATCCCGCGCTGGAAAATGCCGTCCCGCGCGAGCGGATTTATTTCGGCAACTACGAAGCCCAGCCGATGAGCGTGATGCGCCAGCGCATTGCCGAGCACATGGTGGCCTCCAAGCACGTTTCGCCGCATGTCTACTCCATCGACGAAGCGGACATGACCAAAATCGCCAGGATCCGCGAGCGTTCCAAAGCCGCCTTCGAAGCCAAGTACGCGACGAAGCTGACCTTCATGCCGTTCTTCGTGCGCGCCTGCGTCGAAGGGCTGCGCGCCTTTCCCACGGTCAATGCCTCGGCCGACGGGGCGACGGTGGTGCTGCACCGCGAAATCAATGTGGGCATCGCCGTGGCCCTCGATTGGGGGCTGATCGTGCCCGTGCTGAAGGAGGCCGAGGAGAAAAATTTCCTGGGCCTGGCTCGCGGCATCAACGATCTGGCCGAGCGCGCCCGCGCCAAAAAGCTGAAGCCCGAAGAGGTCCAGGAAAGCACTTTTTCGATCACCAATCCTGGAGTGTACGGCGGCCTGATGGGCTTGCCTGTGATCAACCAGCCGAACGTCGCCATTCTGGGCATCGGCGCGATCCAGAAACGTCCCATGGTGATCGAGGACGCCATCGCCATCCGCTCCATGGTTTACCTGACGCTCTCCTACGACCACCGCGTGGTGGACGGCGCCGTGGCCCACCAGTTTGTCGGCAAGGTGAAGGCGTATCTGGAATCGTGGAGCGAGGACGTTCTGTGAGGCGGGGAGTCGTGGCCCGCGAACCGTGACCCGTGGCTCGTGATCCGTGGCCCGTGATTCTCGCCGAGTGCTGCCCAAGTCTCGAAACAAGTGCAGTTGAGAGTAGATTGTTGAGAGTCAAATCAAAATCGTGCATGAAGATCACGCCCGCCGTGATTCTCAACTCTCTACTGTCAACTCTCCATTCCTGACAGATCGCCTGTCACGGGCCACGGAGCACGGGCCACGGGTCACGCCCCTTCCGCGCGCAGCACCGGCGCCACCTCATGCGCCCACTTGCGCAGCTCGCCGAGCGGCATCACGCGAATATCGTTTTCTTTTAGAATCCCGGAAACAAAGCGGTCCCGCACGTTGCTGACGGCGGGCTCGCGCTCGGTGACGGCCAGAAATTCGGATTGGCGGACGCGTTCGCGAATGGCGCCCGCGGTGTACGCGAAAAGTTTGGCCTGCCCCGGATCGCGGCCGAGGGCCACGGAATGCACGAAGCCGCGCGTGCCGTTGCGGCGGTAGGAAAAGTCGATGCGCATGGGATCGCCCGGCGCGGTGAACTCCTCGACGCGCACCCCGCGCTGCATCAGGCGCAGAATTTTTTCGCTGCGGAAATAATCCGCGGCCCGGGCGCGCACGTCGCTGCGCGTGTGGATTTCCGCGGCGCCGCGGCGCGTGTCACGCAAGGGCTCCACCTGTTCGCGAAAGAGCCGGTCGAGCTCGGCGTCCGGGTCGCGCGAAAGCAGCCCCTTGCTGGGCGCCAGCTGCACGGAGTTCGCGAGCGTGTCGTCGAATATTTTGAGGATGGCCGCGGCCTCCATCTCGCGGCCGGCAAACTGCCGGTCGAATTCGGCGGGCAGGCGCAAGAGGAGCTCTTCGTCCGCCGCGGGGTGCAGGCGCCGCAGGCGCACGAGGTCGGCGGGCTCCTCGAGCCAGCGCTGGCGGACGCGACCCGTCGCGGGATCGAGCAGCAGCACGCCGATGTTGACCCATTCGTCGCGGAGGAGGTTCGGGTGGTAGCGCACCACGTGGTAAGCGCAGATCACGAGCGGTTCGTCAGGCATGTTTCACCTTCCAGTTGGGAAACGGTTCGCGGCCGGAATTGCGGGCCGAAAGGATCAGTTCGCGCACGCGCTGGCGCCGGCTGTACAGGCGCTCGAGCAGGCGCTCCAGCGCGTTCCAGTCTCCGCCGTACCACTCCGGCGGAATCTGCGCGGCTTCCTCGCCGAGCACGCGCTCGGTGATCTGATTTTCCAGACGCGCGAGCCAGGGCTCGAAGGCCTCCATGCCGCAGACGCCCGCGTAGACGCGCTGGCGCGCGTACAATCCGCGCAGGGGCGCGTCGGGAAAATCCCACTCGCCGGCGTTAAAGCAGAATCCGAAATCAATCATCATTGCTGTGTAACCCAACGCTGTGTCACCGGGCGCTGTGGAATCGGCTGCCCCCGAGTCCCCGCCCGGGTCGCGAAAAAAAATGGCCTGGCGGCCGTTGGTGTTGCAAGTCCACTTGTCGAACACCAGAACGCCCAGAAAATCCGCAAGATTTCCCACCGCCGCGAGCTGCTCGTCGGGCAAAAAATCGTGAACCGCCATCCGCGCCGGGTGCCCCGGGAACTGCGATCCGAATTGTTTGCCCGCCGCGCAAGGTTTCCTTCCGAGGCCCAGTTGCATCACCAGGTCCGGCGTATAGGCGATGATTTCCGGGCGCACCTCGACCACTTCGACCTGCGGCACAACGAGGCCCAGCCGCGCCGCCAGACGTGTTGCAAGCATTTCGTTCGCCAGGATCCTCAAATGCTGCGGGTTGTTCTGAAATTTGACGATATAGTAAGCCCCATCGTCGCAGCGCATCAATTGGGCCTGCGCGCCTCCGCGCATCCGCCGCACGTGCTCGACGGCCAGCTTCATGGTCGCCATGCTAGCCATGCACAAGGGAACCCGCAAGAAAATTGTTCCGCTACGGGAAGCGCGAATCGCGAGGCGGGAATTTAATTACTATGCGCCGGAATGAAACTGGATGGGGCGAGATGCAAATTAATCCGAAGGCCCGAGGGAAACTCCCCGGGCCTCCGTCCGCAAATCCTTTGGACCTGGAAAACTGTCAGCGCCTCTTGCGGCGCTTGGCGGATTTCTTCGCCGCTTTTTTCTTGGCCTTTTTCTTGGGAGCGGCCTTGGCTTTCTTTTTCGCTTTCCTGGCCGCCTTTTTTTTGGCGCGCTTGGGCGGCGCCTTTTTCCTGGCCGCCGGCTTCGGCGCCGAGGGAGGAGGTTGCGGGGCGCCGGCCGCACCGGGACGCTCGGTGATAACCAGTTCCTCTTCGATTTCCTCTTCGATCACTTCCTCCGGGTCGCCGCCGAGTTCTTCTTCCTCAAAATGTACGAACTCGTTTTCGTCGCCTTGGTCTTCCTTTTCGTAGGCCATCCAGGTTCTCCCTTCGACTCGCCGCCATTTCGAGGAATTCGATGGCGCTTGAAGCCATCGCGGGCTTATAAACGGAATCCGGCATGTTTGTCAAGGGTTAGCCCAATCGCCGCCGGTTCCGTGTAGTTTTTCGGGGCATCCCTTCCCGGCGGGCGGCGTCTCGACCGGGCGCCCGAAAGCTGGGAACTGCCGCGAACCCGCTCACAATATAGGGATAAGTCAGAATAAAAAGCAAGGTGGGACTAATGCGTCGGCAGGATCGTCAGGGTATCGCCTACCTGCAGGGGCCGGCTGAACAAATAACGGTTCCCCGCCTGGATCGCTTCCACAGTCGTTTGATAAGCGCGGGCGATCGACCACAGCGTTTCACCCGGCTTCACGTGATGCACCACGGCGCTCGAAGAGCGCGCTTCCATTACCGGAAGGTTGCGGGCAGTGCCACTGCGCTGCGCCACGGTCGTGACCGGCGCGCTGTCCTTGGTCCTGGTTTGCTGAGGCGGGGGAGTCATGCCTCCCGGGTAGATACGCAGCGACGTGCCGCGCACCACATGGTCGGCTCGCAGGTGGTTCCACTTGCGCAACTCGGCCGCGGTCACGTCGAACTCGTCGGCGATCGTGGCGATGGTGTCCGTACGGCGCACACGGTAGCGGATCAGCTTGCCCGTGGAGGCCTCGGATCGCGCGGCGGCGGGAATAATAAGTTTTTGACCCTCTTCGAGCGGCGCTCCCACGGCCAATTCGTTGGCATCGGCTACTTCCGCCGGAGATACGCGGTACTGCTTGGCGATGGAGTAAAGCGTCTCGCCTTGCTCGACTTTGTGGCGGCGCCAGCTCACCCATTTTTCCGGCGGAATGGCCGCGATTTCCGCAAAGAAACGCTCGGCCGTGCCCTCGGGTAGGCGCAGAACAAAATCCGGATCGGGCGGCGTCACCAGGCGCAACAGCTCAGGATTGAGGCTGCGCAGGGAATCGAGATCGGTGTCTATCGTTTCGGCGACCAGGCGCAAATCAATGGCCTGCCCCGGCTTGACGGTGTCGGCACTGAGGGGGGGCTCGGGTTCGAATTCAATACCGTAGCGCGCAGGATCCTTGGAGATCAGGTCCAGCGCCAGAATGATCGGCACGTAATTCTGTGTTTCCTTGGGCAGAACATTACGGTGGTAGAGTTCCCAGAAATCGGCGTAGCCGGTTCGCTCAATGGCGTGCTGCACGGCGCCCGCGCCGGAATTGTAGGCGGCCATGGCCAGATACCAGTCGCCGAACTGCGAGTACAGATCGCGCAAGTCGCGCGCAGCGGCCCGCGTGGCTCTTTCCGGATCCTGGCGCTCGTCCACCCACCAGGTCTTTTGCAGACCGTACTTCCGCCCGGCAAAGGACATGAACTGCCACATCCCGCGCGCGCCTGCCTTAGACACTGCCTGCGGCTGGAACGCGCTTTCGGCCTGCGCCAGGTAAATCAAATCCTGCGGCATGCCTTCTTCCTTCAAAACCCGCCGGACCATATCGCGATAGCGTCCCTCGCGGCGCAGTCCGGTTTCGACGATCGCGCTGCCGCGCGGCGTCTTGAAATAGTTCACATAGGCGAGGACCGGATCGTTGACCGTCAGCGGAACGTCATGGTCGACGGCGCTCATTTCGCTTTCCGCGCGGCCGCGCAGATTAGGATCGAATTTTTCCGGCTGCGGGATGGGTTCCTCGGCGATTTCGTCGATGGGCGCGGGCGTGGATGTCTGTTCGCTGAAACCGTCGCCGGCGCGGAAGGCCTCAAGCTCGTCCAGACTCACCGTGTCGATAATGTGGTGGTACAGGTCGCTCAGGCGCGGGTCGGCGTCGAGATCGTAACCGCTGGCCAGCAATGCGTCGAGCGCCACATCGAACTCCTCGCGCGCCTTGCCCAGGTGGCCGGCCTGGAAATCCTGCTCGCCGGCGTCGAACGCAGCCTGGCTATTCGCCACCAGATGCTCCACCGCATCCGGAGACTGAATTACCAGCGGCGTCACAAATTTGTGTTGCGCATTGATAGGCAGCGCAGGCAGGGCCAGCTCTTGCGAAGGCAGAGAGATCTGGGCGGGCCGGACTTGCACGGGCCTCTTGGCCGAGTCTTCACAGCCAGCCAGGCCGAAAACCACACCGGCAGCAAGGAAAAGCGGAACGATCGATTTCTGAGCGCGATATCCCATGGGAGTATTTTTGGACCAAGTTGAAACGACTGGCAGCACGGCCCTCCGGATTAAAGAGAGCAAAATGCTTGCCAAACTTAGGGGCAGATTCCCGCCACCAGGAACCCAACCCTATTATTGTAAATCAGATGCCCCCGAGGGGGTCAAGAGAGATTGCAATCCCCTGTTAATATCCCTATAACCCATTCAAATACTGGCGGTTAGGAAAGGGCCGCCTTCACGTCGGCGAGCAGGTCGGCGGGGTCCTCGAGGCCGATTGACATGCGCACCGTGCCCGGCCCGATCCCCGCCGCTGCCAATTCCTCTGTAACCATTCGGTAATGGGATGTGTAGATTGGGAGCACTATGAGTGATTCAACTCCACCCAGGCTGGCGGCCAGAAGGAATATTTTTGCGCGGTCACAGAACCGGCGCGCCGCGGGCAAGCCGCCTTTGACGTCAAAAGCCAGCATCCCCCCAAAGCCGGCCATTTGCCGTTTTGCCAGGGCATGGTCGGGATGGGAGGACAAACCCGGATAGTGCACTCGCGCGATTTTCGGATGGCGTTCCAGAAAGCGCGCAACCGCCAGGGCGCTTTCGCTCTGCCGGCGGAGGCGAATTTCGAGCGTTTTCAGTCCGCGAATCAGGAGGTAAGCGGGATCGGGATCCATCGATCCCCCGAGTAAAATCATCGTTTCGCGGACTTTCGCTATTCGTTCCCGTTTCCCGGCCACGGCTCCGGCTATGATGTCGGAGTGGCCCGCCAGATATTTTGTCGCGCTGTGCACCACCAGATCGAAGCCCAGGTCCAGCGGCTTTTGCAGAATGGGCGTGGCAAAGGTGTTGTCCATGAGCGAAACAAGTTTGTGCTTTCGCGCCAGGGCCGCCACTTTTTTCAAATCCACCAGGCCCAGCGTGGGATTGGTGGGCGATTCCACATAGATCGCGCGGGTGTTCGCATTCACCAGGCGCTCCACGCCGTCGAGATTTGCTTCCACATGGTGCGCGCGAATGCCAAATCTCGGCAGGATGTCGCGCAGCAGGCGGTAGGAGCCGCCATAGAGCTGGCGCGTGGCGATCAATTCGTCTCCGGCCCGCAGCACGGACAAGAGCGCGCTCGAAATCGCGGCCGATCCCGAAGCCGTCACCAGGGCGGCTTCGCCATTTTCGAGGCCCGCGATTTTCGCTTCGGCCGCGGCCAGCGTCGGATTGCCGTAACGCGTGTAAATGTAGGCTTTTGATTTGCCCTCGGCCCAGCGCTTCATTTCCGCGGTACTCGCGAAGGTGAAATTCGCCGAGCGAACAACAGGCGTGGTAACCGGGGCGTTCCGCCCGTGCTTCAGCTCGCCGCTGTGAATGGCGAGCGTGGCATCAGACCAACGCGGCGGTTTTTTTTTAGGCATAATGCGGCGATTGTTTCAAACGCACGGGCTTGCACAACATCCAATTTGGTCCCCGGGAACGCCAATCGGGAGATTGGCGTTCCCGGGCCTCCACGAAACGCTTCGTTCCTAGCCTCCCTGCCTCCTGCTTCCAGCTCTTATACCTGTTCTTCCTCCTCGACCACGACTCCCCGCGCCGCTTTCGCCGCGGCGATCACCTTCTCTGCGATTTCGCTCGGGACATAGTCGTAGTGCGAATATTCCATGGTGTACGTGGCGCGGCCCTGGGTCATGGAAGTCAGCGAGGTCGCATAATTCAGCATCTCTGCCAGCGGAACTTGCGCCTTGACAATGACGCTCGAGCCGCGCGCCTCGCTGCCGCTGATCCGGCCGCGCCGCGAACTGAGGTCGCCCATGATGTCGCCCGAATACTGGTCCGGCGCGTACACCTCGACGTGCATCACGGGCTCCAGGAGCGCGGGCCGGGCTTGCTTCATGCCTTCCTTGAACGCCAGCGATCCCGCGATTTTGAAGGCCATGTCGGAGCTGTCCACGTCGTGATATTTTCCGTCGTAAAGGATGGCCTTGAAATCCACGACGGGAAAGCCCGCGAGATAGCCGCGCTCGGCCGAAGCGCGGATGCCTTTCTCGACCGAGGGGATCCAGTTCTTGGGAATCGCGCCGCCGAAAATGTCGTCCACGAATTCGATGCCCGTCCCGCGCGCCCCCGGCTCTAGGCGAACGCGGCAGACTCCGAACTGCCCGTGCCCGCCCGTCTGTTTCTTGTGCTTGCCTTCGGCGTCGGCCTTGCCGCGGATGGTTTCGCGGTAGGGTACCTTGGGCGGTTTGAGCGTCAGGTCCACGTGGTAGCGCTTGTGCAATTTCGCGACGACCACCTCGATGTGCTGCTGGCCCGAGCCCGCCAATAGAAACTCCTTGGTCTGCGGATCGCGCGAGAAACGCAGGGACGGGTCCTCCTCCAGAATGCGATGGATCGCGGGGCCGATGCGGTCTTCGTCGGCGCGCGTCTTGGGTTCGACAGCAAAGGTGATGGAAGGCTCGGGAACGTGCGGCAGCGGATAGTGAATGGGCGCCGACTTGTCGCCGAGCGTGTCGCCGGTGAACGTTTCCTTGAGTTTTGCCACGGTGCCCAGATCGCCGGCGTGGAGTTCCGGCACGGCGGTGGGCGTCTTGCCCTGCATCACCTGGATGTGTTGCAGGCGTTCGCTCGTGCCCCGCGTGAAGTTCTGCGGCATGGCGTCGTTTTTAAGGACGCCGGACATCACCTTGAAATAGCTGATCCGCCCGGAGAAGGGGTCGGCCAGCGTTTTGAACACAAAAATGGACAGCGGCTCGGAGTCGCCGATTTTTCGCTGAATTTCGTTTCCCTTGCTGGCGGTCTCGTTGTGCCCGATGGCCGTGCCGCGCTGCGACGGATCCGGAAAAATGTCGGCCAGCAAATCGAGCAGCGTGGCGCTGCCGATATTGTGCAGCGCGGAGGTCAGCACAACCGGGTAGATGCGCTTGGCCTGGAACGCCTCGCGCAATCCCTTCCTCAGGTCCTCGATCGGAAGCGTGCCCTTCTCGAAAAATTCCTCCATCAGCGCGTCGTCGCCCTCCGCCACCATTTCCACCAGCGCTTCATGCGCGGCCTTGGCGGCCTCGGCCAAATCCTCGGGAATCTCATCGATCTTCGGCTTGCCGTCGCCGTCCGGCGTATAGACATGCGCTTTCATCGTAATCAAGTCTACGACGCCACGAAACATTTTCTCCGCGCCGATCGGCAATTGCAGCGGCACGACGTTGCGGCCGAACACCCGCGTGATGGACTCCATCGCACGATCGTAATCCGCGAGCTCGCGGTCCATCCAGTTAAGTGCGAAGGCGCGCGGCACGTCGTATTCGGTCGCGTAGTCCCACACTTTTTCCGTAACCACCTGCACGCCCGCCGCCGCGTCCACCAGGATCAGCACGGCGTCGGCGGCCACCAGGGACGCGCGCGTGTCGTTCAGAAAAGTGCTGTAGCCCGGCGTGTCCAAAAAATTAATTTTCATTTTTTCCGCTTGCCCGGAGGGCGCCCACTCGGCATAAGCCAGGCTCGAATGAATCGTGATTTTTCGGGCAATTTCCTCTTCGTCCCAGTCGGTAACCGTGTTTCCCTCGGCGACCTTTCCCAGCCGGGTGGTCATCCCCGCGGTGAACAGCAACGACGACACCAGCTGGGTTTTCCCCGTGTCGCCGTGACCGGCAATCCCCACATTGCGTATGGACTGCGTAGCGTAAGCTTTCATCG
>Ga0210409_10001512_pt1 | contig 30276 bp, 26 predicted proteins | sample IncBWH17MmetaG_FD_161649 | JGI IMG/M metagenome (GOLD analysis project Ga0210409, IMG submission 161649) | Forest soil microbial communities from Barre Woods Harvard Forest LTER site, Petersham, Massachusetts, United States - Inc-BW-H-17-M | ecosystem: Environmental > Terrestrial > Soil >...
CAACGGGAAACTGATCCGCTGGGAAGACGCCACGATTCACGTCCTTTCCCACGTGGTCAGTTACGCCTCGGCGGTATTTGAGGGCATTCGCTGCTACGACACCAAGAACGGCCCGGCCATCTTTCGCGTGCGCGAACACATGCAGCGCATGGTCAATTCCGGGAAGATTTACAGGCTGGAACTGCCGTACACAGCGGAAGAACTCTGCAATGCGGCCGCGGAAGTGGTGCGCGTCAACAAGATGAGCTCGTGCTACATCCGCCCGATCGCGCTGCGCGGCTACGGGGACATCGGCGTCGGCGGGACGGCTGTCCCCATTGAAGTGTACATGGCCTGCTGGGAATGGGGACGCTACCTGGGCCCGGAAGCCATCGAAAATGGAGTTGATGTCTGCGTCAGTTCGTGGAACCGCATGGCGCCCAACACCCTGCCGAGCATGGCCAAGGCCGCGGCAAACTACATGAATTCGCAGCTCATTCACATGGAAGCGCATGCCAACGGGTATACCGAAGGCATCGCGCTGGACACGAACGGGTGCGTCAGCGAGGGTTCCGGCGAAAACATCTTTGTGGCCATGGACGGAGTGCTGTACACGCCGCCGGTGGGAAATAGCGTGCTGCCGGGCATCACGCGCAGCTCGGTCATCACGCTGTGCGAGGAAATGAAAATTCAGGTGCGCGAGCAGGTGATTCCCCGCGAAATGCTGTACATCGCCGACGAAGTCTTTTTCACGGGCACCGCAGCGGAAATCAGCCCGCTGCGTTCGATCGACCGGATCAAGATCGGCAAGGGATCGCGCGGCCCGATCACGAAGAAGCTGCAGGAAGAATTTTTCGCGATCCTCGCCGGAACGAAGCCCGATCGGCACAACTGGCTGACGCCGGTCAACGTGCCGCTGGGCGCGGCCACGCGCTGAGGAGCGCGAATTTGAAATTTCAAATTTGAGATTTCAGATTCGAGGCTTCAGAGGCCAACGTTCACCTTCCTACTCCCAGTGAATGCAGCGGCCGAAGCCGCGACCTTCAAAGATCGCGCCCACAGAGTTCCGGCCCTGCCCCACTCAAGTCTTTGACTTAGCATATCCACTTCTCATAGAATCTGCTTCCCCAATGGAAAAACAGGGTGGACCAGCCCAAAGCGAGTCCACAGAGAGAGGTCTTCATGTACTCGAAGCCCCAGAAGCTTGTTGCAGAATTTGTGGGTACATTTGCGCTGATTTTTTTCGGAGTGGGATCGATCTGCGCGGATCAATTTCTGCGCACCAGCTCGAACGGGCAGGTCGGTGTGGGCCCACTGGGGATCGCGCTGGCACACGGATTGGCTATCGGCATCATGGTGACGTCGCTCGGCCACATTTCCGGCGGCCACTTTAATCCCGCGGTCACCATCGGATTTTGGGTCACTCGCAAGCTTTCGACGTTTGACACGCTGGCGTATTGGATCGTGCAGCTTGCCGGGGGCGCTGCTGCCGCCTATTTACTGCGGCGCTTGCCTCTCGATGTCTGGGGACCCGTGCAACTGGGCACACCGGATCTGGCGAGCGGCATCTCGCGCGCCAACGGCATCATCTTTGAAGCGATCATGACGTTTTTCCTGGTCTTCGTGGTCTTCGCCACAGCCGTCGATGAGCGCGGCGCATTCAACAAGATCGCGGGCTTTGCCATCGGCCTGTCCATCACCATGGGCGCGCTGTTTGGCGGACCGTTTACCGGCGCGGCGCTCAATCCGGCGCGGGCTTTTGGTCCCGCGCTGGCCGCGAATCACTGGAACAACCACGGTGTTTACTGGATTGGGCCGCTGGCCGGGGGCATGGTCGCGGGGTGGCTCTACGACACGCTTTTCCTTGGCAAGAAATAGCGGAAAAGATTTAGTAGGACAGCCACTCTTGGCTGTCCCGCACGGCCTCGGCAGGTTGAAGGCGGACAGCCAAGAGTGGCTGTCCTACTAACCGCGGAATCGCCTGCGGATTCGTTTGGCGGCTTCTGCTATCATGGCTGGCGGACGTCCATGACCCCGGCGCGCATTCCGCTATTTCCGCTAGATATCGTGCTCTTCCCCGGCCAGGCCGTGCCGCTGCACATTTTCGAGCCCCGCTACCGGCAGATGACGCGGCACTGCATCGACACGCAATCTCCCTTCGGCATTGCCTATATGCGCGAGCGAACGATGGCCCAGACGGGCTGCTCCGCGATGATCGTGAAAATTCTGAAAGAATATGAAGATGGCCGCTCCGATATTCTGACCGCGGGACAAAGCGCGTTCCAATTAATCCGCACGCACGACGAGAAGCCCTATCTGGAAGCGGACGTCGAATATCTCGAGGAGGATTTCACGGAACTCGATTCCGCAGTTTCCGAACGGCTGGAGAAGCTCTGCGACCAATGTCACCAGCTTCTTTACGGGGAAGACGCGCCGCGCTTTGAAACCGAGGGCGGCATTTCGCTCGCCTATCACGTGGCCTCCGAATTGCCTGTCGATGTGGCCATCCGCCAGGGCTTGCTGGAAATTCGTTCGGAAGCAAGGCGGCAGGAAAAACTCGTGGAGCATCTCGACGAGTGGTATCCGCAACTGCAAAAGCGGGAGCATGTGCGAGGAAAAGCAGCGGGCAACGGCCACGGCAAGCTGTAGGCGCGCGAGTCGGCAGACTCCGAACTCTTCCCTCGCCTGACCAATTACGAGCGTCCTGGCCCGTTTCAGCCGTCAGGTTCACGCCACCATCCTGACGTAAAAACTCAGAGCTTGATTTCGCTGATTTGAATGATTGGCTGCAGACTCGTGTAATTGGCAATGTCGCCCATAATTGCTTGCGCATGGGGTTCGAATGCGGCCTGGAAAGCATCGACCGAATCAAACAAAAGGTGGCCAACAGCAACGTAGGGAGCGGGTGAGCCGGGACCAAAGCCCCCGATTCCCTGATCCACAGCCATGCCTTTGACTGCAGGACCGAGGAGGCGCTTCACCAGGGGCATATGATTCATGCAGTAATATGCCATGTCGAATTTCGCGCCTTCTTTGTTTGGGTAGAGCACGCTGATTTTAATCATGGAACTCCTCTCGAAACCCGCGCGTTCAGAAGGTGCAGGATTAGACCGCGCGGCGTGTGCGGCAGTCAATCGAATTTTCGGATGCGGGGCGCAACTGGTGGCACGGGCTTCAGGCCTGTGGGGGTTCGGCCTTGCAAACCCCTAACCCCACAGGCTGAAGGCCTGTGCCACTTTGATCTGAATTCTGCAGTAATCCTCGGTGTGGCATATAATGGTGGTGCAAATCGATCAGGGGCCCTCGATGACGACCAAACCTGCAACACTCGGCGAATTGCGGAAAGTTCCCGGCTACGCGCCTGGAGCGGCGCGCCGCAGCGTCAAGGACGAACTTCGCGCCAACATTCTGCGGAAGCTGGAAGACGGCGAGCCGCTCTTTCCGGGGATTCACGGGTACGAAGAGACCGTCCTGCCACAGATCGCCAATGCGATTCTGGCGCGGCACAATTTTATTTTGCTGGGCTTGCGGGGCCAGGCGAAGAGCCGCATCCTGCGCGGATTGATCGACTTTCTCGATAAGGAAATTCCATACATTAGCGGTTGCGAAATTCACGACGATCCGCTCGCCCCGCTGTGCCGTGCATGCCGCGATTTGATCGCGGAGAAGGGTGACGCCGCGCCCATCTCGTGGCTGCCGCGCGATCTGCGCTTTGTCGAGAAGCTGGCGACTCCCGACGTCACCATCGCCGATATTCTTGGCGACGTGGACCCCATCAAAGCGGCGCGCTCGGGCCGCTCGCTGGGCGACGAACTCACGATTCACTACGGGCTGCTGCCCCGCGCCAATCGAGGCATCTTCGCCGTGAACGAACTCCCGGACCTCGCCGGAAAAATTCAGGTCGGTCTGTTCAACATCATGCAGGAAGGCGACATTCAGATTAAGGGTTACCCGGTGCGCATGCCGCTCGACGTACTCCTCGTCTTCACGGCAAACCCCGACGATTACACCGCGCGCGGAAAAATTATCACGCCGCTCAAGGATCGCATAGGCTCGGAAATTCGCACGCACTATCCCGCCACGGTGGAGGAAGGCGTTTCCATCACGGCGCAGGAAGCGTGGGTCAACCGCGATGGCGGGAGGTCCAGCGTAGATATACCGGACTACCTGCGCGAAGTTGTCGAGCTGGTGGCATTTCTCGCGCGCGATGACAAGCGCATTGACAAGCGCTCCGGCGTGAGCCAGCGCCTGCCGATTGCCTGCCTGGAAAGCGTGGTCAGCAGCGCGGAGCAGCGCGCCGTGCGCAATCGCGAAGCGCGCTCCGCGGCGCGCATCGCCGACGTGTATGCCGCGCTTCCCGCCATCACCGGGAAAATGGAGCTGGAGTACGAAGGCGAATTGCGCGGCGCGGAAAACATCGCGCGCGAGCTGATTCGCGGCGCGGTCGGCAAGGTTTTTTCCAATCGCATGGAAGGCGCGAATCTTCAGCCGGTGGTGCAATGGTTTGAACTGGGCGGCGAACTGAAAGTGCCCGAGAGCGCTCCGGCGGCTGAAGCACTCGCGCAACTCAAGAAAATTCAGGGGTTGACGGATCATCTCGATCGTCTGGGCGCCGACGGGCGCGGCGGCCCGGCCGGCATGGCGGCAGCGGCGGAATTCATCCTCGAAGGACTGTGGGCGCACAAACGCATCAGCCGCAATGAAGAGCGCGGCTATCACGCGGAACGCCCCAAGGCGCCCGAGCCGCGCGAGCAGCAGCCGCGTCCGCCGCGGCGACAGTTTAATTAGGGGCGATTGCGTCAAATGTTTGGCAAAAGGAGATTTGAGGGTTGAGGGTTTCAAGCAACGGAAAAAGTCCCCGGGTCTGAAGACCCGGGTTACAGCAATTGCGCACGCATCGAAGGTTTGTTGTAGCCCGCCTCTTCAGAGGCGGGGTTTTTCGGGCGGCGATTCGGCTGATTCGGCACTTTCTCGGCGACTGGTTATGACCAAATACATCCGCTACACGAAATACACGGGCGAACCGGCCGACGGCGTGGACTTGCAGGAACTTGTAAAGCGCCTGTCCGACTTTTTCCTGCAGAGCGGCTTCCAATCGCAATTTTACGGCCTCTCCGAAATGGACCCGGAAAAATCCATGGAAGCCCTGCGCCAGGCGATCCAGAGCGCGCTCGAGGAAGGCGAACTGCTTCCCAACCAGGATTTGCAAGACCTGCTGGACGGCACTCCGGAACAGATGGACGCGAAGATGAAAGAGCTGATCGACCAATTGATCGACCGGCTGATGCAAGAGGGCTACGTCACGGGGCAGCCACAGGTGACGGGCCCGCCGGACAAAACGCCGCGCGGGCAAATCGGTCAGGGGCGCGATCGCGACCGGGAAAACGAAGCGCGCTTCGAAATCACCGACAAGACCATCGACTTTCTGGGATTCAAGACGCTCAAGGATTTGATGGGATCGCTCGGCAAGAGCAGCTTCGGCCGCCATGACACGCGCGATCTCGCAACCGGCGTCGAATCGGGCGGCATCTCGCGACCTTATGAATTCGGCGACACGCTGAATCTCGATATCAGCGGGACGCTGTTCAACGCCGTGCGCCGTGAGGGCTCGAAAGTTCCGATCGAACTCGACTATCCGGATTTGATGGTGCACCAGACCGAGTACCAGAGTTCCTGCGCCACGGTGCTGATGCTCGACTGCAGCCACAGCATGATTCTTTACGGCGAGGACCGCTTCACGCCGGCCAAAAAAGTGGCGCTCGCGCTTTCGCACTTGATCCGCACGCAATATCCCGGCGACTCGCTGCACCTCGTGCTGTTCCACGATTCCGCGGAGGAGATGCCGCTCGGGGAGCTCGCGCGCGTGCAGGTCGGCCCGTACTACACGAATACGCGCGAAGGGCTACGCCTCGCGCGGCGCATCCTTTCGCGCCAGAAAAAAGACATGAAGCAGATCGTGATGATCACGGACGGCAAGCCGTCGGCGCTCACGCTCGACGATGGGCGCATTTACAAAAACGCGTTCGGCCTCGATCCGCTGGTGGTGACGCAAACGCTCGAGGAAGTGGGCCGCTGCCGCCGCTCCGGAATTTTGATCAACACGTTCATGCTGGCCAGCGATTACAGCCTCGTTCATTTCGTGCAAAAAGTGACCGAGCTGTGCCGCGGCAAAGCCTACTTCACCACGCCCTACACCCTCGGCCAATACCTGCTGATGGATTACATGCAGAAAAAAACGCGGCACATTCATTAGCGCATGTAGGACAGGCTTCAGCCTGTCTGGTTTTGTTTTTGTGGAAAACTTCAAAAATTCAAAAGCAGACCAGCTGAAGCCTGTCCTACTTAATCTTCGATCAATCTCTTCTTGTGTTTGGGCGGTTTCAGGCGCTTGTCGGGGATGACCCGCGCCGCGGGCGGAGGTCCCGCGAGTTCGCGCGCGCGGCGCCGCGCTTCGTTGCCCGCAGTAAACTTTTTCGGCTTGTTTTTGGCTCTGCTTCTGCTCATGGATAAGTCCGACTCGCGTGCCTCAGGCACGGCGGCTCAGGCTGTGCGCATCAGTCTGCCGTTTCAGGCGCGCTCGGCGGCGGCTGTGGCCGAGAGGAGTTCGACGAGCTCCAATGCTTTTGGGTTCACACAAACTTCATAATAGGGGCGCGTGCCGGCTTCGCCGATTTTTCCGCCGGGGAGCATCTGGCGGACGAATCCGCGGCGGATCAGGACGGGCTCGAGACCCTCGCCCACCGGCGTTTCTCCGAAGAAAAACGTGACGCGTTCCTTGCCCCAGGGCATGACGCAATCGGTTTCCAGTGGCGACAGCGCGATTTCCTCCTGCAGCTTTTGAAAACCTTCGTCATTCAATTCCACGCCGTTCAGATTGAAGCGAATCAGGAATTCGTCGGCCTCGTCCTCGGCCACGCCTTCCGTCATGGTCTGGAAGAGGAACAGTCGAAACAGCGAAGGGTTCTGTGCCAGCATGCGCCGCGCGGCCTTGGAACAGCTCGAAAGCCGGTCTGACAAGTTCAGTGCGCGCGAAATCATGATCCGCGAATCGGTGTCCATCCAATACGTCGGCGGAGAACCCTGGTAGGCGATTCCGACGCCCAGTTCCAGCCGCGGGAGGTCGGCCGATTCCGGCCGCTCGTTGTACGCGGAAGAAACCGCCAGAAGCTGCCGCGCCAGAGCACATGCTTTGGACACGGCGCGTTGCTGCGCGCGGTTGGATTCGGTTTCGTAAATCGCCAGCACCAGGGCGTCGCCTTCGATGAAAACTTTCGCCGCGCCGTACCGTTCCAGGATGCGCTTCACCGGCTCGTAAAAATTCATGCTGAAGAGCGACGCGGGATTGAGGCCGCGCGCCAGCAGATCCTGCGTGATTTTCGTCGAGCCGCGCACGTCCGCCTTGATGATGGTGTGGGAAAGGACGCGGTCTTCGGCCGGGCGGGCTTCCTCAGGCAGCAGGAATTCGTAGAGGCTGCGGTTCATCTCCGAAAGTTCCCGCGTGCGCTCGTTGCGCACCAGATGGACGCGCTCCATGGCCGCGCTCAGGCGCTCGTAATTGCGGGTGTCGCGGCGCAGGCGCATGAAATCTTCGGTGAAGCGGATGACCACGGCGCGCACTTCTTCGCGCGGCATTTTGCGAATTTTCTTGGAGAGTTCGTCGATGCGCTGCGTGGAATATTGCCGCGCGGGGAATTGCTTCAGGATGTCCTCGACGCGCTTGAATTCCTCGCGCGAGACCAGCGCTTTTTTCAATTGTTGCAGGTGGATCGGCGGGCAATAGTCGTGGCAGATGTTCCGCAACTGGTAGCTGGCCAGAATGTGCACCAGCAGGTCGCGCTGTTCCAGACGCACGATCAATTCCTCGAGCAATCGCGCGCGCTGTTCGGCCGCGGGTCCACGCGGCTCGCCCGTCGCGGCCGGGTCGAACAGGCGGCGCGCGTTTTCCGGCTGGTTCAAATAGTCGCCCAGGCGCTCCTGGTATTGCTTGGCCAGATAATCGGCCTCGCCGCGGGAGGCTTCGACGAGGGGATTGACTTCTTCCAGTTTGCGGCGCGCGTGGCGCAGCCGTTTATCAACGTCCGAGATGGACGCGCGGAGAGTTGCCGGATCGGACCCGAATCCCACGCGCCCCATCAGGCTTTCGGAGCGTTCCAGCTTGCGGGCGAATGTTTCGCGCTCTTGCTCGAGGCGCGCGATTTCCGCGCGGTAGGCCACCGCGCTGTCCACCAGTTTCTGGTGCTCGCGCCAGGAATCGTTCAGGTCATTCCCCTGATCCCCGGCCAGGATGGATTCCCGCAGAAAATCGAGGAGGACGGCGTCGAACGTCTCGAAGCGGTCCTGGTCGCGCATGTAGTTTCCCAGCAGGACGTATTGCTCGAGAAAGAGCACGTCGTCCTTGCCGCCTTCGACAAAGGCCAGGCGGTTGTTCAAAATATCCGAAGCGGTCGAACCCTCATCGCCGAACAACGCCTTCCTGGACCTTCCGAGGCTATTTTCCTCGATCTCCAGGATCGCCTGAAACACGTGCTGGCCCACGTTCCGGAACAGATTGCGGCGGTCGGCCTGCAATTCGGCCAGGCGGGCCTTGATCACATGGGCCTGCTCGGTGCGATCGAAATGTTCGCCGCGCCCGCGGATCCACTGCTTGGCCTCGAGCAGAAGGTTGGCGAACTGCGTGCCGATCTCCTGCGTCAGGTACTTCAATAAAGTCACGCGAAGAAGCAGGTCAATCTCAATATTTTTTTCGTACTTGGCCTTCTGCAGCCCAGCCTGGAGAAGATCGGAAAGTTGCCGTTTCCAGGAAGCGGCCTCGGGAGCGCGCGCGGCTTTTCGCTCGGCCTCGCGGCGCGCGGATGGGCGCCGGTCCGCCTGCATGCGGTCGGTCTGCGAAAGAAAAGGAAGATTGGCGGCTTGGCGGATGAATTCCAAGAGGTAAGCCTCGGTCGTCTCCGCAAAAGTGGGGCTCAAAAAAACATCATGGTGGATATTGTCCACGCCGACGGCCAGAGTGCCGAGTGGAAGCTCCGCCGAGTAGGGCCTCAGATTGACTCGCGCGGGCGTGCCCGTGGAGAGCATGGACGAACGTTCAGGCATAAGTAGCTGCGCTAGGCTCACTTACAGGTTAGCAAGGGAGTAAAGCGCGGACAAGGCGGCGAATCCAACCCGTTAACAGCAGATCGGGCATTTCAGTGGATGGCCGGGCACAGCTTGATTTGGAATGCTAGCGCATCGCACACATTGGTTTTAAGGGCGCGGATTTTCACGTCAGCCTCTCTCTGGATTCAAATCCGAAATAGAGACCCGGCGGGAGTCTCCGCCTGAATGATCCAGGCGGATTTCGAGGGTGGGCCAGTCCGTGCGGAATGTGAAATGCTCCGGCCACTCGATGATTACGATTGCCTTTTCCGACAGGGCGTCCTCCAAGCCGAGGGACTCGAGGTCGTGAAAGTTTTCTATGCGGTAGAGGTCAACGTGGTAGACCTTGCACGCCCGCTGGTTGGAATCAGAACGCGCCGGACCAGGGCTGCGGAATTCGTGGACGAGATTAAACGTCGGGCTGGTTACCTCCTCTTCGCGCGCGGCTCCCAGACCGCTGATGATTCCCTTGGTTAGCGTGGTTTTTCCGGCGCCCAGGTCGCCTTTCAATAGCACCAGGATGGGCGGCCGGAGTTTTGCTGCGATTTCACGGCCCTTAACTATGGTTTCTTCCGCGGAGCGGGAGATGAATTCGTTGCTCGTCATTTCTCATTTTCCATCTGAGTCAGGCGGCGCCTTTCGTGGAACGCGCTTCAGCCTGTGGATTTTTGCCGTGGGCGAGATTTTCACAAGAACAACAGGCCGCGCATTCCGGCAGAAACCCGACAAGCTGAAGCCTGTCCTACTTAACCCACTCCGCGAGCACGCGCGCGTACGCTTCCGGGAACGCGTCGATGAGGTCGGAAGCGATCAGGGGCGCTTCTCCGACTCGCGACGCGGCGATATCGCCGGCGAGGCCGTGCAGATACACGCCCAAACTAAGCACGCGCGCCCAATCATCTACGCCAAACTGCGCCGTCAGCCCGGCGAGAATTCCGGTGAGCGCGTCGCCGGTTCCGCCGGTGGCCATTCCGGCGTTCCCTGTCGTGTTGATATAAGCGTGCCCCGAAGGCGTCGCCAGAATGGTATGAAATCCCTTCAGGATTACATGCGCGCGCCAGCGTCCCGCCGCTTCGAGCGCAACTTCCAGGCGGCGCGCCTGCACTTCCTTTACGGCGATCCCGAGCAAGCGCGCCATTTCGCCGGGATGAGGCGTCAAGACCAATGCGGCGGCGTGACGCTCGTTCAAAGTGTCAGCCATTCCGGCGAACGCGTTCAGCCCGTCGGCATCCAAAATAATCGGGAGTTCCGTTTGCCCAACGACCAGACGGATGAATTGTTGCGTTTCGCTGTGCATGGAAAGCCCCGGGCCGATGGCGAGAACGGACTTGCCTCGCAAGATTTCCGCAAACTTGCCGTAATCCATATTGCGAAGGCTGGCCGTCCCGGCTTCCGTGGAAGCCAGAGGAGCCGTCATCATTTCCGGCATTCCCCCGGCCACAATGGGTAGCACATCCTGCGGCGTGGCCGCGGTGACAAGGCCGGCTCCGGCGCGCAACGCGCCGCGGGCCGCAAGAATCGCCGCGCCGGATTTCCCAAGCGATCCGGCGACGATCAGGGCATGGCCATACGTCCCTTTGTTGGCGACCGGGTCGCGCGCCAGCGGCAAGGCGCGGAACTCCGCCGGCTCGATCCAGTGAATTTTCAAATGCGTGTCGGACTCGAGCAGCTCGGAAGGCGTCCCGATATCTTTTACGACCAGCTCACCGCAACAAGGCGAATGCGGCAGCACCAATTGTCCGACCTTGGGAGCGGTCAGCGTTACGGTGAAATCGGCGGCCACGACCGGGCCGCCGAAATCCTGCGAGTCCGAGGCGAGACCGGAGGGCATATCCACAGCCACTACAATCATCTTGCCGCGCCTCTTGGCGCGCGCCGCGTTCAAATCTTCAATGACGGCGCCCAGCATCCCTTCGACGGGCCCGCGCAGACCGGTGCCGAGCAGCGCGTCAACAATCAGGTCCGCCTCAGCGAGCGCGGGGCGCGCGGAGTGCCATTCCGCTTCGCTGGTCACCACATACAATTCGCCGAGTCCTTGCTGCCAGCGCTTCAAATTGGCGGCCGCGTCGCCCTCGACCGAGCCCGGATTCGCAAACAGAAAAACAACCGCCGAGGAACCAAAATCTTTCAAGAGCCTGGCGACCACCAGACCGTCGCCGCCGTTGTTGCCCTTCCCGCACAACACCAGGATTTTGCGGCTGGAAAGGTCCGCGAATTTTTCGCGCATAAATTCGGAGATGGCCGTTCCCGCGTTCTCCATCAATTCAACGCCGGGAATTCCATAGCGCTCGATCGTGAGTCGGTCCGCCTCGCGCATCTGTGCCGCGGTCAGGACTTTCACGCGCGCTTCTCCTCGGAAGCCCCGGAAAAGCGCATCACGATCACAGTCATATCGTCGGCCTGATCGGGAGATCCGGACCATTCCTCGGAGGCGTGCATCAAGGCTTCGGCAATCGCGTGGGAAGATTTGTCCTTATTCCTGGAGGCCACCTCGACCAGGCGCTCGGTGCCGAATTCCTCGCCGTACACGTTTTCGGGTTCGATCAAGCCGTCACTGTAAGCCACTATCATACCGCCGTGTTCGATTTGCACGGCGCCTTGCTCAAACGGCACATCATTGAACAAACCCACGACCATCCCTCCGGTTTCCAGACGCCGGACCTTGCCGCCGCAAATATAGATGGGAGGAAGATGTCCGGCATTGGTGTAATGGAGCTGGCGCGTCTCCGCGTCGTACACTCCAAAGAAAACGGTCGCATAACGCTCGTCGGAAGTGTTGCGAAACAGGTGCAGATTGAGGTGCGAGACAATTTCAGCGGTATCAATTTGCTCGTGGCGAATCCCCGGCTGCCCGCTGCGGTAGCGCAGTACATCGCTGCGCAGAGCGGCTTGCACATTGGCCATCAAGAGCGCCGCCGAGATCCCCTTCCCGCTGATGTCCGCGACCGCGATGGCCAGCCGCGTGGGCGATATACGAATGAAATCGTAGTAATCGCCGCTGACCACTCGCGCGGGCCGGCAAATCGCTTCGATCTCCATGCCCGGCAGATTCGGCACCGAGTGCGGAAACAGCTGCTGTTGCACTTCATGCGCGATGGAAAGCTCGTTCTCAAGCTTCTGCCGCTGGCGCTGCTCCTCGATCAGTGTGGAAACGGAATGCATCATGGAATTAAACGACTCGCCCAGCGCCGCGAGCTGATCGCGGTGCGGGATGCGCACGCGATAGCTGAGATCGCCGTCCTGCACGTGCTGGGTCGCGCTGTACAGGCTGCTGACCGCCGTGGTGATGGTCCGCGTCATGATGATGCCTGTGACCAGCGATACGATTTCGATGAAGAGAAAAACCGCGCCAACCACCAGCAACGCCGTGGCCGCGGCGCCGCCCAAATCTCCGAGCGGACTGAAAAGCCGCCGGTTCAAAAGCGAAGGACGCGTGCTGAACGACGCGAACACCCGCGCTGAGCCCGTCTGCCCCTGTTTCCGGTCCAGGTCCAGCACTTCCAGACCCACGATGCCGGAGATCAATTTGTCGAATGGATTCACAGCCCGGGGAACGGAGCGATCGAGCGTCCCGATTTGCTCCACCGAAGCGTATCGTTGAGTGCCGATGACGATCGGGATTTCGGACTTTATGTTCCCGCTCTCCGGCCGCAGGACGCTGAATTGGACCGGCCCGAGTTCCGGCGCGAGCGTGTCGATCAGCTCGGGCGTGATGGGCACAATCACGGAAACTAGAATGCGTCCCGCAGGAGTCGGGCGCGCGACTGCGGCCCGCAACGCCAACTGCCCATCGCTGAAGACGAGTCCGCGAAAACGGTCCCTGCCATACGGGTCCTTGTTATGAAGCAATTCTTCTCCCTTGCCGGTTTCGACTTTCAACCCTGGCAATTCGGTCATGGCATTCTTGATGTACGTGGCGGGGTCCACTGGCAAGGCCAGAGCCGCCGCGCCGCTTCCCAGCGTCGCTTCCGCGGCATACGACGTCGCCATGGCCGTGGCTACGACGCCCACGCGCTGTTCGCGCTCCTCCATCTCGGTGTAAATCACGTACGAGCCAAGCTGCCAGTACAGCAGATACGAGGCGAGGCCCGCCATCGCCAAGAGGAGCAGCACGGGAACGACCGCAATGAATATATACGCCGCGACCAGGCGGTTGCGCAGGCTCCAGAGGAGATGATCGCGCGCCCACACCCATCCGCGCACCAGCCAGTAAACCGCGGCGCAAACCGCCAGGAAGAACAGAAAGCCGGTTTGCGGGATATGCTCGTAGTATTCCCGTAATCCCAATACGGCCGCATACAGAAGGAGAATCGCGAGAGCGATCCAATCGATCAGGCTCATCCCAACCCAAATGGCGCGACCCCGGGTTGTCAGTGTTGAGGCCATATATGCGCGGGAGATTCGCCCCTGCGAAGGAACAGAATACTACGGCGGAAAATAGGATAGGAGAATACTCGAATTCTATTCGGCGTCGCGGCCCTGGACGCTTGCCGAGGGAATATACCGGTTGCACCCCGGGAACGCCAATCTCCCGATTGGCGTTCCCGCGGTGCAACTCAAATCGCTCAATTTTTTCCTTGCACCGCTTCCGCTTTTTTCTGGCCGAGCGCGACCCGGGCGTTTCCCTCGCGGCTCTCCAGCGTTATGCGGCTATGATAGAAACCGTACGTGAAGTAAATCACCAGGCCGATCACCAGCCAGACCGCAAGCCGCACCCAGTTTGCCACGGGCAAGGAAAACATCAGGACCAGGCAGCTCAGAATCCCCAGGATGGGAACGATCGAGCCCAGCGGCGCGCGAAAGGGACGATGCACTTCGGGATGCGTGCGCCGCATGATCAAGACCGCCGCGCAAACGATTACGAAGGCCAGCAAGGTCCCGATATTCACGAGTTCCGCCAGAATCCGCAGAGGCAAAAACGCGCCCATCGTGGCGACAAACAGCCCCGTCAAAATCGTGGATTTCCAGGGCGTGCGAAACCGTTTATGTACGGCGCCAAAAAATTTCGTTGGCAGCAATCCGTCCCGCCCCATTGCCAGAAAAATTCTCGGTTGGCTCAACATCATGACCAGGAGAACCGACGTGATTCCCGCCACAGCCCCGACGGAAACCAGCAGTTCCGCCCACGGCAGGCCTATTTGCCGGAATGCATCGGAGACCGGCGCATCGATATTGATTTGACTGTAAGGCACCATCCCGGTGAGCACGGCGGCCACGGCGATGTAGAGGACCGTGCAAAGGACGAGCGAAGTCATGATCCCGATGGGGACATCGCGCGCAGGATTGCGGGCTTCCTCGGCATGGGTTGAAATCGAGTCAAATCCGATATAGGCAAAGAAAACGATGGCCGCTCCGGCCAGCATTCCCATGGGCTGCCCGCCGGGCCCGCTTTGTCCCATTACCGTGTGCCCAAAGAAACTGAGCCCGCTCAAACCAAACGGCGCGAACGGATGCCAATTCGCTGGATGCACATAAAAGCCTCCTACAACGATCACAAAGAGAACGATCGAGAGTTTCAAGATCACGATCGCGGCGTTTACGCTGGCGCTTTCATGGATGCCTTTCACCAGAATCGCGGTGACGATCAGCGCGATGGCGATTGCGGGAAGATCGAACCACGTGCCCGTCAAGGTGAAGTGTCCTGTGCTCAGATCGTAATCAAAAGGCGCGTTGGTAAAGATCTTCGGCAATGCGATGTGGAAGAAGCGCAGGAAATCCTGAAAGTAGTGGGACCAGCCATGCGCCACCGTGGCCGAAGCCACTGCGTACTCCAGAATCAGGTCCCAGCCCATGATCCACGCGAACAGCTCACCCAGCGTGGCGTACGCATAGGTGTAGGCCGATCCCGCCACGGGCACCATCGAAGCGAACTCCGCGTAACACAGGGCAGCGAAAAAACAGGTCAGGCCGGAAACGACGAAGGAGAGCATCAGCGCGGGGCCGGTCAGATCGTGCGCCGCGACGCCCGTCAGGACGAAGATGCCGGTGCCGATGATGGCGCCGACGCCGAGGCTCGACAACTGGACGGGGCCGAGGACGCGGCGGAGTTGATTTTCACCGTGGAGTTCCTCAATAAGCGCCTCGTGCGTCTTTATTTGAAACAATTGATTTGCCATATGCACCTTTTGGCGTTCGAACGATTCAAATCAACCCATTCGAACCGGAAGGAATCGTGCCCATACGATCAGAAATCCCCGCCTCTGAAGAGGCGGGCTACAGCAACGTGCGAACGATTGCGGAATTGCTGTAGCCCGGGTCTTCAGACCCGGGGGTTTGCCGCGCCGGATCGCCGCGACCAGGCCCAATACACGGGAACGCCGAGCAGCACGATCACCAGACCGGGCCAGGTGTCCTGCGTTTGGTACAGGATCAGGATCAGCATGATGATCAGCGCGGTCACAATATACAGAATGGGGACGACTGGATAGCCCCACGCGCGATAGGGCCGCTCGGCGTCGGGCCGCTTGCGGCGCAGGACGAAAAGTCCGCCGATGGTGAGCACGTAGAAAATCAGCACCGCGAAGATTACGTAGTCCAGAAGAACGCCGTAGAGGTTTCCGTAAGTCACCGCGCCCGTAGCGGCATTCACGAGGCGCGTCCGCAGCAGCACCAGGATGGCCGCCCAGATTCCCTGGAGCACCAGGCCCATCGCCGGAACGTGGTTGGCGTTGAGCTTTCCGATGCCGCGAAAAAATAATCCGTCGCGCGACATAGCGTAGTAGACGCGCGCGCCGGCGAGGATCAGGCCGTTGGCGCAGCCGAACGTCGAGGTCATGATGGCCAGCGCCATAAGCGTCGCGCCGCTCTTGCCGAAAATCGCAGCGAGCGTGGCGGTGGCGACGCGGTCGTCCGGCGCCGTCTGAATCTGGTGCAGCGTGAGCGTCGAGAGGTAGCCAAGATTGGCCAAAAAATACAGCGTGATGACCACCGCCGTGCCCACGGCGAGAGAAACGGGGATGTCGCGCCTCGGATTTTTCACTTCGCCGGCGGTGAACGTGATGTTGTTCCAGGCGTCGGCGGAGAAAAGCGATCCCACCTGCGAAACTCCGAACGCGATGAGCAGACCGAATGTCCCGGAAGCCGCGGTCACGGATGGAATGAAGGATTTCATCCAGGCGGCGCCCGGCTCGATGGTCTGCGGATCGTGCAGCGTCCAGATGCCGGTGAAATTGGCCTGAATCGCCGCGGCGTTGCGTCCCAGGAAAATTCCGGCCAGGATCAGAGCGGCCAGCCCCAGCAACTTGGCTGAAGTGAAAACATTTTGAATCAGCTTGCCAAGTTTCAACCCGCGCGTATTGAGCGCGGTGAGAAACAGGATGAGCAGCAGGGCCACGAGTTGCTGCACGGAAAGGCTGATGGCGTATTTGTCGGAGAGGGCCACCGGAGGAATGATCCAGGCGCTCGGGGAAATTGCCGGCCATACTACGCCGAGAAATCGCGCAAACCCGACGGCTACCGCAGCGATGGTCCCGGTTTGAATAACCAGGAAGAGAGTCCACCCGTACAAAAATCCCCAGAGCGGAGAGTAGGCCTCGCGAAGGTAGACGTATTGCCCGCCGGCTTTGGGCATCATGGCCGCGAGTTCGCCGTAAGAGAGCGCCGCAGTAACCGTCATCAAGCCGGTGATCACCCAAGCCGCAAGCAATCCGCCGGTTGATCCGGCGTTGCGGGCGATGTCCGCGGAGACGATGAAGATGCCCGAGCCGATCATCGAACCGACCACGATGGTCGTCGAGTCGAACAAACCCAGCCCGCGAACAAATCCCGAGGATTCCGCTTCCACAGGGAGAGTGACCGTCGTGCTGGATTTTGTTTCAGCTAATGGGCTGCTCATGTCTTATTTCTCCGGGCCCAACGCTTCCGGCAAAATGCTCCGCGCAAATGCAGTTCCCGCTTCCCTTCACGCTCCGCGGGCCTCTTTGGAGGCGGCCACGTCCAGGTATTCGCGGGCGCGGGCGCCGGGGTCGGGGGCGCAAATCAGATCGCGAACCACGGCCAGGGAATCCGCGCCCGCGCGATAAACTTCCGCCGCGCGCTCCAAAGTGATTCCGCCAATCGCGACCAGCGGCTTTTTCGTGATCCGCCGCGCCTCGCGCAAGAGTTCCATGCCGACTACCGGATCGGGATTTTTTTTCGTCGCCGTCGGGAAAATTGGGCCGAAGGCAATGTAGTCGGCGGAAGTGCGGTCTGCCGCGGCGAGTTGTGCCAGCGTGTGCGTGGAAACTCCTACCCAGCGGTCTTGGCCGTCCAACCCGCCGCAGATGGCGCGCGCCTCTTCGACTGCGAGGTCTTCCTGGCCCACATGCACCCCGCCCGCGCCCGCCAGCAAAGCGATGTCCGCACGGTCATTCACGATCAAACGAACGCCGCGCGCCCCGAGAGCGCTGGAAAGTTGCCGGGAAATATCGAAATAATGTCGAGAAGAAGCCGTTTTATTGCGGTACTGAATCAGCTCGACCCCGGATCCTGCCAGCGCTTCGGCCAAATCTAGCTCCGAAATGGCGAGCAATGTGGGATCGATTATGGCATAGAGGCGAGGGAACACAAGGTTCATACGGGTTTATCCGGCGCGGGATGTGGCGAATCGGTCAAGGAAGTGGGTGTCCAGCCGGCCCGCACTAAAGTCAGGATCCATCATGATCCTGCGCTGGAGGGGAATGGACGTCTTTATGCCTTCAATCACAAACATTTCCAGGGCTCTTCGCATGCGGACAATCGCCTCCGCGCGGTTGTCGCCAAAGGCAATGAGTTTGGCCACCAGGGAATCATAGTACGGCGGAATGACGGCGTCGGCGTGGGCCGCCGTATCCACGCGGATTCCGGGGCCGCCCGGGGTGCGAAACACGGTGATGTGTCCCGCCGAGGGGACAAACGTTTCGGGGTCCTCGGCGTTGATGCGGCATTCGATGGCATGCCCGTGCAACTCGAGTTTGCCGACCACGTCCTCAAGCCGTTCGCCTGTCGCCAGGCGAATCTGGGACTTGATCAAATCCACGCCGGTAACCATTTCCGTGACGGGATGCTCCACTTGGATGCGGGCGTTCATTTCGATGAAGTAAATCGAGCCGTCTTCGTCCATCAGGAATTCCACCGTGCCCGCGCTGGTGTAGCCCACTTGTTCCAGCGCCGCCACCACGCGGGCCCCCAGTTCGGCGCGCAGCTTGGAATCCACCGCCGGGGAGGGCGATTCCTCGATGAGTTTCTGGTGGCGGCGCTGGATGCTGCATTCACGCTCGCCGAGATGCATGACCCGCCCGTGCTTGTCCCCCAGCACCTGAAACTCGATGTGCCGCGGCCGCTCGATGAATTTCTCGATATACATATCGGGTATGCCAAAAGCCTGCTGCGCCTCATTGCGGGCCGTTGCAAACGCGCCAGGAAGCTCCCCCTCGCTCCGCACGACGCGCATCCCGCGCCCTCCGCCTCCCGCTGACGCTTTCAGAATGACCGGGTACTTGATTCGCGCGGCTTCCGCCAGGGCCGCGGCCTCGTCCGCGACGATCCCCTGGGAGCCGGGCACGACGGGCACACCGGCGGCGGCCATCTCCCGGCGGGCCTGATCCTTTTCGCCCATCATGCGCAGCAAATCCGGAGAGGGGCCGATGAAGGTGATGTGGGAGGCCTCGCAGACCTCGGCGAAATTGGCATTCTCGGAAAGGAATCCGTAACCGGGATGGATCGCCTCGGTGTTGGTAATTTCCGCGGCGCTGATCACTTGGGGAATGTTCAGGTAGCTCTCGCTGGAGCGGGGCGGCCCGATGCATACGGCTTCGTCGGCAAAGCGTACGTGCAGCGCATTGCGATCCGCCTCGGAATAGACCGCGACCGTGGCAATGCCCAGTTCCTTGCAAGCGTCGATGACGCGCAGGGCGATCTCACCGCGATTGGCTATGAGGATTTTTCGAAACATTTCCGGCCGAGTGTGGCACAGGCTTCAGCCTGTGGAATTTCTTCCCGCAAGGAGTAGACCCCACCGGCTGAAGCCTGTGCTACTTATTTCTTTTTTCCCGTGGGCCGCAGCGCAAACAGCGGTTCGCCGTACTCCACCGGCTGGCCGTTTTCGACCATCACTCGCGCGACTTCGCCGCTGATATCCGCTTCAATCTCGTTCATCAATTTCATGGCTTCGATGATGCATACCGTTTGCCCTGCCTCGACGAAATCTCCCACACGGACAAACGGCCCCGCGTCGGGACTAGGCCCCGCGTAAAACGTGCCGACGATGGGCGATTTAACGATGTGCTCGTCGGCCGCCGCCACTGGTGCAGGCTGAACAGGCCCTGGGCTGGCCTGGGGGGTCGCAGGAACAACGCTTGGCGCGGGCTGCGCCATAATGACCTGCGGAGGGGCAGCTTGCGCCACAGGAAGCGCCAGGACCGGGGCCGCGCTGGGCTGGGGAATCGCCTTTTTCAGGCGTATCCTCAAGTCCCCATGGGCATATTCGAATTCCTCCAGCCCGTGGTCCGACATGAAGGAGAGCAACCGCTCCAGTTGGCCGAGGTCGACTCCCGGTACGGAAATCTCAGAAGCGCCTGGTGGTTTTTTGGATCCCTTCATCGTTTCGCTCAGAGTTCGAGGAATTCCCGGGGGGTGGTCGTAAGAATTTCGGCGCCGCGCGGGGTCACCAGGGCATCGTCTTCGATCCGTATTCCGCCAACGCCCTCGACGTACACACCGGGTTCCAAGGTCACGACGTTGCCAGTCTCCAGAATCGTTTTTTGGTCGCGGGCGATTCGGGGATCCTCGTGGATTTCCAAGCCGATCCCGTGACCCGTGCTATGGACAAAATAACGTCCTAACCCCTTTTGTTGCAGTACGTTTCGGGCTGCGGCATCAATAGCCCCGCAGGGGACTCCGGACTTCAGCGCGTCTCTTGCCGCCGCCTGCGCTTCCAGGACCGCGTGATACCACTGGCGAACGCGCGCGGGCGCCTTACCGACATGCACGGTGCGCGTCAGATCGCTGCAGTAGCGGCGCAGTATAGCACCCAGGTCCAGTACGACCAACTCGTTTTTCCCGATTCGGCGCGAGGTGGGACGCGCATGCGGCAACGCCGAGCGCGGTCCGGCAGCAACAATGGCTTCAAAGGACTCTCCGGAAGCGCCTTTCCGGCGCATGCGGTAGCCAATCTCCGCTGCGATGTCAAGTTCCGTGACACCGGGACGGATCAAACGAATCGTTTCTTCCATGACCTGGGAACCGAGACGCGCCGCATCCCGGATTCGATCGATCTCCGCAGCGTCCTTAACGGCGCGGAGACTTTCGACTATGCCGTCGATGGCAACCCACTTTAGATTGCCTCCCGCCGCCTTCCGGAGCGCCTTCCAGCCCGCCAAAGTGAGCCGCGAGGGTGAAACGGCGACCCTGTGACGTTTTCTGGCCCGCAGGTGGCCGCCAACAGCATCGAGAAGCGAGCCCGTGTGGATCTGCACGCGGATTCCACGAGTTTCTTCTTTGGCCTGAATCGTGAATCTGCCGTCGGTGAACAAGGTGGCGGAAGCCGGATCTACCAGCAAAGCCCCCGAATCGCCTGAAAACCCGCTCAAGTAATAGATGTTTGGCAGGTGCGTTTCGAGCAAAGTACCTGCCCCGGCGGAATCCAGCGCGTGGCGAAGGCGTTTTAAGCGGCTGGTGGTGGTGATTGGCATAAAAAAGGGAGGAAACCGAGGTCTCCTCCCAGGTCACGCGATATTGTACCTTGCGGGACTCAGCCCGGCAAAATTCGAGGAGTTACGAAAAACATCAACTCCTGAGTAGAGACGCTGATGTCAGTGTGTTTGAACAGGTTGCCGATCAGGGGCACGCTCCCCAGGAGCGGCACCTGGTTGATGGTGGTATTTTGATTGCTGATAACCACGCCGCCGATAACCACAGTTCCGCCGTCGTTGACGACAACCTTGGTTTGCGTCGACTGCGTATCCAAGCCCGGCTGGCCTCCCACGCTAATGGCCTTGTCAATCTGGGTATTTTGAATGCTGACGTCCAGGAAAACGGTGCCCTCCGAAGTGATCTGCGGAGTCACCTCCAATTCCAGAACGGCATCGACGTATTGCGTGGAAATGGTGTTATTGATGTTGGTTTGGATCGGGATTTGTTGTCCTTGCTTTACGGTCAGCTTATCGTTGTTTTGGGTGATGCCCTTGGGCTCCGACAATATCTTGCCGACTCCGCGGCTCTCCATCATGCTCAACAAAAAGTCGATGGCGTAATTATGGCCCTGCGTGGAAAAGGTGAAGCCGCTGTTCGGTGCGGTAGCGCCGAGGTTGGTATTGAACGGAATTTGGCCTGACCCGGTTCCACCGGTGGCGAATGGTGGATTCACCGAGTGGATGACAGGACTCAGAAAAGTCGTGAGACCGGTCAACCCGCCGAAGGCCGTGTTCCCCGTGACGCCGGTGGGAGCAGAGAACCCGAATTGCGTGCCGATCTCGCGGGCAAAGGAGCGGGAAGTCTGCACGACGCGGGCCTCAATTTCCACCTGTTGCGCCTTCCGGTCAATCTGGCGCAATAAATTATCGACCTTCGGGATCGAAGCGGGAATATCCCGAATGATCAGGGTGTTCGAACGAATGTCGGCAAAAACGTCGCCGCGGGGCGTCAGGATCTTTTTCACCGTGGCCACCATGGAGTTGGCCTGAGCGTAACTCAGGACCCGCGTGACCGTAACCATTTCAACCGCTTCGGCCTGCGCCTTGAGCAGGTCGCGTTGCTGGTCGGCTTCGTGCCTGAGTGTATCCTGGGTGGCGATCCGCAGAACGTTTCCGTCAATTTCCTTGGTCAGCCCATTGTTGCGCAACACGATGTCCAAACCCTGGTCCCAGGGAACTTCGTCGAGAACTAAAGTCACTGTTCCCCGCACCGCAGGGTCCAGCACAACGTTCAGCCCGCTGATTTCATGAATCAGGCGGAAGAAATCCTTCAAATCCACGTCCTTCAGATTCACCGAAATGGGATCTCCGGTATATTTCTTTCCCTGCGCGGGAGCTTCGGCGGGAGCCGGGGAATTGACCGCGGGAGGATTCTGGCCCTCGGGCGCGCGCGGTTCACTGGAGGGCCGGGCGAACCCCATCTCTCGTCCCGTCAGCCATGCTGGCAGAGGCATGTTCGGCACATTGACGGCCGCCAACTTGTGTTGAGCAGGCATTTTGGCCGGACGGAGCGGTGCCGGCATGGCTTGAGAAGCCGGGGTGGTGAAAAAAATGGTAACGTCGGAACCGCTGGATTGGGTGCTGAATGGAACCAGCTTGGCAAGGTCAATCACGATTCGCGACTGCCCGGGAACCGGCTGCCCCATCCGCACGTCCAAGACCGGCGAGTATCCGCTGGGCACTTTGCTCTTCTCGACATTCAAGCGCGTAGCGGCAAAATCCAGGACCAGGCGAGGAGGGGAGTCCAGGCGCGAAGTCTGGAAATGCAGTTCCCCAGTGCCATGGATGCTCACGGTCGTTTGCGGGCCTGGCTGAGCGACTTCGACAGCCGAGATCGAGGCCAGTGGTGCGGGCACGCTGACGGGCTTTAGCTGGGCGACTTGCGCGCTCGCGGGTTGCACTGCAACCGCGGCGCCTGCCAGCCACAGGCAGGTGAACCCGAGAGCCGGCCAATTGGTCTTCATTGCTGTTCTCCTGGACTTGGGTAAAGTCGTTTGGTGACCGTGTGTTCCAGCGGTTTTCCAAATGCGTCTTTGCCAATCTCGTGGAATGTAATTGCATCGAGCGCGATTTTCTCGACCGAGCCGTCGTACAACTTGTCGCCTTCCCTCAGAAAATAAACGCGCTGTTGCGAGTTCGAAACAATGGCGATCATCCCGCCGGAACTGCGCACGATGCCATCAATGCGCAAGGTTTCCACAATCAGGCCCGCCTTTCCGGGCGGGAGGTTTTCCGGAGGCGCACTTGAGGCCCGCGCCTTGGTGAGCAGAGCGTCAAAGGGATCGCGCTTTACCAGAGGCTTTTCCACCGCGGGCTTTTCGACAGGCGGCTTAACGGGATTTGCGGCCGCCGCTGTCTTCGGGGCCTCTTTGGCCTTCGCCGGAGGGTTTGCAGGGGCTTTAGCCGGCGCCTTGGCAGAAGCCTTTGCCGGTGCTTTGGCGGGCGCTTTGGCCGGTGCTTTCGCTGGAGCCTTGGCAGCGGCGGGGCCAGCCGGTTTCGCCGGAGGCTGCGCCGGGGTCTGCGGCGCCGCCGGCGCCGGAGATTGGGCCGCAGCCTGATTCGTAACGAGGTCGCGCACCGCGCTGGGCTGGACGTTGGGGTGTTCTTGCGCCAAAGCACAGGTTGCAAGAACCGCCGAAAGGGCCAGCGGCAACAGGGTTCGCGTTGAATTTGCGAGTCGCATAGTCAGTCGGCTCAATTCCGCCTATTTTTTGACGGGGGGTTTTTTGCCCGCCGCCAAGATCTCATCCGTCGGCTTGCTAAAGAACGTTGTCACGGTGCAAGTTCCAGTGACCGTAGTGCCGGGCCGCAGGGGGAACTTCGATTTCGTCTGATCCGCAAGGCCAGCGAACGACAAGTCGCCCACATTGATAATCCTGGACAGACGGCTGAGACGGGCAAAGAAATCCTCGACGCTGAAGTACGGCCCATCCACGCTGATTTGGAATGGCAACTCGTAGTGATAGTCCTTGGGAACGACGGCTTGCGCCTTCAAACTGCGAATCTGCACGCCCGAAGCGGAAGCGGCTTCCTGAAGAAGACGCATGAATTCGTCCACTTCTTTTTCTTCCGGGACGATGGCCTTCAAAGTATCCAGTTGCTTTTCCAGAGCGGCCATCTCTACTTTGAATTCCGCATTGCGGCGCTCGTACACTTGCAGTTCCGACACCTGGCGGTTCAAATCGGAATCCTTGGTATGATTATCGTCCAGGGTATTGCGCATGGCGGCAACAGGCGACATGGGTAAGTACTCACCCGCTCCAAAAATAACCAGCGCGAGCGCGAAAAAGATCAGCGCCTGCAGGTACCACGGATATTCGCGGAACGAAATCGCCATCGCTCCCCCTAGGTTTTCCCCGCCTTGCGGGCCGCAGCCGGCGCGTTGGCGCCCGGGGCGGCATTGCCGGCGGCGGCCGGCGCGGCGGCGGATTGCGGCAGGCCAAACTGAGCCGTCAGGCTGAAAATAAAAACTTCAATTGTCTTGCTGGAGTCGTCCTGGTGAGATTCCAGGATTTCAACGGTTTGGAAGTAACCCGAGCGCTTGAGCTGGGTGATGTAATTAGCGACCGCATTGATCGAACCCGCCGAACCATTGATGGTCAGCGCGTCCCCTTTGCGTTCCACGGAAGTAAGCCACAGAGTGTCCGTACGGCTGACGGTGTTGGCGATGGCTTCGAAAAGCTCCTGGCCACCGGTGCGGTTGCGCTGGAGTTCTTCAATCACGCTGATCCGCTGCTGGAGGATGGCCCGCTGCTTTTCGAAATTGTCCACCTGCTGTTTCAACTGTTCGAGCCGCGCCTTTTCACCGGTCTGCTTCTGGATGTGCGCCAAAATCTTGGTATTTTCGCGATCGAGCAGCAGGTAGTGTCCCCAGAGAGCGCCGCCGCTCACGACCAGAGCGATCACCAGCAGCACATATTGCAGCGTGGCCTCGAGCGGCACCGTGGTGCGGGCGGCTTTCGGCCTTACTCTTCCGAGCAGGTTAATGCGAATCATGGTTCGTCAAAGCTCCTGAGCGCGAGCCCTACCGCGATCGCCAGACGCGGAGCAAGTTCGCGGATCTGATCCTCATTGTGGCGAGCCGGATTGATCACAATTTTGCGAAACGGATACATTTCCTCGACCGGAACGGCAAACTCTTCCCGCAGCACGTCCATCAAGCCGGGAACGCGCGCGCTGCCGCCGGCCACGACGATTTTCTGAATGCTCTCGCCGGTCGCGGTGGCCCGGAAAAAGTCGAAGGTCTTTTGAATTTCCAGGACCAGGATGTCGGTCACCGAGCGCAGGATGGTGGCGCGGTGTTCGTCGGCGACGCCGGCGATGTTCTCGCCGTGCTTCAGGCGCTCGGCGTCTTCAAAGCTCAGGTCCAGTTCCTTTTGAAGCGCATCGGTATACTGATTGCCGCCGACGGAAACGTCGCGCGTAAACAGGGGGATGCCGCCGCGCACGATGTTGATGTTCATCACGCTGGCGCCGATATTCAGCAGGGCGATGGTCTGGCTGGGGTCGGGATCGTAATTTTCCTCGTAGCAATTCTGCAGGGCGAACGCATCGATATCGACCACCGTGGAATTCTTTCCCGCTTGCGCCAGCACGTTGGTGTGATTCAGGATCTTATCTTTCTTGACCGCCACCAGCAGGACATCCATTTGCGAGTCCACGGACTCGAGCAACTGGTGGTCCAGGTTCACGTCGGCGATATCGAAGGGAATGTGCTGGCTGGCTTCGGATTGGATGCGATCGTAAAGCTCCTCTTCGGACATGGAAGGCAGCGTGACACGTTTGACGATCACCGAGTGGCCCGAAACCGCGGTGGCCACATTTTTCGTTTTGACTTTGTGGGAGTCAAATATGTTGCTGATCGCGCCGGCCACCAGCGGCGCGTCCATAATCGCGCCGTCCACGACCGTGTCCTGGGCCAGAGGTTCCAGCCCAAAACTGACGAGCTCGTAGCCGTGTTTCGTGCTCTTGAGCTCCACGGCTTTGATGGAGCTGGAGCCAATGTCCAAGCCGACGAGCGCCTTTTGTTTAGAGCCACCAAACATATCCAAACCCCTCAGGAATTCCTTGCTTGCCGAATCTTTCAAACTTTGCCCGAGCGATCCGTTCTCGCAACCGGATCCGATGGCCGCAAAACCAAGCTGGTCTTTACACCAGCACGCGTCGCGAACAAGAACCTGGCGGCAGGCATGCCCCGACCCGGTTTCTTGAACCTGACTTTGCGTCCGCCACGCTTGCACTAGCCGGTCGAACCTGTCGCATCGGTCGTTTTGCTCGATCAGGACCCCATACGGCCCCGGGAACACATCGCGGCATGAAAACCAATTCCCGCAGAGCGGTGGCCGCGTACAGCGAATTTGGCATCCAACACCGGGTGTGTCAAGCAATGGGATTCGCAAGTTGTTCTGAAGAATACCGCTTAGGCGGCTGACCGCGTGGACAGGAAATGGGCAAAAAACGCAAGCCGTGGGGCCTATGGGATACTAGGACTACTATTACTAGTATGAGCTTTCCAGACACCTCTCCGGGAACTTTGTGCTACCGCGACAGACCCAGCGTTTGCCAGATCGAATCGATGTGCCGTTTGGTGACAGAATCCATGACAATTTCATCCGGCCAGGGACGGCGAAATCCTTCGCTTTCCCACTTGCGCGTGGCATCGATGCCCATTTTTGAGCCGTAATCCTGGATGCGCGAGGCGTGATCCAGGGTGTCGGCCGGGCCCATCACAAATTCCACATCCCTCTCGGGATCAATGGCGCAGAGCGATTTCCAAACCACTTCGCGCGAATTTTGCACGTTTACGTCATGGTCCACGACCACCACGAGCTTGGTGAACATGGCCTGTCCCAGCGACCAGATCGCGTGCATGATTTTTCGCGCGTGGCCGGGATAGGATTTGCGGATGGAAACAATCATCAGATGATGAAAGACACCTTCGGCGGGCATAGCCACGTCCACAATTTCCGGATATTGCATTTTCATGACCGGAAGAAAAATTCGCTCGACGGCATGCCCCATAAAAAAATCTTCCTGCGGCGGCGGGCCGACGATGGTGGTGAGATAAATGGGATCGCGGCGCTGCGTCACGCAAGTGACGTGAAAAACGGGAAATTCTCCCTCCAGCGAATAGAAGCCGGTGTGATCGCCGAAGGGGCCTTCCGTGCGCATTTCGTTTAGATTGACGAAGCCTTCGAGGACGATTTCGGAATTGGCGGGCACTTCCAGGTCGCAGGTTTCGCAGGAAACCATTTCCACGGGATCGCGGCGCAGAAAACCTGCGAACATCATTTCATCGAGATCCGGCGGGATGGGCAGAATGCCGGACAAACAGGTCATGGGGTCCGAGCCGATGGCGACCGCGACGTCTATGCGCCCGTCGGGATTGGCGGCGCGGGCGCGGCGAAAATGTTCGGCGCCGTGCTTCTGCGTTTGCCAGTGCATGCCGGTGGTGCGGTCATCATAGACTTGCATGCGGTAGACGCCCACATTGCGCTTCCCTGTTTCCGGATTGCGCGTGAAGACTAGAGGCCAGGTGATGAACCGGCCGGCATCCTGCGGCCAGCACTTCAGAATGGGAAATTCAAGCAGCGAGAAATTTTCGCGGCGAATGATTTCCTTGCACGCGCCGGTCTTCACGGATTTCGGAAAAAAGGAGCCGAGTTCGGCCAGCTTCGGCAACATCTTGATTTTGTCGAGCAGGCCCTGCGGCGATTGCATGTCGAGAAAGCCGCGGATGCGCGCCGCCACCTCGTCGATGCTCGAAACTTCCAGAGCGAGATTCATGCGCCGCTCGCTGCCCAGCATATTGATAAGGAGAGGAACGCGCGAGCCTTTCGGTTTTTCAAACAGCAAGGCCGGACCGCCGGCGCGCGTCACGCGATCGGTGATCTCGGTGATCTCGAGGAGCGGATCGATTTCCGCGGCGATGCGCCGCAACTCGCCTTCTTTTTCGAGCTTGGCAATGAATTCGCGCAAATCCCGGTATGCCAAAACTTCCTCCCGATGGGTCTGCTCGCCGCCATATTGCGCGGCTGGGCACAAGCGCAACGCGACACTCTAGCATGAAACGCGGCCCATTGAATTCTTGCAAGACTTCGGCGGGTTTGGTAGCGTTAGCCTAGTGCGGGCGTAGTTCAATGGTAGAATAGGAGCTTCCCAAGCTCTAGACGTGGGTTCGATTCCCATCGCCCGCTCCATAACTCACGATGTTTCAATTGCCCTTACACGGCTAACCTACCTGAATTTGTCTTAAAAATGGACCGTTTTGGACCCCAAATGGACCCTACTGGATTCAATTGGACCTCAATGATTTGCAGAGGAAACCGGCCAGTCGTTTCAATGACTTGCTATCCATGGGACTAGACCAGCGCGACTTCGCGGTCGAAATTAGGTTTTTTCTCCGCATGGAGCTTGAGGGCAATGCCGCAGACCGCAGCGATACGCTCCAGCATGGTGAGCGAGTGTCCCGTGTATTCGGCGTCCTCCAGGCGGGCAATCACGGACTGCGTGGTGCCAACCTTCTTGGCGAGCTCCGCCTGAGTTAACCCCGCATCCTCTCGCATCTCGCGCACCAGTAAGGCCAGGTCAATCTGGTGCAAGGTGCGCCCGAAGGTCTTACGGTAGGTTGCGCTCTTGCGCGCACGCTGTTCGACAATTTCACTGTGTTTGTCGCGCTTCATAGTCCCAACTCCTTCAGGATTGCTTCTCTTTCCTTCTGCGGTCCCGTGTAACGGTTTCGGTACTTCATCCAGAGCTTTTTTAGCTGCTCCGCTCTTGTAATTTCGGCCTGTGGTGTCTGTTCCGTTTTCTTCTGAAACCCTGACGTAATCACGATCAGCATTCCCGGTTGATAGAAGAACAGGACGCGGAAAATCCGGTCGAATTGTTTGACCCGCAGCTCGAATATGTCATTCGTGAGCTTCTTGACGAACTTTCCCTGCATCCGGTTGCCATAGATGCGCAGGCGCTCGATAAACGCGTCTATGCGGGCGGCCGCTTTGTCATCCAGCGAATCCACGAACTCTCTTGCGGGCACTCGCCCATTGGGCAACTCCACGTATTCGATCGTGAATTCGCTGTTCAATTGTCTCTCAACTATCTCGTCTCAGATTATCGCATAATTGCTATATTCCGTCAACAGGCTCGCCCAACGGCCTACAAACGGGCATCCCGACTGGCCAGCCGGACTCCACCGTCTTGATGTCCTCACCCGGCGCGTTTCCGATCCCCTTATTGATGGCAGCCACATTCAAACCTCTCACCTCCACGACCAGTAGTACAATGTGCGCTTGTTTCGTCCAATTGGAGTGGTCGCCATATTCATATGACTCACGATTCAATTCGTCTTAGGCCGGAAGATGACGAACTCAATCAGAAAAAGACCGAATTGTTGCGTCTAGAAACGCAACTGGCCGACAGGGAACTTTACTTGACAGCTCTACGGTCGGAACTCCGTGCCTTCGAGCATACCTACGTAAACATAGTTGGGAAACGATATGCGGAGTTGGATGAAATTGAAGCCAAGATCGCGGAATGCGTGGCACGTGCCCGCCCCGAGGACGGAAAAGCCCAAAGTGCCGCGAACCAAGCTCGGTCCCAGGCCGAGGCATCGTCGGCTGCTGTAACCAAAGATTTAGCTGAAAGACCTGAAAGATCGTCCCCGAAACAATCTCAGACAATTAAGAGTTTGTACCGCGACGTGGCCAAACGGATTCATCCAGATTTGGCAACGGACGACATGGATCGCCTCCACCGAGAACGACTCATGGCTGAGGCGAATCGGGCGTACGAAGAGGGCGACGAAGCTCGACTTCGAGCCATTCTGGAAGAGTACGAATTTAGTCCTGAATCCGTGAAAGGTGAAGGGCCAGCAGCTGAGCTTGTGCGAATTATCCGCAAGATCGCCCAGGTTAGTAGACGACTCGTTGAAATCGACAAGGAGGTCCTGAAACTTGAGCAATCCGACCACTTCAAGTTGAAGACAGAGGTGGTCCACGCAGCGGAGGAGGGCCGTGATCTTTTGCGGGAGATGGCCGAAGACCTGGATGCGAAAATCGCCGCCCTACGTGTGCGGCTAGAAGACTTTACTCAAAGACAAGGCCGAGTATGGAACGCGAAAGCGGAAAAGACAACTTAAGGGAAATCGTCGCCAGCGGTTCGCAGGCTCTTGAGCAGAGGTCTGCGTCCCTCGCGCGGCGAGGTCTCCGTGCGTTGTCGGGATGGGACGCCACAACCATCATTGAAGTCGGTAAGGAAATTACTTCTGCTGACGATATCGGTGAGGTGGTGCGAATAATCAAAGAAAAGATCGAAGTGCTTTTTAGTCCGCCAAGCTCGGCTCTCTTATTGGTTGATGAGACTGAGGAGAGGCTTTACTACGCGATCGCTGATTTCGCTACTCTGATCTGGCCCACTTTGCGCTTTTGATTTGGCCCACCCTGTACATGAAGGAACGGCCTAACCTGTCGGCGGTATCGACGGGGGGCTGATGGACAGGAGACGCAAAGTGGAA
>Ga0210409_10001513_pt1 | contig 30235 bp, 27 predicted proteins | sample IncBWH17MmetaG_FD_161649 | JGI IMG/M metagenome (GOLD analysis project Ga0210409, IMG submission 161649) | Forest soil microbial communities from Barre Woods Harvard Forest LTER site, Petersham, Massachusetts, United States - Inc-BW-H-17-M | ecosystem: Environmental > Terrestrial > Soil >...
CCAGAGGCCTCTTCCGTGAACGCCGGCACCCAGGTTTTGCAAGGCGAAGGCGAGATCCCCAGCCGATTGAAAGCGCGCTTCGGGCTCTTTTTCGAGGCAATGATTGACGATGCGTTCGAAGGCGGGAGAAACGCTGGCGCGCTCACGAGTGACCTCAGGCGGCGTCTCGCGCAGCACAGCAGTAATCGTGTCGACATCGGTTTCACCACGGAAGGCGCGCCGTCCGCTGAGCATCTCGTAAAGAATGGCGCCGAGGCTGAAGATGTCGCTGCGCCCGTCGACAGACTTTCCGCGAAGTTGCTCGGGCGACATATACGCAACGGTTCCGAGCACGGAGCCCGTTCGTGTCTGCGTGGTAAGACTCTGAATCGCAGGCGTCTTTGCGGTCTCCGGATGGATGAGCTTGGCGATGCCAAAGTCGAGGATCTTGACCAAATTCTGTTTTGTGATGAAGAGGTTTTCTGGCTTTAGATCGCGGTGGACGATGTTTTTTGCGTGCGCGGCGGTGAGGCCTTCGGCAATCTGCAATCCGAAGTCGCCGGCTTCGCTGACGGAGAGCGGCCCGTCGGCAAGACGCTCACGCAGATTTTTTCCTTCGAGAAGTTCGGAGACGATGAAAGGCATGCCCTCGTGCATCCCGATGTCGTAGATCGCGACGATGTTGGGATGATTGAGAGCGGCGGCAGAGCGAGCCTCGAGTTCGAAGCGGCGGAGTCTGTCCGCATCTTTCGCAGTGGCAGGGTGGACGAATTTTAAGGCAACATCACGGCCGAGCCGCTCGTCCCGTGCACGGTAGACCTCGCCCATGCCGCCGGTTCCGATTTGCTCAAGGACCCTGTAATGACCTAGGACTTGGCCTTTCATTCTTGGGGGCGCGCTTAGCGCAGGATGTTAGGACCGGGGCGAGAACAAGTCAATATGGGCTAGTAATGATGGGCTGTTTGTCGTTTTCAATACCCAGACGGTATCCTTTGTGCCCAACGTGAAAGACTTATTCTCGCTGCAGTCTTCCGGGACGACCTTCGGCCGTGAAGTGGTGGCCGGCATTACGACGTTCGTGACGATGTCGTACATCATCGTGGTGAATCCGGCGATTTTGAAGGCTGCCGGAATACCGGCAGGGCCTTCGATGATTGCGACCATTGTTACCGCGATCTTCGGAACGCTGTTCATGGGTTTGTACGCGAACCGGCCGTTTGCGATTGCCCCCTACATGGGGGAGAACGCGTTTATCGCCTATACGGTCGTGCAGGTTCTTGGATATCGGTGGCAGACGGCGCTGGCCGCGGTGTTTCTGGGTGGCGCACTGTTTGTTGTGTTAACGGTGTTTCGGTTGCGGCAGTGGCTGGTGGAAGCCATTCCTTCAGGGTTGCGCTACAGCTTCGCGGTCGGGATCGGGTTGTTCCTGGCATTCATCGGACTGAACGAAACAGGGATTGTTATGTTGGGAACCACGGGCGCGCCGGTCCGGACCGGACATCTGACAGCGGCGCCTGTGCTGGTGGCAGTCTTCGGATTTCTGCTGATGGCGGCGCTGATGATCCGGCGCTTTCCAGCGGCGATCCTGGCGGGGATCCTGGTGACGTCCTTTGTAGCGTTCGTTGCCAGAGTTGCGCCCGCTCCGGCGCAGTGGGTCAGCAGGCCACCAAGTCTCGCGCCCATTTTCTGGCAGATGGATTTTGGAGGGGCCTTGACGTGGGGTTTCTTTCCGGTGGTTCTGACGATTTTCGTCATGGCGTTCGTCGATACGATGGGAACGCTGATCGGTGTGTCGGCGCGTGCGGGGTTTCTTGATGAAAATGGGAATCTGCCGCAGATCGAGCGGCCGATGCTGGTCGATGCGGCGGCCACGATGTTTGCGGCAGCGGTTGGAACCACGACATCAGGAGCGTACATCGAGTCAGCGACAGGAGTGGAGGCGGGGGGACGCACGGGGCTCACGTCGGTTGTTACGGCGCTGTGTTTTGCAGGGGCTTTGTTCTTTTCGCCATTCGTGTCGTCGATTCCAGCTCAGGCTTATGGGCCGGCTCTGATTGTGGTTGGGCTGCTGATGCTGGCGCCGATCACGAAGATCAAGTTTGATGATTTCACGGAGTTGATTCCGGCGTTTGGGGTCGTCGCGCTGATGAGCTTTACGTACAACATCGGGGTTGGGATCACGGTGGGGTTCCTGCTATATCCGTTTTGCAAACTGGTCGCGGGCAGGGCGCGCGAGGTGAAGCCGGGGCTTTGGGTGCTGGCGGGATTGTCGCTGCTGTTTTTCGCGTTTTATCCATACACGTAGATGGGGACAACGGATTGCTATGGTGCGTTTTGGAATCGTTGGATTCGGCTTACATGCGGTACGACGGCTGATGCCGGGGTTCGCACTGGCACAACGCTGCAGTGTGACGGCACTTTCCAGCCGAGAAATGGATAAGGCCCGCGAATCAGCGAAGAAATACAAGATCCCGCTGGCATTCGATTCCACCGCTGAGCTTTGCCAGTCCAACCAAGTGGACGCGGTGCTGGTGACGACTCCGAACGCTCTGCATTTCTCCGATGTGTTGACTGCAATTCAACACAACAAGCCTGTTCTGTGCGAAAAGCCGATGGCCATGAATGCGACCGAATGCCGGCAAATGGTGGAGGCGGCACGAAGCGCAGGCATTTTGTTAGGAGTTGCGCACGTCTTCCGCTTTGAAGACAGCACCGCGAGATTGCGTGAGCGAGTTGCGAAGGGGCAGATCGGACGACCGATTTTTGCGCGAGCCGAATTTTCATACCTGGGCAAAGCGCACGCTCGCACCTGGCTGACGAACGCAGCAATCGCGGGCGGAGGTCCGATCGGCGATGTGGGCGTACATTGCGTGGATGCGATGCAATACATCCTGCAAGATCAGATCGTTCGCGTAGGCGCGCGGGGCATGTGGGACAAGGAATCCGGCGGAGTGGAGGCAGCGGCAGTTCTGGCGCTGGAATTTGCGAGCGGCACGCTGGGCAGCGTGATGGTCTCGATGCGAGCGGACTATCGCACGCCGATTGAGTTTGTGGGCGATGAAGGCAGTCTTCGAGCCGACGATGGATTGACGGTCGATCGCCCGATCAGCTTGGAGTGGCGCAGGCCAGGAAAGCCCCTCGAAACGGAGGAAGTATCCAACAGGCTTGCCTATGCGCGGCAGGTGGATGCGTTCGCGGACGCGGTAGAGGGCAAAGCGCCCTTTCCGGTGCCGGGCGAGCAGGGCTGGCAGAATCAGGAGATTCTGGATGCGGCGTTTCGCAGTCTGAAGAGCGCCAGGATCGAAGATGTGCTCCGAGTTGCGTAGGAGGCCCGAGACATGGACAGAAGACCAACGGTGCTGGTGACGGGAGCGAACTCGGGGATCGGGAAGGTCATCGCGTCCAAGCTAGCGCATGGGGGCTATGATGTCGCGCTCAACTTCAAGGTCGACGAGTCTGTAGCAACCAAGCTGGCCGCGGACCTCGAACGAGAAACGGGCGGTCGCGCGATGGCCGTGTACGCGGATGTGGGAATCGGACAAGATGTGGACAGTATGTTCCGGGAGGTGCTGGATCGTTTCGGGAGCCTGGGTGCTCTGGTCAACAATGCCGCGGTACAAGTGGAGAAACCGCTGCTGAATGTGCACGAGTCCGAGTGGGATTTCGTCCTGAATACGAATTTGAAGGGCTATTTTCTATGCTTGCAGCGCGCGGCCCGACACATGAACGAGAATCGCTCGGGAGCGATCGTCAATATTGGCTCAGGATGCAACAAGGTTCCCTTTCCCAATCTTTCGTCCTATTCCGTGAGCAAGGCGGGGATTGACATGCTGACGCGGGCGGCGGCGGTGGAACTTGGTCCGCTCGGAATTCGCGTGAATTGCGTTGGGCCGGGAGCCATTGATACAGATCGGACGCGGCTGGAAACCGCTGACTTTGCCGGGACCTGGGCGGGGCTGACTCCGTTGAGAAGAATTGGGACACCGGAGGATGTTGCGGGAGTGGTGGAGTTTTTGTTGAGTGATCAGGCCTCGTTCATTAATGGACAAACCATCTGGGTGGACGGTGGTTTGTTTACGACTCCGCCATGGCCGGAAGGTTATGGGAAAAGATAAAAGCCGAGCTTCGCTCGGCCGGACAGACGAGGGCATCTCCACCCCAACTCGCCAAAAGCGAGCGCGTTGGGGGACCCGGAACTGTCCCCACGTGGGCTTTGGCGGTGGCGACACTGTGAAATGAATCTTGCGGACGGCTACTTCGTTGAAGAGAGAGTCTTCGGGTCAAACGGCGGAATTGCCATCAAGTTTGCTGGCGGAACACCTTTTGCCTGGAGGATTGCCCAGTGCCACTCCTCGTCGGGGCCGAGGTGCACAGCGAGTTGAGCCTTGAAGACGGCGGTCGTGGCGGGCAGCGCCGTAGCGCGCAGGTGATGAATGGTGGTCGTATCGGGACGCCGTTCATCGACGATTACGGTCTCGGAGGCGGCGGGCACCAGATGGCCCGCACCATAGATGCGCGCGGCAGGAATGCCATGGCGCACGATCGTTAAGCCAACCGTAATTTCCTCAACTTTCCATTCCGTTCCATTGAAGACCGAGACCTGCAGGCCTTCGTCGTTGAGAACTGCGGGGCCGTCGAGCTTACGAAGTTCGTCGTCGGGCAGATCGATGGGAACGTATGGGCGCGAAAGTAAAGATGCCGTGTTTGAGTTAAAAGAAAGACTGCAGGTAACGTCGGGCGCGGAGACCTGAAAGGTTTTTCCAGAACTATCAAACGAGTAGAGGAGGCTCGTGCCATTCATGCGATGGCTCTGGACTTCGTCCATGACCTGCGACAGGTTGTCGTTGTCGATGATGGTCTGGGGAGCGTTGGTCTTGGTGGGCTGTTGCGGTTGGGGCTGGGGTTCTTCCTTCTTCTTGCGGAGCGCACGGGCGACATCGCCGAGGGGAACCGGCGCATCTTCCGACTGCGCCCAGGAAATGGAAGCGAGGCAGAATCCGCAAAATGCAAGCGCGATTCCCTTCCTGAACTTCCGTCTCATACACCCTGACTCGGTCATTTCCAAAAGTTGCTTCCCGTGGCCCAGTTCGCGGTCTGCTCAGGGAATAACTGCCTGAGCGTGCACGATCTACCACGAGAATTGTAGCGGGCAGAGCGATGGCGGAAACGAACGTAGGTGCTAGAACCTTGGAAGGAAAACGTTTAAAGGAGAGGAAAACAGAGGGCGCGCACAAACGACGAAGTGGCGTGCAACGGGGCTACGCACCCTCAAAAGCGCAGAAACTGAAAATTACAACAGGCCAGAAGTACGGAAACGAACAACAGGATCTACCACCGGCTGACGTTTGAAAATCCAGCGGGCCACCGCAAATCCCAGAGCCGCATAGCAAACATGCATTAACCGCATAGCCTACCCCCAAGCAACACAAGATGCTTCCTGCACCTTAGGGGAGGAGCCTCTACGGGGACCAAGTTAGCGCCGGTTCCCCGGAAGTGCAATGCACCAAAAGTGCTATGTGCTAACACTGAAGTAATAGGCGGTCACCAGTGTGAAAATGAGTCGGGGTGGTTACCTGTGGGTGCGCTGGATCGCGGTTCCTAGCGATACAGAGAGACGTCGTTGGGGAAGCTGCGCCCATGGAGGATGGACAAACAGACCATGAGAGGGGGTTAGTAACCCTCCACATAGTAAAAAAGGCACCGCGCCCGAGGTAGCAGGTCGCCTTCAGATTGCATCTAAAATGTTTGTCGCCCTCTGCAATTGCCCCGGATTTACAATGGCGGCCCGGGTGGGGCACACTCCTGACGGCGAGGAGAAGTCGTACGGCCGCTGGCAGCTTGGCATGAGTGATGGAGCCTGGTGTTCGGTATTGCTGCTGCCATACCAAGCAAGCTTAGCTTTTATTGACCCTTATGCGTTCACGGTGCTCTCTGGCGGTCGCCGTTGCGGCGACGCTCTGCCTGCTGCTGGTGGGAGCAGGCGCCGGCCAAAATACGACGCAAATCAGCTTGGACCAGGCCATTGATTTGGCGCTGGCGCATAACCATTCGATCAAAGCCAGTCGAACTCTGATTCTCCAAAACCAAGCCCAGGAGATCACGGCGAATCTTCGCCCCAATCCAACCCTGGGGGCGGACACGCAGTTTGTCCCCATTTTCAGCCCGCAAGATTTCTCTCCCGACAATCTCAACGTAACGCAGCAGTTCGACATCGGGATTGGATACCTGTTCGAGCGAGGCCGTAAGCGCCAGCGACGACTGCAAGCGGCTCGCGATCAGACAGCGGTCACGCGGGCGCAGGTGGCCGACACCGAACGGACACTGGCGTTCAACGTGGGTCAGCAGTTTGTGAACGTGTTGCTGGCGGAATCCACTCTACAATTCGCCATGCAGGATCTGAAGGGATTTCAGCAAACCGTCGACATCAGCGAAGCTCAGCTGAAGGCGGGGTTCATCGGCGAGGGCGACTATTTAAAGATCAAGCTGCAGCTGCTGCAGTTTCAGACCGACGTGTCTTCGGCCCGGCTAGCGCGAGTGCAGGCGCTGGTGGGCCTGCGCGAGCTGTTGGGCTACGACGCGGTCCCCGCCGACTTCGACGTGATTGGGGATCTGGCCTACCAACCGGTGAAGGCCAACCTGGAAACTTTGCAAGCGCAGGCACTACGCGAGCGACCGGACTTCCGTGCGGCCGAACTAGGGATCACCGCCGCGAAGAGCCAGATCCTGCTAGCCAAGGCCAACGCCAAAGTTGACGTCAATGGCACGTACGACTTCACCCATGTGTCCGGGGAGAACACCGCTTCGATCTTCGTGAATTTTGAATTGCCGATCTTCAACCGCAACCAAGGCGAGATTTTGCGGACCAATCACGCGCTCACCCAGGCGCAGGAGCAGGAACAATCGGCCAGCGACACGGTTCTGTCCGACGTGGCCAACGCGTATGAGGCGGTCAAAAGCAACGATGAAGTCGTGCAGCTTTACACTTCTGGCTACCTTAAACAGGCGCAGGATTCGCGGGACATCAGTGAGTATGCCTACAAACGGGGCGCCGCCAGTCTCCTTGACTACCTGGATGCCGAACGCAGCTACCGGTCCACTCAACTGGCGTATCGGCAGGCATTGGCGTCTTACATGACGGCTCTCGAACAATTAAAGGAAGCGCTGGGAACGAGGAATCTGCCATGAGGCGTACGGACCGCTGGTTGACGTTGGTGGCATTGACCGTCGTCTCGGCGATCGTGCTCGGGTTGACCGGCTGCGACGGAGCGGGATCAAGCGCTGCTGGAAACGGGAAGAACTCAAATGATCCTGAACTGTTCACGATTCCGCAAGAGCAGATGGCCCACGTGCAGGTGTTAAAGGTGCAACCCACGACCCTGGCTCGGAACCTGCGGCTTACGGGAGCGGTGGCCTACAACGGCTTTCGTACCACGCCGGTCATTACGCAGGTGAGTGGTCCAGTCAGCCGGGTCGTCGTTGTACCCGGGCAAACGGTACATCAGAGTGAACCGATGTTGTACGTGGCCAGCCCGGACTACTCGCAACTCCGCACCAACTATCTGAAGGCCAAGGATGCGTACGCTCTGGCTCAAAAGGCTTATGCGCGCGCCAAAGACTTGTACGAGCATAAGGCGATTGCTGAACAGAACTTGGAGCAAGCCGAATCTGCCCAGGTGCAAGCCAGTGGTGATCTCGCTGCGGCGCAAGCCGCCCTGAAGGTGCTGGGCATTACCGATCCCGACTCTCTGGTGAAAGCGCCTCCTTCGCCGGAAGTTCCGGTGAGAGCTCCGATTGGCGGCATGGTCGTGGAACAAGATGTGGCCGCGGGACAGCTTCTTCAAACGAGCGCGACCCAGTGCTTCATGATTTCAGACATCGGCAACGTATGGGTGCTGGTCAATGTCTATCAGAAAGATCTGCCTTACGTGCATGTCGGAGATCCTGTTTCGATTCAGACGGACGCATATCCGACGGTGTTCCACGGTCGCATTTCTTATGTTGCGGCCTCGCTCGATCCAAACACGCGTACGCTGCAGGCACGCATCGACACCAGCAATCCCGGCGGGAAGCTGAAGAAAGATATGTTCGTGGTTGCGACTGTGAATGCAGGTACGATCTCGAATGCGATCGCTTTGCCGGATGCGGCCGTCCTTCGTGATAGCGAGAACCAGCCTTTTGTTTATGCGGAGAAATCACAGAACCAGTTTGGCAGGCGCTCCGTGACACTGGGGGAGAGCTTGAACGGTCAAACCGAGATCACCAGCGGACTAAAGCCAGGGGACAGCGTCATTGGGAATGGCAGCTTATTCCTGCAGTTTGCGAATTCACTGCAACGTTGACCCACATAGCTCCAGAGAATATTTTTGCGAAGACAAAATCAAAGATAGTGTCCACCCCATCTGAATGATCCATCGAATCGTCCAAGCGGCTCTGCGTCAAAAATTCCTGGTGCTGATGCTGACCGCGTTCATCACAGTGGGCGGAATCTTGTCATTTCAACGGATGCCCGTGGACGCCTATCCGGACCTCTCGCCTCCGCAAGTCGAAATCATCACGCAGTGGCCGGACCACGCGGCGGAAGAAGTTGAGCGACTGGTCACACTTCCGCTGGAACTCCAGATGAACGGCGTCCCCCACATGGTGGTAATGCGCTCCATCTCGCTCTACGGATTATCCGATCTAAGGCTGACCTTCGAAGAGAGCACCAACGACTACTTTGCGCGGCAGATCGTGTTTGAACGGCTGGCACAAGCCACACTTCCAACCGGAGTGACTCCGAACCTGGCACCGCTATTCAGCCCCAGCGGCCTGGTGTACCGATACGTGCTCGAGAGTCCCGATCGCAGCCCGCAAGAGCTGAAGACGATTGAGGACTGGGTCGTCGAACGAGCGTATCGCTCCGTCCACGGTGTTGCCGACGACTCGGGGTTCGGCGGCACGGTGATGCAGTATCAGGTGCTTCTCGATCCGGCGCGGATCTATGGTTATCACCTGACCGTCCCTCAAGTCACGGCCGCGCTGGCCGCAAATAACGCCAACGCGGGCGGCGGCTTCTATTCCCAAGGCGGGCAGTTCTATTACGTGCGCGGCATCGGACTCGTCCGCAATACGGAGGACATCGGCAACGTTGTGGTGGGCGCCAATAAGGGCGTACCGATCCGTGTGCGAGATGTTGGAGAGGTAACGATCGGGCATGCGCCGCGACTGGGGGAGTTCGGCTTCCAGAAAAATGACGATGCAGTGGAAGGCGTCATTCTGATGCTCCGTGGCGAGCAGACGCAGAACGTCCTGAAAGGCGTGGAAGCCAAGACCGAAGAGTTGAACCGACGGATTCTGCCATCCGACGTAAAGATTCGTCCCTATTACGATCGCAGCGAACTGGTTGCCCTGACTACGGATACGGTCGAGGCCAACCTCCTTCGTGGAATGGTACTGGTGTTGATCGTACTGATCTTCTTCCTGGTCAGTATACGGGCCGCCATCATTGTCGCAATCACGATCCCGCTGTCTTTACTGTTTGCGTTCATCGTGCTGCACGCACACGATGTAGCGGCCAATCTACTATCGATCGGCGCGATCGACTTCGGCATCGTCATCGATGGCACGGTCGTGATGATGGAGAACATCTACCGTGAGCTGGCGTTGCGGGAGGGGCAAAGTTACAAGCTGAATGAGGTCATCCTGGCAGCTGCCAAGGATGTAGACCGGCCAATCTTTTATTCGGTTGCAGTCATCCTGGCTGGATACCTTCCGATTTATGCGCTCACGGGACCTTCCGGCAAGCTGTTTCATCCCATGGCCGAGACGATGTCGTTCGCTCTGGTGGGGGCGCTGATCCTGACTTTGACCCTCGTCCCCGTGCTCGCCTCGTACTGGTTCAAAGGCGGCGTGCGCGAAAAGACGAACCGTCCGTACGAGTGGATGAAAGAAAAGTATGCGAAGCAACTGGATTGGGCGCTGGATCGCCCCAAGACCACGCTGGCGATTGCCGCGTTGATTTTCGGCGCAACGCTGTTACTGGTGCCTTTTATCGGCGGGGAGTTTATGCCCCACCTGGATGAAGGCGCGCTCTGGGTAAGGGCCACAATGCCGTACACCATCTCGTTCGAGGAAGCGAGCAAGATCTCTCCGCAAATACGGGCCATCCTGCTGTCCTATCCACAGGTCACGGTCGTCGGTTCAGAGCTGGGACGGCCAGACGATGGGACCGATCCCACCGGTTTTTTTAACTGCGAGTTTTACGTTGGTCTGAAGTCCTACAAAGACAAAGCGTGGACAGGCGACGTCCACGCGAAGCAGGAACTGATCGAATCGATCAATCAGAAACTGACGGCGTTTCCCGGGATCATTTTCAACTATACGCAGCCCGCTGAGGATGCCGTCGACGAAGCGCTAACCGGACTCAAGAGTTCGTTGGCAGTCAAAATTTATGGCGATGATCTGAACGTCCTCCAGGACAAGGCGATCCAGATCAAGAACACTCTGGCGAAAGTGCCTGGGTTCACCGAGCTCACGGTCGTGCGGGAGCTGGGCCAGCCCAGCTTGCTGGTCGATGTGGATCGCGACAAAATCGCACGGTATGGAATCAACGTCGCTGATGTGGAGGCGGTGATCTCCGCCGCAGTGGGTGGGCAGGCGGTCACTCAGGTGATTCAGGGGGAGAAGCTGTTCGACCTGGTGGTGCGCATGCAGCCTCAATTCCGGAGCAGCGCGCACGAGATCGGGAACCTGCTGGTGGGTACGCCGGACGGGCAACAGATTCCGCTGAGCCAGCTCGCGGACATACGACAGGGAAACGGCGCGTCTTTCATCTATCGCGAAAATAATTCGCGCTACATTGGCGTGCAGTACAGCATTGAAGGCCGCGATTTGGAGCGGGCCGTCCGGGATGGACAGACCGCGGTCGCCAAGGCCGTTACCCTGCCCCAGGGTTATCAAATGCAGTGGGGCGGCGAATACAGCCAGTTTCTGGAAGCGAAATCGCAAATGTACTTTATCGGGCCGCTGGCCGTGGTCCTGATTTTCATGATCCTGTTTGCGCTCTACGGAAATTTCAAGTTCCCGGTGACGATCGCGTTGGGAGTGATCATGACCGAACCCGTGGGTGCGCTGGTTGCGCTCAAGCTCACCCATACTCCGTTCAGCGTTTCCTCAGTTCTAGGATTGCTGGCGTTGCTGGGAGTGTCTGTAGAAACCGCCGTGATTCTAGTGTCTTACATCAACAAGCTTCGGAACGAAGGACTCGATATACGCACGGCCACCCGAGAAGCTTCGTTGCTGCGTCTTCGACCGATCATGATGACCGCACTGGTGGCATGCCTCGGGCTCTTGCCGGCCGCACTGTCAACCGGGATCGGGTCTGATACGCAAAAGCCTTTCGCCATCGTCATCGTGGCCGGCCTGATCTCCCGCCTCTTTATCGGCTTCTTCGTGAATCCGGTGCTTTACGAAATAGTCGCCCGTGAAGGCGACGTGCTTCAGGTCTAGAAGATCAGGGTTCGTTCTGCCCAGAGCTGATTGCACTTCCGGCGGCCGGTACCGCCACCGGAGGAATACCCCGGTCGATTGCCAGCTTCTGGAAAGTAGCCACGTCGGTCTTCTGCAGATCGGTCCACTTCGCGACCACTTCATCGACCTGCTTTTTGAGCTCATCGAAACGGCGCGTTGCCGCATCGGTGGGACCGCAATCGCATCCCGAGGAGACAATCATGGCGAGGAAGGCGAGCTGTCCATCCAGTTGTGGATGGTAAGCCAGCGAATCTTCGTTGGCGCTGATGCGGAGGTTAATCATGGGCTCGCGAATGGAGACCAGTTTGGCGGTGAGGCCGTCGGCGGAACCGGCCAGTGAGCGGCCGCTGTCATCCGGAGGCAACCGGCGCTTCATGGCTTCGGTTTGGGCGCGCACGTCCTCGATCTGGTTCACGGCGGCATAGACACGATTGAGTTGCTCGCGAATCTGCAGGAGCAAGCCGAATTGCTTTTCGAGATCCGCCTGCGAGACCTGCACCCGAGGATCAAGTTTCACTTCAAGAGGCGCTGTTTGAGTTTTGCCATCAACCGTGAGGCGCACCTGATATTTTCCCGGCAGGGCGATCGGCCCACGCGCGCCGCCGTTGTATTCCCACAGGTAGTATCCGGGCACGCGATTTGCACCTTCATAGCGCAGGTTCCAGACGAACCGATTGAGTCCGGTCTCGACTTTAATTTCCTTCTCGGGCTTCTTGTCGTCCGGGTCGAGAGGCTCGTCGGGAGTCTCCGTCTTTAAGCTTGAAAACTTGCGGACCACCTGATTTTGACCGTCGAGGATCTCGATGGTGGCTTCACCCTTGGGAGCGTCTTTCAGATAGAAGTCGATGACCGCTCCAGCGGGCGGATTTTGTCCAACGACGATCGGCTTGGGGACCTCGTCCGGATTCTGCATGCGATAAGCGACGGCGGGGGTGTAGAGGTGCACGTCTTGCTTGGCGATGTCATCGGAGAACTGGCGAACTGGGGTAAGGTCGTCGAGAATCCAAAAAGACCGTCCGTGAGTCGCGACGACGAGATCGTCGTTTTTCACGATCAGGTCGTGTATGGGGGCGCGAGGAAGATTCAACTGCAGCGGGCGCCAGTCGGCACCGTCGTTGAATGAGACGAAGACTCCCATCTCTGTGCCGGCATAGAGCAAGCCGCGCTTCTTGGGATCTTCGCGCACGGCGCGAACGAAGGTGGTGTTGGGAATTCCTTTGATGAGGGTCGTCCAGGACTTGCCGTAGTCGCTGGTTTTCAGGATATGAGGGGTCAGATCGTCGAGTTGGTGTCGATCGACCGCAACGTAGGCGGTGCCGGCGTCAAAGGGCGATGCTTCGATCTGGCTGATGCGACTCCATTCCGGGAGATCCTTTGGAGTGATGTTGGACCAGCTCTTGCCGGCATCGCGCGTGATTTGAATGACGCCGTCGTCGGTTCCCGCCCAGATCACGCCCTTCGTGACGGAAGACTCGGCAAGCGCGAAGATCGTGTCGTAGTACTCGGTACCACTGTCGTCGAGATTGATGGGCCCGCCCGAAGGCTGTTGCTTGCTTTTGTCGTTGCGGGTGAGATCCGGACTCATTGCCTCCCAGTGCACTCCACCGTCGGTGGTTTTAAAAAGCTGTTCGCCGGCATGGTAGAGGGTCTCGGGATCGTGCGGCGAGATCATCACCGGAGAAGTCCATTGAAAACGATGTTCCAGTGGAGCGGCTCCGCCCGCATCGGAAAGATGAGTCTGGTTCGTGATATTGCGAAGCTGGCCATTACGTTTATCGAAGCGGGTGATCAGACCTTCGTAGTCGGCGGCATAGACAACATTCGGATCGGGCGGGTAGGGGGCGATGTAGCCTGCTTCGCCGCCTCCTACTTCATACCAATCGGGCCGATCGATGAAGCCGTCGTCACTACGACTCGCGATGCCGACGGTACTGTTGTCCTGCTGCGCACCATAGATGTAGTAGGGCGTACGAGTGTCGGCGATCACGTGATAGAACTGCGCGGTCGGCTGGTTGTTCTGACGGCTCCAGCTTTTTCCGCCATCCAGGGTGACGGTCACACCGCCGTCGTTGGAGGCGATCATACGGCTGGTGTTTTTTGGATCGATCCAGAGGCCGTGGTTATCGCCATGCGGAACTTTGATTTTGTTGAAACTACGTCCACCATCGCTCGAGCGATAGGCGTCGACATCCATGACGTAGAGGGTCTCGGGATCCTGGGGATCGGCGATGACGTGCATGTAATACCACGAGCGTTGGATCAGGCTGTGGCTGCCGTTTACCAGTTGCCAGGTATCGCCGCCATCGTCGGAGCGGTAGAGGCCTCCTTCACTCGCCTGAATGAGAGCGTAGATGCGCTCTGAATTCGCGGCCACCGAGACGCCGATTCGACCGTAAGGACCTTTGGGCAGACCCTTTTCTTTGGATCCCTCTTTTTCTTCCAGGCGCTTCCAGGTTGTGCCACCGTCATTGGAACGATAAAGACCGCTGCCGGGGCCGCCGCTGGACAGACTCCAGGGTGTCCGGCGAACTTCCCATAATGCGGCGAAGATAATGTTCGGATTGCGCGGATCGAATGCAACATCAATGCCGCCCGTGTTCTCGTCTTTGTAGAGGACCTTTTCCCAGTTCTTGCCGCCATCGAGTGTTCGGAAGATTCCGCGTTCCGAGTTCGGGCCGAATGGATGACCGAGCGCGGCAACGAATACGATGTCAGCATTTTTGGGGTTGACAATGACCTTGCCGATAGCGCGGGAGTCTTTGAGACCGACGTTCTTCCAGTTCTTGCCGCCGTCGAGGGTCTTGTAGATTCCGTCGCCGTGCGAGATGTTGCCGCGCAAGCAAGCTTCGCCGGTGCCGACGTACACAATGTTCGGATCCGAAGGTGCTACCGCGAGACTGCCGATCGCCGAGGTTCCTTCCTTGTCGAACACAGAGGACCAGGTCATCGCGCCGTCGGTAGATTTCCAGACGCCGCCGCCCGTGGCTCCGAAGTAGTAGGTGGTGGGATCGCCGGGAATGCCCGACGCGGTCAGCGAGCGTCCACCGCGAAATGGGCCGACGACCCGGTACTTCATTCCCTTGAAGTTCGGATCTTCATGGTCCGGTTTTTCGGCGGGCTCCGTCTTTTCGTTCTCGGGAATCTGAGCGGCCGCGGTCGTTTTTTGCTTTTCAGCTTTAGTTCGTTGCGCAGATGCGACGACCGACGACAGAACCAGAGCAAGCAGACAAAGGCGCGCGATCACAAGACGGCTTTGATTTCCCATATGAGATGTTTCTCCCCTGAGTTTTTGCAAAAGGCATGTTAATCCCTGAAGGGCTGGACGGGAAGCGGCAGAGGTCAGGTTTAAGACCGTTTGCTGACCGTGGGACATTTTGGCCGAGAGTCGCTGGCTGGATGTCTACAATCGTTCCTCTCACGCTATTTCTTGCTTTCAAGCAATTTGCGAGCCGCGTCCAACTCTTCCGTCTTCGCGTCGCTGACCTTGGGATAGGAAAGGTTGAGCTCCTCCAAGGTGTCGACGATGGTTGCGGCGACAGCGATGCGTGTGAACCACTTATTATCGGCAGGAATCACGTGCCAAGGCGCCTCGGGCGTGGCAGTGTGGCGAATCATATCTTCGTAGGCGTCCATGTAATCGTCCCAGTAGGAGCGTTCCTTGATGTCGGCGGCGGAGAACTTCCAATTTTTTTCAGGTTCGTCGAGGCGAGAAAGAAAGCGCCTCTTCTGTTCTTTTTTGGATAAGTTCAGAAAAAATTTGCGGATCAGAATTCCATTGCGCGTCAGGTAGCGCTCGAAGGCGCGCATGTCTTCGAATCGTTCTTTCCACACGTGCTTGGTAATCAGAGTCGGCGGGATGTGTTCGGCCTGCAGCAACTCAGGATGTACGCGAACGACAAGAACTTCCTCGTAATAGGATCGATTGAAGATACCGATGCGACCCCGCTCGGGGACGCATTTCATCGTGCGCCACATATAGTCGTGATCGAGTTCCTCGGCAGAGGGCGCCTTAAAGGAAAAAACCTGGCAACCTTGCGGATTCACTCCCGACATGACGTGCTTGATCGCTCCGTCTTTGCCGGCTGCATCCATCGCCTGAAAGATGAGAAGGAGAGCCCAGCTGTCATTGGCGTATAGCTTGTCTTGCAGATCGGCAAGCCGGGCCACTCCTTCTTCTAACAATTGCTTGGCTTCGTCCTTCGAGTCGATACCGCCAGTATCAGCAGGATCGTAGTCCTTGAGGCGGAAGTCTCTTCCGTCCTTCACGGAATACGGTTTCACCAGCTTGCTCGAACTAAGCTTCATTGTTCCCCCCTGCACCGACCAGCCTCGTTAAGCGCGAGACGAAAGTCTATATCAGGAAGGTGTCGGCGATGGCGGATGGGTCGTGACGTGGCGGCTGGTCGGCGTAGAAACGGACTAACGTGGCTTGAAGTGATAGACCACGTCTTGCTTAGACGGAATAGGAACACCATCACGAGTGGCCGGACGAAAGTGCCAGTTGTCCAGAGCTGCCAAAACTTTCTCGTCGATTGCCGGCCCGAGGCTCTGTACTACCGTTCTGGAAACGATATTTCCGTTTTCGTCGATAGTGATCTCGACGACGACATTCCCTTCTGTCAGTCCGTGAAGCTCTTCGGGTGACACCAGCGGTTCTGATGTTGTCACCGGCAGGGCGGGGCGTATTTCCACTCCAGCGTTCGGACCTTCGGTCAGTGACCCGTATGGAGACCCGGCCGGAGGGGCGGGCGTTGCTGCGGAGGCCATCTCGTGGTCGGTCGCCGGGGCAGCAGCCTTCTGCGGAGAAACGCGCTCGGGATGCTGAGGCTTACGTTTCCAAGTTAGCGGAGACCCCGCATGACCCGTCTCCGCTGACAATGCGTCGACATCTCTGGCGCGCGGATCCCAGTAAAGCTGAGTAATCGCGGAACCATTGGCGCCTTTCAGAATGGACGAGGGCGCTACGAAGACAGGTGAGCGGCCGCGGAGCAGAGCGAGCAAGAGCAGCGCGTGAATCGCCAGCGACGCTGGCAGAGACCAACGCCGCCGCGGAGTCGGCTCCGGGTCCGAGAATAGCTCTCGTCGCTCTTCTGCCATGTGTTCTTAGACGCCCTGACTGCTAAAAGGGTACAGGAAACTCGAGGAAGAGGGGACGCTTACGGCTGTGCGGATCTATTGGATCAACCCTTTTCCTTCTCCGGACCACATGTTCCAAACGTGGACTTGGCGATCCATTTTTGAGCAAAATTCGTGACGGGGCGCAGAAAAAAGTGAGATTGGATTGCGGTGTTTTGGGGGCTTACGACGCCTTTTTTTGTTCCGTGGAGGAGGTCATTACAATTCGACGCTTCCCTGCAGAGCTCTCCGGCATTAGTCCTTGTGAGTTGAAAAACCCTGATGGCTCGTTCTCCGATGTACTAGCGATTTCGATTTTTGTACACTCATTTGCTAGTCTGCGTTCAGTATTTGTTCAGGTCCCCCGTCGGCCAAGTCGCTGGCGTGGTTCGAGCGGCTTGAATCACTCCACCAACGAAAGGAATTTCAGAATGCTGATAGTCGCAATTATGTTTCTAGGACTGTGGATCGCGGGTTTGGCGACCTCGTACACGATGGGAGGCTTTATTCACGTCCTGCTGGTTCTCGCAATTACCGTGATGTTCAGCCATTTCATTCGTGGAAGCCGGCCGAGCCGTCTGGCTGAGTTCCGCGCGGTCGATTCGCAGAAGATGCCGGGTTCCACCAAGTAACGTTGCCCTCACGTGAAGGGGGGGCGGACGAACTGATTGGACCGCCTCACCACCCCCACCTCGGTTACTTCAAGTAAGCTCTCACCAGGCTGATCAGATCTTCGGTCAACTCCTCAGGCGTCTCTGTACCAGAGTTGGGATGGGTGATGTGAAGCCGGATATGGTCCTCCAGTATCTCCGCCATCAAGCTGTTTACCCCTCCTCGAATGGCCGCCAGGAGCATCAGAATGTCCGCACATTCGTCCCCTTCTGTCACAGAGCGCTCGACGGCCGAGACTTGTCCGCCCAGGCGCCGAATGCGCGATAGCAGCTTCTGCTTTTCCTTCGAGATGGCAGCAGGCTGATCCCTCATTTTGCTCCGGTTCCTCTCAATCATTCACGATTGACATATACCGTAGGGGGGTACTATATACAAAAAGTCACGCAATCGGCAATTGCGCGTCACTCCCAAGGAAAGTCGGGCATCGAAGATTTACTTGGCGGTGAGAAGGGTTGTAACCGCCCTGTAACGAGTTCCGGATATGCTGGCGGATTTGAAATCCGACCCAACTCATCCATGGTCGAACCAGATAACAAGTCGATAGGACGCCTCCGCGGGATTTGCAGGATTTTGGTCCTGATAGCCCTCGGGGCGACCTGTATCGCGCCTGCACGAGCGCAGAGCTCGTTATCGGCACAGGACGCGGGCGGTGCTACGGAAAACACGCAGACTCCACCTGCCGTTTCGGCCTCAGCTGCCGACCCGCAAGATCCAATCGCTGACGACTCGGTCCCAGCGATGTTCCCGCACTTCCGGGATACGCGTTTCTGGCTTACCGGCCAGGCGAACTTCATTTTTCAGACACATCCTCCTTTCCACGCTCCTTACAGCGGCAGGAACAGCTTGAACCCGAACTACGAGAAAGCCACTTCTCGAGTACTCACGCTCTATTCGGGCGTCCGGCTCAATAACAGCACGGAATTGCTGATCGACATCGAAGAAGCCGGAGGGGCCGCTTTGAGCACAGGGCTGGGGCTTGCGGGCGCTCCGGATCTGGACATCGTCCGAAACCCATTGCTCAGCAAAGCGCCTTATCTCGGACGAGGCATGATTCACAAGGTATTTGCGTTGAGCAAAGACAAGATCGAAAACCAGCGAAGCTATCTGTCGTTGTTCGATGAATTGCCTCGACGGCGGCTGGAGATTCGCTTCGGAAAATTCAGCTTGGTGGATTTCTTCGATCAGAACTCCGTTGGATCCGACACTCATTTTCAATTCGCCAACTGGACCGTTGACAATAACGGCGCCTATGACTACGCAGCGGATACGCGCGGATACACCGTGGGTTTCACGGCGGAGTTCGAAGATCGGAATTTTGGGCTTCGCTTCGCTGAAGCACTGATGCCGAAAGTCGCCAACGGCATCGATCTGGTCTGGAGACCATGGCAGGTGCACGCGGAGAACTTTGAGTATGAACTACGGCGCGGATTGATTCCGAAAAAGGCTGGCGTGGTGCGCGTGCTCGCGTTTACGAACTACGCCAATATGGGCATCTACCGGGAAGCCGTGGCTGAGTACAAAGAGGGGCTTGTACCGGTACCCGACATCACACACCATCGCTGGCGTATCACCCGTAAATATGGATTCGGTTTGAACATCGAGCAGAATCTTGCGCGGAACATCACTGCATTCGGGCGCTTCGGATGGAACAACGGAAAAACGGAGTCGTTTGCATACACGGAGGTCGAGCAGACATTCGCAGCAGGATTGGGTGCAAACGGCTCCATGTGGCATCGCCGCCATGACCGGGCAGGAGTGGCATTTGTCACGAATGCAATCTGCAAAGATCACCAGGCCTATCTAGCCGATGGCGGTCTGGGATTCCTGCTGGGCGATGGGGGATTGAGATACGGCCGCGAAAACATCGTCGAGACTTACTACACGGCGCACGTCTGGCGCGGTATTTACATGGCTCCCGGTCTGCAGCACATCGTCAATCCTGGTTACAACCGCGATCGAGGTCCGGTACTGATCCCATCGTTCCGGCTGCACCTGGAATTCTAGATCTGAATTACGACGGCAGCCTGGGTAAACAACCGTGGCGCATGGCCGTGTATGGCTGTGAGTGCGTGCGATACTTGGAGTTCTCAGTTTTCGATAGAGGCGGGTGCTGGCGCGGGTGGTATCGAGCGATAATGGCGTCACGGCAAAATGATCTTCTCTGACTGAATTGTGAACAGACTGAGGCGCTTGTGAAGTTGCCGAGATGGAACCGGACATGGATTCCCGGTATCTTTTTCTGGGTTTTGCTCCTGGCATCTCTCGGGCTTGCTAACCGTTATCCTTGGCTGGATACTTTGTGGTACGGCGCATGGATGCTCTTCCTTCTCGTGGTCTCTGTGTTTGCTGTCTTGCAGATATTTCGAAATCGCGATGAAACAGGCGGCTTCGTCGGCTACCGAGGAGTGCCTCGTTGGGTTGTGACGATGTTCGGGGATGAGGTAGAAGCACGTAAGCCTACCAAGAAACCTGAGTAGAACAACAGGCTTTCAATCAGACCCCCAACCGGTGATTCCAGTGAACCTTATCCACTCAACCGGGTCATAACTGCGACGCCCGGCTGGCAAAATTGGCAGACGCACGGGACTTAAAATGCGAAGAGTGATCCATTGTAAATCTAAGTAATAAAAGAAGATGCGGGTATATTGACAGACGCAGCGGATTTATGAGGTTTAAGTCCTTGGAAAAACTGGCAATGCAGAATTGAACAAGATTCGGCGGCCAGTCGACGAGTTCTAATCGGAATTGAAATATTGGGGCTTACCATCCGGAGGGCTTCCTATTTCGTTGGCCGTGAACCGTTAATGAGGATATCTACCAGTCTCCTGGCGCTTTGTTGCCAGTCGGGTGTGGAGGCCACGTTGGACACGCCGATGAGCGCTCGAAGCAGGTCGAATGGGTCGAGGTCATTGCGTATATCGCCGCTCTTGATGGCGCGTTTCACCAGCGCATCGATTGCTCCTTGGATTTGAGCGCGCGAACCTTCGTACAGCTTCGCGGCACCGCCAACGATCGTATTCAGTGCAGGCGCAATGATGTGTTTCGCCGCAATGTACTCAACAAACAAAAGCATCCAGGCCCGCAACGCCTCGATCGGAGGCATTGTCTCCGTGAACTTCCGCTGCGCTGCGGCCAACTTCTCAACCTCAGTTCGATAAACCGCCTCGATCAAGGCATCGCGGCTCGGAAAGTGCCGATATAGGGTTCCGGCTCCCACGCCTGCTTCTTTGGCAATATCGTCGAGGCTTGCATTGGCACCGCGGCGCGTGAACGCCTCCTTCGCTACCCCGAGAATGCGCTCGCGATTGCGCTGCGCGTCGGTGCGCGGCTTCCGCTCGGACGGTTTTGAACTCTTTTTCTTCGCCATCTAAAAATATTTGCAACCGGAGATAGTCTCCGGTTATCTTATCAGTAATTCGGAGACACTCTCCGTTTTATTAGAACATTCGGCGTTCGTCAACAGGGGAAAGGAGTATCGGCAGATGCTGAATCAATTCGCGATGCCTAGACAACTGAGAAATCCAGATTGCGCGGACTCGATGAGATTAGGGGAGCGGGAGTTGGCGGCCTTCTTCAGAGCCGTAAGAGAGTTGTTCGGTTCGGAACTGGCGGAGCTCTCCGCAAAAGAATGGTTGCGTGAATTGGAAGCAACCGGTCATATGCCCGCTTCAACCCCCGAATGGCGAACACTGACCGCCAAGGCTACGTTATGGCTTGCAAATCGAGTGAACGCCTTGTCTCTAAGGACTGAATTCGCAATGACGTAGGAGGAAAACATGCGTCTTTTCGTAACTGGCGCCACAGGGTTCATAGGCTCCGCAATTGTTCAGGAACTTATCGAGGCAGGCTATGAGGTGCTCGGCCTCGCCCGCTCCGATCAGGGCGCAGCATCTCTCGACAGGGTAGGAGCCAAGGTGCATCGCGGCTCGCTCGAGGATCTCGAGAGCCTGCGCAGTGGAGCGGCTGCGTCGGATGGGGTCATCCACACCGCATTCATTCACGACTTCAACAATTATGGACCTGCGGTAGAGGCGGATCGGCGTGCCATCGAAACAATTGGTACGGCGCTTCAAAGGTCCGGCCGCCCGTTGATTGTCACGTCTGGCCTCGCCCTTCTCGCTCCGGGGCAGCTCGCAACGGAAGAGGATGCGCCGAGTCCAAACTTCCCGCGCAAGTCAGAACAAACGGCAATGGAGTTTGTATCGCGAGGTGTACGGACGTCGGTGGTGCGTCTGCCTTTCTCGGTCCATGGCGACGGCGATCACGGATTCGTTCCGCAGCTGATCCAGATCGCACGCGAAAAGGGGATTTCAGCCTATATAGGGGATGGGCTCAACCGCTGGCCCGCCGTGCACCGGCTCGATGCTGCCCGTCTCTACAGGCTTGTGCTGGAGAAGGGCTCTACGGGAGCCAGATATCACGGGATCGGAGACGAAGGAGTGCCGACGCGAGAAATCGCGGAGGTGATCGGCCGTCGTCTAGATGTGCCGGTGGCCAGCAAGTCCCAGGAGCAGGCCGCTGAGCATTTTGGCTGGATCGGACTGTTCTTTGGAATGGGTGTCGTGGCCTCAAGCGCGATAACGCAGAAAACATTGGGATGGCACCCGACTCAGGTCGCCTTGGTCGCTGATCTCGAACATGGAACGTATTTCGAAACGGAAAAGGCCGCGGCTTTGCAGAGCTAGCCCTTTCGCCCTTGCGGACGAATGAAGCGGTCAGCATATTAAGGGGGAAAACGTGGCAAGCACAATGACGAACATATTTGGAGCAACATCAACAACAGAAGATGTTTTGTCCGGAATCGACCTGCGCGGCAAGCGAATTCTTGTTACCGGCGTCTCGGCTGGCCTCGGAGTTGAGACGGCCCGCTCACTCGCTGCCCACGGTGCCCAAGTTATCGGGGCGGCGCGCGATCTGGCCAAAGCGGAAAGCGCCATCCAACAGGTGCGCAAGGACGCCACCTCTGGCGGCGGCAGCTTCGAACTGGTCGAACTCGATCTTGCCAGCCTTAAGAATGTGCGTGCCTGCGCCGATAGACTGCTAGCGAACGGTCAGACACTCGACGTGATTATCGCCAACGCTGGAGTTATGGCAACACCCCTCGGCCACACAGCCGACGGCTTCGAAACCCAGTTCGGGACAAATCACCTCGGCCACTTTGTCCTTGTCAACCGGATTGCCTCGCTTATTCGTGATGGTGGGCGGCTCATCAACTTGTCTTCTGCTGGTCACCGCTATTCGAACGTAGACCTTAATGACCCCAACTTTGAGCGCACGCCGTATGAACCCTTCGTCGCTTATGGCAGATCGAAAACGGCGAATATCCTGTTCGCCGTCGCATTCGACAAACACCACCGGGATCGTGGTGTGCGCGCCGCGGCTGTTCATCCCGGAGGCATACGGACAGAGTTGGGTCGTTACGCAGAGCCTGGCCGGATCGAAAAAGTAATCGAAGAACTCAATCGGCAGCTCGCCGCGCAGGGCAAGGGGCCTTTCCAATGGAAGTCCATTCCCCAGGGAGCCGCAACTTCGGTCTGGGCGGCTGTGGTCGCACCAGCCAGTGAGATTGGCGGGCAGTACTGCGAGAATTGCCACGTAAGCCAGATCGCGCCGAACGACGCGCCGATCAGCGTCGTCAGCGAAGGTGTGCGCAGTTATGCGCTCGACCCAAACAACGCTGAAGCACTTTGGAAGAAAAGCGAAGAAATGGTGGGAGAATCGTTCTCACTCTCTCGGCAGAAGTGATGAGCAAGAACAGGAGACTAAAAATGATTGAACAGGCTGATCTTGCCCGCGGCTTCACGATGCCGGGCACATCCCTGACCGTGAATCGCATGGGCTACGGAGCCATGCAACTTGCCGGCCCGCACGTCTTTGGACCGCCACGCGATACTGACGAAGCCATTGCAGTTTTGCGAGAGGCGATCGATTCTGGCGTGAACCATATCGACACCAGCGACTACTACGGTCCGCACGTCACCAACCAGATCATCAAGCAGGCGCTTCATCCCTATCCGAGGGGTCTGGTGATCGTTACCAAGCTCGGCGCTCGGCGGGGTGCAGACGCCTCCTGGATTCCTGCTCTCTCGCGACAGGAGCTCATCGACGGCGCTCACGACAACCTGACGAACCTCGGCGTCGACGCTCTGGACGTGGTCAATCTTCGGGTCGGCGGATTTACTGAACCATCTGAGGTATCGATTGAGGAACCGCTAACCGTGCTCGCTGAGCTCAAGAGACAGGGACTCATCCGTCAGATCGGTCTGAGCAACGTAACCGCGAAGCAGGTAGCTGAGGCGCAGGCGATCACCGACATCGTATGCGTGCAGAACTTCTACAACGTCGCACAAAGGAAGGATGATGCGTTCCTCGACGACCTCGCCTCCCAGGGGATCGCTTATGTTCCGTTTTTCCCGTTGGGAGGGTTCACTCCATTGCAATCGTCGGCACTCGACGCAGCCGCAGCATCACTCAAGGCAACGCCTATGCAACTCGCGCTTGCCTGGCTTCTCCATCGCTCGCCCAACGTCCTGCTAATTCCGGGAACATCTTCCCGCAAGCATCTCCGCGAGAATTTGAACGCTGCGTCGCTGCAGATTTCTGCTGAATTGCTTGCCGAGCTTGATTTAATCGGCGGAGCTCCAAGATAGCCAGAACCGCTCTTGGAATTGGAGTGTGCGACGGGTGGCTACGTCGCCACCAGCGTGCCAAGCACTTCGGGCCACCGATTCTCAAAGTCGTTGTCTCGTTGGAGTCCGCGCTCTAATACAGCTTGGATTCGCTGTTGCGTCTCAGGCCACGTCAGCGCATTTTCAAAAGAAGTGATGGCGGCGAGGAGCCGGTCAGCGGACGGCAACGAGACCTGGTTCACAAGATTCTTCGCAGCGGCGATGGCACGTCGGTCGAAAGAGGCAATCCGGCGCGCGAGCGTGTCGACAAAACCATTCAGCTCCGCGTCCGGAAGTGCGCGGTTGACGTATCCATATCGTTCCGCGGTGTCGCCGTCGAAGTCGTTTGCGCCGAGAACGATTTCGAGCGCCCGACCGCGGCCAACCAGATGTGGAAGACGTTCCGTACCGCCGCCGCCGGGATGCAATCCTACCCCGACTTCGGGTTGGCCGAGTCGCGTGTTCTCGCGCGACGCGAAGCGCATGTCGCAGGCGAGCACGAACTCGCTGCTCACGCCTCGGACGCAGCCTCGGATCTTCGCGATGCTCACCACCGGGGACTTAGTGAGACGGACGAACGTATCCATCAGGATCGGAAGGCCCGAAGCCCCGACAGCACTCATGATGTTCCCTATCTTGCCGGTCAAATCGAAATGGGCAAGATAAAACTCTGGGTTCGCGCTTTCGAATACGACAACCCGCAGGCTGGGGCTGGCGTCCATTCGCGCGAGCAGGTCCTGCAGGGCTTCGAATAGGCTGGCATCTACGATGTTGAATGGGGGGTAATCGAACACAACCCTCCAGTATGTAGAGGTTTCTTCGATGATCCGGACGGGTGTCGCTGATTCAGCCATGATTCAGTCTCCTTGGATTGACGTCGATTGAGCGCGATGGCGACGTGATGTTTTCCTGTTCACATAGGCCCGCATGCGCGCGAGTGGATTTACGCAGCCGCAGAAGTAAGTAGTGTCTCAACTTTTGCGTCCAGATCTTTGGCGATTTTGAGTGCTTCGGCATTTCCGTACGGTTTCAAGAAACTCGCCATGCGGTCATAGGAAAGGTGAACGCCGTCCGGACGTTCATCGATGAGAACCGTCACCGGAGCGTAGGACCCGGCGTCCGGAACATATTTCGCCATTTCCTTCATGATGAGTGGATTACCAATCAAAAAGCGAACAATCCGGGGTGTGTCGCTGTGCGTTTCCTTGCGTACCACCGAACCTTGATCGAATTCCACAAACAACATCAATCCGGCGCTGCCGACAGATTTCTGGACTGTGCTCTCCAGTTCGGCCATTGTCTTTGCGTTATGAGCAGACTCCCAGAAGTCCTTGATATTGGGATGTCCAATCGCTGCCTGGAGAGCGACGACAACTTGATCAAACGGCTTGGATGAATTCAGGCTGAAACGTTCCACCTCTACTCTTCGAATGGATGGTTCCTGGCGCCCCGCTAGCTTCATAGCTACTCCAGTTCATTTTGGGAAACTCGCCCCGAACATCGGCGCTTTACTCTTGGATTGTTCTTCCGTGGCCTCGTCTTGAAGCACATCCCAGTGTTCTTGAAGAAGCCCGTTTTCGATCCGCACGATGTCGGCAGCAATCCAATTCACGGGCGAACCACGACCGCTGAATCGCCCGTGAACGATTACGTAGTCCCCTTCAGCCACAATGAGACCGGGCTCGACTTCAATGTGGGAGGAGCGCTCCGTATTCGATTGAACAAGCCGTCACGGCCGGGCTCGATATGCGCGCTGTGCTGGATGTAGTTCGGAGACCAATAACGCTTTGCCGCTTCGTAGTCACGTTTGTTGAACAACGTGTCGAAGGCCATCAAGACAAGGGTTTTGTTCTCTTCGGGTGTCGTCTTCACGAGAGTTCCAACAACTGTTCGGCCGGACCGGATGAGACATCGTCACGGTCCAACTGAACTGTTAGCGAGACTGCTGGGCCTTTGCAAAATTCCGGAGACTACGCTGCTGCCATGGCTTCCTGAGCCGCTTGTGCGGCGGCACGGATAACGTCGATGACGCGTTCCGGTTGGGAGAGCATCGGCACATGGCTGCTGTCGAGCTCGTAGGTGGTTGCGCCCATTCGCTTGGCCATGGCGCGCTCCAGATCGGGATGAACTGTGCGGTCTTTTTTGCCGACGATGTACCAGCTGGGCTTTGATTTCCAGGCGGTTCCTCCAACTTTTGCGTCGAACAGGTCGGGTTTCGGAACACCCTGCGTCGCCAGAACCAGTTTTTTCTCCTGCTCCGACAAGTCGCCAGCGAAATCATCGATGCCGTCCGGAAGCAACCAGATGCGCCCGTCTTTGACGTCGATGTGGGAGAAGACTGCTGTCCTCGGGAAATTGGACTGCTGCGTCTGCGAACTCTCGTCCGCGTCTGGGGCAAGCGCGCAGATGTAAACCAGGCCGACAACGCGATCGTCAGTTCCGGCTCCGGTGATGACGCTTCCGCCATAGGAGTGGCCGACAAGGATCACCGGGCTGCTGACCCGGCCGATCGTTGCTTTTGTTAAGGCGACGTCCTCTGCCGTTGAGTTGAGGCCGTACTGCGCCGCAATGCATTCGTACCCCTCGGCCTGCAGGGGAAGGATTAACTTGCTGAAGCACGAGCCGTCCGCCCAGAGCCCATGACAGAACACGATGCTTGGCTTATTTTTTGCAGATTTCATTTCTTGTTCTCCTTGTCCAGATTTATGCTTCTTTTTCTCGGATTCGCTCCTGCAACATCCATTCCTGGATGTAAGCCGAGCCGTGAAGCACTGCAATACCCTTCGCCTCACATGCATTGAGAAAACGAACTCCTTCGAGATCGATCAGAGCCACTTCCTCTATGTCCAGTACTACGGTTGATTCGCACTTCTCAATTTCGGTTTTGACTTGATCCAGATGCGCGATTCGAAATTCCCCGCTGAGCCGAATCCTTCCTTTGGACCGTTCAATCCGCAGGGTCATGCTCACCGGCTCCGGAAGACATGAGCGGCAGTGCAAGTCACAGACCATTCGCAATAGTCTGTGTTTATTTAGCTTGGACTAGCATATCGTCCTGATTATTCAGGAATTCCTCTTTGATCAGGAAAGTTGACTTATAATCCCGCGATGGCTTCCGTGAAATACCAGCGCTCGCAAGAGGCACTCGAGAGAGCACTTGACGAGCTAAAAAATTCGGAAAAGAAACTTCGCCAGGTGATCGATACGATCCCGACACTGGCCTGGTCCATTCTGCCGGATGGTTCGAACGAGTTCCTTAACAAGCGTTGGCACGAGTACACAGGACTTTCCGCGGAGGAGTCCCATGGATCGGGTTGGCAAGTTGCGATCCACTCGGAGGACCGAGTCCGATTGCTACAGAAGTGGCAGGGCCTGTTGACATCGGGGGAACCAGGTGAAATGGAAGCGCGTCTCCGTCGCCACGACGGAGTGTTTCGCTGGTTTCTGATGAGGGTTGAGCCGCTACGAGATGAGGCTGGCAAGATTGTCAGATGGTATGGAACATGCACCGATATCGAAACTCTCAAGGAAACAGAAGCGAAACTACGAGAAGATGAAAGCGAGCTTCGTCGTATCACCGACTTAATACCGCAGGCGATTGTCGTGCAGGATCCCTCGGGTACGCCCATCTACGCCAACCAAGCGACTCTCGACTACACGGGTCTGACCCCGGAAGATGTGATTGCGCCGCTTTTTCGCGAACGAATCTTTCACCCCGACGACCTGGGGAGATTACGCGAGCAGCGCAAGGCTGCTCTCGCTCGCGGCCGTCCGTTCGAAATTGAACAGCGGGCTCGCCGAATCGACGGCCAATATCGCTGGTTTCTTATTCGTTACAACCCTTTCCGAAATGACCAGGGGCAAGTGACGCGCTGGTACGCAACCGGAACTGACATCGATGACCGCGTCCGAGCAGAGGAAAGGACACGCAATGAAAACCTGGCGTTGCGAGAGCAAATCGATCGTGACTCGATGTTTGAGGACATCGTTGGCTCTTCGCAAGCGCTACGGAAAGTGTTAGGCCAAATCGCTAAGCTGGCTTCTTCCGATTCGACGGTCTTGATTCTTGGCGAGACCGGTACAGGAAAGGAGTTGATAGCGCGCGGCATCCACAAGCGATCCAATCGCGCGGACCGGGCATTCATCGGCGTGAATTGCGCCGCCATCCCACAATCGCTAATTGCTTCCGAGCTTTTCGGTCACGAGAAGGGCGCTTTCACAGGCGCAACCCAACGACGCCTCGGACGTTTCGAATCGGCCAACGGCGGAACAATTTTTCTGGACGAAGTTGGCGACTTGCCTCCCGAGATCCAGGTCGCACTGTTACGGGTGCTGCAGGAACGCGAGATCGAACGCGTCGGGAGCAATAAAGCCATTCCTATCGACGTCAGAGTGATAGCAGCTACTCATCGTGATTTGAGTGCGCTCGCCGACGAGGGCAAATTTCGCGAAGATCTTTTATACAGACTGAATGTCGTCCCTGTCGACGTGCCACCGTTGCGTGAACGGGTGGCTGACATTCAGTTACTGGTTGAGTATTTCATTGACCGCTTTGGCAAGAAAGCCGCAAAGAAATTCAGAACAATCGATAAGAAGAGTCTTGGGTTATTGCAGGCATACGACTGGCCTGGAAACATTCGTGAACTGCAAAACGTAATTGAGCGCGCCGTCATCCTGTGCGAGGGTGAGACCTTTTCCGTCGACGAGACCTGGCTTCGGCGGGAACTCCCGGTTGCCCGCAGCCGACCGAGTACGCTGAATCGTGTCCTCGCGCGGCAGGAGAAGGAAATGATCGAAGCCGCATTAACGCAATGTTATGGACGGGTCTCAGGACCCTCAGGCGCCGCCACGAAACTTGGGTTGCCGGCGCGAACCCTCGATTCGAAAATCAAGCGTTTCAAAATCAACAAATATCGCTTCAAAGTGCCAAGGGCCAGCTGATCCCTCCACGAATCAAAAAACTGGCCGGACAGACAACCCTGTCGCGCGGGATTCTGAGGTCTTCGACCGCCATGGCGACATAGCCCCCACCGAAGAAATCCAACAGGGCGTCGATGTGCCCGGACTTTGCGGCGGCACGCTGCGGGCGGGCAGGTCGTCACCATAGTTGACCGGGATGGCACCATGGTCGGCGAGCCAGACATTGTTGGACGGCCCGGCGATGCCGAGAACCGTGGCCCCGGCGCGTCGGGCGAGTTGAACCGCGATCGAACCGACACCGCCAGCCGCGCCCGCGATCGCAACCGTATCCCCCGGTACTAGGCGCACTGCCCGCACTGCGGCGTAGGAGGTAACCCCCGCGACAAACAGCGAACCGGCCACCTCCCACGGCACCGTGGCCGGCCGCGGTGTCAACTGATTCGCCGGCACAGTCACGTACTCGGCGTGGCTGGACCGCCGCATGGAGAACCCGATCACCTCGTCATCGACAGCGAAACCGCTGACGCCGGGACCGAGTTCGGCCACAACCCCCGCCAGGTCGCTGCCCTGACCGGACGGAAACGTCGCCGCGAATAGGTGGTGCAGCTTGCCACTCCGGATCACCGCCTCACTGGATTCATGCCGGCTGCCCTGACCTCGACCAAAGCCTCACCGGCTCCCGGAACGGGCGTGGTACGTCGCGCACCTCGAGGACGTCGATGCCGCCGTACGAATCGAACTGCACTGCTTTAGGCATGAATCATGCTCCACTCCTGCGTCTTAGCCCAAGACTCAAAATCGTGGAAGGCGACGTCGGGAAACTCACGCCGGAGCGCGGCGCGATCCACCGCAAAGCCGACGCGGTCGAACCATTCGTACATCCTAACGGCATCCTCGCCCATGCGCTGGCGGATGACATCGAGCGGGACCTGGTAATAGCTAAAGGGGCGGCCGGTGACACGCGAGAGGATGGCGAGGGCGTCATTCCCCGTAAGCTCGTCGCTCGCGAGGTCGAAGCGCTTGCCCGTGAAGCGACCGGCGTCCTCAAGGACGCGAACGGCGACCGCGCCAATGTCCGCGACCGCAACTTGCGCGAGCGCCCTTGTCGGCGCGAGCGCCGACGCGTAGATCCCTTTAGCGAGCTGCTCTCTAATGAAATAGAGGTTCTCCATGAAGGCCACGGGCGCGAGAATTGTTGCGCGGACGCCGACCTTGGCAATGTGCTTTTCGACCTCGTACTTGCTGTCGAAGTGCGGAATGCCCGTCTGTCGGTTGGCGGAGCCGACGGAAGTGAAGACGAGATGCACGCCTGCTGCCTTCGCCGCGGCGGCGGCGGCGACGCCGTGTCGTGTCTCGGCGTCCGTACCTCCGTA
>Ga0210409_10001515_pt1 | contig 30176 bp, 33 predicted proteins | sample IncBWH17MmetaG_FD_161649 | JGI IMG/M metagenome (GOLD analysis project Ga0210409, IMG submission 161649) | Forest soil microbial communities from Barre Woods Harvard Forest LTER site, Petersham, Massachusetts, United States - Inc-BW-H-17-M | ecosystem: Environmental > Terrestrial > Soil >...
GCGACGTATCGGTCGCCAATGATCGGGGCGTCATCGCCGCCACCAGATTGCCGATGGGCGCCGATGGCTATGGCACCTTGACCACCGAGAACGGCGGCCAGTTCGTGCACCAGGTCTATACAGAGGCATCGATTAAGCACCGTACCTGGCAGCGATCCGGCTATCTGGGCGCTGCACAGCCATTTAAAGGCAGTGACTGGAAGCTGTTGTGGGACTCCGTGACGTTTGATCCTGTGTCCAAGCAGGACACGCTGGCTTACAAACCTGCCCAGGCGGTCGGCGACCGGTTGAACAGCGTGATCGTTGCCGATGACCGTGCGACTAGCTACACGCCAAAGGATCGCAATCAAGGCGTCTATTTCGACTTCCGAAACAATGATGCTGGCAACCTCTCTGACGGTGGCGCCCAGCATGGCGTGATCACTTTCCGGCAATGGGGAGCGGGTGACGATTTTTCTGGCGGTCCAGCGCATCAGCTGGGCTTTACTGCCAATGGCAACCTGTTTCATCGTACCGGCAAAAACAACGCCTGGGAGAAGTATCAGCGCTTGCTCCACGCAGGTCAGAACGGCACGCTGCCAGATGGACCGATGCCGACGGCGACGGATTTGAATATGCCTCCCCTGGGCTGGTCAACGTACACGCAAGAGGCAACAGCCAATCGTCCGAGTGCCTATGGCCAGGTGTTTACTTCATCGCTCACCGGAGCCGCAACGCCCTCGAATGGCAATTGGCTGATGCAACGCGCCTTGACGACCGATAACCAGACGCTCACACGGGTCAATATTGGCGCGGGGGCGGATAAATGGAGCGCATGGGTAGAAGCGTGGACCAGCCGCAATTTCGATCCTGGCAGTAAAGCCACCGGTCCGGGATTTTCTTTGCATTGGTCGGGGCAAGATGGACAGCCAACCTGGATGCTGGGCGGTAACACGCCCGGGGAGATCAATGTCTACAACCCGTCCGCTTTCAGAGTGGCGTATGCGGGCAGCGCCGGCGGCGCATCGAATGCGGAAAACATCAGTAATGGCAATAGCTATATGCGGATGAGCTGGTCCGATCCAGGTGGACAAACAACCTATGTCTGGGGCAGTGACGGCCCAACCGGCGCACGGCTTTGCGCGACCAGCAATCTCAACGTCGGCAATGCGCGGACCTGGAGCGGTTTTCCATTGCGCTTTGCCGAGAATCCGCCAGCCAATCAACCCTATTACGTGCTTGGCATAGAAGCCGGTGCCAGCGTGTTTTCTATCTACAACCGCGCTGCGATGGCCGTGTCATCTAGCGTGACGTCGGTGTATGCCCATCAGCTGACCGGTCAAGGCCTACAGCATGGCGGGGTCGGCGGTTACGTTCTGATCAAAAACAAGAGTACCAGCGGCCTGCCGGGTGCATGGGAACAACGCGGCCAGGTCTACGACTATGGGTCGGGTGCGGTGGAAGGTAATGAATCAAGTGCAGTGTTATGGCAAAGGGTAGCGTAATGGTAACGAAGAAAAGAAGCACCACGGCGGACGTAACCGTCGAGAACATCGCAGAACAAGCAACCGCGCCGGCATTCACTTTGCCGGATTTGCCACCGCCAGTCTTGACCGATCCGCTGCCGGCGCCGACCTTCGTGCCGGCGGAGCAACCGGAACCAATTCACCCATTCGCCTTTAGCGACATCAAGGATGTGATTCGTCTGCCGATCGGTTTCCAGTGTTCCGTCAAATTTGACGCCTGGGACGATTACGCGACCTTTCTGGCTCGCGCTGACGATATCGAGGAACACGGCCGGGCGATCTATGCAGCATGCGCGTCAATGAAGGTCGCCAAAGTGCCGAATTACTTCCCGACCGATGCCGAACTGCTGGAGGCCGTGCAAGAGCGCCTATCTCGTGAGCTGCGCCGCGCCAATGTCGAAGTGACCAAATACCAGGACCGCGTCGACGTGGACGACGCCAGCGCCGCCGATGTGGCGCTGCTGCGCGCCTGGAAGATTTACCGGGTGGGCCTCAACCGCTTACCTGACCAGAAGGGCTTCTCGCACTCCCTCACCTGGCCGGTAGCCCCCTACCCAGCCACCAATTAATTATTTACCTCATTTACAGGAGCCAATATGCCTACTGATTACCACCATGGCGTGCGCGTCATCGAAAAGAACGACGGCACGCGTCCGATCCGCACCATCAGCACCGCCGTCATCGGCCTGGTCGCCACCGCCGAAGATGCCGACCCGATTGCCTTCCCACTCGACACGCCGGTCCTGCTGACCAACGTGCCCGCCGCTATCGGCAAAGCCGGCGTCAAAGGCACACTGCGCCGCGCCCTGGACGCCATCGGTGCGCAAACCAAGCCGTTTACGGTGGTGGTGCGTGTGGCCGAGGGTAAGGATGAAGCCGAAACCACCTCTAATGTGATCGGCACTACAACCGCGGCCGGCAAGTACACCGGCGTCAAGGCGCTGCTGGCCGCCCAAAGCAAGCTGGGGATAAAACCGCGCATCCTGGGCGCGCCAGGGCTGGATACAAAGGCCGTGACAAACGCCCTGGTCAGCGTCGCCCAGAAGCTGCGCGGCTTTGTCTATGCGTCGGCGCACGGCTGTTTGACCAAGGAAGACGCCGTGCTGTACCGCAAGGATTTTGGACAGCGCGAACTGATGCTGATCTGGCCGGATTTTGTGAGCTGGGATACCGCCACCAATGCGGACGCCAATATCTCTGCAGTAGCCTACGCCTTGGGCCTGCGCGCCAAACTGGACGAAGAGATTGGCTGGCACAAGACCCTGTCGAACATGGTCGTCAACGGGCCGACCGGCATTTCTGCGGACGTATTCTGGGATCTGCAAGATCCGGCCACCGATGCCGGCTTCCTGAACGCCAAGGAAGTCACCACCCTGATCAACAGCGGCGGTTTCCGCTTTTGGGGTTCGCGCACTTGCGAAACGCCGGAATTCTTCTATTTTGAGAACTACACGCGCACCGCCCAGGTGCTGGCCGACACGATTGCGGAGGCGCATATGACCTATGCCGACAAGCCCTTGCATCCGTCCCTGGCAAAAGACCTGGTCGAGAGCATCAACGCCAAATTCCGCGACCTGGTCAAACGTGGCTATCTGATCGGTGGCAGCGCCTGGTGCGATCCGCAGTTCAATGAAAAGGAAAGTTTGAAGGATGGTCGGCTGACGATCGATTACGACTACACGCCAGTGCCACCGCTAGAAAATCTGATGTTCCAGCAACGCATTACCGACCGCTACCTGGCCGACTTCGCCGCCGCCGTCAACGCTTAATCAATTACAGAAAGAGAGCATCACATCATGGGTATGCCTAAAAAATTGAAACTGTTCAATCTGTTCGATAGCGGTAATTCCTACTTCGGCCAGGTCACGGAAATCACCTTGCCGAAACTCTCGCGCAAGATGGAAGAATACCGCGCCGCCGGCATGACCGGCCCGATTTCGGTCGACCTGGGCAATGAGGCCATTTCTCTGGAGTGGACCGCCGGCGGCATCCTGCCGGACGCCCTGCTGCAATACGGCGCCCGCAGCCACAACGCCACCCAGCTGCGTTTCTCCGGCGGCTATGAAGATGACGATAGCGGCGTCGTCTCGACCGTGGAAATCGTCGTGCGCGGTCGTCACAAGGAAATCGATATGGGTAATGCCAAGTCGGCCGAAGACACCAATCAGAAATATACGACCGCATGCAGCTACTACAAGCTGACCATCGATAACCGACCTATTTTTGAGTTCGATTTTATCAATGGTGTCGAGAAGGTCGGCGGCGTTGATCGTAACGCCGATCTGCGTCGCGCCATCGGCCTGTAAGCCAGGTCAAGAACAACCCCAACCCCTTTTTATTTTTATACTTTTAGGACCACACCATGAAAAACACATCTACCGTTTCCAAGACCGCCATCTCCAAGTCGATCACCCTGGACGAACCGATCAAGCGCGGCGACGACTTCATCAGCGAAATCGCCATCCGGCGCCCGAAGGCGGGCGAACTGCGCGGCGTGTCGTTGATGGAGCTGGGCAATCTGAGCGTGGCCGCCTTGCAGACCGTCTTGCCGCGTATCACGCAACCGACCCTGACCGCGCACGAAGTCGCCGGCATGGACCCGGCGGATCTGACCGAGATCGGCGCGGAGGTTGCCATTTTTTTGGTGAAGAGAGCGGATCGGCTGGCGGCCTTCCGGACCGAGTAGAAGACCCCATGGCCGATATTGCGGTGGTGTTTCATTGGCCGCCGCAGGCCATGGATGAGCTGGAAGTATCGGAATTGATGGCCTGGCGCGAACGCGCCAGGGTGCGCAGCGGCGCGGAAGAATAGGATTTCTCAATATGAGCGACAAGCAATTGCGGTTACAGGTGGTCTTCGCGGCGCTGGACAAGCTGACCGGCCCTTTGAAAAAGATCACCGGCGAATCGTCCGCCCCGGGCAAAGCCATCAAGGCCAACAATGACAGATTGAAGGAACTGAACGCCCAGCAAAAAGATGTTGGGCGCTTCCGCGAACTGAATGCCGGCTTGCAGATCAGCTCTGGCAAGCTGCGCGAGACGCAACAGCAGATTGCCGCCCTGGCGCAGCGAATGCAGCAGACCACGACGCCCACGCGTGCCATGACCCGCGAATTTAACGCCGCCGTGAAGTCGGCCAGCGCGTTAAAACAGGCCGGCCAACAGCAAGGCGAACAAATGCAGATCCTGCGCACGCGCTTGTCCGGCGCCGGCATCGATACGCGCAAGCTGGGCAGCGCACAGACCTGGCTGAAAGACAGCATCGCCTTTACCAACGCCGAACTCACCGCCCAGCAGAAGAAGCTGGCAGCAGTCGGCGCGCAACAGCAGAAGGTGGCCGGCGCCCGCCAGCATGCCGACAAGCTGCGCACCACCGCCGGCAATGTCGCGGCCGCCGGCATCGGCGCGACTGTCGCCGGCGCCGCCGTGGGCGCCCCCTTGGTTACAGGCTTGAAAGAGGCGAAGCACTACCAGACCGAGAAGGGCCGCATTACTGCCTTGGGCCTGGGACCGAAGGTCAGCGCCGACGCCGAGAGCTACGCCCGCAACATGAAGACCTACGGCACCAGCCACGCCGAAAACCTGGAACTGGTGCGCGACAGCATGTCCGTGTTCGGTGATCTGCCGCATGCGCAGATGGTGGCGCCTATGCTGGCGAAGATGAAATTCGCCAACAAGGCGTTTTATGGCGAGGAAGCCGGCGGCGAAAATGAGCGCAAGTTCATGGACATGTTGAAAGTCATCGAGGTGCGTGGCGGCACGGCCAGCTCGGAGAAATTCAACGAACAAGCCAACATGGTGCAGAAAGTCATTTCCGCCACCGGCGGGCGGGTCGGCCCGACCGAATGGCTAAACCTCATCAAGACCGGCGGCATCGCTGCCAAGGGCATGGATGAAAAGTCGTTTTACTATGAGCTGGAACCACTGGTGCAGGAGCTGGGCGGCTTTGGCGTCGGTAACGGCCTGATGTCGAGCTATAACAATCTATACCAGGGACGCACCAGCAAACGGGCCGCGATGAACCTGGACAAGCTGGGGCTGATTGGCGATCACACCAAAGTGAAACATGACAAGGTCGGTCAGACTGCGCAGCTTGATCCTGGTGCACTCTTGGGGTCCGACCTGTTCAAGAAAAGCCAATTCGAGTGGATGGAACAAGTCCTGTTGCCTCAGTTGGCGAAGAACGGTATCACCAAGCCCACCAAGGTACTGGATACCATCGGCAGCCTGTTCACCAATCGCAAGGCTGGCGACTTGATGGCGAACATGTACTTGCAGCGCGCCCAGATCCATAAAAACCGGAAGCTGAACGAAGGCGCTTACGATGTGGACCAGCTCGAACCGCTGGCCCGCGAACAGGCCGCCGGCAAGGAAATGGACGCGCACGCCAAGCTGGTCAACCTCCAGTTGACCATGGGCGAGAAGATCTTGCCGCTGTATTCCAGCGCTATCGACAACGTGACCGCCGCCTTGGAAGGTTTAAATGGCTTCATGGAGCGCAACCCGGCCACGGCCAAAGCGATGATTGTGGGCTTTGGCATCCTGGCCGGCATTCTGGTGGTGCTAGGGCCGCTGATGCTGGGCCTGGCCGCCTTGATCGGACCCTATGCCATGTTGCATGTCTTGTTCGCCAAAATGGGCGTTAGTGGTGGCGTGTTATCTCCGATCCTGCGCGGTATTGGCGGCGGCTTCATGGCGATCGGTAAAACTGTTCTGTGGTTAGGCCGCGCCTTGTTGACGAACCCGATTGTATTGCTGATTACCCTCATTGCGGTGCTGGCTTTCCTGATCTATAAAAATTGGGAACCCCTGAAGGCTTTCTTTAGCGATCTGTGGGACGGCATCACCGAGCGGTTTAGTCGCGTATGGGAAACCATCAAGACCTTTGCCGGCGGCTTGTGGGCGGATGTGAAAACAGCATTCGATGGCGGTATTGGCGGCGTCAGCGCGTTAATCGTGAACTGGTCGCCGCTGGGACTGTTCTATAAGGCATTCGCCGGGGTCATGAGCTGGTTCGGTGTTGAGCTGCCGGGGACATTTACCGAGTTCGGCGCCAACATCGTCCAGGGCCTGGTCAATGGAATCTCGTCGGGCTTTGGTTTCTTGAAAGACAAAATCAAGCAACTGGGGGCCATGGTCGGCATGACCTTTGCGAAGGAGCAGGAGATCCACAGCCCTAGCCGTGTCTTTAGCCGATTCGGTGGCTTTATCACTGAGGGGCTGGCGCTGGGTATCGAGAACGGACAGGATGCGCCGATCAACCAGGTCAGCGGTCTTGCCAAGCGCTTGACCCAGCTCGGCGCCGGGATTGCCATCGGCGCAACAGCCATGCCGGCGCTGTCCTTCGATACGCGCCCGCCCATTGCGCCGCGTGCCACCGGCGCCGGCGTCGTTGTCCAGGGCGACACGATCCAGATCACCGTGCAGACCATGCCTGGCATGGACGAACAAGCGATTGCCCGCGCCGTCATGCTGGCGATGGAAGAGCGAGACAGACAGAAGGCAGCGCGCACGCGCTCCAGCCTGTCCGACAATCACTTTTAAGGATTTTATTATCATGATGATGACCCTGGGCATGTTCGTCTTCAGCTTACCGACCCTGGCTTACCAGGAGCTGCAACGCAAAACCGACTGGAAGCATCCGAGTACGTCGCGGGTCGGCGCCCGTAACGCACGCCAGTACACCGGCAAGGGCGACGACACCATCACGCTATCCGGTTGGATCGCGCCGGAACTGACCGGCAGCGTGTATTCGTTGGACGCTTTGCGCCTGATGGGCGACACCGGAAAATCGTGGATTCTGATTGCGGGGACCGGTCGCATCCTGGGGTCCTACGTCATCACCGGCATGACTGAGGGCCGCACGGTGCTGGCGCAGGATGGCGACGCCGGCAAGATCGAATTCACCATCACCCTGGAGCGTACCGACGAATCCGTGCTGGGCTTGCTCAATACCCTGGGCGACCTGGGCAGCATCAAGAACATGTTGAGCCTGGAGGGCATCAGCAACAGCGCCAGCAATGCCATCAATACCGGCATGTCGACGTTTGACAATGTTGCCAACAGTATGCGGAGCCTGTTCTGATGGACTACCCTATCCCTGCTTTCAAGATCACGCTGGACGGCCAGGACATTACGGGGAAATTCGCGCCGCGCCTGGTCAGCCTCGACCTAACCGAGTGTCGCAGCGACAGCGCCGACGAACTGAGTATCACCCTGTCGGACACGGACGGCCAGCTTGCGATACCAAACAAGGGCGCCAGGATCAACGTGCAGATCGGCTGGCAGGAATCCGGCTTGATTGACAAGGGCGTCTTTACGGTTGATGAGATCGAGCACAGCGGCGCGCCGGATCTGCTGACCCTGCGCGCCAGGACGGCCAGCCTGATCGATACGTTCCGCCAGCCGGTCGAGCGCAGCTTTCACGACACCACGCTGGGCGCAGTGATCGAGGTGATCGCGTTTCAGCAGGAACTAAAAGCCGGGATTGCTGAGGCGCTGCGGGGTGTAAAGATCGGACATCTGGACCAGACCAGGGAGAGCGACGCAGCATTCCTGCGCCGGCTGGGCAAGAAATACGATGCTGCCGCGACGGTCAAAAATGACACGCTGTTGTTCATGCCGGCGGGCCGCAGCAAGACGGCGTCGGGCCGCGACTTGCCTGTGATCCGCATCACGCGCAACCTGGGTGACAGGCACCGCTACCATAGCGCCGAGCGCGACAGCTACAGCGGCGTGCGCGTGTTCTGGCATGACGACCGGCACGGCCTTCGCCGCAGTGTCGTAGCCGGCGCGCCCGGCAACAGCAAGCGGCTGCGCACCACCTATGCCAATGAGGCCGACGCCCGCGTCGCCGCCGTCGCGGAGTGGCAGCGCATCCAGCGCGGCGCCGCGACTCTGGAATTGTCGCTGGCAATTGGCGACCCGGCGCTGATGCCGCAATCGCCGGTGGAAGTCGTCGGATTCAAAACCGATATTGATCATCAGGAGTGGCTAACGGCCAAGGTCCGGCACAGCATCAGCGATGCTGGCTTTACCAGCAGCATCGAGCTGGAGACGCGCACCGAGGAAGCGGAAGTTGAGCGCGAGGATGAGGTCGACCCAGATCCAGGAATTACCGGCGTGTACGCCAAGTGGCGCAACCTTGCCACCAAGAAGACCGGGCAGGAATTCGCACCCTCCACTGGCAAGGGCAAGCATACGGCGCCGGCGGTCGGCGCGACGGTCAGCACAAAGACACTGCAGCACGTCTACGCCAACAAGCAAACGGCCGTACGCGCCGCAAAACTCGAATGGGGAAAAATTCAGGAGCGGCGCGAGGTGATCAAAGAAAACAGCGACGGTCAGTAGTATCGCTGCTTAGATGCGAGGTCAGAAATTACGTGACCCTCGGTGGACGTGGCGCGATAAGGTCAGCAAGAAACAAGGGGAGCAGCTTGCAGAATCTCGAACCCATCCAACAACACTGGTGCATATTTATGCAAGTAAGCAATCGGCTGTACGTTCAGCAAAACTTGAGTGGGCAAAGATTCAGGAACGGCGGGAAATAATCGCGGAAAACGCCAGCGAGGCGTGATTTTCTGATCAGCAACCTGTATCATCCCGCTCCCGGTTGTTTTACCGGCCTTCCCCTTGCAACGCGACTTCTTCTTGCGCTTTTTCTTATCGGCTACAGCCTTGTATGAGAATGTCAGGAGGGATAGACGCGGCCTAATTTTATAGGATGTCCTTTTTTTTACCGCCGATTTTAACAGTGGCGTTACCCGAAATATTGGTGCTCTTTTTGCCCGAATTTATCTGAGGGTTCTTCCCTGTTATGGGGTGCGCGAGTTGCGCTTGTTTTTCACCTACGGCATTAGATGGATCTATTCCAGACGCCAGTTCGACGGCCTCCTCAACTATTGAGGTGTCGACTTTTCCATTACCGCTGAAACTGCGATACAGCATGGTGGTTACAGCAGCTTTCTTTCGAGCCGTTATCTCTAAGTTTTTTTCGGATAGACAACTCTCAATTCGCTCCAATATTAAAGTCAGCAGCTCTCTATTCAGCTCAAAATCAACAGGCTGATCTACTGAAAATTTTTTATTTATTTTCTGCGTTATTAAGGCGCTTGCGTTTATGAAAAAAAATTCATCAAAAATGGCAACCCTCTCGTCTACTCGGGAATCCGGTATCTTTCTATAGGGCTCTGAATCTGCTATCAATCCAGCCTTTTTTACCACTATATCGAGTTCCTCCGGTGAAATATTGAGTACCGAGGCAACGACATGTCCCAAGTCCAAGAGATGTTCGCCATATGTGATTTGCCAGATATTTTTTTTGGTCCCAGTAATTACATAGGATGTGTCTACTCCAATTTGCTTAAGATTTTCTAGGTATGTGGTGTCAGGATCACGCTCACCGGACTCATATCGCTTTTGGCTGCTCAAAGAGACCTTTGCCAGAGAGGCAAACTTTGTTTGGCTGTAGTCCAACCGCTTCCTCTCTTCCGTAATTCTTTCCCCGATATTCATAACAGACCTTGACCAGCTCCAAATGGAGCTATATTATTGGCTCCAATTGGAGCTAAATGAGAGTGAATATAAAACCATTGAATACTACTACAGCACAACAAATTCGTGCCGAATGGCTCCGTAAAGGAATGGGGGAAAACGCCTGGGCACCCATGTTTAATTTCAAAAAAAACAATTATTAGCCAATTTACTTATCGCAAATCTCGATAATCGATCCCCAATGAGAGTCATCAGCATTCCCTGTCCACATTGCCGCCACCGGGTGCGCGCCGCTAAAAGCCGCACTATGTCCGAGCTGATGAAAGAGATCACGTACATGTGCCAGAACCCTGACTGCGGTCATAGCTTCGTCGCCAGCCTGGAAGTGCTGCGCACGTTGTCTATGTCGGCAATCCCGAATCCTGATATTCGCATCCATGTTTCCCAACATGTCCGCAATGCTTGTGCCAATCAGTTGGCGCTATTCAAAAATGACTGAGGCACATATGACTACCCTCCGCATCCTAGCTCCACCGTAATTCCCCGCTAGTCCGTTTTACTTCCTCCCGTTGTTCCCTGCAATGCCTGATTTCAGGCATGCGGGATTCGCTCACCCTGAAATAAGGAAATCACTATGGAAAACACCATCACGCTACTTTGGCTCGGCCTCGGATTCACCATCGCCGACCGTGTCCAGGTCGATCAGTTGAACGATTGCGTATTCAATGAGTGGCTGCAAATCCCGCTGGAAAGCAGGCGCAATCTGGCTCTTGTGGTGACAGATGAAAATGATTTTTCAGCGGCCTTTGCTGGCGCCACAGTTGGCGGCTTCCGGTTCATCTTCCTGCAAGACTACAAGATCGATCCTCTGGTCGCATTTTCTGGCATGAGCTTCAATGACCTCCGTGCGATGCCAACCTGTAATCACACCAATAACAGCCGGGGCAAGCTGGTTCACTACGCCCGCAAATACATCTACAAGGCGATTTTCAGGCAGCCGAAATATATCTTCGAACCAGCCGAGGCGCTCTGATCATGGCCGCGCAAACGACTCTCACCATGTTGAAGCGCATCACGGTGAATCCGGCAGTGACGCGTCGGCACCCAGATCCGACCGTAGGGATGTACACCACGCAAGAAGTTAATTTCCATTTCCATGACGCCGGCCAGCACACGCTGCGCCTTCATCTTGATGCCGGCCTGAACGCGCTGGCAGTGGGTGAATTGATTACCAATGAAGAGGCGACAGCATGAAAAAATTGAAAAACATTCTTCTCGATCTGGGCGTGATTACGCTTGGCTGCCTCCTGATGATGGCAGGCCCGTTGTTGCAAGCCACCGGCATCATCGGAGGGTAAGCCATGGCGACCCACTCTCAACAGGCGCACCAGGACATTGCGTACACACACCTGACACACGCCTACATCATGCTGGCTGGCGACAAGGAAAGTGTACGCGCTGGCCGCTGGAATGGCATCCCGCCGCGTGACCGCCAGATGCTGGCGCACATGGCCGGCATTGGCAGCAAGAAGGGGGACACCACCTTGCAATCGCTGAACGCCCTGGAGCGCGGCAAGCTGCATTGCGAAGCCCGCCGGCTTATCAAGCAACTTGAAATCGTTCTGCGCTGTGCGCAAGGCGGCGAGTTGCCTTGCCAGTTTCCGGCAGCGGGTCACGAATCGGACGGCATAGCCGCATGAGCTACCACTTCTATTCCGCCGAGAGCATCACTGGCCTGCCGAAGCGCATGGGCCGCGCCCTGCGCGATCTGTTCGCCCGCGACGGTTACGAAAAGCACGAACACAAGGTCGATGTCATTGATGAGATCTGGTCTGCCGACCATTTTATTTTGCCACCCGATGCTTCCGATGGAGCGCTCTATCGCGCCGCCGACACTGCCGCCCGTGCCTGTTACCAGTTCTGTGCCAACCTGCAATCGCTAGACGCGATTGTGTCGGCCATTCGTGAACACTGCGACCGCCACGGCGTCGCCGCACCAGCCGGTAAGGAAGAAGCCGAAATCATCCGCCGGGCCTTGGACAAGGCGTGGTGGTTGCGAGGCATCCGCAAGGCCCATGCGCGCCGCTGCGAACATATGGCGATCCGCCTGGGCTTTACGCATTTCAAGGCCGGCGCTTATGTCAGCAACGAAACTGCCTATCGCCAGCAGCGCCGTAATAAGCAGAATGCCAAACTGCTGGCGTCCATAGAAATACAGAATGAAAACGGTCAGGTCTATAGCCTAGAAGCGTTAGCCGCCCTCGGTACGGCTAACAAGTCCATTCGGCACAGCGAATTGATGACACGGATACGCGGCTTTGAAGAAATCGCCTTCGACCTGGGTCATGTCGGCATCTTTGCCACCATCACTGCCCCGAGTAAATATCACGCCGTCCTGAGCAAGAACGGCGAACCTAACCCGAAATACAAGGCATTTGGCGAACCCACGCCACGCGATGCGCAAGCTTATCTGTGCGACGTGTGGAAAAAAATACGTTCCAAGCTACACCGCGACGGCATCCACGCCTACGGTTTTAGAATTGCCGAGCCACACCATGACGGCTGTCCGCACTGGCACATGCTGATGTTCGTCGCGCCCGAACACCTGGAGCGTTACGAGAAAGTCATGACGGCGTATGCCATGCGCGAAGACGGCGACGAACGCGGCGCCAAGAAGAACCGGGTCAAGCTGGTGCGCATCGAAGCCGGCAAAGGTACAGCCGCTGGTTACATCATCAAGTATGTCACCAAGAACACCGATGGCAAGAATTTGGGCGAACACCATGTCATCGAAGATGGGCAAAAGCATATCTTGGTGGAAGACCTGGTCGGCGACGAACTGATTAAGCCGAGTCAGAGAGTTTGCTATTGGGCGCAGACCTGGGGCATCCGGCAGTTTCAGCAGGTCGGCGGTGCACCTGTCGGCCCTTGGCGCGAGTTACGGCGCATCAAAAGCGAAAGCATCCTGCATGCGCCGGAAGCGGTGAAATCGGCATGGCAGGCGGCACAGAGCATCAAGGCCACCGAAATCAATGTGGTCGATGGCAAGCGTGTCAAAACCGTCAAGACCATCAAACAAGCCTCCTACCGCGATTACCTGCTGGCCCAGGGCGGCCCCACTGTCGGACGCAAGGGTCTCGTCAAAATCGCCACGCGCAGCACCGTGGTCGAAGGCAAGTACGCCACCTATGAGATGGACAAGCCATGCGGGATTTATCACGCATGGAATCCTCACGCGGTGTACGAATCGGTCCGCTATCAGTGGACAGTCGTCGGCGCCGCCAAGGCTGTGGCTTTTGACGTACCTTGGACTGGTGTAAATAACTGTACGAAAAAATTAAAAAAGAAAATTTCCACTTCGGTTTTATCGCCGGAAGAAATAGCAGCAACAGCAGTTCGGCTTGCTGATTTCATCAGAAAAAATCCGCAGCCGGCATATCAGCCGACCGACTGGTCGGCAATTGATAAAAAGTCGAAAGACCTGGAGCGGGAAACCGACAAATTTGCCACTGCGATGAATGCGCAGTGTGAAGAGGCGCGCCGGCAGGAAGTGGCCGCGTATGAAAAAAACGACATGACGGCACGCAAGCGCCTTGTCACGACCTGGGCCGCCCTCGGCGCCTGCCCTTACCCACGAATTTTTATTACTGAAAGCGACCTATGAAAATACTCATGCACGCATGCCTAAATTCGCTCATGGCGTTCGCCATGCTTGGCATCGCCGAAATCATCCAGCCAGCGTTCAAACGCTTCCAGATCCGTTACCACGGCGCTCTGTCGGCCTTCGTGGCCCTAATCATTGTCTTCTGCCTGGTGGTTGGCTTGCTCGCGGGGGCTTTCCATGAATAAGCCCATTCAACCTGTCAGCGTGAAACTACGCGACCGCGTCACATTCGACACCGACGAAGGCATCCAGGCCGGTTACGTCAACGACCTTCGGCGCGACCTGGGCAACGGTGAACTGCACGCCTGGGTTGAGCTGGAACACAGCTTGCCTGGCTGCTTCCGCGCCGTGCCGGTCTCGGTCATTATGACTTCTGACAAAGTTGGCCCCCCTTCGACCTGCTACATCGGGATGGATTGGGCAACCTACGCCGCCTATCTCAACACCCCATTAGCCGTCGATGCAATCTGAACATGGCTGCGTACTACAACGAGCATGACAAAGGCGCAGCCCAATGGCTACGCAATTTAATCACAGCCGGGCACATTGCTGCTGGCGACGTAGATGAAAGGGATATAAGAGATGTACGACCAAACGACATTCACGGATACACGCAATGCCACTTCTTCGCCGGCGTCGGCGTATGGTCCTATGCACTTCGACGCGCTGGATGGTCTGATGATCGACCTGTTTGGACCGGTTCCTGTCCGTGCCAACCTTTCAGCACGGCAGGCAAAGGAACTGGATTTGATGACGAGCGCCACCTTTGGCCTGCCTTTTATCATCTCATCAGCAAGCACAAAAACTGGTGTAAGCGACAGAAGCGACCAGCCCCAACAATTTTTGGAGAGCAGGTTGCGAGCAAACACGCAGATGCTTGGATCGACCTTGTACAAGCTGACTTGGAAGCGCTGGGTTACCCCTTCGGGGCGATCCCGTTTCCGTCTGCGGGCGTCGGCGCTCCCCACATCCGCGACCGCATTTACTGGGTGGGTAACGCCGACAGTGCGGGACCACAAAGACACACCTGGAATGGTGGCTCAACGCGATGGAAAGGATCGAGTAGATCAATTACCACGGCAAGCCTATCTGGCCGGATGGCCAACGTGTACGACCAGCGACACCACGGGCGCGGAAAGTTTGGAGGCAAAGGCAGCGAGAGGTGCGGGAGGATTCATGCTGCGGGATATGGCAATGATGTTGGGCTCCCCGGCCCGACTAACGGCTTCTGGAGAGCTGCTGACTGGCTCGGATGCCGGGACGAGAAATTCCGGCCAGTTGAACCCGGCACATTCCCGCTGGCTCATGGGGCTACCGCCCGAGTGGGACGACTGCGCGCCTACGGCAACGCGATCAACGCGGAAGCTGCCAAAGCGTTCATCGAAGCCGTTATGTAAACGCTAAAAAAGCAATCAACTCAGAAATAACCAAATGAATACCACTTCAAGGAGCAAAAGCAAAATGCTAATCAACCGAAAAACCTTACTGGCAATGATCCCTCTATCCGACCGCGTGATCTACAACATGGAAAAACGCGGCGACTTCCCGAAGCGGATTGTGCTAACAAGTAGAAACGTGGCCTGGGATCTATCGGAAATCGAAGAGTGGATCGAAATAAGAAGATCTTCCGGTGACCAAGCAGCACGACCAGGATTTATGCCGCAAGCCGCTTGCCCCTGATCGTCCATTCATCAATCATATCCGCCCAATCCTGCAGCATGGCCGTGCGTTGTTCTCTGTACTCGGCCTTGTTGTAGACAGCTCTGACGCCCTTCTGCTCGTGCGCAAGGCACTTTTCAATCCAGTCAGTGTTGTATCCAGCTTCATGCAGCAAGGTGCTTGCTGTACGCCTCAGATCGTGCGGTCCGAACTTCGATAGTGCCTGCCCTTCTTTCTGTGCGAGACGGTACGTCAGCGTAAGCACCTGATTCAAAGTCGCGCTGCTCATAGGGAGGTCCGAATCGTAGCGTGATGGCAGGATATATGCCGATCCACCAGAAAAAGTCTTAAGCGCAATAAAAATATCCAGTACCTGCCGCGAGAGAAAAACAAGATGCGGATTGCGGCGCTTCATACGTTCCTTTGGAATCGTCCATAAGGCCTGGCTGAAATTGATTTCATCCCATGTCGCATTTGTTAGCTCACTTTTTCGGACCATTGTCAGCAAAAGCAGCTTGGCCGCCGCACGAATGGATGGCGTCGTACCGATCCTCTCGATGTACCGATAAGCGATACCGATTTCTTCGGGGGTCAACGCACGGTCACGCGGCTCAAATTTGGCGATAGTGGTCGGCCTTACTAAATCTGCCGGATTTGCCACCTTCTGGCCGCGCTCTATTGCCCAGCGAAATACCTGTGAAACGATTTCCCGAACGTGTACTGCGGTTGCCGGTGCCCCTCGCTCGACAATCACATCGGTCAGTGCACGCAGGTCCTCGTGCGTAAATTCAATCAATTTTTTATTGTGGAACTTGGGCTTGATCTCTCGCTCATATACGGACGTGCGCATATCCCGCGTCGAGTCGGCCATCTGATAGCCACGTAGCCATTTGTCGGCCCAGGCGCCGAACGTCTCTACGCCTTTCACTCGGGCTTTGTCTCGTGCCTTCTCTTTGGCCGGCGACTTCCCGGCGGCAATCATCTTCTTGGCTTCTCCCAGCTGCTCCCGGGCTTCTGCAAGCGAGATACCGCCTAAGCCATAGCGCCCAAACGTCAGTGTCTCCTGCCTACCATTGATCGAATAGTTGTAACGGAAGGAGATCGATCCAGCTGGGGTAACCGCCACGTAGAGGCCATCACGGTCGTTTACTTTGAAAAGCTTCTCACCCGCTTTTAAGTTGCGCAGCTTGGTATCGGTCAACATGGCTTTCTTCCTTTTTTAGTTAGAAATACCATGATTTCCACGTCCGCTTTTTCTGCTAAATATCTCTTTCAAATCAATGATCTAGATATTTTCAATACCATGAAGATAAAAAAAATCATGGCATGGTATCGGGTGGCCCTCATGGCATCGGCGTGGATAATACCATCACAAATGCCATCTGGAATAAGTACTTGGGTATACATCGGCCTGCCAATCAATGCGGAGCCAAAAAGCAAAAAAGCCCGCATTTACGCGGGCTTTGAGGTATTTTCTACTTTCGTATACTTGCGAGTGCTAGACGTATTTTCATTCCCACTCGATAGTCGCAGGCGGCTTTCCTGAAATATCATAAACCACACGATTGATCCCGCGCACTTCATTGATGATGCGGTTCGATACCCGTCCCAGCAACTCATGCGGCAGATGCGCCCAGTGCGCAGTCATGAAGTCTTGCGTCTGTACCGCACGCAAGGCCACTACGTATTCGTAGGTGCGGCCGTCGCCCATCACGCCGACTGACTTGACCGGCAGGAAAACCGCGAACGCCTGGCTGGTCTTGTCGTACCAGGATTGCTCGTCATCGTCCTTGGTGTTGCGCAGCTCTTCGATGAAAATGGCGTCGGCGCGGCGCAGCAGGTCGGCGAATTCTTTTTTGACTTCGCCGAGGATGCGCACGCCCAGGCCCGGGCCCGGGAACGGGTGACGGTAGACCATCGCGTGCGGCAGGCCGAGGGCGACGCCGAGCTTGCGTACTTCGTCTTTGAACAGTTCGCGCAGCGGTTCCAGCAATTGCAGGTTAAGGGTTTCCGGCAGGCCGCCGACGTTGTGGTGGCTCTTGATGGTGTGCGCGGCATTCTTGCCGTTGCCCGCGCTTTCGATGACGTCAGGATAAATCGTTCCTTGCGCCAGCCATTTGGCGTTCTTCAGCTTGGCGGATTCGACCTGGAACACTTCGACGAATTCGCGGCCGATGATCTTGCGCTTGGCTTCCGGATCGGTGACGCCGGCCAGGTGGCCCATGAACTGTGCGGACGCATCGACATGGATCACTTTGACGCCGAGGTTTTCGGCAAACATTTCCATCACCATCTTGCCTTCGTCGAGGCGCAGCAGGCCGTGGTCGACGAAGACGCAGGTCAGCTGGTCGCCGATGGCGCGATGGATCAGGGCGGCGGCAACGCTGCTGTCGACGCCGCCGGAGAGGCCGAGGATGACTTCGTCGCTGCCGACCTGCTGGCGGATCGATTCGACCGCTTCAGCGATGTAGTCCGGCATGTTCCAGTCCGGCTTGCAGCCGCAGATATCGATCACGAAGCGGCTCAGGATGGCTTCGCCCTTGAGCGTGTGGGTAACTTCCGGATGGAACTGCACCGCGTAGAAATGGCGCTCATCGTCGGCCATGCCGGCGATCGGGCAGTTCGGGGTGGATGCCATCAGCTTGAAGCCGGGCGGCATGTGGTCGACCTTGTCGCCGTGGCTCATCCAGACTTTCAGCATAGCGTGCGATTCCGGCGTGACGAAGTCGCTGATGCCTTCCAGCAGCGCGCTGTGGCCGCGGGCGCGCACTTCGGCGTAGCCGAACTCGCGTACCTTGCCCATCTCGACCTTGCCGCCCAGCTGCTCGGCCATGGTCTGCATGCCGTAGCAGATGCCGAATACCGGCACGCCCAGCTCGAACACCGCTTGCGGCGCGCGCGGTGTGTCACCGTCGGTAACGCTGTTCGGGCCGCCCGACAGGATGATGCCGGAAGCGCCGTAGTTGCGGACGAATTCATCGGACACATCGTAGGGGAACACTTCGGAAAACACGCCAGCGTCGCGCACGCGGCGTGCGATCAGTTGGGTTACCTGGGAGCCGAAATCGAGGATGAGGATTTTTGAGTGCATGGTGGATGCCTGGTGGCTGATTTAGCAAAAATAAAGAATCTTTAAAGTGCACGCGCCACCGGCGGTATTCCCGCAGGTGGCGCGTTCCTGGACTAGATCAAGGTGCAAATCCAACTATCAATCGGTGCGATAGTTAGGCGCTTCCTTGGTAATCTGGACGTCATGGACATGCGATTCGCGCATGCCGGCCGAGGTGATTTCCACGAATTCAGCTCTTTCGCGCAGCTCGTCGATAGTGGCGCAACCGCAGTAACCCATGGAAGAACGCACGCCGCCGATCAACTGGTACAAGATCGTCAGGACGCTGCCCTTGTAAGGAACCCGGCCTTCGATGCCTTCAGGAACGAACTTGTCGGCCTTGTTGGCCGAGTCCTGGAAATAGCGGTCGGCGGAACCGTCCGACATCGCGCCCAGGCTGCCCATGCCGCGGTACGACTTGTAGCTGCGGCCCTGGAACAGGATCACTTCGCCCGGCGCTTCTTCGGTGCCGGCAAACATGCTGCCCATCATCACGGTCGAGGCGCCGGCGGCCAGCGCCTTGGCGATGTCGCCCGAGAAGCGGATACCGCCGTCGGCGATACATGGAATGCCCGTGCCCTTGAGCGCTTGCGCGACATTGGAGATGGCGGAAATCTGCGGCACGCCGACACCGGCGACGATACGCGTGGTGCAGATCGAGCCAGGACCGATGCCGACCTTGACGCCGTCGGCGCCGTGGTCTGCCAATGCCTTGGCGGCAGCCGCGGTAGCGATATTGCCACCGATGACTTCCACCTGCGGGAAATTCTGCTTGACCCATTTGACGCGGTCCAGCACGCCCTTGGAATGGCCGTGCGCGGTATCGACCACGATGACGTCGACGCCGGCTTTCACCAGCAGCTCGATGCGTTCTTCGTTATCGGCACCGACGCCGACCGCGGCGCCTACACGCAGCTTGCCCTGGCTGTCCTTGGAGGCCAGCGGGTGCGAGGTCGATTTCTGGATATCCTTGACCGTGATCAGGCCGCGCAGCTCAAAGGCGTCGTTAACCACCATCACGCGTTCCAAACGGTGCTTGTTCATCAGGCGCTTGGCTTCCGACAGGTCGGCGCCGTCCTTGACGTAGACCAGCTTGTCGCGCGGCGTCATCTTGGCGCTGACTTCAGCGTCCAGTTCTTCTTCAAAACGCAGGTCGCGGTTGGTGATGATGCCGACCAGGCGATTGCCTTCGACCACCGGGAAACCGCTGATGCCATGCAGTTCTGACAAGGCCATCACTTCACGGATACGCATGTTGGGCGGAATCGTGATCGGATCGCGCACCACGCCGGATTCGAAACGCTTGACCTTGGAGACTTCGCGCGCCTGTTCCTGCGCAGTCAGATTCTTGTGGATGATGCCGATGCCGCCCTCTTGCGCCATGGCGATCGCCAGCCGCGCTTCAGTCACGGTATCCATCGCAGCCGACAGCAACGGAATGTTGATATCGATATTGCGGGACAGACGCGTTTTGAGGGTAGTGTCTTTGGGGAGGACGTCCGAATAAGCCGGAACTAACAGCACGTCATCGAACGTGAGTGCTTTCTGAAGTAGACGCATAGTTTTTCCTATAGGCGCAAAAGCGAATTATACAGAAATCCGCGCAACTCGCCTAACCTTGCGTGATTTTACGCACCCGGCATAAAATATTTCCACAAAGCACTATCGTTTCATTGACATGCTGGGTGAATCATGGCGAAATCTGCGCTTCGATTCGATAAACCTTCAATCCGGTTTTACTGCCTCAAGGAATAGCAATGAATGCAATGCGTCTGAAACACGTTTTCTCCGCCACCGCGGCTGTTGTCTTGCTGGGCCTGGCGACTTCCGCCCTGGCGCAATTCATCTGGCTGGACGAAAAGGGAGTGAAACAGTATTCAGACATGCCGCCGCCGGCTTCGGTGCCGAACAAGCGGATTCTCAAGACACCGGGTCAAAGCCTGGCGCGCGGCGCCGGCAGCCAGGAAGCCGGCAACGGCACGGCTGACGATGCTGCCGCCGATGCGAAAGCTGCGCCGGCCGCGCCGCCGACCATCGCTGACCAGGACGCCGCCTATCAAAAACGCAAGGCCGAGCAGGCGGAAAAGAACAAGAAAGCCGCGCAGGAAGCCAAGCAAGCCTCGGACAAGGCAGAAAACTGCGCCCGCGCCCGCGCCAACCAGCGCACCCTGGATTCCGGCACACGGATTGCCCAGACCGACGCCAACGGCCAGCGCACCTATATGAACGATGACCAGCGCGCCAAGCAGAACGCCGACAACCGCGCGGTCCTTAACGACTGCCAATGACGCGCAGGACGGCGTAAAAAAAGCCCGCTATCTAGCGGGCTTTTTTGTCGGCGCGCTTGCGCCGCGATTCCATCGGATCGGCGATCAGCGGCCGGTAGATCTCGATGCGGTCGCGGTCGCGCAGCACCGTGTCCAATGTCTTCAGCTTGCCGTAGATGCCGACGCGCCAGCAGCTGAGGTCGATTTCACGCATTTCTTCCAGCAGGCCGCTGCGCTTGATGCCGTCGTGCAGCAAGGTGCCGGCCGGCACCGACAGCTCTTTCAGCGCCTGGATCGCGGGCGTGGCGTAACAGACTTGTATCCGTATCTGCCCTGCGCTGGCTGCGGTTTCACTCATGGTGGCCATAGACGGCGTCGGCGCGCTTGCAGAAAGAATCGACGAAGCTGTTGGCGATCATGCCGAATACCGGGCCGATCAGCTTTTCCAGGATCCTGTTGGAAAACTCGTAATGCAGATCGAATTCGATCTTGCAGGCATCGGCGCGCAAGGCCTTGAAGCTCCAGTTGCCGTCGAGCTGCTTGAACGGCCCTTCCACCAGCCGCATCTGCATCGCGCTGGGCGGCGTGTTGCTGTTTTCAGTAGTAAACGATTGCTTGATACCGTGGTAATGTATGTTCAGTGTCGCCACCAGCTTGCCGGCAGCGCGTTCACGCACATCCACCCCGCCGCACCACGGCAGGAATTGCGGGTAGTCTTCCACCCGATCGACCAGCGCAAACATCTGCTCTGCGCTGTACCCCAAAAGTACCGTTTTATGCACTACTGCCATTGAATATCAACCGTTTGATAGAATCACAACTTGAAATTTTAACCGACCTGCGCGATTTTCCTACTACATGAGCATTATTGACAACAAAAAAGTCTTCCACGACTACTTCATAGAAGAGCGTTTCGAAGCAGGCATGGAACTGCACGGCTGGGAAGTAAAAGCGATCCGCGCCGGCCGCGCCAACCTGAAAGAATCCTACGTCATCGTCCGCAACGGCGAAATCTATCTGTTCGGCGCCCATATCAGCGCCCTTCTCAGCGCCTCCAGCCATGTGCATCCGGAAGCGGTGCGCACTCGCAAGCTGCTGCTGCATGCGGAAGAAATCAAGAAGCTGATCATCAAGGTCGAGCGCTCCGGCTATACGCTGGTGCCGATCAACCTGCACTACCTGCGCGGCCGCATCAAATGCGAAATCGGCCTGGCCAAGGGTAAAAAACAGCATGACAAGCGCGATACCGAACGCCAGCGCGACGGCGAGCGCGAAGTGCAGGCAGCCATGAAACAGCACCGGCGTTAAGCCGGACAGCAAGTCCGGCACACCGCCAGCTACAATAAAAAACGGCCCCGGCGAAATGTGAATTTCGCCGGGGCCGCGTTTTTATGCCTGGTTCAAGACTTGGTCTGGGACTTGACCACTTGCAGCGCGGTGGCAATCAAGCCGCTGATATCGCCCATGTTGGCCGGTACGATAATCGAGTTGTTGGTCTTCGCCAATTGCCCGAAGGCTGCCACATACTGCTCCGCCACTTTCAGGTTGACAGCGTCCGAGCCGCCTGGCGACTGGATCGCCGCCGCCGTCTTGCGGATCGCTTCGGCGCTGGCTTCGGCGATCGACAGGATTGCTGCCGCCTGGCCCTGGGCGCGATTGATGGAAGCCTGCTTTTCACCTTCCGACTTGGCGATCGAGGCTTCGCGCTCGCCGGTGGCGATATTGATCTGTTCCTGCTTGCGTCCTTCCGAAGCAGCAATCAGCGCGCGCTTCTCGCGCTCCGCGGTAATCTGCGCCTGCATCGCGTGCAGGATTTCCTTAGGCGGCGTCAGATCCTTGATTTCATAGCGCAGCACCTTGACGCCCCAGTTGGCGGCGGATTCATCGATGGCGTTGACGATGGTGGTGTTGATGTGGTCGCGCTCTTCAAAGGTCTTGTCCAGCTCCATCTTGCCGATCACCGAACGCAAGGTGGTTTGCGCCAGTTGCGTGATAGCGGCGATGTAGTTGGAAGAACCATAGGATGCGCGCATCGGATCGGTGATCTGGAAATACAGGATGCCATCCACCTGCAATTGCGTATTGTCGCGCGTGATGCAAACCTGCGGCGGCACGTCGAGCGGGATTTCTTTCAGGATGTGCTTGTAGGCGACGCGGTCGATAAAGGGCACCACGATGCTCAGGCCCGGCCCCAGGGTTGCATGATACTTGCCGAGGCGTTCGACCACCCAGGCGTGCTGCTGCGGCACCACCTTGATGGTCTTGGCGATAAAGATGACGACGATCACCAGCAGGACTAACGAGACGCTTCCAAACATGATTTTTCCTTTTGAATTGAGAACAAGGGCGTCCGCCGAAGGCGGGCGACGTTCTAGTGCTGCTCCGGGCTGTTACCGACAATCAGCCGGCTGCCGCGAATTTCCTGGATGTAGAACAGACCGGAACGGGCAGTCGCCGTCGGCGCCAGCTCGACATCCCACATGGCGCCACGATAGCGGATGCGCGCGGTGAACTCGCCGCCGGCGCCGTCGGTTGCTGCATCGTGCTGCCATTGATCGACCGTGACGGACTGGCCGATGTCGAGGTTGACATTGGGGTCGCGCTCGGCCTTGACCCGCGAACGCTTGCCGAAGCGGCTGCGGCGCAGCAGATAAGTGGCCGCCAGCGCAACCACCGCAGCAACCAGCAGCTGCCACTCCACGCCCAGCCCAGCCAGCGCGGCAACACCGCCCATTGCCAGGCCAATCGCCACCATCAACAGGTACAGCGTGGTCGTCGCCAGTTCCGCGACGACCAGCACGCCGGCCGCCAACATCCACATCACCCATCCAGCCATATATTGCTTTCCGTTATGTAGAGCACATAGTGTAATCCAATTGATAAATAAACACGTGAATTCTTGATGCAGACAATCAACATACAGCGCTGGCCGGGCCGCCGCGAGTCCGGCGAGATGCTATGCTCTGGTCTCGCCCATAGGCACCGCCCCTGATCCGGGCAGCAAGTACATGAACACAATCAATCTCATTCAACAGGCTTACAAGGATTTCCAGAACGGAAACACCCGGCAAGCCGAACAAGTCCTCTCGAACATCTTGCAAAGCCAGCCGGCGAATTTCGACGCCCTGCATATTCTCGGCGTGATCCAAGCCGCCAGCGGCCGGCGTCCACAAGCTATCGGCCTGTTCCAGAAAGCGCTGGCGCTGGATGCCAATAACGTCTCGCTGCACTACAAGCTGGCCCGGGTGCAGTTCGAGTCGGGCGAATTCGCCGCCGCGCTGCAGGCGTATGAACGCATCATCGCCCTTGGCTACGTCAAACCGGAAATCCTGCTGGCCAAGACCGCCGCCCTGGTCAACCTGCAACGCCATCTGGAAGCGCTGGCCTGCCTGGAGCAAGCGCTGACGCACTGGCCCGACTATGCCGACGGCTGGGCGCACAAGGGCGCGATCTGCTATCAGCTGCGGCATTACGACGAAGCGCTGCTCTGCCTGGACAAGGCGCTGGCGCTGCAGCCGGCCATGGCGGACGGCTGGTACAAGAAAAGCCTGGCGCTGGACAAGCTGGAACGCTATGCGGAGGCGCTGGCCTGCGCCGACCGCGCCGTGTCCCTGGCGCCGCACAGCGCCGCCTACCGCCTGGACCGCGCAGTCATCCTGCACAAGCTGGAACGTTATGAGGAGGCTTTGGGCGACCATGAACAGGGCCTGGCGCTGGCGCCCGCCAATGCCGAAGCCTGGGGCGACCACGGCCTGACCCTGAGCCGCATGAAGCGCCATGAACAGGCGCTCGCCAGCTACGGCCGTGCGCTGAGCCTGCAAAGCGGTTATGCCGACGTCCTCTCCAACCAGTCGCTGTCGCAGCTGGTGCTGGGACAATTCGAGGCCGGCTGGCAAAGTTATGAATACCGCTGGAAAAAAGGCAATGCCGATACCCCTCGCCACACCGGCCTTCCCCTGTGGCTAGGCCAGCCGGACATCGCCGGCAAACGGATTCTGCTGTGGTCGGAACAGGGCCTGGGCGACACCATCCAGTTTTGCCGCTACGCGACGCTGGTGGCCGCGCTGGGCGCAGAGGTAATCCTGGAAGTCGATCCCGCCTTGAAGACCATTGCCCAGACCCTGGGCGGATTCCAGGTCATCGCCATCGGCGAGAGCGTGCCGCAAGTTGACTACCAGACGCCGCTGATGAGTTTGCCGCTGGTGTTCAAGACGGATCTGGCCAGCATCCCCGCCGGACCGGCCTATCTGCACGCCGATCGGGCCAAACAGGAGCGCTGGAGAAGCCGCCAGGATTTTACCAACGGCAAAATCAAGATCGGCCTGGTTTGCTCCGGTAATCCGGGCAATACCAACGACCACAGACGCTCCATGCCGCTGCAGGATTTTGCGCCGCTGTTGCAACTGGATGCCGATTTTTTCCTGATCCAGAAGGAAGTACGGGAACGCGACCTCGCCTTCCTGCAACAGAACCCAAAGCTGCGCCTGCCCGCGGCCGATCTCGATGGCTTTGACGACACCGCCGCGATCATCGCCAATCTCGACCTGGTGATCAGCGTCGATACCTCCATCGCCCACCTGAGCGGCGCGCTGGGTGTGCCGGTGTGGATACTCTTGCCATGGGTGCCTGACTGGCGCTGGCTGCTGGATCGTGAAGACAGCCCATGGTATCCGAGCGCTCGCCTGCTGCGGCAGGATGCAGCAGGAAACTGGCATGGATTGATCCAGCGGGTGGCCGAGGAACTGAATGATTTTTTAAGTGTTTCTCTAAAAATCAGCTAAATTACACGTATTTATTTGACAACAAACATCGTTGACGTAAAAGTAGAATGCTCTTGACTTAAGTATCCAATTGGATACAGTATTCCCATGTTCGAGATCTTGCTGTCCGATCTCTTCAAACGCTGGCTCCATGATCTGCGCGATGCGCAAGGAAAGGCCAGCATCCTGAGACGCATCAGATCCGCAGGCTTTGGCAATCTTGGCGACGTTGAACCGGTTGGCGACGGCATTAGCGAACTACGCATACACACCGGCCCGGGCTACCGCGTGTATTTCACTAGGCGCGGCAAGAGCTTGATCCTGCTGTTGATGGGCGGCGACAAATCCTCGCAGAAGAAGGACATCAAGCGCGCCAGGGAAATGGCCAAATCATTGAAGGAATAAGTCATGAAACCAGTATTTTCAACATTCGACGCGGCGGATTTTCTCGACAGCGACGAAATCATCGCAGCCTACCTCACCGAAGCGCTGGCAGACGACAATCCTGACGTATTCATCGCCGCGCTCGGCGACGTAGCGAAAGCCCGCGGCATGTCGCAGATCGCCAAGGACGCTGGGCTGGGCCGCGAGAGTTTGTACAAGGCGCTGGCGCCCGGGGCCAAGCCGCGCTTTGAAACCATCGCCAAGCTGATCAACTCGCTCGGCGTCAGGATCGCCATCGTCGTCAACACGCAGCCGGAAGCAGCGGCGCATACATAAACCGGCACCCGGACTATCGCTTGGCGACGCGGGCCTGCTTACAGTTTGCTTAAGAACAGGCTCTGCTCCACCAGCGACGCCAGCATGCCGGCGCCCAAGGCCGTGACGCTATCGTTGAAATCATAACGGTCGTTGTGCAAGTCGCAAGCGCTGATATCCGAGGCTTCCGCGCCGCCCTGCCCCAGGTATATGTAGGCGCCGGGCCGGGCTAGCAGCATATAGGAAAAATCCTCTGCGCCCATAGTGAGAGGATTGTCGCGCCGGACATTTGCGGCGCCGATCAGACCGTCGGCCACCTGTGCGGCAAATAATGCCTGCTCTTTGTGATTGACTGTCGCCGGATAGCCGCGACGATAGGTGTAGGCGACAGTCGCCCCGAACGCTGCGGCGATATTCTGCGCTATCTCCCCTATCCTCAGCTCCAGTAAATCCCGCGCCTGCGGGGTAAAACTGCGCGCCGTGCCAATCATCCTGACCGCAGCGGGAATGACGTTGTACGCCGTAGTCTGGCTGGTTTGCATGCTGGCCACGGTGACCACGCCGGCATCCAGCGGATGCAGATTGCGGCTCACGATGCTTTGCAGGGCTGTAATGATATGACCTGTCACCAGCACAGGATCTATCGCCGTATGGGGAATCGCGGCATGGCCACCGCGCCCGGCGACGACCAGTTCGAATTCATCTGCTGCGGCCTCCACCGGCCCGGGCTGCACCGCAATCACGCCGGGCGGCAGGCTCGGGTTGTTGTGCAAGGCATACACGGCATCGACCGGGAATCGTTCAAACAATCCATCCTTGATCATCGCTTCGGCGCCGCCGCCGCCTTCTTCCGCCGGCTGGAAAATCAGGACCGCAGTGCCGGCAAAGCACCGTGTTTCAGCCAGATACCGGGCCGCTCCCAGCAACATCGCAGTATGGCCGTCATGACCGCAGGCGTGCATTCGTCCTTCATGCGTGGAACGGTGAGAAAAGGAGTTTGCCTCTGTCATGGGCAGGCAATCCATATCCGCGCGCAGACCGACAGCAGCGCCTTCCTGCTGTCCTCTGACCAAGCCAACCACACCGGTCTTGGCGATCCCGCGATGCACTTCGACTCCCCATTTCTGCAGATAATCCGCCACCAGTTGAGAAGTACGGTTTTCCTGAAAACCCAGTTCGGGGTGGGCATGGACGTCGCGGCGGATTGCCGTCAGCTCATCCTGGTAGACACGGATGGAATCGACTGGGGTAAGTATCATGTTCAGGCCATTTCAATGATGAAAAAGCAAACTCGGGAGCGGCAGGGAGATGCGGCTGGCCGCGCTGACTCGCAGCTGCCTGAAAAAGCAGCGCCGTCTTGATTTTATCAAAAATACAATTATCCAAGTATCTTTTTGACAGCCTGTCCGCTCTGCAAGGGACAGCGCTTGACATCTCGCGCGGAAAACAAAAACGCGAGCACATGGCTCGCGTTTTCATGATTGCAGAACAGCCAACTGTCCTGCTGGAGGCACTTATTGCGCCGCAGCCAGCTTCTGCCAGGTATCGATCACCGAATCAGGATTCAGCGAAATTGATTCGATGCCCTGCTTCATCAGCCATTCGGCAAAGTCCGGATGGTCGGATGGACCCTGGCCGCAAATGCCGACGTACTTGCCCTTGGCGATGCAGGTTGCAATCACCTTTTCCAGCAAGGCCAGGATGGCCGGATCGCGCTCGTCGAAATCGGCGGCCAGCAATTCCATGCCGGAATCGCGGTCCAGGCCCAGCGTGAGCTGGGTCAGGTCGTTGGAACCGATCGAGAAACCATCGAAAAACTCCAGGAACTGATCAGCCAGGATGGCGTTGGACGGCACTTCGCACATCATGATCACTCGCAAACCGTTCTCGCCGCGCACCAGGCCGTTCTTGCCCAGCAGGCCGATGACTTTCTCGGCTTGTCCCAGGGTGCGGACGAAAGGCACCATGATCTCGACATTGGTCAGGCCCATGTCGTTGCGCACCCGCTTCATCGCCTGGCATTCCATTTCGAACGCTTCGGCAAAATCGCTGGCCAGGTAACGCGCCGCGCCGCGGAAGCCGAGCATCGGATTTTCTTCGTCGGGCTCGTAGCGCGAACCGCCGATCAGCTTCTTGTATTCGTTCGACTTGAAGTCGGACAGGCGCACGATCACCTTCTTCGGCCAGAAAGCGGCAGCGATAGTGGCGATGCCTTCGGCCAGCTTGTCGACATAGAATGCCTTCGGCGAAGCATGGCCGCGGGCCACCGATTCGACCGCCTTTTTCAGGTCGGCATCGATGTTCGGATATTCCAGGATCGCGCGCGGATGGACGCCGATATTGTTGTTGATGATGAACTCCAGGCGCGCCAGGCCGACGCCGCCGTTAGGAATCGACTGGAAGTCGAAAGCCAGCTGCGGATTGCCGACGTTCATCATGATCTTCAATGGCAGGTCTGGCAGCGCGCCGCGCGCCACTTCGGACACTTCAGTTTCCAGCAGGCCGTCGTAGATCTTGCCTTCGTCGCCTTCGGCGCAGGAAACGGTGACCAGGGTGCCATCCTTCAGCACATCGGTGGCGTCGCCGCAGCCGACCACGGCCGGCACGCCCAGTTCGCGCGCGATGATCGCCGCGTGGCAGGTACGGCCGCCGCGGTTGGTGACAATCGCCGAAGCGCGCTTCATGACCGGTTCCCAGTTAGGATCGGTCATGTCGGCAACCAGCACGTCGCCCGGCTGCACTCTTTCCATTTCGGAAGCATCGTGGATCACGCGCACCGGACCGGCGCCGATCTTCTGACCGATGGCGCGGCCGTGAGTCAGCACGGTGCCGACGCCCTTGAGCTTGAAGCGCTGCTGCGCATCGGTGGCTTTTTCCTGCGACTTCACGGTTTCCGGACGCGCCTGCAAGATGTACAGCTTGCCGTCGCGGCCATCCTTGCCCCACTCGATATCCATCGGCCGCTCGTAGTGCTTCTCGATGATGGTGGCGTATTTGGCCAGCTCGACAATTTCCTTATCGTCGAGCGAGTAACGGTTGCGCAGTTCGATAGGCACGTCGACCGTCTTGACCGAACGGCCAGCCTTGGCTTCGCCGGTGAATTCCATCTTGATCAGCTTGGAGCCGATATTGCGGCGGATGATCGGCAGCTTGCCCTGTTCCAGCATCGGCTTGTGGACATAGAATTCGTCCGGATTGACAGCGCCCTGCACCACGGTTTCGCCGAGGCCGTAGCTGGAGGTGATGAAGACCACATCCTTGAAGCCGGATTCGGTATCCAGGGTAAACATGACGCCGGCGGCGCCGACATCGGAACGCACCATGCGCTGCACGCCCGCCGACAAGGCTACTTCGGCGTGCGTAAAGCCCTTGTGCACGCGATAAGAGATGGCGCGATCGTTATACAGCGATGCGAACACGTGCTTCATGGCTTCCAGCACATTGTCGATGCCGACCACGTTGAGGAAGGTTTCTTGCTGGCCAGCAAATGAAGCGTCCGGCAAATCTTCCGCTGTCGCGGAAGAACGCACGGCGAACGACATCTCGCTGGCGGAGTCGGCCACCAGGCGCTTGTAGAAATCGTTGATTTCCTGTTCCAGGCGCGGCTGGAATGGTGTTTCCACGATCCATTGACGGATCTCGGCGCCGGCTTGCGCCAGTGCCCGCACGTCTTCAATGTTGAGCGTGGCCAGGCGTTCTGCGATGCGGTCAGCCAAGGCCGGTCCGCCGTCGACGCTATGCGACAGGAAGTCGCGGAATGCTTGCGCCGTGGTCGCGAAGCCGCCCGGCACCCGTACTCCGGCGCCGGCCAGCTGGCTGATCATTTCACCCAGTGATGCGTTTTTGCCGCCGACGGATTCGACATCCGTCATCCGCAGATTTTCAAAGGAGATGACGTAAGCCGCCCCCTGGGTAGCACCCATCTGTATTGCATTGGACATAACAACCTCTAGTTTGATGATAAGAAATCTTCACAATTGCCTTCGCCATCCTTGGCTTTTTGTTATTCTGCGTCGGACAG